>Ga0209344_10004148_pt1 | contig 13572 bp, 10 predicted proteins | sample Cruoilmetagenom6_FD_187293 | JGI IMG/M metagenome (GOLD analysis project Ga0209344, IMG submission 187293) | Oil polluted marine microbial communities from Coal Oil Point, Santa Barbara, California, USA - Santa Barbara Oil Seep Sample 6 (SPAdes)... | ecosystem: Environmental > Aquatic > Marine...
CACAAATACGGCTTCCACGGCGGGCCGCGGACCCTCCGCATTTGCGCTTGCGACCGGGCCTTTTGCCCCCGTGCCGGGTGATCCCCATCGCAACAAGGAGTAACCCAAATGACCAACCACTACGTCGCCACCGTCCCCGTCAAGTTCACCGATACCGATGGCCTGGAGCGCACCCGTTTTCAGCGCGTGGGTGCGATGTTCCGCAACACCCGCAACGGGGATGGATCGGAGTTCTTCAGCCTCAAGCTCGACTTCCCGGTCGCGGTCTCGGAGCTGGTGATGTTCCCGCCGAGCGCGAAAGATCCCCAGGACTGAATCCTCTGACGAGGATGGGCTGCCCCAGGACGATCTTGGGGCGGCCCGATCCCTGTTCCAGGGATGCCGCGTCCGGCGGTCAGATCGCCCGAGGCGACTTCACGAAGCCGTCGGCCGCTGCGCGTTCAACGGACGCACTCCCCCCGGAATGATCAGGCCGCGACAGACCGGCCAGTCATCCTCAAGGGGGCCATCCACAAAAACCTATCGGCCAGGGCCTCCTGGTTTTTGCGGCAGAGATTTGGGGACCCAAATCTGGCCCTCCTTGACCCTGCCTGTCCGCCCTGTCGGTGGGGTTTGCGCCCGCCCGCGGTTCCGTCCGAACACGTGGCGTTCGGCCAGGCCGTCGGGCGGGGCTGGCGGACGGGACCCCAAGGACAGGTGGGTTGCCCGGTGGTGAGGGCGGCAGAGCCGCGTCCCTGCGGGCCGCGGCGTGAAGCGGACACCAAGGCTGCCTGAGCCTGAATGCGACGTAAGTATATAATTGACAGCTAGGTATATTATCGTAAGGTAGGGGCAGCCTTGGTGGAAGGTGGCAGGAAATAGGGGGTCTTTCTTCCGCATGTCCCGAACAAAACGCCTGACAGAGATCGAGAAGATGCAGATCGTCCGCGAGGCCGCGGAGGGTGTGTCGACGTCCGAGCTGGCTGCGAGGTTCGGTGTTACATCGCGGGCCGTGCGCTACGTCCTGAAAGCTGATGCCGAGCGCCAGGCAGATGCCGCGATCCCGGTCTCCGCGGTCAGTGTGAAGGTCACGGCTGCGGAGCTTGCGGCGCTCGATGAGGTGCTGGACGAGGCCGGGATCGAGAGCCGGGCCGAGGGGCTCAGGCGGCTCATTCAGGCGGCAGGCGGGGTGTTCGTTCCGGACGCGCAGATGGCAGCAGAGATGGCGCGCTACCGCGCCTCTCTGCACGAGGTCGGAAATGGGGTCGCGCAGATCGCCAAGCAGATGACGCAGGCCAACCGGCGGGGGCAGGGGGCTGACGGTGGCACGCGTGCCGAGTTCTCCGAATTGCGCCTTGCGCAGATGCGCGGGCTGGCGCGGTTCATCCTGGATTCCGCTGACGAGATTGACCTGCTCCTGCGCCGCCGACGTGATGCGATGCAGCTCGAAGCCACGGCCGCGCTAAGGGAGTTTGCCCATGCGGCTGAATGATGCCGTCCATGCCGTCACGGGCGAGATCTTTCGGGATGGCTGGAGCCGAGTCCGGGGCTCGATGCAGGGGCTGCACGTGGCCAAGCAGACCCAGCTTACGCGTGCGGCAGCAGGGCATCGGCCAGCGGTCTTCAAGGCGATCCGGGGCGGGGGCACGTATACCAAATCGCAGCTCGCAATCCAGCTCGATTACCTCACCACCAAGTCTACCCATATCGTGGACAGTAGCGGGTTCCTGGATGGCAAGGCGAAGCTCGAGGCGGGTGACATCAAGGACCTGACCGAGCGCTTTGCCAAGCGGTGGGATGCGGGCTTCAAGCCCAAGCTGGGCCAGACCACCCACATGCTCATGTCCTTCCCCGTGGGCACGCGTGGGGAGGATGTGCGCGACATCGCGACGGACGTGGCCGAGCGGTTCTTCCAGACCGACGCGGGGCATTTCGATTACATCATCGCGGTGCATGAGGACCGCGATCATCCCCATGCGCATCTGGTGCTGAACCGCCGCTCGCAAGAAGGCGAGTTCTTTTTCCTCGGGCGCAACCATCGCTTCAACTATGACGACTTTCGCCTCGCCATGGTCGAGGAGGCGGAGAAGTACGGCGTGCGCCTGGAGGCCACACGGCGGGTGGATCGCGGGGTTGTACATTACCCAGCCCGCACCAGCGAGGTTTATGCGGCGAAAGAAGAGGGTCGCGCTCCCCGCGAGCGGGAACGTGTGGGGGCCGACCTGACCCGGACGCTGGCGGAGATCGCCAACACCAGAACCGTCTACCATTCGCTGGCCGCAGAGGCCTCCCGGGAGGCCCGCGAGGATATTGCCGCAGCCCTCTTCCGCGCGGGCGAGGTGCTGGCGCGCGGCGGGCAGGTGGACCGAACAGGAGATGTGTATATGGCCGAGGATCAAAGCTTCGAGGATCTGAGAAGCCTCTATGCGGAAAAGCTCGCGCGGGTGCAGGGCATGATCGCCGAGAAGCCCGACGCGGAACGTCCCGTGTTGGAAAAACGCCTCATCGAGATCCAGACGCAGGTCCAGCACATGCAGCCTCTCGGTTTGCGATCATCCACGCTGTCAGAGGCCCCCTCGGAAGGCGGGATCTATTCCGAAGCCAATATCGACACCAACCAGCGCGAGCGTCTGGCAGAGCCCGATCTGAGATCGCGCATTGACGCGGCACTACGGGGCACGGGGATCAGCACATCCGAAGTGGTGGCCCGGATCGAGACCGGGGCCTCAAATGCAGCGCTCGAGCATCAATGGATCGCAGATGATCTCTCCAAAGTGGCTGAGGCGCGGGATCTGAACCTCGAGCGCCGCGCCGATCTGGAACAGGCGCGAGACATTCTCAACGATGTGCACGTCGAACTTGGCACGCTGCTGGAACGCGAACAGGTGCTGCGCCGGGATGGTGTCATGGAAGCGGAACCGGACAGCGAGCGGTTCCATTATCATGAGGGCGCGGTCCAGGCGATGGAAAGGACAATCCGTCAGGAGATGCGCGCAGAGGGCCTGACAGTGCAGCAGGTGGAGGACCGGGACTGGGAGGTTGTCTCAAGGGCGGAGCGCCGGATCGAGACGGAGCAGCGCGCGTATCTCGAGGCACACCCGGACCTGCTCGCACGTCCTGGCGATGTGATCGACCGGTCTGAACCCTACAGGGAGAGCATTACCGATGCGGCCCGCGCCAGCGAGATCACCCGCGAAGTCGACCAGATCATGGAGGGACGCGACCTCCGCACGCCCGTTGCGGATGCCGTCGCAGATGACTTCCGAGCGCGTTATCCGGACATGCCGGCCCATCTCGCCCGCGGGCTTGGCGCGACCTACGCGGCCGTCGTCGAGATCCGGGACACGGAGGTCATCAATCAGGTCCGCCGCGAAACCGAGATGCGCGACGGGCTCGGGTCAGGCACGCGCGACGACATCCTCGCAACCCGCGATGAAACTGCGTCGCAGTCTGACCGTGCCGACCGCCTCGCAGACGAGATTGCGCGTGTTCTGGACCATGAGCGGGCCGGGGAATTGTCCGCGCCCTTCGAGACCGAGGCGGAGCGGGACGCTTTCCGGGGCGAGATCGCGCGGGTGCTGGATGACCCTCAACTTGAGAGGCTCACATCTGGCGATGCCGATGCGCTGGAAAAGGTTCTCGAGGACCGCCTCGACCGGCTCTATGTCGCCAAGGTCTACCTGCAATCGGATGCAGCGATGGCCAACACGGAGGCCTTGCGCCAGGTGGTCGATGATCTTGCTGACACCGAATACGAACGGCATCGCGCAGCGGACGTGGATGGCGAGACCGAGCGGGGCCAGGTCCATTGAGCGCCTCCATGGGAAAGGCGCGGATCGCGACCGGCGTCCTGCTCGTCACGCTAGTGACCGCCGCCATAGGCTACACCATCGCCTCGGCGGTGCTGAGCTACCAGGATCTCGGCTTCGGGGCCGAGATCGATTTTGCCTATATCGCCCAGAACTACACGGCGATCCTCGACCGTCGCCCAGAGGATGCGCAACTTATTCACCTCATCATCGGCAGCTTCGCCGCCGCCGGCCTGATGCTGAGCCTCGCCCTCTCGGGGTCCGCCCTGACACGCTTTGGCCAGACCCATTGGCAGAGTGCGCGCGAGATGAAGGCCAATGGCTTCTTCGGGGCACCCGGGACCGGGTTCATCCTCGGCAAGCTGGGGACGCCGGGCTCCCGCGCCAATTACATTTGCTCCAAGGTCTTCCCCCACGCGCTGATCGTGGCCCCCACGGGCCGTGGCAAAACCACGGGCTTTGTCATTCCGAACCTGCTGACCTGGCAGGGCTCGGCCGTGACGCTCGATGTGAAGGGCGAATGCTTCGAGGCGACCGCCCGGCACCGCGCAGCCCAAGGCGACAAGGTCTATCGCTTTGCCCCCACCGATTGGGAGGGCAAGCGCACGCATCGCTACAACCCGCTCCTGCGCATCTATGAGTTGAAAGATCCCGCGCGCCGGCAGATGGAATTGCAGCTCCTGGCGACGCTCTTCCTGCAAAGCGACAATGACCGGGTGCAGGGGCTGCTCAAGGGCGGGATCGATCTCTTTGTGGCCGCAGGCCTGTTGGCGTTCCAACGCAAGCGCCCGACCTTGGGCGAGATCTACCGCATCGCCGCCTCGGGCGGGAACAAGCAGAAGGAGTATTTCGCGCGCGGCCATGAGGTCGACAACAGGGCGGCCAAGCTGATCTTCACGCGGCTTGCCTCAACCAACAACGATACGCTGACCTCTTACGTCTCGCTCCTGATGACCTCGGGGCTCGACCAATGGCAGAACCCGGCCATCGATGAGGCGACAAGCGTCTCGGATTTTGATTTCCGGACGATCCGCAAGAAGCCCTTTTCGGTCTATCTCGTGGTCCAGCCGCTGATGGTGAAGCCGCTCGCGCCGCTGATCCGGCTGTTTTTCTCCGACCTGCTCTCGGCCCTGCAGGAAAAGGATCCGGGGCCGGATGAGCCCTGGCCGGTAATGATCATGCTCGACGAGTTCAATCGCTTGGGCAAGATGCCGATCGTGGTCGAGAGCATCGAGACGCTGCGGACCTATCGTGGTCACCTCGCTGTGGTCACCCAAACCATTCCCGCCCTCGATGAAATTTATGGCGAGAACACCCGCCGCGCGCTGCAGGGCAACGCGGGCGTGAAGCTCTACCTGACGCCTTCGGATGAAAAAACCGTCGAAGAGCTGAGCAAGGCGGTTGGCAAGACCACGAAGACCGTGGTCACGCGCTCCCAGTCCATCGGCAAGAACCCCTTCGAGGGCCGCAGCCAATCCACACGGACCGAAGAAAGTTCGTTGTTGCCCGAAGATGAGGCGCGCCGCCTACCGCTCGACGAGATCGTCATGGTGATCGATGCCCAGATGCCCGTCCGCGCGAAGCGGATCCAATATTTTGATGATCGGCTGTTCAAGGCGATCCACGGGGCGCAGACGGGCGAGTTGCCGTTTCCGGAACCGGGGGGAGGCGGGGCCCAGGGCACGCTACCGCTGAGTGTGCGCGCCATGCCGATGACGCCGCCGTCGGATGGGCCAGGGGGAACAGAAGCCGATGTGGAGAGGGCAAGCCAGGTTGGCGATGGTCAACCGTCAGGCCAAGCCGACGCCGCTCCAAAGAAGACCGCGCCCGTCGTCCAAGCTGTGATCGCCGAGGAACAGCGCCAGATGGAGATGGATTTTGCGGTGCTGGTGCCTTCTGATGATCTGGCAAAGGAGGTGGGTGACGAGCAGGTGATGACCGCTGTGGATGGCCTGGGCGCGCTAGAGTCGGCTATGAAAGATGGGCCTTAAGACGTCTAGTGATTTTTTGGAGTGTTGTTTTCTTGAAAAATGGGAATGAGGAATGAAATTTTGGTCCAATGAGAACAGTATGGCAACATTTGCAGTCGCCCGAAATTGTGGTAAGCGGGAAAAGCCATCAGAAAATGGGGTTACTGTGGCTCATTGTGTTTTTTGTTTGAGCGCTAACCGGCGGATGACGGAGTAAAGCTTACACCATGTATTACCTTGATGGCCTCGCCAGCTGGCCAATGCGTCCGGAAGCCAAAGACGTTCTCATTGAGGCGCTGGCTCAACCCGGAAACGCGAACTCCAATCACGTTGCAGGCTGGCAGGCTAACCGCCTCTACGAAAAAGGAAGGAGGGCCGTTGCGACCCTTATCGGTGCTGCGCCAAACGAGATCTTCATTACCTCGGGCGCTACTGAGGCAAACGCGCTCGCGATCATAGGGACTTCGCGCGCCGTTGCAGAACAGTTTCCGCACAGAAACAAAATCATTCTGTCCGCGCTGGAACACGACGCGGTTCGACGTCCTGCGGAAGCACTGCGCGAGTTGGGCTTCGAGGTCCTGATGTGTCCTGTCGGCATAAATGGTTCGATTTGCCTGGAAAGTCTCGAGGCTCTTTTGGGCGAGACCACACTGCTCGTCAGCACAATGCTCGCAAGCAATTTAACGGGTGTAATCCAACCAATTGAAAAGATAAGTGAAATGGCGCATGCCGTCGGCGCGCTCATGCATGTCGATGCTGCTCAGGCCGCGGGCAAGCATCCGATCGACGTATTCGATCTCGGTGCCGATTACCTCAGCCTGTCGGCTCATAAATTTGGGGGACCACAGGGTGTCGGTGCGCTTTTTGTGGCCGCCAACGCCCCAAAGCCGTCCGAGCTGACATCCGCAAGACCGTTGGAAGAGCATCTGAGCGGAACGCAACCTGCCGCGTTAGTTGCGGCGATGGGCCGTGCAGCCGAGATATCGGCTCAGAATATGGCGCGAGAGTCTGTCCACAGTAGGGGTCTGATATCTCTGTTCGAGGAGCAACTCTCTGGCGACGGCTTGCGTGTGGAGCGACTTTTCCCATCAAGTCCGGCGGTTCCCGGAGCTGCCGCATTCATAGTCGACACGCCGGCGAGCTCAGATCTGATCGACAGTCTGAACACCAAAGTATGTCTTTCGAACGCGTCTGCCTGCCATTCCGGTTCATTGCAGCCTTCACCGGTTCTTTCCGCGCTGCATCTCACTCATGACGAGCAGAAACGCTTCCTGCGTATAGGTGTCGGGTGGTGGCTTTCTGAAGACGATATTGGCTCGGCGACGGCGATCATGGTCGGCGCTGTGGAGAAAGTCCTCCTTGCTACTGGTGAGCTTCACCAGTAGCATAGGCTTATGGCCGATGTATTTGACAATTGGTCCGGCAAACCGCAATTCGCCGGGCACGAAACATTCCCGCTGCGCATCCTTTGGTTGCGCAAAGCATATGACGCGGTTCGCGGGGGCGCCCCGCTGACGGTATTCAAGGACGACGAAGCCATCTCCCGGTTCGGCGTTGGCCGAAACATGGCTGTTTCAATGCGATTTTGGGCGCAAGCCGCGGAAGTTATCCAACTCGACGGCAAGGAGTTAAAGCCTGACAATTTGGGTGACCTGCTCTTCGGCGAGAACGGATTTGACCCTTTTCTGGAGCATCCGACCTCTCTGTGGCTCATCCATTGGAAGCTTGCATCGGTGCCGGAGCACACCACAACTTTCTACTATTGTTTCAACGGGTTATTTGGCCACGAGTTTCGATCGACAGATTTGGTGGATGCCATCGAGAAGTTGATCGAGCAAAAGGGATGGCGTGGTGCTCACAAGACTATCCAGAACGACGTCACGGTCTTTCTGCGGAGCTACTGCAGCCGACCGAGCGGGGCGATGGATGACGCCGCGGAACCCTTGCTGGCTGAATTGGCATTGGTCCAGGAGACCGGCTCGAGCGGATGGTACGAATTCTCGATTGGCCCAAAGCCGAACCTTCACGACGCCCTGTTCGCCTACGCATTGGATGCCTACTGGACTCGCGCGCACGACAACCGCGCGACGCTCGCCGCGGAAATGATCTGCCACGACGCTGGCAGTCCCGGCCGGGTGTTTAAGATGGACGAAGATAGCGTCATCGAACGGCTGATGCGGATCGACGAAAGCACTGGTGGCGCTTTCGTCTGGACCGATACGGCAGGCCTGCGACAGGTCCAACGGAATCGGCGTCCTGACTTGGATGCTCTGCTGCAAAGCGCGTTTGGCGAGATTGCGCGCCGCGGAAAGGGCGTATGGCATGGCGCGTGAAACGCTCTCAGACAAAGTCAGACTGAACGGCCGGTTCGTACGAAGCGCGCGGATCGACATGGATCTGACGGGCACGCCACCCCTTCAAGGTTATGTGCTCCAAGCCAGTACCGAAAAATCGCTCCTCGCGATGGCCGCATCGCTATCGGAGGGAGCACAAAGTGCTTTTACCTGGACCGGACCCTACGGCGGTGGCAAGTCGAGTACCGCACTGCTTTTGGGTAACCTCGTTGCCGGTTCCAAAGAGGGAAAGTCTCTCGCTCGGAAGATTGCCGGTCCGAAGCTGTCAAAGGCAATTGAGAAAGCCTTTGATCCCGGCTTGGGTGGTTGGAGCGTTATTCCGGTTACCGGAAGCCGTGTTAATCTGAGACAAGCCATCGCCGAGAAGATGGCAGAGCGATACGGGTGGACCCGCACAAAAAAGGACCGCGCGACAAAAAGCGATGGCCAACTCGTCCAAGACATATCTGATCACGCAAGTCAGGGACCAATTGTTCTGGTTCTGGATGAATTGGGAAAGTTCCTCGAAGCCGCGGCCGATAAAGACCACGATGCGCACCTCCTGCAGGATCTGGCTGAGATAAGCGCCAGAAGCGAAGGCCGTTTCGTTGTGATCGGAATCTTGCATCAGGCTTTTGAGGCATATGCGGACAAGCTCGCTTCGAGCGCCCGTCTCGAATGGGCGAAGATCCACGGGCGGTTTCAGGATCTCTCCTTCCTTTCCGCAAGTGATGAAACGGTCAGGCTGCTCGGGCGGGCGATCGATACGGATGATATCCCTGGCACAGCCAGAGCGCAGGCCAAAAGCTTGGCCAAAATCGTCGGTTCAAATCGACCAACGGACGAAGAGGAGCTGACCGAGGCGCTTTCGCAGACCTGGCCTTTGAACCCGATTTGCGCGTTGTTGCTCGGCGGCATCACGCGCCGAAGCTTCGGTCAGAACGAGCGTAGCATCTTCGGATTCTTGGCGTCCGAAGAACCTGGGGGGTTTCGCGAGTTCCTGAAGTCGGAATCGGCAAGCTCAGGGGAAACCTTCGGCCCCGATCGTCTTTGGGACTATCTTCAAACGAACTTTGGTCTTGCTCTTGCGGCTGGGCCGTTGGGGTCGCAAATGACGCTCGCGGCGGAGGCAATCGAGAAAGCGAACGTGCTCGGAGCGGACCTGCACGTGAAGCTGGCGAAATCTGCCGCGCTTATTGAAATCTTCAAGAACGGGACAGGATTGGCTGTCGACCAGAACGCCCTCCTAATCGCCGTTCCGGGGAACAACGTCTCTGATATCATGGGTGCACTCGATGAGCTATGCGACTGGGGAGTTTTGCTTCGCCAGAAACGAGTGGGTGGGTATGCACTTTTCTCTGGCAGCGATTTTGATCTCGATGCGGCTTTAGAGAGATTTGGGGGTCGGACCACTTCGTCAGATCTTTCCCAAGTCGCCGCAAAGGCTGGCTTCGACCACATTGTCGCTAAAAGACATTACTTTGATTGCGGCGTGCTGCGGACCTTTGCGTTGCACGTAGAGTGCTTGGGGGAGCAATTCGATCCAAATGAGTTCAAGCGCACCGTAGGTCGCAAGGCGTTGGCCGCCAGTGGTGTCATGGTGATGGCTATCGCGCCCCACGACGCCCGCTCACCAGACATCGAAGAGATGATGGATGAGATTATTCGGATCCTAAGGAAAATGGGAGTCGTGAGCGCAGTCTCTTTGGTCGGCAATGGGAAGCGCTTGATTGAAGATGCAGGCGACCTGGCGGCGTTGTCTCAAGTTCAAAAGCAAGTACCGCAGATCGCCGGAGACAGGATTGCGCGGCGGGGAATCCGTGCGCGTGAGGCATTGCTGCGCAATCGCTCGAATGTCGAACTCCAACGCTTGATGTTGTCGAGCCAATGGCAAATCCTTGGGGCAAACGACTCCGAGATGGTGCTCTCCCTGTCCGCCGCGGCATCGCGCTTGGCTGACAATGCCTATCATTCGGCGCCAATCATTCACAGCGAGCTGCTGCAAAAGGACAGACCATCCTCGAGTGCTGCGGCCGCTCGTCGAGCCCTTTGCCATGCCATGGTGACAAGCCCGGATCAGAAAAACCTTGGCTTCGAGGGGTTTCCCGCTGCATTCGGTCTCTACCTCACAACTCTGACCCCGAGTGGTCTGCACCGAAAATCCAAGTCAGGCTATGGTTTTGCTGACCCAGATAAGACCATGACCGGTGCTTCCCTGAAGCCCGCCTGGAAGGTCTTGCACTCGAAAAAGGAGCAGTCGCTGGCGGAAGTCTATGAGGTCTGGCGGGGCGTGCCCTTTGGCATGAAGATCGGCGTGATGCCGGTTTTAGCGCTCGCATTCATGCTCGCAAATCGGCAGTCCTATGCTATCTACCAGGATGGTCGTTTTGTGGCGGATCTCGATGACATCTTTGTCGACAGAATGCTTCAGGATCCTTCGGCCATCGTTCTGAGGCCCGCTGGACGCGCTGAACACCATCTGGCGTTCCTATCCCGGCTTGCGGAAGGGTTGGCCCTGTCTGATGCATCTGCACTTACCGTTGCAAGTGCAGCCTTCCAGCGGATCGAGGCTTTGAGTGACTTTGCCAAACGCACTAATCTCGTCTCTGCCGACACGCGCAAGATACGCGATGCTATCCGGCACGCAGACGATCCGGAAACACTGCTATTCGAAACGCTTCCCGGTCTGAACATCAAAGGTGATCTAGTCCAAAAAACCGTCGCTGCGATCGAAGAGTGTGAGGCGGCCTATGATGGCCTCGCCAGGGATTTGCGACATGCGTTGGCGCAATCCATCGGAGTTCCGAGTGACACCTTTGCCGGAAGCCTCGCGCGCGCAGAGTCCATAAAGGGGTTGAGCTCAGACCTGAAGTTCGAGGCTTTTGCGGCGCGTATTGGGGAGATTGAAACCGGGACCGGCAGCCTGGAGGCGGTTGCCGGAACTCTGCAACCGAAGCCCTTGCGCGACTGGTCCGACCGCAACCGGGAAGGAGCCTTGTCCGAGGTAGCGAGGCTTGGGCGCCGATTCAGGCAGGCCGAAGCAGTGGCGTTGATGCGCGACCGAAAATCCAACACGGAAGCGATTGCTCTCATTGTGGGCGTCGATCCGAAGCAGCCGCCAATCCTTCAGAGTTTCGAACTCAGCGAAAACGAAAAAGAGACTGCAAGCAAGCTTGCGGAACAGATCATACGGAATCTGGGCCAAAGTGAACATGGGCATGAGCTCGCGCTGGCCGCTCTCGCTCGGGCTGTTGCGACGCTCACCGACAATATGGACAAGATCGAAGCATGACCAACGAACGACACATTCTCGGGATATCGGGCGGCCGCGATAGTGCGGCCTTGGCCGTCTATATGCGTCAAAACCACCCCGACATCGACATGGAGTACTTCTTCACCGACACAGGGAAGGAACTACCAGAGGTCTATGACTTTCTAAACAGGCTTGAGGGGTTCCTTGGCAAGCGGATCAATCGACTGAACCCAGATCGGGATTTCGATTTCTGGCTTGCCGAGTATGGGCATTTCCTACCGTCGGCCAAGACGCGTTGGTGCACACGACAGCTTAAGTTGAGGCCATTGAACCTATGGCTGCGTGACGACTTGGAGAAAGGCGTAGTCGTCCATTCCTACGTCGCGATTCGGGCCGATGAGCCAAATCGGTCTGGATACAAATCGCAGCATCCGAACATGTTGGTTCGCTTTCCACTTCGGGATGCCGGCATCGACAAGGCAGGTGTCGTCGATTTGCTGAAAGACACTGACATCGGCGAGCCAGAATATTACCGCTGGCGGTCTCGGTCAGGATGCACCTTCTGCTTCTTCCAACAGAAGATTGAATGGGTGCGGTTGATGGAAGAGCATCCTGAAGCATTTGAAGAAGCCCGCGCTTATGAGAAGACGGCTGAGGAACACGGCTCCCCCTTCACCTGGAGCGATGGTGAAAGTCTAGACGACCTCGCCAAACCTGAACGTGTTGAGGCGATCAAGGCGGATTACGAAAAGCGCCGGGCCCGCGCCATGCGCGCCGTGCGAGCCAACCCACTGTCAGCGCGCTCCGAGCCGTCGATCGACGAGATTTTTGGTGTCTCTGAGGGAAATTCATGTGTTGTTTGCCATAAATGAATGAATATGAAATGTCCTGCAAAGCTTACATTATACTGAGCACATTCTGACTATGGTAGTTGACTTGACCGAATTGGAAGATTTCGCGGGTGCCGCTGCAGCCAACATTGCCAGGTACGAGGTGAAATTCGTTTTGTCACCGACCCTGATGGCCAAAGATCCATTTTGCATCGAAACCCTCGACTGGGACCACATACCTTACGGCGACGATCAGATTGAAAAAGTTCCTGAAAACAACAGGGGTATTTATGCGTTCTGCATATGCCAAGAAAGCGACGTTCTACCGATCCATCGCTACGTCATGTACATCGGAATCGCTGGTCGTAAATCAAACAGATCACTACGGGAGCGTTACAGGGATTACCTTAACGTCAAGAAGTTGATGAAGCGATCCGCAAGAGTTCGGCGTCTTTTTGGGGAGTGGAACTCCATGCTTAGATTCTACTTCGCTCCTGTTGGCGATGAAGTTTCATCGGAACAGCTTGAGCAAATTGAAAAGGAACTTAACGGGGCACTTCTCCCTCCCATGTCGAAGGGCGATCTTGAAGCTGACGTTAAACAGCAGAGGGACGCTTTCCAATGACAAAGAAAAGGGAACTGATCTTGCCGGCATTACGCGGTATCATGGGCGACTGGATTTACTATTCCTGCTTAATGAGTATCGATGATATCGGATCAAGAGTGTCCTTCGCTGATGACATACACAAGAACGATAAATTGTCGGAGATGATCCAGAGGCAGCTCAAGAGGGGCCGCAGCGATCAAATCGCTTCTTATCTTCGAAACCAAGAAGAACGTTTCTTCAATTCGTTGGTTATTGCGACATATGGCGGCGCACCGAATTGGAGCGCACTCGACGATTTGAAGAGTGACACACGCACTGATTTTGTCGGGAAGTTGGACGAAGAAACGGTGAGCTCGGTTGGGTTCCTGACTCTCACCGGCCGAGAGAACCTTTTCGCTATCGACGGGCAACACAGGTTGGCAGGGATCAAAAAAGCCGTGCGGTCCGGGCTCGAACAAGATCCACCAGATGACGTGTCTGTAATCTTCGTTGCTCACAAGAAGACCGCAAAGGGTCTTCAGCGAACTAGGCGTTTGTTCACGACACTGAATAAGACAGCGAAGCCCGTTTCAAAAGGCGACATTATCGCGCTCGACGAAGATGACGTAATGGCAATCACGGTGCGTCGTCTTATCGAGGAGTCTGACTATTTCGGAGGTACCAGGATGAGAGTGTCCGACCTTTTGTGTATGATTGATCCGGTTCATGCTTCACCAAAAGGAAGTATGAATGACCATCTCGAAAGAAATCCTCGACGAACTGCTTAAGGGCGTGGAGCGCCCTGAAGACCT
>Ga0209344_10004151_pt1 | contig 13568 bp, 11 predicted proteins | sample Cruoilmetagenom6_FD_187293 | JGI IMG/M metagenome (GOLD analysis project Ga0209344, IMG submission 187293) | Oil polluted marine microbial communities from Coal Oil Point, Santa Barbara, California, USA - Santa Barbara Oil Seep Sample 6 (SPAdes)... | ecosystem: Environmental > Aquatic > Marine...
ATTGGGGTAGAGAATATCAGCTAATCCATCTCCATTCATATCAACAATTTGAAAGTCACTGTTTGGTACTGAAGATACACCTGTAGGAGTTGTAATTAATTCAAAGCTTGATGCATTGGCTAAATGCACGACCCAGTCATTACCTGATTGTTTTAGTAAATCTTGTCTACCATCCGCATTAAAATCAATCAGATGCCATTTATCGTCAATTTCACTACCTGATGGTGCGGTTACGCCGGTGGCTGTGCTGACACCAAAACCTGAATGACCATTGGCAAAAGCCACTTTGAAAATATTTTGACTGTCATCCACAAACACTAAATCAGCACGCCCATCGCCGTTGACGTCACCTAATTGGGCGCTTTTAATATCTTTGGGGAAAGGGGTATTACCTGAGCCAGCATTATCAAATTGTTTATTGGGCTCAGACCAATCAAATTCAGTGAGCGGCAGACAAACACTGTCTCGACATTCTTCAATCGCCACAAGTAGATTACGCCCTGAGGTGGTCGAGCTGTCGTACATGAATGTATAATCACGCACTTCGACGCCATCAATGCTGGATTGAATGGACGCGAGTTGTCGGGTGATATCAAAAGATACGCCACCCATATAAGTGCGGATGGTTGTGGGCTTGTTTTCATAAGTAAAATGAATATTGTTATAAGGTAATAATTCAGGACTGGCCGATTCATTACCGGTGTAATCAATATCGCTTAGCGTAAACTCACCCGCACCATGTTGGATATAGCTGTAATTAATGTAATTTCCCTTACTGTCCTGATAGCGATTAATCGCCCAGGTAAATGTTTTACCATCAATGGCCGTATCACTACTGGATATCGTGGTATTGGAATCCACCGTGTTACCATAGTAGCTGATGGAACCATCTTTGCGTTCAATAGTAAAGTAGTCGGGGTTGTTATCACCAGAGGTTGTATCGTATGAAATAATGCGGGCAAATTGCTCTTTTTCGGTGCGATATTCAGTACCATTATCACCGTAGTTTCCGGACACCGCAAACAGGCGCTCTCCATTTAAACAAAATCTATCTTCGGAACCATACGTTATAGGTGATGGTGTGATTTCACCCGAGCCATCCTTTGACTCAGCTGTTTCACGGCATCGATTAATCACCGTGACGCCAGTAATTGACCAACCAACACCCACATGACCATCACCACCGGCTGATGAATATTGAAGTGATACCGTTGGCACCACACCGGCGGTTCCAACACCCACAAAGATCGGATAAGTGGCGTTGACCTGACCACTTTGGTCAACATTCAAGTTAATGGAGGAAGCGCCCACCGATTCATGCCCCGGCTCAAGCGTTGGTAAATTACCAGAAAAAGGATTTTCCGATTTCAAAGCCACGCCATGAACAGACTCAAAACCGTTAGCAAAAATAAGGTCAATACTTTTTAGCGCAGTTTCAGAATAATGGCTGGATTGAGCAGGCGTTGAACCTGCAGAAAAAACCGTAAGGGCAACAATCGCCAGCAGAAAACCCTGAGTGGTGGATTTGAACATAATAATTCTCTTTTATTAAGCACGTTATTTTTGTTTGATTTATGCTTCGTTATGTAATTTGAGTTACTCGGGCTTCTCAACTAATGATGATGTCATTTCAATGACAGCCCATATAGCCTACCACAGCTAATCCTGATATACCTCTTATCGTGTGTAGATTAAATAAATGTTAGAGGGGAATAATGCCCTCATGCCAAACAAATGTATTTCTGCACGGTTACAATTTGCCCATAAATTAAAAAGTTTACGCTTAGCGCATGGCTGGTCGCAAGAGGAATTGGCAGAACGGGCTGAATTGCATCGAAATTATGTGGGTGCTGTCGAAAGAGGTGAGCGCAATGTATCCATCGACAATATGGAAAAAATTGCTCAAGCCCTAAATCACCCATTGGCAGAGTTCTTTGAACTACCAAGAAATTATTTAGACGATAAATGTCTGGATAGAGAAGAAAAAACCTAAAAAACCACCGACTTTGATAAAAATCTAACGTCTGCTGTGTTAACCTTGCGCCTTTCACAAAAAATGATTCATTATGGAAATCAAAAAAGACAGTGTGGTCGGTATGCACTACAAACTCACCGACGATCAAGGTCAGGTATTGGATTCATCGGAAGGTCGTGAGCCGTTAAAATTTATCCAAGGTGCCAATAACATTATTCCGGGTCTTGAAAAAGCCATGGAAGGTAAGCAGCAGGGCGATCAATTTGAAGTCACGGTTGAGCCGGAAGAAGCTTACGGCGTGCGTCATGAGCAAATGATTCAAAAGGTGCCACGTGATGCTTTTCAAGGTGTTGATGAGTTGAATGTCGGCATGCAATTTCAGGCAGAAACCCAACAAGGTCAAATCCCGGTTAAGATTACTGCCATTGAAGGTGACGAAATCACTGTTGACGGCAACCATGAACTGGCCGGCCAACGTTTACACTTTAATGTTAATATTGAAGAAGTGCGTGAAGCCAGCAAAGAAGAATTAGAGCATGGCCACGCCCACTAAGTAAACAGCCAATATTCGAATATAAAAGCCGGCGCTCAGCCGGCTTTTTTGTTTTTAGGCTTTTGAATCGGTGGCACTGTCCGACGATTTTACCTGCCAAATGGACCAACCAAGGAAAGCAAAAACAATGGCGGTCAGTGGATTAATTAAATTCAACAAAGCATAGGGCGCATAATCCAGAACAGAAATGCCCAAGGTGGCGGCATAAAATGCGCCGGCCGTGGTCCAGGGGATTAAGCCCGCCATCAGTGTCACACCCTCTTCCACCGTCCGCGATAACACCGCTGAACTTAAACTTCTTTTTTGATAGGCTTTTTTAAACAGCTGGCTGTTGAGAATGATGGCAATATAGGCTTCGCCCAGAGAAGCCACTAAAATTAAACCGCTGAATAAAGTGCCACTGACGAGTCCGCCGGTGGTTTTAACTTTATCAATCAAATCACTGAACAAAGCATTGATAAATCCTGCACTTTGTAGAATTCCACCCATGGCAATGGCCAGCAGTGCCAGCAGTAAAGTCCAGGCCATGCTGTATAAACCGCCCCGGCCCAATAATTGATTTAAAGCCTCCAATCCGGTGTCGGCCGGTTGATTTGACCACAGGGCCTGCGCCATCTGAATCACCGTTTGTTGCTGCCAAAATAGAGCAATTAAAGTGCCGGTTATAATGGCTGCCACCATGGTTAACTCAGCCTCAAAACGTCGAAAACTAAATAATATCAGCACCACAATCGGCCCCATGGTGACCCAGGGATTTAAGTCAAATTGTTGCGCCAAGGCCTGCTGTAAATTTGCCACCTGCTGCAAACTACTGTCATGCACGGGCAATTGCCAACCCACCACAAAAAAGATAATCAGTACTAACACAAAAGTCGGTCCGGTGGTCATGCTCATGGATTTAATGTGGTCATATAAATCCGTATCGGTACTCATGGCGGCCAGATTGGTGGTGTCTGACACCGGCGACATTTTATCGCCAAAAGTGGCCCCGGACACCACCGCGCCGGCAACCCAGTACAAGGGTAAGCCAACCGTTTCCGCCATCCCCATCAACACCACCCCCAAGGTGCCGACCGTACCCCAGGATGTACCGGTCACCACCGACATTAAGGCACACAACACAAAACCAACGGGCAGCATGAAGGCAGGAGACAACCAATCTAAACCATAATAAACCAACATCGCCACGGTGCCGCTTTTCATGAGCGCCGCAATCAATAAGCCAATTAACAAGAAAATATAAATCGCCGGTAAGGCACGAGAAATGGCGCTGTTCATGAATTCCCGCTGGCTGATGTACTTAAAGCCAATGATTCGGGCATTTAATCCCACCCACAGCAACGCCGTAAATAAGGCCACCTGTAATAAATTATTCAGGTAGAACATACCCGTTGCGATAATCAGAAACACACCGGCGAATACCACAATGGCATGACCAAAACTAACTTGATTGCGTTGCATAGATTCCTCTTTTATAGAGTATTTTAGTTTACTTCAACCAGCCTTTTGCGCCAATAAAAAAACCACCGTAGCCTTAATTGACTGCGGTGGTTTTTAGTGTTACTTGCTTGTGACTTAGAAAAACTGGTGATTGACACCGATATAAAAACCGGCACCCGGTCGGGCATAGCCGTAAACTTCCTGATAGTTTTCATCCAACATATTGTCGGCACGAATATAAGCACGGGTTTTATCGGTAAAGGCCCAGCTGACATTTAAGCTCACTGTGGTAAAACCGTCGAGGCGCACTTTTTCAGTTAAAAAAGTGCTGGGTGAGAAGAAATTATCTAACTGACTGCTTTGGTGATGCACGGTGCTGTAGAGACGGCCTCGCTGGTTGGCAAAGTCATAATTCACGGTCAAGGTAGTGATGTGCTTAGGCCGACGAACCTCTGTCTGGGATACACCCATGGCATCGTCTTCTGTGGCATCGGTGTACGTGTAATTAATGCGGCTTGATATCTGCGGTGACCACTGTCCTAACCAACTCACTTCTATACCATGACGTTCACTGTCATTAAGTTTATTGCGGGCGGTAAAGGCCGCCGCGTCAACATCATAAACAAAGCCATCAATCTCATCGGTTAAATCCTGATTAAAATAAATAAACGCCAATTGGTGCCCGTGATAATCAATTTCATAGGCCAATTCATAAGATTTTGACTGTTCCGGTTTGAGATCAGGATTGCCGACAAATTGTGCCGGAAAATAACCAAAGCGCTCAATAAATGAGGGTGCTTTGCTGCCACTACCCAAGGTTGCACGAAGGCGCTGCTGATTGCTCAGTTGATAACGCCCGGCGAGCTGAAAGCTACTGACATCCTCAAAGGCATTGAAATCATCATGACGCGCAGAGGCCTGCCAGTTAAGCCGCTCATTGATTTGACCTTGTAATTCAATCGCCACACCGGTGACATCATAAGATTGACTTTGATTGGGATCACCAAAACCAGTGGCTGTACCGGCCTGGGTAAAATCAATGGTTCGGTGATCCAACAAAATATTCAACCGGTCTTTGGGCTGACTGCCCAGACGCCATGAATTGAGAACCTTCATTTCATGGGTCTCTGCGGTGGTTCGGCTGTCACGACCAAACGGTGTGAAGTTTTCACCATCCGTATCACTGTAATGATAATCAAAACGGCTCAACCAACGACTATTATCAGGCTTAATGCGCAACTGCGCCATGGCGGTTGTTAAGCTGCGTTCAGTCCATAAATCGGCATCAACCGGTAAGCCGGTAACCATAAAATCAGTACCGTCATACTCATTCATGGCATCGCTGTGAGAAAACCGCAGGGTACTGCTGATGGTTTCAGACCAGTCATTGTCTAAACTTAGGCGTGCGGTGAGGTTTTCATAAGCATCTTTTTCATCACCCTGCAGTGCAATATTGCTGCCACCACTGTCGATGCCGGTAATGCCCCCATTTAATCGCCAATTATTCTGAGCATAACCTCCGGAAACAGCCGCTTTTAAGCTGTTAAAACTGCCATATTCGAGTTCGGAATGCAGCGTTTTTTGATCGGCTTTTTTTGATATGATATTAATCACTGCACCCAGGGCATCGGTGCCCCAAATGGCACTTTGTGGGCCACGAATCACTTCAATTCGTTCGATGTTATCCAATAAGGCGTAATTAAACAAAAACTCGTCATTTCCGGCGGCGTCATTGAGCCGCACACCATCGCGCAACACCAACACATGATTGGCTTCGGCACCACGAATACGCACTTGGGTTTGGGTACCGACTCCGCCGGATTGATTAATCGCAAAACCAGGTACGCTTCGTAAAATATCACTTAAATAAAGCGCCCCGGAGGCGTTGATTTCATCGATATCGATGACGGTTAAGCTACCACCATAATCAACGGCATCAATCGGCGTTAAACCGGCAGTCACCACCAATGGACTTAAGGTTTTTTCAGTTATATCTGTGTCTGCAGACACGGTTAAAGACAGGCATACCAACAGTACACCGGATAATAGGGAATAAGGCATTTATGCACTCCTGTTCCACCCGAACATGGGATTTCATTAATGAGACAGTAGGTCTCTGGGTTTCAAACAGGCCGGTCTCCGGACTCAAAAAGCGTCTTGCGACAATTTTGCTATGCCTTCCCATGAGTTATCACAGTGGCGTTAATAGCAAATGATATCGACGTTTAAAACGTCCATATCCTCTTTTTACCGTTGCGGGGGCAGTGTTGGGATTGAATTAACTCGAATATTTCATGTAAGAATGAGCTATTCAGGTTCATTTCGCACCAACTTCCCGTTTTGCACTTCACAATAAATTGTCAGGTGCACACCTGTTCGGCTAAGTGGCTGTAGTGTAGTGAAAAGCCGAAACACTGTCAATATGGTTTAACCGTTAAGACTAATTGATGGTGCAAAAAAACGGCCACAATGCAAAAGGTGTGACCGTTTTCATGGGTTTTAAGGTGGTTTATAATTCTTCAAAAACAGCCAAATGCGCGCCTGCCGATATTTAAACGTGACTGTTGGTCTTGCAAGGTGTAATTATCGGTCAATTCAAACAACGCTAAAATGGCTTGTTCATCGATATTCACATAAGGTCAGGCTTAAGACCTTATTGACCGTGGCTTTTTAGATAGTTATATTTGGCTTGGTAGAGGGTGGTAACCGACTGAGTGTGGCTGTTTTGTAAAGCTTTGTTCATCGCTTTAAGGGCTTGTTTTTGATTGCCTAAATTAAAATAAGCTTTGGCAAGACCAGCTGATGGCTCATGTAAATACGGGGCTTGCCGCTGAGCTTTTTTAAAGTAATTTATGGCCTGTTGATATTGTCCTGCCTGCAATGCCTGGTCAGCCACATCAATCCATTTAAAAGGATCGGGATCATCATAATCATCAATCACTTCTGCCACCCGCCTGGCTTCTGACAAGCGACCTTTTTCCAGCAAAAATCGATGGTAGTTACTCAGTAGTTCCAATTGATTTTTTGCCAAAGATAAACCGTGAATAAACACCTTTTCCGCATAATCATCATAGCCCAAATGGCGGTATAAAACTGCCAACATATTTAAAGCAATTGGATTATCCGGGTCAATTTGTAAGGCTTCTTTTAAATGCCAATAAGCGGTTCTATGTTGGTCAACGATCAGTGACTCGGCAGCCACATTAGAGTAATACATGGCCTGAAATTCTTCTTCACTGACGCGCCGTAAGGTGCGAGAGCCGTCGGTGGAATAATAGTCAATTTTAAGCTTGAGCGGCTTACTCGAATAAAAAATACCACCGACTTTTTTTTCATAAATAACCGTTTGAATGTGTTGTGAACTGAGCAAGTAACCATTTTCACGCTGGAATACCGGCGGTGTTTTGGCTAACTCATAATAAACGCCCACATGCGTGGTTTGTGCTAAGGCATTAGTCAATAGTGCCAGGGTCAAGCAATTACCGGCTTTTTCATCTAAGGCCTGTTGTGCAGTGAGAGTATTCGAATGAAAATTAAAATGCTGTAAGTGCTTTTGTAGATACTGATAAATAATTTGAATATCAAGCTGGTTGCGGTTAGTCGGTTTACGCAACTCTTTTTTAAAGGCTTTTTTTTGGACTTCGTTCAGACTAAAAGCAGCGTCAAAATTTGCCGGTTCAATGACAGGCATCATGACAGCGTCATTAAAAAGATCAGCCGTACTGTGCTCACTGGTGACTTGATAGGTTCTGACAGAAGAACAAGCCACCATCAGTAAACAAGTCACAGCCAAGAAAAAAACTAACAGGTTTCTTTTTATCGGTCGCACCATACCATTATTATAGCGCAATCTAACTATCTAATAAATTAAAAGGCTTCTAAACTAAATCAAATCGCATCTTCCCCGGTTTCTCCGGTTCGTATTCGAATCACTTGTTCCAATTCATGGATAAAAATTTTACCGTCACCGACTTTATTGTTACCGGCAGTTTGTAACAAAGTGTCAACGATGGTCTCCACCTGATCGGCCGGGGCGGCAATTTCAATTTTTAATTTGGGCAAAAAATCAATCACGTATTCAGCCCCTCGATATAGTTCTGTGTGACCTTTTTGGCGGCCAAAGCCTTTGACTTCGGTCACGGTGATACCGCGAATACCCACATCTTCCAGGGCATCACGCACATCGTCTAACTTAAAGGGCTTAATGATGGCTGTGATCATTTTCATATAATTGTTCCTTTACTTACCATGGCAAAACCTCACCCTCGGCATGCCAAAATTGACCGCTATTTTCCAGATTCAGTTCTTCCATGCGCTGAATTAAACCGGCGGCGGCATGATCTGCTTCCACATAACCTTGTTTGCCGGTCATATCAGTTTTCACATAACCCGGGTGCAAAGCGGCCACGGAAATCCCCTGGTCTTTTAAATCAACGGCCAGGCTTTTGGCCGCCATATTAGCTGCCACTTTGCTCATGCGATAACCATAGCTACTGCCCGAATCATTATCACCGATTGAACCCATGCGACTGGTGACAATGGCGATTTTAGCCTTATCCGCCAAAACCGGTAATAATTTCTCAGTGACCCGCAAAGGCCCCATGGCATTCACCACAAACTGTTGTTGCACCGAATCAAAATCAATGTTACCCAAGGTGTTACGCTCCAAAATACCGGCATTATTAATCAAGTAATCAATTTCACGCCCTTCGATATGGTTCAATAAACGCTGCAAATCATCGTCATCGGTGACGTCAGTATCGGCAATCACTTCTACATCCAAATCTAATAAAGCCTGGCTCGGAGTTCGACAAACCGCCAGAATATGATGTCCATTGGCTTTTAATTGTTTCGCTATTTCTAAACCGATGCCACGATTGGCACCAGTTATTAATGTGTTATGCATCGCATTCATTCCTTGTTGTAAAGTAATTTATTTTAACAAAGCCCGCCCATGACTGGCAAACTGATTATCCGCCAAGCTGTGTACGGTTTTTAGGAAATAACATGCGAAAACAACTACCACCGTTGGGCTGACTATCGATGGTCAATTCAGCCCCGTGTTTTAAGCCAATATGCTTAACAATGGCCAAACCCAAACCGGTGCTGTCTTGTTTTTGCTTCACCGAATGCGTCACCCGATAAAATCGTTCAGTCACATGCGGCAAATGTTTGGCGGCAATGCCAGGACCATTATCCTGAACCAATAAACAGGCCTGTCCTGAATGCTGGTACCATCGTAATTCAATTTCAGTCCCCGGCGGCGTATGTAACACGGCATTATGGAGTAAATTTAAACACACACCGGTGATTTCCGAGGTATTACCTTTAAGCCATAAATCAGAGTCAATTTGGGCTTTAAAATGATGTTGTCGTGCATCTGTACCGTGCCTGACATCGTTAAATAAACGATTCAACAACTCCGGCATGTCAATCATTGCCTCATCACCGGCCATCACTGTGTCATGTTCAATGCGCGACAAGGTCAGCATATCCGCAATAATCTGTGACATCCGCTGACTTTGCTCATAAGCCTGCTCAATGGCCTGCTTGAGTTGTGGCAAATCCGCACTGTGGTTTTGTAAATATTCTAAGTAGCCGGTAATCACCGTCAGCGGTGTTCTCAGCTCATGAGAAGCATTGGCCATAAAGTTTTTACGTGATTTTTGTAAGGCTTCCAGCGCGCTTACATCATGAGCCAACAGTAGAAAACGGTGCCGATTGGCATCAATTAAGCGGGCTTTTATCAGTCGCTCCGGTGCCGTTGGCTGGGCTATTTTCAGGCCATCCCTGGCGGCTTTTTCGGCACTAAATAATCCCGGATCAAATAACTGCATCACCTCAGAATCGGCAAACACCTGTTGTAAAGTTTTACCCACATCTGATTGCGATAAACCGAACATGTGTTCCGCTCGCTCGTTCAAATATTTGATAATCATTGATTTATTCAGCAGTATTGTTGCATAAGGCAGGGCTTCTACCATGGTTCTGAATTGTTGAATGAGCTCTTTATTATTATCATGGATGTGCTTTGCCTGGCGCCGTTCTTTGACCAGCCTTTGTACCGGGTGATACAACAGACCAAATACGTGAGGTGGCGTTAGTCGTAAATTATCTTGTTTAAACCATCGATAAAGCTGAATCAGCCGTCCCAGCCACCACATAATATAAAGCGTGATGACCACTGCTGCGGCTAACCAAAACCAAGAGCCCAGCCAAAAGCCGGCGGCCAAAAGAGCCAGGCAAATCACCACGATGAGCCAGAAAATCCATTGTTCTTTATTCAATTCTGACTGTTTTAAAGAATCTGTCATAAATAATGATTAAAATTAATGTGTTAATGGTAGACGATAATTATGACAAACTAATGATAAATCTGTAAAATTTTAAATTCATTCAAGACGTTTTGGATTAGCCATGATGAAAAAAAACACAGTCGTTATTTTAGTACTCCTGGTATCGGGCTCACTCTGGGCCGAAACGGATACCGAGACTGAATTACAACGCTTAAAAGCCCAACTCAAAGCCTTAACCGAACAAGTTAACCATTTAGAACAACGTTTACAAGCAGAAAAGTCCAACGCCAAAACCGACCGTTCTGATGACAGTTCCGATACCAGCTCACAGCTCGCTGACAGCGCACAACCAAGGTTGCGCTTTTCCGGTGATATGCGAGGTCGCCATGAATATTCGGACAACCGCCAAAAACCGGACAGACAACGCACGCGCATTCGATTACGCTTAGCTGCTGAGGCCGACCTCAACGATTCAACAACCTTACACATGCGTTTCGCCACTGGCGGTGGCAACCCAACATCAACCAATTTTACCTTGGGTGATGCTTTTACGCGCAAAGAATTTGGGCTTGATCGCGCCTATGCGTCACACCAATTTAATGATCGGCAACAGTTTTTTCTCGGCAAAATGAAAAACCCGTATAAACGGGTTGGCGGTCATGGCATCCTGTTTGACAGCGATTTAAACCCAGAAGGTCTGGCCTGGCAGTATTCGGGATCTACCTGGCAATCTACACTTGGCGCCTTCTATTTGGACGAACGAAGTGATGACGATAACATTATGTTATATGCAGTTCAATTGGGTATTCAGCAGTCTTTCAGTAACAGTGCCTTACAGCTCGGTGTGGGTTATTATGATTATGATAATCTACAAGGTGCAACGCCCATCTATCAAAATAAACAACTGGGCAATCGATTTAATAGTAACAACCAATTAATCAATGATTTTAATATTGCAGAGTTGTATGCACAATATGACATAAAACATTTTTCAAAACCCTTGTCTTTTTTCACGTCTTATCTTAATAACACCGCGGCTGATGATGAAAATGAAGCCTTGATGGCTGGCTTCAAATATGGCTCAAGTAAAAACTCCGGTGATTGGCAGCTTGGTTACAGCTACCAATACCTTGAAGCCGATGCGGTCTATGCCCTGTTCAATGATTCCAGTTTTGCCGGTGGTTTCACCGACTCGCGCGGCCATGTGTATGAATTTGTTTATGGCTTAAGCCGACAAACTTCACTCAAATTTGCCTGGATTGACGCTGTTAATGAAATACATTTGGGTAATCCTCGGGATTATGATCGTCTCACCATGGATATCAATTACTGGTTTAAATAAGCTCATCTAAAATTTATGAGAGACCTTTGCATTAATCCATTGGTCAGCAGGCAACTGAGGTGTTAAAATTTAATCATGCATTCACCACTAATAATCCATGGACAATAAAGACAACACGCTAAACGACAATAATTCCGAATCCGATGTCACTGAAGTTCAAGCACAAGAACAACAGCCAGAATTAGAGGGTACTGAACAATCAAACCAAAAACAAAGTGGCCGAGGCTTGGCCATGTTTGGCTTATTGGTGGCGTTATTGGCATTGGTGACAGCCGGTTGGGTTTATTACCAGGTGGCATTCCAAACAGATCAAAATCAAGCCCTCGACCAACTGGGCACGATGGACAGTCAACAAGACCTCAATCAACTACAAAACCGACTTGCACAAGTCGAAAAAGAACTAAAACAACAGATACAATCTATCGATCAAAACAAGCAAGAGAATGAAAAGCTACATCAAAGTCTGAATAATTTACCAAACAATACATTTGATGCCGGCCCCTTAGAACACAAAATCAATAACTTACAACAACAATTAACCGCGCTTAACAATCTAAAGCGAGAACAAACCATTGAGCCCCAAACTGAAGAGTACCTATCCACCCTGGCCCGATCACAAAGCATTCATGCCCTGAAGACCGTACAACTATTACTTAATCAGCACCAACTTCCGCAAGCGGTTGAAGTACTTAAACAATGGCGCAACAATGAGCATCTGCCTTTATCGATTCAAACCCGATTACAGCAATTAATCACCACCTTAAGCAATACCGAATCACCGGATGTAAATAGACTCAGACAGCAGTTATCAGACATAAAAAACAACATCACCGGTTTAAGCCTGACCACTGAAACACAAGCAAGTCAACAGCCGGCCTGGTATGAACGTTTTATTACCGTTAAAAAAATCAAGCCAGAACAACAAAGTCTTAACAGTGCCGATTTACAACAACTCAAAGCCAATGCCGGTCACTCAATCCAACAAGCTGAATTGGCCCTGGCTTTAAAACAGCCGGTTCTATGGCGTGACGCCCTGCAACAAACCGAACACATATTGGCACAAAGCAGCTTAGATACCGAGCCGTTACGACAACAATTACAGCAACTGCGTGAACAGGATATTATTACTCAGGTTCCCAATAACTTAGGCATCGAATCACTTATTCAACAGCTTGAGGGCATCACAGAATGAAAAAATTCGTGATCACCGTCATTATTTTGTTGCTGCTACTGGCGGCGGCCTGGCTGACACCTTTACTGTTAAAAAATCCCGGGCTGTTACAGCTTGAAATTCTTGGCTATCAGCTGCAAATGACCGTTATTACAGCCGGTATTTTGGTGCTGGCACTGCTGCTTATCCTATGGCTGCTCTGGGGTCTGATTAAAGCACCCAAAAAATTAGCCCGTAAGGTCGCAAGTTACCAACAACAAAAAAAATTCGATCAGGGCTTATTGGCATTCAGCGAAGGCCAGTGGCAAAAAGCCGAAAAGTTATTGTTAAAGTCCGCACAAAAAAGTAAAAACCCACAACTTAGCTATATGGCTGCCGCACGGGCCGCCTTGGCACAACAGGATTTAGACAGTGCAATGGCTCATCTCGACGCCGCTGAAAAAACTGTTTCAAATCCCCTCACCATTGATTTAACCCGTTGTGAAATCTGGCTTAAAACTGGCCATTTACAACAAGCACGAGATTTACTTGAAACCATTTTAAGCAGCTACCCGAACAACCCGCGAGCAGTGCGTATGATGTTACAGGTCAGCGAACAGCAAAAAGACTATCTGCGTATAAAAAACTTGCTGCCCAAAGCCCACAAGCTGGCATTGGTTGACAAACACCAGAATGAAAGCATGCGAGAACAAGCCACCCGCGATGGTTTAATTCACGCCTTTGATGAACAACAACTGCTGTCACTATGGTCTGAACTCAGTCGCAAACAACAAAAGTTTTATCTCTAAAGG
>Ga0209344_10004152_pt1 | contig 13562 bp, 8 predicted proteins | sample Cruoilmetagenom6_FD_187293 | JGI IMG/M metagenome (GOLD analysis project Ga0209344, IMG submission 187293) | Oil polluted marine microbial communities from Coal Oil Point, Santa Barbara, California, USA - Santa Barbara Oil Seep Sample 6 (SPAdes)... | ecosystem: Environmental > Aquatic > Marine >...
GGCAACGTTTCTGTGTAAAGGGTATTGCGTTTTTCTTTCAGCTCATCATACTTTTGGTTGTCTGCCCTAGAGTTTCCTAAGCTGTTCATTTCTTCAACTATTTTATCTTCGCCGGAAAGTTTCAAAACTGCAATATTAATTAATGCAGCTTCATAGTCAGGATTCAATTCCAAAGCTTTATTATAATATTCAATAGCTTTTTCTTTGTTTCCAATTTCCGCACTACCAACGCCAAGGTTGAAATAGATTTCTGGATTTTCAGGATCAGATGCCACTATTTGACCCATTAAGTCATTGTATCTTGCAATATCTCCCATTTTGTAGCTCATATCTGCGTCTGCACGCATTAGGTAAATATCACCTGGGTTCTCAGCTCGGGCAGTTTTCATAAGAGAGGTAGCTTTTTCATTGTTGCCTTGCTCAATATAAATAAGGGTCATGTTCCTGAGCACCTCCCCTTTTCTAGATTCAGTTACACGCTTTTCTGGCTTAATAAATTGTCCAGATTTTACAGCTATATTTCTTACATTTTCATTCTCAAAAGCTTCCACTTCTCCAGTTTCTTTATTGGTTGCAACAAATTCTTCAGTTACACCTGTGTAACCAGAATCTAAAACCATTTGGTAATACTTTAGAGCAGCGTCATAATCTTTCCCATTAACAGCATTGCTAGCAGCAAAATATAAATCTGAAGGGTCTTTACTTACCGTATAACTGGTATATAATTTATCAGTTGCCATTTTGTATTGACCAGCGCCTTGATCTTTTACAGCCCCATTTATCAATGCGGCACGCAGATTTTGTAAAGGAACCGATAATTGTGTTTCAATTTTAGGATCCATTTCAAGTGCAGTGGTAAAGGCTTCAGCCGCTTTTTTCAATTTTGTGTAATCAGAGCCGCCAGAACCTAATAATGCCTCGCCTTTTGCGGCATAAAATTGAGCCTTTAAATCATTATCTACCGAGCCAAGCATGGGTTCAGCTTCGCTTAAATAAGTTAATGCTTCACTGTATTCATTAGATTGGATAGCCTTTTCTGCTTTTTTAATTTCTTTTTTTTGTCCAAATGAAATAGCAGATACAAAAGCCAGTCCTGTTATTAAAATTCGTGTTTTCATGTGTTAAAGTTTATTCGTTATTTTCGGTTTGAGTTTCGTTATTATCAAGAGTAGTGCCATTATTGGAATCATCCATTGCTTCAGTGATTTCTTCATCATCTTCGTCCTTCATTGCTTTTGCAACCGCGGCAATGGCATCATCTTCCCTTACTTTTATTAATCGCACGCCTTGTGTGGCGCGGCCCATAACCCTTAGATTAGCAACTGCCATTCTTATGGCTATGCCTGATTTGTTGATAATCATTAAATCATCATCATCGGTTACATTCTTGATTGCTACTAATTTACCTGTTTTTTCCGTAATATTAATAGTTTTCACACCTTTTCCGCCACGGTTTGTAATTCTATAATCTTCTATTGAAGAACGTTTTCCGTAACCGTTTTCGGAAACAACAAGAATGTCGGAATCATTTTCGTTTACGGCAATCATTCCGATAACTTCGTCATTTTTATCGCCAAGTCTTATTCCACGAACTCCTGAAGCATTTCGCCCCATAGACCTGGTTTTTTCTTCTTCAAAACGAATGGCTTTTCCGGAGCGTACTGCCAACATTACCTGACTGTTGCCCGTTGTCAATTTTGCTTCAAGCAACTCATCGTCTTCACGGATAGTTATTGCGTTGATACCATTAGTTCGAGGTCTTGAATATTGCTCTAAAGGAGTTTTCTTTACCTGTCCTTGTTTAGTGGCCATTATAACATAATGACTGTTCACGTACTCTTCATCTTTTAAATCTTGGGTACAGATGAAGGCCATTACTTTATCATCCGGTTCAATATTTATCAAATTCTGAATAGCCCTTCCCTTTGACGTTCTTGTTCCTTCAGGAATTTCAAAAACGCGCATCCAGAAACATTTCCCTTTTTGGGTGAAGAAAAGCATATATTGGTGATTGGTTCCTACAAAAAGATGCTCTAAGAAATCCTCATTCCTTGTAGCGGAAGCTTTTTGGCCAACCCCACCTCTATTTTGGGTTTTGTATTCTGAAAGCGAGGTACGCTTAATATAACCTGCATGCGAAATAGTCAAAACAACCTGTTCATCGGCTATCAAGTCTGTAATACTCACGTCACCGCCAGCATATTCAATAGTTGAACGGCGTTCATCTCCATATTTTTCACGAATTTCAACAAGTTCCTCTTTAATGATCTGCATTCTTCGCTCTTTGCTGGCAAGAATTTCCTTATAATCACTAATGGTTTTCATTAACTCTTCATACTCGCTGCGAAGTTTGTCCTGCTCCAGACCCGTCAATTGACGAAGTCGCATTTCAACGATTGCCTTCGCTTGGATTTCAGTAAGCTTGAAAGCTTCCATCAACTTTTCCCTTGCTTCATCTGCATTGGAAGAAGCGCGAATCAATCTAATTACTTCGTCAATATTATCGGAAGCAATAATTAAACCTTCTAAAATATGCGCCCGCTCTTCAGCTTTTCGAAGTAAATATTCAGTTCGACGAACAACTACTTCGTGACGGTGCTCCACAAAATAATGAATCAATTCCTTCAAATTCAGCATTTGCGGTCTTCCATTTACCAGCGCAATATTGTTCACACTGAAACTGGACTGCAAGGCAGTGTATTTATATAGGGTATTTAAAACAATATTTGGAATGGCGTCACGCTTCAAAATGTAAACGATGCGCATTCCATTCCTATCACTCTCGTCTCGAATGTTTGAAATGCCCTCAATTTTCTTTTCGTTTACCATATCAGCGGTTTTTTTGATCATATCCGCTTTGTTCACTTGATATGGAATTTCAGTAACGATGATGCATTCGCGGCCTTGAACTTCTTCAAAACTCGCTTTGGCACGCATTACTACGCGGCCACGACCTGTATGGAAAGCCTCTCGAACACCTTCGTAGCCGTAAATAATCCCACCCGTTGGGAAATCAGGCGCTTTTACATGCTGCATTAAACCATCGATATCTATATCGTTATCCTCAATATAGGCGATGATTCCGTTTACAACTTCGGTTAAGTTATGTGGAGGCATATTTGTTGCCATACCTACCGCAATTCCGGAAGCTCCATTGATTAAAAGTCCAGGAACACGAGTTGGAAGGACAGTTGGCTCCTTTAAGGTATCGTCAAAGTTTAATTGATGATCAACAGTTTCTTTATCAATATCAGCGAGCATATCTTCAGAAATCTTCTGCATTCTCGCTTCTGTATATCGCATTGCAGCCGGGCTATCACCATCAACTGAGCCAAAGTTTCCCTGGCCGTCAACCAGCAAATAGCGCAAACTCCATTCTTGCGCCATACGCACCATCGCGTCATAAACAGATGTATCTCCGTGTGGATGGTATTTACCGAGAACCTCTCCCACAATTCTCGCGGATTTTTTATGAGCGCCCGTAGCTCTAATGCCCAGTTCGTGCATTCCGAACAAAACTCTTCTGTGTACAGGTTTCATTCCATCGCGAACATCTGGCAGCGCACGTGACACTATGACCGACATCGAATAATCGATGTAGGCAGATTTCATTTCATCTTCAATGTTAATAGGGATTATTTTATCACCTTCAGCCATAAAAAATAGGATTAATTATCGTTGTTAAACTAATGGAGCAAGATACACTTTTTCGTAGGTTTAACAGGGGTTTTTGCCATTCGTTATTCACGAATTTATTAACAAATTTGGGGGTCAAAATCGTTAATAAGTATCGTTGCATATCCTTTGAATTCCACTATATATTTTGTCCTTTTACTAAAATGATATCAAAGAGGAACAGTTTTTGTCCTATTTTGGTTAATTTAGTACCAAACAGAAGAGAGGATTTAAAATATGGATGATAATTTTTCCCCCAGAGTAAAAGATGTAATAGCCTACAGCAAAGAAGAAGCGCTGCGCTTAGGCCACGATTTTATTGGCACTGAGCATTTAATGCTTGGTCTTTTAAGAGATGGCAATGGCAAAGCGGTAACTATTTTGAATGCACTTGCAATAGACTTGAACCATTTACGAAGAAAAGTAGAAATATTGAGCCCTGCTAATCCGGGCATCACTACAAATACAAACGATAAAAAGAACCTTCACCTAACCCGCCAAGCGGAAAGGGCTTTGAAGACCACATTTTTGGAAGCAAAACTTTTTCAAAGCAATTCCATCAATACGGCTCATTTACTTTTGTGCATTCTTAGGAATGAAAATGACCCAACTACGAAATTGTTGAACAAAATGAAGATAGATTATGACGTGGTAAAAGATCAATTTAAACTTATGATTACAAACGACGACGATTATATAGACAACACCCCTAGTGCTGAATCATTTCCAAATGACGATGATACTTCAGCCGAAGATGCGAATAAAGAAAACTTGTTTTCAGGAACTACCGCAAAAACGAACAAAAAATCCAAAACCCCTGTTTTGGATAACTTCGGAAGAGATCTAACTGCGATGGCAGAAGAAGGAAAATTAGACCCTGTTGTGGGGCGTGAAAGCGAAATTCAACGTGTATCCCAAATTTTAAGCCGAAGAAAGAAAAACAACCCTTTACTAATCGGTGAGCCTGGTGTTGGAAAATCTGCTATTGCCGAAGGTTTGGCATTGCGAATAATTCAACGAAAAGTTTCGCGAATCCTTTACGATAAAAGAGTTGTTACTTTAGATTTAGCTAGCCTAGTTGCGGGAACAAAATACCGCGGGCAGTTTGAGGAACGTATGAAAGCAGTAATGAACGAGCTAGAAAAGAATGATGACATTATTCTTTTTATCGATGAAATCCATACAATTGTTGGTGCCGGTGGCGCAACAGGCTCTTTAGATGCTTCAAATATGTTTAAGCCAGCTTTGGCAAGGGGTGAAATTCAATGTATTGGCGCAACCACTTTGGATGAATACCGTCAATATATTGAAAAAGATGGAGCACTTGAACGCCGTTTTCAAAAAGTATTAGTTGAGCCGACTACGGTTGAAGAAACAATAGAAATTCTAACCAATATTAAAGACAAATACGAAACGCACCATAATGTAATTTATACTCCAGAAGCTATAAAAGCATGCGTTACGCTTACCAATAGGTATATGACTGAGCGTTTTCTTCCAGATAAAGCTATAGATGCTTTGGATGAAGCTGGTTCACGTGTGCATATCACCAACATTCACGTTCCCGATAAAATTTTGGAATTGGAGAAACAGTTGGAAGAAGTTCGTGAACTAAAAAATACTGTTGTAAAAAAGCAGAAATACGAAGAAGCCGCAAAACTTCGGGACGATGAGAAAAATCTTGAAAAAGAACTTGTTGTGCAACAGGAACAATGGGAAGCCGATTCAAAACTTCACAAAGAAACCGTTGACGAAGAAAACGTTGCTGAAGTAGTTTCAATGATGACCGGCATTCCGGTAAACAGAATTGCACAAACCGAAAGCACCAAACTTGCAGCCCTACCCGACCGAATAAAAGGAAAGGTAATTGGCCAGGACGAAGCTGTTGCGAAAGTGGTGAAAGCTATACAACGAAACCGTGCCGGATTAAAAGACCCCAACAAACCAATCGGTTCTTTCATATTTTTAGGACAAACAGGTGTAGGTAAAACCCAACTTGCAAAAGTTTTGGCTCGTGAATTGTTCGATTCTGAAAACGCATTGATCCGAATTGATATGAGCGAGTATATGGAGAAATTTGCCATTTCACGTTTGGTTGGAGCGCCTCCGGGATATGTGGGTTATGAAGAAGGTGGTCAATTGACCGAAAAAATTAGAAGAAAACCTTATGCCGTTGTTCTTTTAGATGAAATTGAAAAAGCGCATCCTGATGTATTCAATATGTTGCTACAGGTTTTGGATGATGGATATTTAACCGATAGTCTTGGAAGAAAGATTGATTTTAGAAATACAATCATTATTATGACTTCCAACATTGGTGCACGTCAAATAAAGGACTTTGGACAAGGAGTTGGTTTTGGAACCGCTGCAAAAAAGAGCCAAGAGGAAACGCACACGAAAAGTGTGATTGAAAATGCTTTGAAAAAAACCTTTGCGCCTGAATTCCTAAACCGAATTGATGATGTTATGGTCTTTAATGCATTGGAAAGAGAGGATATCCACAAAATTATTGATATAGAGCTGGACAAACTTTTTGCTCGAATTGCAGATTTAGGTTACGATTTAAAACTTACTGATAAAGCAAAGGATTATATTGCAGATAAAGGATTTGATAAGCAATATGGGGCAAGACCTTTGAACAGGGCCATTCAAAAATATATTGAAGATGCATTGGCAGAAGAAATCATCAACAGCAGTTTGCAGGAAGGTGATGGAATTACAATGGATCTTGATGAAAAGACGAACGAGCTGACAATAAAAATTAAAAAGCAGAAGAAAACAACTGAATCTTAACTATTGTTTTTAAAATTTAAAAATTCCCAAAATATTATTTTTGGGAATTTTTTTATTTAATATCTTAAAAATCCGTACTTTACATATACCAAATAAGTTTCTTATGATTGATACTTTAAATTTTGAATTTGGAGAAATTCGAGTTTTTGAGAATTTCGTGCTAGTGGTCATGAAAGAAGGAATTACGGTAAAACCCGAGTATAATGATGATTTGGAGAATATTGCAAAAAAATATTACAAAGGAAAAAAATTTGGCTATATCACCTATCGAAAAAATAGTTATGCCGTAAACCCTATGGTTTACATAAAAACTTCGGAAATAGAAAACCTAGTAGCCTTTGCTGTGGTTTCAGCAAATGGACTGAAAGCTAGTAACTTGGAAGTTGAAAGACGATTTTTAAAAAAACCCCTCAAACATTTTACAAATCTGGATGAAGCAAAAAATTGGGTTAAAGAAATGATTGAAAACCCACCTACATAATTCTAAAAAACAGATTATTTTATAATCTTAAAAGCTTTTTTAGTATCTCCATACCCAGAAGCCAAAAGAAAATACAAACCATTCTGATAATTTGACAAATCAAGAATCATGGAATTCTGTCCATTATTGGTTTTCATTTCAAGTTTTTTTCCGGAAAGGTCAAAAATGGTTACACTTTTTACTTTTTTGGTATTGCTTAAAATACAGTTGTTATTATTGGTTTGTTTTGAAACAATAACCTCCTCCAAATTATATTTTTTAGTTTCTAAAATTAAAGGGATGCAATCATCAATGGAATCTAGGTTTGCATAAAACGCCTCTGTATTTTTAAAAAAACAGCTTAAATGTCCCACTCCATTAATATCTGGGTGACCTCCCGGAGCATTTATTATAGAAAGGGATCCCATTCCTTCTATCCAAACAGCGTTTTCTGTACTTATAGTATTTCCGGGTGCTGGGGAAAAATAAAAATGTTTATATTCATTGCCATCCACCAATGGCCTTTCAACAATGGAATCCAGTAAAAACGCTCCCCCATCTTGCGGAAAAGGACTGACAGGGTTTTTCATATTGAAAGTATCACCTTCATTCAAGGAAAAATCATATAATAAAAATTCTTCATTAAATATGGAAGAAACTATATTCAAATAAACTTTCTTGGTAGGCACATCCTCACGGATTAGAAAAGTTCGGGAAATGTAATGATACCCATCCAAAATTTTATAATTCTTTCCATCAACAATAGTGTCGCCATCGGTAAAATATACATCTGTTGTACATCCAAAATAACAGGTTGTAAAATGCCATTCATTCAAATTGTCGAGCAATGGTTTATAGCTTTGTGAAAAAGCCGAAAAACCAAAAAAGAAAAAAACCACAATTAATACTTTTAGCTTCATAATATGTTTTGACTTTAATTTAAATTACCCGAACAAAATATCAGTATCTACATCTAGAGATTGTATAAAAGCAACACTGGCGTGAATATCATCCGCCATCAATCTGTCGTTTTCAATAAAGGGAACTATGGAACGGTAAGGTTTTAAAAAAGACTCTACAAAAGGAGAGGATTTTTTTGGCTCCCTAAATTTTAATGCTTGTGAAGCATTCATCAATTCAATGGCAAGAATAGTTTCAATATTTTCAATTATGCGTAAACATTTGGTTGCACCGTTTGCCCCCATACTCACATGGTCTTCTTGCCCATTTGAAGAAACAATGGAATCTGTAGAGGCCGGTGTAGCCAGTTGTTTATTCTGACTCACAATGCTCGCTGCGGTATATTGCGGAATCATAAAACCACTGTTCAATCCAGGATTGTCAACTAGAAAAGCAGGCAGTTCCCTTAAACCGGAAACCAATTGATAAGTTCTTCTTTCAGAAATATTACCAAGCTCCGCCATTGCAATCCCCAAATAATCTAATGCAAGCGCCAAAGGTTGCCCATGAAAGTTTCCGCCAGAGATAATAACATCCTCGTTTACAAAAATGTTTGGATTATCTGTTACTGAATTGATTTCAGTCTTAAAGGTTTTATGCACAAAGTGTAGCGTATCTTTTGTAGCACCATGAACCTGAGGAATACAACGGAAAGAATACGGATCCTGCACATTTTTCTTTTCAGAAACCCCCAGTTCGCTTCCTTCCAAAAATTCCAAAATTTGTTCGGCAGTTTTAACTTGACCTCTGTGTGGTCGCACCAAATGTACAAGTGCGTTGAAAGGGCTCATATTACAGTCAAAAGCATCTACGGAAACTGCACCAATCAAATCTGCCAAATAGGAAAGTTTATAACTTTTTAAAAGACAATATACACCGTAAGCACTCATAAATTGGGTGCCATTAAGCAACGCCAAACCTTCTTTGGCCTGTAGGGTAATGGGTTCCCAATTAAATTTTTTAAGCATTTTTTCTGAAGAAATCCGTTCGCCGCCATAATAAACTTCACCTTTTCCAAGCAAGGGAAGGGACAGATGTGCTAAAGGCGCCAAATCGCCTGAAGCTCCCAAACTTCCTTGATTGTAAATTACTGGTAAAATATCATTGTTGTAAAATGCAATAAGTCTTTTAACCGTTTCAATTTGCACGCCACTATAGCCATAACTGAGCGATTGTATTTTAAGCAAAAGCATCAATTTTATGATAGGTTTTGGAACAAACTCACCCGTTCCACACGCGTGGGACATTACAAGGTTTTCCTGTAATTTAGAAAGGTTTTCAGAAGATATTTTTACATTGCACAAAGAACCAAAACCTGTGTTTATACCATAAACAGGCGTTTCGTTATCCTTCATTTTATGAATTAAATACTCTCTGGATTTTTTTATATTTAGCTGTGCTTCTTCAGAAAGCTCCAGGATTTTATGGTTTTCAATAATTTCCTTGACAGATGTTAAATCAAGAATTTCTGAACTTATATAATGTGTCTCTTGCATTGGGAAGGTATTCTTTTGGCAAAAATACTATTTTTAAATTGCTGCGCCATCTTTCTTCGTTTCAAAAGCAGATTAGCGTCTTTTTTCATTGAATCCATATTGAAAAAATTAACAAAATACAGTGGATAGAATTATTTATTCAATACGTAATTTTACTTTCCAATTAAAATTCATCTAAAATGAAAAAATTAAGCTTATTTCTATTAGTGCTCTTTGTAATTTCTTGCAAACAAGAAGAAAAACCTGATTATTCCTTGATTAATGGAACTGTTGAAAACAACACCGCTGAAACCGCAGTTATTCGCGGAAAGAATTTTGAAGCCACTTTAGCTATTGATGAAAAGGGGCAATTCACAGATACGCTTTATATAAAGACCGATGGTTTTTATGATCTTTATGTAGGCCGTGAAAGCACTGGAATTTACCTTGAAAGAGGAAAAAATCTTTCTGTAAACTTAAATGCTGATGAATTTGATGAATCCATTAAATATTCTGGTGATCTGGCAAATACAAATAACTTCTTGGCCGCTAAATTTTTGTGGAACGAACAAAAAGTCAATTACAAAGATTTGTTCTCTTTGGAAGAGGAACCTTTTCTGAAAAAAATAGAAGCCAATCAAAAAAGTTTAGATAGTCTATATGCTTCAAGCAATATTTCAGATGAAAATTTTAAAAAAAGTCTTGACGAAGAAGATTTATATTCCCGAGCAATTTTGATTGAAAACTACAAAGACGCGCATCGTTATTATTCAGGAAATGAAGACTATAGAGTTTCAAGCGATTTTTACGATGGACTAAAAAACATAAACTTTAAAGACACAGTTGCATTTAGAAATTCTGTTGGTTACCAAAATTTACTAGAAGCCCATTTTAATAGATTGGTAAATGAAGAAACTTTTGAGAGCGGCAACAATAACCAAACTGTTATGTATCTTAAAAAAGTTGATGAAGCACTTCCGGATGGCTATGCAAAAGATAAAATGATGAGTTCCTATCTGCAGTTTGGGCTTAAGCCAGATGAAAGTTTAGATGAAGCTTTTAATATTTATAAAAACAGCAATCCAAATTCTGAAAACCTCGCTAAACTTACTCAACGCTATAACAAACTGAAAACAATTACTCTAGGCAACCCCTCGCCTACTTTCAATTATGAAAACCACAAAGGTGGCACTACCGATTTGGCATCTTTAAAAGGTAAATATGTTTATATAGATGTTTGGGCAACTTGGTGCGGACCTTGCTTGCGTGAAATTCCTTCGTTGCTGCAAGTTGAAAAAGATTATCACGGTAAAAATATTCAGTTTGTAAGTATTTCCATTGATGAACCTAAGGATTACGACAAATGGAAAGCGATGGTTTCTGAAAAAGAGTTGGGCGGAATTCAGCTAATGGCAGACAATAACTGGAAATCAAAATTTATAGAAGACTACGCCATTATGGGAATCCCAAGATTTATATTGATTGACCCGAAAGGAAATATCGTTTCTGCAGATGCGCCAAGGCCCTCAGACCCAATGTTACGAAAAACCTTGGATGGGTTGATGTAAATTTTTAATTCAATAAATATTAAACCACGATTTCACAATTGCTGTAAAAAATAGCTGTGTTTTCGTGGTTAATTTTTTTCACTCGATTCATTTTCGGTTTCAGTTTGTGCAAATAAATCCAAGTGCGCTTCCCCCAAATTATCGATAATATCTCCCGCCATTACTGCTTCAAAGCCCATTTGTTCAGATGCAATATCGCCTGCGCTGCCGTGCATATAAACTCCAAATACTGAGGCTAGCAAGGGATCGTACCCTTGGGAAAGCAAACCGGTAATTACACCACTTAACGCATCGCCACTGCCGCCCGTTGCCATTCCAGGGTTTCCGGTAGTGTTTATATAGAATTTATCACCATAAACCGTGATGGTATAAGCACCTTTAATGACTATAACAACTTCGTGTTTCTCTGAAAACTTCTTTACTTTTTCAAGCTTGTCATAATCGTTTTTCCATTCGCCGATGAGTCTTTTCAATTCCCCGGGATGAGGCGTTAAAACTGAATTCTTCGGAAGCAATTTCAACAAGTCTTTATTTTCGGAAATGTTGTTTAAAGCATCTGCATCAATTACAAAAGGAATTTCACTGTCCGTAAATAATTTCTTTAAAGCTTCCACAGTAGCTTTGTTTTTGCCGATACCCATCCCCACTCCAATTGCGGAAGGTTCAAAATCAAAAGAAATATCACTTAAAAATGCTTCTTCTTTATCGGTAATCACCATGGCTTCGGGAATGGCGGTCTGCAAAATGTTGTAACCGCATTTCGGAACAAAAACTGTTACCATTCCCGAACCAATTCTAAAAGCAGCAGTGGTTGAAAGTACGGCTGCCCCCATCTTTCCGTAACTTCCGGCAACAATCAAAGCGTGGCCATAAGTTCCTTTATGTCCAAATTTTTCGCGGGCTTGATAAAAACGTTGTGCTTCAGGTTTTGAAATTAATTGTGCCAAGGGCTCGGCATTGTGCAAAAACTCCAGATCCAAACCGATATCCAAAACATCAAAGCTTGGAGCAAAAACAGCGGTTTTCGGTAAAAAGAAAGCGAGTTTCGGAGCTTGGAATGTGAGTGTATGGTTTGCTTTTAAAACGGCTTCTTTGTCTTCCAAAGGAGCATTTGAATAAAGTCCACTTGGAATGTCAACCGCCAATTTAAAGGCTTTACTTTCGTTAAGATATTGAATCAATTTTTTCACCCAACCGCCGGGGCAACGGTTTAGACCTATCCCGAATATGGCATCCACAATAATATCCTCGGAGTTTATTTCGGGGAAATCGTTTTCGCCTTTCATTAAAATGGGCCAATTTTTGGTCACATTTTTAATCTTGTCATAATTCAGCAAAAAGTTTTTGGAACGCTTGTCGCTGCAATTCACAACATATACAATAACATTATAGCCGTGCTCAATCAATAGTCTGCCCACCACAAGTCCATCGCCACCGTTATCGCCGATGCCACAAAAAATATGGATAGGCACGGGCGCGCCATTTAAGCGTTGGTGCAACCATTGAAATATTTGCGTTCCCGCTCGCTCCATCAAGTCTGCTGATGTGATTTTTTGCTTTTCTACCGTGGTTTTATCGGCTTCATATAATTGCGCTGCTGAGAATATTTTCATTTAAAAATCTATTTTGATACCAATATTTCCAAAGATAATAACATTCCTTCGTAATTGTTGAAAACAACGTTTATAACTAATCCAAGTATTTATAAATAAACACAGCTTAATCTTTAATTTTAGAAAAAACCACACAATGGAAACTAGAGATAGTATGCTTCTGCGCATGCGCCCCGAAATCCCTTCCGCCAAAATCACACCCAATATGTCTGCCGACGAATGTTTTCAAAACAAGACATTGCGGCCGGTGGCAAAGCTTCAGAATGATTTGCTGCTGGCGGCTTTCCGTAATTATACGGCGAAACACAAAAATGTTTTTTATGATCTTACGATAGAAAAGCGGTTGGATTATATTGAAAACGCCATCCATAAGGATATGAAATTCCGAAATTCCTTGAAGGGCATTATAATTGGACAGTTCACTTTGGAAGAGTTCAATATTTATATCCAAAACTCTTCAGCGCTGAACAAGCGGATGATGGACATTGTGAAGGAACGGCTGAAAAGCAATATCCAGCTTTTGGAATATGATTTTGCTTAATAAGGTTTAAACTAATTCTCAAGCAAGGATTCACCATTCAGATCGGTGGTCAGCACGTCGCTCATATAGTTGAAAAATGGGCGGAGCAATTGGTAATGGTGTATCAAGTTATCCTTAAAATCTGAGGCAAATACTTCTTCATCGGTAAAGCGATGGTTTACGAAGAAATTCTTAAGCCTTATTAAATCTATGTTTTCGTCTTCTTTATTAAAACCTTTTGGGGCGGTCTTTACGGCGTATTCCTGATTGAAATTTCCAAAGGCATTTTTGAAATCTTTATGATTCAAGATTTCCCTTATTTCAGAACTATCCATTTCAAACTCTTTTCTTATTCTTAAAAGATCAGCAGGATTTGGATCAAAGAAACCTCCTGCCATATAGCTGTTCCCTGATTCCAAACGCAAGTAATAACCACCCCGGCGCTGGGCTCCTGCCCTACTGAAACTTACGCTGCGATGCACGTTGTACGGCGTTTTA
>Ga0209344_10004153_pt1 | contig 13556 bp, 13 predicted proteins | sample Cruoilmetagenom6_FD_187293 | JGI IMG/M metagenome (GOLD analysis project Ga0209344, IMG submission 187293) | Oil polluted marine microbial communities from Coal Oil Point, Santa Barbara, California, USA - Santa Barbara Oil Seep Sample 6 (SPAdes)... | ecosystem: Environmental > Aquatic > Marine...
CGGTTTCGTACAATTCGCCGAGACCTGTGAGTGGCGGTAATCCTTTTGCAACTCTGCCAATATTCATCGGGCTTGCCACCGGAAGAAGTTCTTCTTCCCAATACAAGATATTGTCCTTATCGACCTTTTTTAACTCTCTCAGGCGATGCGCAATGAATTCGGCGTGGCCGATAGGTTTATTCATCACCGGCAAACTTAACGCGTGCTTGAGTAATTCTTCGATCAAAAGGACAATACTATACCCATCGACGACGGCGTGGTGCACATGTGTCAGAACCACGTCGCCCATTTTGCCAAATCTTAGAAGATGCATTTGAAATAGTGCGTCGTCGAAAACTGACAACAACCGCTGCGCACGATTGTTGACTTCACGCATCATGTCATTGTGGTCCATCTCGCCGAAATCTTCGACAATCAAGCCGGTTGGGTGTTTGCTCTGAATTTCCGCTTTGTATCCGGAAGGGAATTCGACGAAGCGGAGGCGAAGGGAATCGTGGCGTTCTGTCAACTTGTTGAAAGCCCGCCGAATTCTACGTTCGTCTGCACGTGGCTTAACTAGAAAAGCCCACTTAATTGACGTGTATTCGCGGAAAAAATCTGTGGTGGAAAGTTCGTTCCAGATTGAAGTGACTTCGTCCTGATATTCGGAAATCGGGAGGAAGCGCTTTGACACTGGAAGTTCAGGTTCCATGGTATGCATCCGGTTTCGATTTGGCGTCTCGAGCGGACGGGCCGGCGCCCTACAAAAAAGGCCCGGAAGAAAGCTTCCGGGCCTTTTTCTATAAATTACACGCCAATCACATCAGAAGTTGATGATTGATGAGAAAATGTCTTGCGATCCGCTCATGATTTTATGAGCGCTGCTGTTAAGCGGACGCGCGGATGTTTTTGTGCCAAGAGGGATCGACAAGCCAACGCGAATTTCCTGAAAGTCCACACTCGGAATTGCGATTGGGCCACTAACATTAAGATTGGCTTGTGCATATTCGAGGCTGAATGTCACCGGTTTGCTGCTACCAGCAAATGGTGTCGTGTAGGCGACACCGATGCTTGGCGTGGTCAGTTCGATATCAATACCGAATTCATTAACCCACTGCTGCGACAAGCCACCGTAAACGCTGAAGCTGTCATTCACGTCATAAAAGAATGCGGCACCGATTGAAAGTGCCTGAAGGTCTGGGATGACCGGGCCGGAAACTTCGGAACGCACAGCGTGGCCGCCGATAGTCATACGTTTGTGAATATCATACGTACCTTTGATACCCATGCTGCGGATTTTGACTGGCAAGAACAGAGTGACAGGATCGAGCTCCGTTCTGCTGACAAAACCTTCGATGTCCCAGTTTTCGCGTCCAACACCCAGAGACACACCCAGGGTTTCGATTTGTGGTTCAGCTACGCTCGGTACACCACCTGGGGCGGAAAGGCGAATTTTGGTCAACTCGTAAAAGCCGCCTATAACGGCGCCATTTGCCAAAGTATAACGCGGAGCGATTTCTAAACCTACAAGCGATCCGCTTAAAGGCAGATTGTCGACATCTGCGTTGCGCATGTCGAGATTGAAATCAAATTCAAAGTTCTCATAGGGGCGAATAGTTGAATCAAATTGTAATGTTACAGTGTTAATATCTTGGCTGACACCCAGAGCTTCGGCTTCGCCGAAATTATAACCCAGCGTTGCTGAGGCGTCGAATGCGCCTTCTGCTGAAGCAACACCACTGGCGATCATGCCTGAAATCGCTACTGCTGCAAATACGTTAGACTTCATTTTAGTGTTCCCTCACCAGTGGCGGCGCATAATTTGGCCTGCCAGAATTGCGAATTTCCCATCCAAAGGAATTGCTATCTTTCGGCGGACTTTCGCGCAACCTTTATGGCCGTTTTGAGTCTTTGCAGCCACAGTAGTGTTGCTGAGTCGCAACCAACCGGAGTTCGGATGTGCGAAATCAATCATTAAAATCTCGTTAATGACAAGTTTTGGCCGTGTGAGCAGTTTTATGAGCCGAAAAATTTGGAAATTAAATGAATTTGAGGGTCCATGAAACGGGCTTAATTTCGGTGTTGATTCCGACGGAATCGTAAAAAAACAAATAGCCCCGCTCCGGAAAGTACAAATGACAAAACAAAAGGCGCACCTGGTAAATAGATAGGGCCCCCGGGGCGTGTGGCGAATGCAAAAGACCAAGAGGCGATAACGGGGGAAATGACAAACGCCAAAGCGTTCAGACTTGTTAACACCCCTTGCAGAGCCCCTTGCGCATTATCCGGCGTTTCACGTGACATGATTTGCTGAATAGCAGGGATCGCAATTGCGGCGAATGCGCCAACGGGTGTGAAAACCATAACAGTGTTGCCGTCTGTCAGGAAAACGAGTCCTGCAAAAGTCGCTAGTGCAAAAGCAAAGCCGATCAACACTGTTCCGTTTTCTCCAAACCAACCAAATATGAACCTGATTAATCCCCCCTGTACGATGGCCATCGAAATTCCAAATAGTCCCAAAGAATACCCAATGGTCAGGCTGTCCCAACCGTATCGCTCGCGGGTGAAATAGGCCCAGATGGCTGGAAACGCAAAAAAGGCGACCTGAAACAGGAACATCACAATTAGCAGTGATTTCATATTTGGTAGCTTGTTCATATTGCGTAAGGCCCCAAGCGGATGGGATTGCGACCATTTAAATTCCCGGCGATTTTTCTCTGTTACAGTTTCCGGCAATACCATCGCCGAAAAAATGAAAACGGCGCCAGACAGGATGGAAGCGGCCCAAAACGGCGCTCTTGTACCAAGTTCGGCAAGTAACCCCCCCAAGACGGGGCCAAGAACAAAACCTACGCCAAATGCTGCTGTGACTATGGCGAAGCCTTGCCCACGTTTTTCCTGGGGCGAAAGGTCCGCCATGTACGCCGCAGCAGTGGATTGCGTTGCCGCTGCAATCCCGCTGATGATCCGTCCGAATAGCAACAACCATATTGATCCCGCAATCGCCATTATGAAATAGACCACGCTCATTGCGCCCAGCGAGACGAGCATGACTGGGCGGCGACCGAACCAATCCGATAAGTTTCCGACCAACGGCCCGCATAGAAATTGCATAATTGCAAAGCTGGCCCACAAAATACCACCCCATACCGCGGCGTCTGACAAGGTGCTGCCGCGGATGTCACGGATCAAGTCAGGAACAACCGGGATAATCAGGCCAACACCAATGCCGTCAATTGCGACGGCCAGAAGGATGAAAAATGTTGGTAGGCGAATGTCCATTCATGACTCCGGGTGGTGTATGGTCAGTATATTCACAGTAGGGAGTGCCATTGTTGTTGGAAACCTGATCGTCGGTTGTGCTGTCGCCGTCAAGTTTTCTGAATGTGCCCAGTCTTTTCCAGAAATTCATTCAACAGACGCGCGTATTTTTGAGGCTGATCCACACAGGGTAGATGCCCGGCGCGTCGGATTAGACGAAATTCAGAACCGGGGATGAGGTCAACTGTTTCCCGCACCAAATCGGGTGGTGTTGCGGCGTCGTCAGAACCGGCAATGCCCAAAGTTGGTAACCGCAAACCGCATGTCGGCGTATAAAAGTCCGTGCCGCCGATGGCTGTACAACACCCGATGTATCCCTCCAACGGCTGGCTGATCAGCATCTGTCGCCAAGAATCCGAGGCTCCGGATTTCAACGCCGCGCGTGAAAACCATCGTTTCATGACATCGTCAGCAACCCCTTCAAGGCCAGTTTTTTGCAAGGCTTTGATCCGGTTGTTCCACATCTCGGGTTGACCGATTTTTGCAGCCGTGTTTGACAGGACCAAAGCGCGTACTTGGTCCAATCGTTTGATCGCGAGGCCCTGCGCGATCATTCCCCCAATTGACAGCCCGACAAAGACGCAATCCCGCACGTTGAGGTGGTCCAGCAACCGTTCGGCATCGCGGACTAGAGCGCCCATCGAATAGGGCGCAGACGGGCAATCTGATAATCCATGCCCCCGCTTATCATATCGAATGATCCGCAATCCCGGAAATAGCCGCGGAATGATTGCATCCCAAATCGTCAGGTCAGTACCCAATGCGTTTGCAAAAATAATTGGCGCACCGTTTCGTTCGCCGTCTTCTCGGTAATGAAGGGTTACATCGCCTAGGTCAGCAAACGGCATAGGTGGGCTATTTCATCGTCATATGCGCCACGATCTGACCATGGTCGGACGCAAGCTTGTTATAGGGGGCCTCAGAATGGCTGCCGTCTGTCAAATGGTCATTCAGAACGCTGAAATATGTCATATCGCCGATGCGATCCGGATTGTCAGGGTGAAAATGGCGGGACAGGAAAATCTGATCAATCGATTCAAAAACGCCGCCAAAGGCAGACGTGTAAACCATATCGCGCAATGATTTCCTCACGAATAGTTTTTCAGCGGAATGCAAACGCACCGCTTCTACATCCTCGGTGATCTGACGGTGCTCTTCATCGCTGTACCGATCCCCGCGATCTTTGGCGTCATGACGCAACATCCACGCATAGTTTTTAAACGGCGCTTCACCGGAAATGATCTCGGAACTGACCGCATGTTCGCCATCGTTGAAGTCACCCAGAACCATCACTGGATTACCGGATTGGATTTCTTTGACGATTTCGCGGCGTAATACCCAGGCCTCGGCCATGCGGCGTAATGCGGCACGCAGGCTTCCCATGGCGCGACCAACGGGATCATATCGTGTTAGGTCAGATTCCGGAGCAAAATCAGAACCTTCGGGGGTGATTGTCTCGCCCAGTTTTGATTTCAAATGACAATTGAAAACGGTAACTACGTTGCCGTCAACAGGAATACGCGCTTTCAGGATAGGGCGTGACAATCGGCGGACCATGAAATGGCCGGCGTCTTTTTCACCCTCTAGACCACGTAAGGGTTGGAACGGGATGAACAAAGGTTCTGCCAGATCTTGAATGATTTCAGGGGCTTCTGCGAAACCGAACCTCGACAATATCGCCAGACCGGGGCGCCTTTGGCCCGGAATGCCGGAATCTGCGGTATTTGGCGCAAATGCGATGGCGGCACTGTCATAAGGTTCTACTTCCAATTTCCGGAAGATCACCTTGCGATGATAGCGTTTGGACTTGTCTGGAACAGTGGCCTTGTTAAGGCGCGCTGCCCGGCGGCTTGTTTCCTTGACCACATCGCGCAAAGCGTCTTCTTCGAAAATCTCTTGAAAACCAACGATGTCCGCGTCCATGGTCAGCAACTGATCCGCCATCCAATCCTCTTTCCACGCGTATTCTTCGGGTGTGTAGGATTGGAACTGATAATACTCTTTGTCGGCCCCGATCAGGTTTTTGACGTTGAAACTGGCAATCGTAAACTGTGTCATTCGTTACTCCCGTAATTGGATAGGGCGGATTGAAACACGTCCGCATCCACGTTTCCGCCTGAGATCGTTGCGACCACCGCATCACCCTCTATCTGATCGTTTCGGAACAAAGCAGCGGCAAGCGCGGCCGCGCCGCCGGGTTCGGCCACGATCTTGAGGCGTAACCACGCGAGCGCCATGGCCTGAAGGCATTCTTCTTCGGTCACAACAAGGCCGGGGCCACACAGGCGTTGCATGATTGGGAACGTGATATCACCGGGTTGTGGGGTTAGGATGGCGTCGCAAATGTTGCCTGAAGGTTTGTCGTTCGACATGATCTGGCCAGAACTTAACGAGCGTGTGACGTCGTCAAAATTTTCCGGCTCGCAAGGGCGCGCGCGCATGTTGGGGGCGTCAGCTTCAAGCGCCAAAGCAATGCCAGACGTCAGGCCGCCGCCACCGCAGCATACCAATACATCACCGGAGTCGACACCTAGGTCACGGGCCTGTTCGGCGATTTCCAATCCTGTTGTCCCCTGACCCGCGATCACTTGTGGCTCATCATAGGGCCTGATCAACGTTAGACCGCGTTCTTTGGTAAGGGCGTCGCCTATTGCCTCGCGGCTTTCCCCGTTTGCACGATCATAGAGAACAACCTCGGCTCCTAAAGCGCGGGTGTTGTCGATTTTCAATTTTGGGGCGTCTTCTGGCATTATGATAACTGAGGGGACACCAAATTCACGCGCCGCCAGTGCAACACCTTGTGCGTGATTGCCGCTTGAAAAGGCAATGACGCCCTTGGATCGCGTTGCGTCGTCGAGTGCTGAAACGGCAGATCGCCCACCGCGGTATTTGAAACTTCCAGTGTGTTGCAGGCATTCTGGTTTAAGCAAAATGCGGCGCCCCGCGATCTCGTCCAGAAACGGAGAGCTTAACATTGGTGTGCGACGCGCGTGCCCGTCTATGCGCGTGGCAGCAGCGCGGATCATCGAAATGTTGGTCACTCTGTTTCCTCCAATAGCCACTTGATTGCGGTAAGGGCTTCAGCTTCGTCTAAGAATGGAACATGCCCTCGATTGGGCACCGTTGCCGCGAACATTTTTGGTGCTCTTTTTTGCATTTCAACGAAAGTTTCCGCGCTTAACAAGTCGGAGTTTTCGCCACGTATCACGGCAAGAGGAAATTTTGCCAACTCGTCAAACAACGGCCACAGATCAGGGGATGGGGCTGCCGCAGCTTGGGCGATCATCGCGTCGCGCAGTTTGGCGTCATAGCGTAAGCCCAATCCTCCGCCTTCTTCTTGCGTCCACATCATCTCTGCCTGGAGGCGCCAACGCGATTGGGGAACGTCTGGAAAATCCTTCATGTACACCGTGTGTAACCGTTCAGCGGCTTCATCAAAGTCATTAAAGTCCGGCACCTTGCCGACGTATTCGATGATCCGTTCCAACCCCACGGCTGCGATGTCAGGTCCAATGTCGTTCAACACCACGCCCCGCAAACGATCTGGATTTGAACAGGCCAGAACCATAGCGATTAACCCACCACGCGAAGTTCCGATGAGGTTCGCTGATTCGATGTCCAAGTGATCAAGCAGTTCGACGGCATCCAGCGCTTCACGCGGAATGGAATAGTTCATGAATTCCGGATCATAATCCGAATTTCCCCGCCCACGATAATCCAGTCGGATAACGCGTTTTCGAGACAAAAACGGCATGAGAAATTTAAAATCCATGCTGTTGCGGGTTAGTCCGGCAAGGCACAATACCGGCTGACCATCACCTTCGTCCTCGTAGTGCAAATTCAAGCCATCGGATGTCGTAAATTGCGCCATCTATTTTGTCGCCAATTCCGGTATGCCTTTTAAGTCGTTCAGAATGTGATGGGGACGGGCAGGGAGGCGATCAATTGGTTCAGATGCCCGGTTAATCCAAGCGGTCGTAAACCCGTATCCGGAAGCGCCGCCTGCGTCCCACCCGTTCGATGAAACAAACAACACCTCGTCCCTTTGGCATGCGAACCGTTCTCCAACGAGATCGTAAACCACATCTGCGGGCTTGTAGATGCCAACACTTTCCACAGACAAAACATCGTCTAACAAATCGCCTATGTTGGCGGATTGAACAGCACCAGTTAACATTTCGAGTGTGCCGTTCGACAGGATCGCAGTGTTCATACCTTGATCTTTCAAACGCGACAGTACCGTTGGCACTTCGGGGTAGGCTGCAAGTTCCCAATAAAGTTGTAACAGTCGTTCGCGCAATTCTTCATCACCGTCGAAACCTTCGACTTCTAATGCCCAATCCAAACCGTCCTGTGTGACTTGCCAGAAATCGGTGTGTTGCTGCATCACCGCGCGCAGCCACGTATATTGTAGCTGTTTCAAACGCCAATTATTCGCGATTTGGGGCCAACGAGATGCGAAAGATTCCCGTCCGGGTTCCTGTGCTGCGATCCGCGCAGCAGCGGCCACATCAAAGAGAGTTCCATAAGCATCAAAAATGCAGGTGGTAATCGCCATTGCAGGCTCCTTTAGGGTTGCCGCAGACTGGCATGGAACTCTCTGTGGTGAAAGACCCATTTCCTAAGTGCCGTGGGTTGTTTGCATTTCGTAAGGCAAGAAGTTAGCGTCCGCGCAACTTGCGTGCAGCATCGATGTACTCGTGCATTGCGCCCACTAAATTTGTTAGATCGGAATACCTATGAGCGAAGTAAAATCGGGCGATACTGTCCAAATTCATTACACTGGCACGCTGACTGACGGCGAAGTTTTTGACAGTAGTGATGGCCGTGAACCTTTGAAATTTGTCGTAGGCTCGGGCCAGATCATAAAGGGATTGGACGTCGCATTACCCGGCATGACATTGGGGGAGAAAAAGAAAGTCGAAATTCCGGCTGATTTAGCATATGGGCACATCGATCCAAGCGCGCGCCAACAGGTACCACGCGAAGGCATTCCTGACGATATTCCGCTCGATTTGGGAACAAAGCTACAGGTTCAGACTCCGGAAGGGCGTATGATGTCCGTGACCGTGGTGGAAGTTACTGAAACTGAGGTCACTTTAGATGCGAACCATTTCCTTGCCGGTAAAGATTTGATTTTTGACTTTGAAATCGTCGCGATCGGTTAGTCTGTTTTTAGTAAAACAGCGCCAGACCGTTTGCCTGCCATCACCGTATCATGGGCTTTGGCGCAGTCGCTCAATGGCATGATCTCGTGTATTGCTGGCGTCAACGCACCACGAGATAGCGCGCTGTGCAATTGCTCGATTGCGACCGCTCTCTTTTGTTCGGACAAAATGTAAATCAGCGTTATGTCGATGGTCAGCGCTTTGAACAGGTAATTTCCGAATGGCAAAGTTGGTGTCATGTCTTGGCCGGATCCATAGGCGGCGACGGTGCCACCCGGGGCCATCACTTCACCCAGCAAGACGGCATTTCGACCAAACTCAACTTCGATCGCGCGGTCCACGCCAGCACCTTTGGTCAAATCAGTGATTGTGGTGCTAAGATCGGGGTCGGCATAGTCCAAACAATGATCCGCGCCTGCGGCAATGGTGCGGTCTTTGCCACTTTCCGATGCGGTCGCGATAACCCGCGCGCCACCCCATTTGGCCAGTTGAACAGCGTTGTGCCCAACCGCACCGGATCCACCACTGACCAACACAGTCTGACCTGCGATGTCGCCGCCGCCGAAAACGCAATGGGCGGCGGTCAACCCGGGTATCCCCAAGGTGGCACCTGTCTCCAGCGATACCAAATCGGGCAGAGCGACAGCTTGATCTGCAGGCAGAGCAATGTATTCCGCTGCGGTGCCAAATGGCCGTTGCCATTGACCATTCCAAATCCAAACGCGTTGCCCTTTTCGGTTAGTGTCGACGCCTTCACCGACGGATTCGATGATACCTGAACCGTCCGAGTGCGGGACAATAATAGGAAATGCAGGTTTTGTAACACCGGGCCGGTTGCCGGATCTGGCTTTGGCATCCGAAGGGTTCACTCCGGAAAAAGTCAATCTAACGAGAACTTCACCCGCATTCACACTGGGTGTCGGCACTTCAGATTGCTGTAAAACGTCACTGGCCGAACCGAATTCAGAATAGCAAACGGCGCGCATTTAAGTACGCCGCAAACGGATCACGACATCGACTTTGGAAATCTCGGCACCTTTGGGTGCCTTTGGTAGTCGGGTGATTTCCAGTTGATCCGCAGGTGCGTCGGACAAGCGGTTTTCGTCCTCCCAATAGAAATGGGGGTGGTCATGTGTGTTTGTATCAAAATAGCTTTTTGACCCATCTACAGTAACTTCCTTCAGCAAGCCGGCCTCACAAAATGCCCGTAGGGTGTTGTACACTGTTGCCAATGAAACGCTTTCGCCCTTGAGCTGGACGTCGGTAAACAAGCTTTCGGCGGTGACATGGCGATGTAGGCCGTCTCCGATCAACAGTGACGCCAAGGCAACACGTTGTCGTGTCGGGCGCAGACCCGCGCCAGAAAGCCAATTTGTGCAACGGTCTATAGCTTGAGATGTCATTTTGTACGCATCCTGATCCATCATAATCATATAGGGCTTGTACGACGAAGATTTCAAACAATTTTCGCACCATGCATCAGAGTTGTTCAGGTGAATCTACACTCGTCGCGGGCTTGCATGCGCAGTTGGCAGGGTGCTAGAGGAGATTAAGACAAAACCGATTAAGAATAAGGGGCCACCCGTATGACCGAATATCCAAGTAGCTTCGGGAAAGAGGATTTGCTGAAATGCGCGCGCGGCGAGCTTTTTGGCCCCGGCAACGCGCAATTGCCAGAACCGCCGATGTTGATGATGGACCGGATCACAGATATTTCCGGGGATCGCGGCGAAAACGGCAAGGGCCACGTGGTTGCGGAATTTGATATTGATCCAAGTCTTTGGTTCTTTGATTGCCATTTCCCAGGTAATCCGATCATGCCCGGCTGTCTGGGTCTGGACGGGCTGTGGCAGTTGACCGGTTTCAACCTCGGCTGGCGCGGTTGGCAGGGGCGTGGGTATGCATTGGGTGTGGGCGAGGTGAAGCTGAAAGGCATGGTGCGGCCTGATCGCAAAATGTTGACCTATAAGATTGATTTCACCAAAGCTATTCAGACACGGCGTCTGACCATGGGCGTGGCCAACGGCATCGTCGAAGCTGATGGCGAAGTGATCTATGAAGTCAAGGACATGAAAGTGGCCCTCAGCGAGAGCTGACCACGTACTTCATCTGGCCGTTCGCCTGAAAACCCCAGTTTACTTTTGTCTCTGATGTTCGGTCATGGGAGGACTTAAATGATTGAGGTTGCTGTATTCGGCGCTGGGTTTGTGGGGCTATCTACTGCGATAGCCCTGAAACAGTCGGGTGCGGACGTTGTCCTTGTCGACAAGGATGGTCTGGGCGCGGGTGCGAGTTCTGGGAATGCCGGCATTATCCAATCCGAAGCCATGGTTCCCTATGGCATGCCACGCGACATAGCCAGCCTGATTAAAACTCTGTTTGGACGTGATTCAAGTGTCGCGTTGCGGTTTCCGGGTATTCTTAATCTGGTCAAGCCCCTGGCATCGTATTACGTAAATTCCGGCGCAAGCGGCCTTGAACGTGCTGCGCAGCCGTACTCAGAACTCATCAAAAATGCGACGCAGGCCCATTTTGACCTGGCAGATCTGGCTGGCGCCAAAAATCTATTTCATTCTGGCGGGTATCGGATGAGGTTTACCCGGCAATCCGAAATGGACAAATCTTTTGAAGGCGCGTCCCGGATGGCCAACACGTATGGTTTGCCGGTGCGAACACTGTCCTCAGACGAGTTTCTGGCCGCAGAGCCGGGTATCGCAGACCCCGGTGTTGGGGCCATCGAGTGGTCGGGAACACATCACGTCACAAAACCTCAGCAACTTTTGAAAATATATTTCGACTACTTTGATTCCATCGGTGGCCAGCTGGTACAGGGTGATGCCTTGAGTTTGTCGAACGATCGCTCTGGATGGGCATTTACCACCAACGACGGACCAATTTCCGTGCAGCAGGTAGTGGTTGCGACTGGGGCGCAGACCGCAGGGGTCGTCAGACATCTTGGTGGTACGGTGCCGATTTTACCCAAACGCGGGTATCACGCCGTTTTGCCTGGCGGACGTCGCTTAAATGCGCCTCTGATCGATGTTGAATTTGGCCTTGCTTTGTCGCCCCAAGGTGACCGATTGCGCGTGGCAACTGGTGTCGAACTTGGCGGGAAGGAAGCTCTCACTAACCCTCGTCAATTAAACGCCGGGATCGTACAGGCGGCGCGATTGTTTGGTACAAACGATTCACCCGAAAGCACGTGGAGCGGCCTGCGACCGTGTATTCCCGATATGCTACCTGTCATGGGGAAATCCCAACGTAACGAAGGGCTGTGGTACAATTTCGGACACGGTTATCAGGGGCTTACCCTTGGGCCTTTATCAGGCCGGCTCCTTGCGCGTTCGCTTTTACTGGGGCAATCTATCGACCCTGCGCTTAGCCCATCACGCTTTGCGCTGTGATTGTTTTGGCGCAAAGACTGAGGTCAAACAGACTTTCGCGCACGACGGCCCCATTCACCTTGCGTCGGCTACCCGGCTTGTCTTAAACAGGAAAATAAGAAAACCAGGGAGGCAGCATGCGTCGCGTCGTCGTAACAGGGCTGGGGGTCGTTTCCAGTATCGGCAATAACGCCGAAGAAGTGCTGGCCTCTTTGAAGGCAGGCAAATCAGGCATAACCGCCAACGAAGCCATGATCGAACATGGGTTCCGCAGTCAGATTGCGGGCGCCGTTGATATCGATGTCACCGAACATGTAGACAAACGCACATTGCGGTTTATGGGGCCGGGTGCGGCATATGCCCATATAGCTATGCAGCAGGCGATTACCGATGCAGGCCTGGATGAAAGCGATGTTGTGAATGAACGAACTGGTCTTGTGGCGGGGTCGGGTGGCCCATCTACCTCATCCATGTTGGTTGCACATCAGACGGTTCTCGAAAAAGGCGCCCCCAAACGCATTGGCCCATTTGCTGTTCCTAAATGTATGTCTTCGACGATTTCGGCCAACCTGAGCACGGCCTTTAAAATCAAGGGCATCAATTATTCGATCACGTCGGCCTGTTCGACATCCCTGCATTGCATTGGCAATGCGGCTGAACAGATCATGATGGGCAAACAGGACGTAATGTTTGCCGGTGGCGGTGAGGAACTAGATTGGACCTTGTCTTGTCTCTTTGACGCTATGGGCGCGATGAGCAGCAAATACAACGATACACCAGAACGCGCATCCCGGGCATTTGACGCGGATCGCGATGGATTTGTGATCTCGGGCGGTGGTGGCATTCTGGTGTTGGAAGAATTGGACCACGCATTGGCACGCGGGGCGAAGATTTACGCTGAAGTGACCGGATACGCGGCCACGTCAGATGGCCATGACATGGTTGCGCCATCGGGCGAGGGTGGTGAGCGGGCCATGCGTCTGGCGCTTGGCCAGCTTTCGTCGGATCGCACCGTTGGCTACATTAACGCGCACGGGACATCGACACCGGTAGGTGATGTTGGCGAAGTTGAGGCCGTGCGCCGGGTGTTTGGCGAAGGTCAGACGCCTGTTATCAGCTCGACCAAGTCAATGACGGGCCACAGCCAAGGGGCCACAGGCGCGCAGGAAGCGATTTATTGTCTTCTGGCACTGGACAATGATTTCATTATTCCATCAATCAATGTTGAAACACTTGATCCTAATTTGAACCCGGCAGAGATTGCGACCACACGTGTGGATAACGCAGGACTCGACACGGTAATGACCAACAGCTTTGGCTTTGGCGGCACGAATGGTTCGATGCTGTTGAGCAAATTTCACGGATAGGTAAAGTATGACCCAATCAATGCAGGGCAAACGCGGCCTGATCATGGGAGTGGCCAATGACCGCTCTATCGCCTGGGGTATTGCAAGGGCGATGTCAGAAGCTGGCGCTGAACTGGCGTTTACGTATCAGGGCGAAGCCTTTGGCAAACGGGTTGCACCGCTGGCAGAATCTGTGGGATCGGATTTTCTGGTCGACGTAGACGTGACCGATGATGCGTCTTTGGACACAGCCTTTGCGGGTCTGGCCGAACGTTGGCCTACGATTGATTTTGTTGTGCACGCGATAGCCTTTTCGGACAAGTCCGAACTAACCGGGCGATTTTTAAATACATCGCGAG
>Ga0209344_10004154_pt1 | contig 13556 bp, 16 predicted proteins | sample Cruoilmetagenom6_FD_187293 | JGI IMG/M metagenome (GOLD analysis project Ga0209344, IMG submission 187293) | Oil polluted marine microbial communities from Coal Oil Point, Santa Barbara, California, USA - Santa Barbara Oil Seep Sample 6 (SPAdes)... | ecosystem: Environmental > Aquatic > Marine...
AAACTCTGTACGGAGGCACTTATAATTTTGTGGTAGAGGAATTCCATAAATTCGGGATAGAATATTCCTTTGCCGAAGGTTTTTCGGAAGCGGATTTTTCTGAAAAAATTCAAAAGAACACCAAAGTGCTTTTTGTGGAAACCCCTTCCAATCCACTGATGCGAATTACCGATTTGGAAATGATTTCAAAATTGGCAAACCAACACGGCCTGATTACGATGATAGACAATACGTTTGCTTCGCCGGTAAATCAAACCCCTGCCGATTTCGACATAGATATTATGATTCACAGCGCCACGAAATATATGGGCGGCCACAGCGATATTTTAGCAGGCGCCGTGGCTGCAAGCGAAGAACACATAAAAAAAATCTGGAACCTTGCCAAAAATTTAGGTGGAAGTCTTAGTGATTATACCGTTTGGCTTTTGGAACGCAGTATGAAAACCATGGTACTCCGCGTTAGGGCCCAAAACAAAAACGCCAAAAAAATTGCGAAGTGGCTCGACGGCCACCCCTTGGTTGAAAAAGTGTATTATCCTGGATTGAAAACCCATCCGGACCACGGACTTGCAAAAAAACAGATGAGCGGTTACACGGGAATGCTGTCTTTTGAAATAAGTGAATCTTTTTTGAATGTGGATGAATTTTTAAAAGGATTGAAGATGATTAAACCGTCCATGAGCTTGGCGGGCGTGGAATCTACCATTCTTTCGCCTGCAAAGACTTCGCACGCGCTACTTTCTGCGGAAGAACGAAAGCGACAAAAAATTAGCGATGGCTTGCTTCGTTTTTCTGTGGGAATTGAGGAAACGGAAGATATAATTGCCGATTTGGAAGGCGCTTTCGAAAAGGTTTCAAAGAAAAATATAGTTTAAATTAAAAAGATAGCCGCCCTCGCAGACAGCTTTTTGGACTTATAAACCCATAAACATATAAACTTTAAACTTTTTTATGAAGATTGATATACTCGCCATTGGCGCACACCCCGATGATGTAGAATTGGGTTGTGCTGCCACTTTGGCAAAAGAAATTAGCAACGGAAAAACGGTAGGAATTTTAGACCTTACCCGCGGCGAACTTGGTACCCGTGGCACGGCTAAAATCCGCGACAAGGAAGCTGCCGACGCGGCAAAAATTTTGGGAGTTAAGTTTCGGCACAACCTTGAATTTTCCGATGGTTTTTTGGTAAACAATGCTGCCTCGCAGCTTGAAATCATTAAAATAATCAGAAAATATCAGCCCGATGTAGTGCTTTGCAATGCCATTGACGATAGGCACATTGACCACGGTAAGGCGAGTAAACTTGCCAGCGATGCTTGTTTTTTAAGTGGTTTGCAAAAAATCGAAACTATTTATGAAAGCAACCATCAAAAAGCTTGGCGGCCAAAGCACGTTTACCATTACATTCAATGGAAAAACATTGAGCCGGATTTTGTTGTAGATGTAACGGGTTTTTTGGAGAAAAAATTGGAAGCGGTTTTTGCCTATAAAAGTCAATTTCACCAAAAGGAAGCCGATGAACCAGAAACGCCAATCTCCTCAACCAATTTTAGGGATAGTATAACATACAGAGCACAGGATTTGGGAAGATTGATAGGCACCGAATTCGGAGAAGGTTTCACTGTTGAACGATATCCTGCGGTAAATTCAATTTTCGATTTAATTTAATTTTCTTCAAAAAGAGTATTGCGCAACCGTTATAATTGATTTATATTTGCGTCCGCTTAGCGAAGTTGTGTTTTAATGCACAATAAATGGTGGTTGTAGCTCAGCTGGTTAGAGCGCCTGATTGTGGTTCAGGAGGTCGCCGGTTCGAACCCGGTCTTCCACCCGAAAATAAAAATCCTCCCTTTTTTGGGGAGGATTTTTTCGTTTATCGATTGTTGTAATTTCCTTCTTTAATCAATTATAATTCTGTTTTCGCGGTTGGCGACTTCCCAAGCGGTCAAAAATATGAGCTTCGCGCGCTCGGCCATCAAATCATACTCTATCTTATCGGGCGTGTCCGTTATTTTGTGGTAATCTTCGTGTACGCCATTGAAGTAAAAAATAATGGGAACGTTGTTTTTCGCAAAGTTATAATGGTCACTTCGGTAATAGAAGCGGTTCGGGTCGTCGGGGTCGTCATATTTATAATCCAGCTCCAATTGGGTGTATTTCTCATTCACTTCCGCGGAAATATCCTGCAGTTCCTGACTTATTTTATTGCTTCCTATTAAGTAGATGTAATTAGGATTCTCCTTTTTATCGGGGTCAATCCTGCCAATCATATCTATATTGAGGTTGCACACGGTGTTTTCCAACGGGAACAGCGGATTTTCGGTATAATAACGCGAGCCATAAAGGCCGATTTCTTCTCCCGTAACGTGAAGAAACAAAATGGAACGCTTGGGGCCATTGCCATCTTTTACGGCTTTTTGAAAGGCTTGGGCAATTTCCATAATAGCAACGGTGCCGCTGCCATCGTCATCGGCTCCGTTAAATACGTTGCCATCCTTATCCATGCCTACGTGGTCCAAATGTGCGGATATTACTATTACTTCTTCAGGTTTTTCAGAGCCTTTTATAAAAGCGACTACATTTTCAGAAGACCGTGGCTCTCTTTTTCCTGCGAAATAGCTTTCAGGAACTTCCTGAAAATAATCAGTGGTTCCCGGAGCGGCGGCGATTCCTTCCTCTTTGTAAAAATCGCGAATGTATTCGGCCGCCTTTTTTTGGCCTTTGGTACCGGTCATCCGGCCTTCCATTTCATCACCGGCATAGATATACAGGTGTTTTTTTAAATCCTGCGCGGTAATGGAATTGGCATATTCAACATTTTTTTCTTTGGGATTGATTGTTTTCTGGGCGGAATTGCAAGAAAAGGACAATGCCGAAAAAATAGCAATAAATAGAATTTTCATAAGGTAATAATGGAAGATTATTCAAAGGAGGTTAGTTCGTAATCAGAAGCGTTTGAACCACTTTCTCCTGTTTTTTTATAGTTGAAGGTATGGGTTTTTATTACTTCATTGCCTTCCCGGTCTTGCGACTTTATGGTTATTTTCACCAGATAGGTTACGCCCAGCGTACCCGATTCGGTTTTTGCTTCTGTTACTTCAATATTTTCATCGCTGAACTTTGTGCCCTCGGGCAATTGTAATTTTTCAATGGCATCTTTTTTTGCCAATTCGCGAACTACATCTTCTTGTTTGTTTTCCGTAGCGCAGGAAAGGACAAACAGCGAAACCATAACCAAGATTATTTTTTTCATATTATACACTATTAAGTTGACGGGTAAAGATAAAATAAGTTCTAAGCCATAATGCAAAATTTATGTGAAAAATGATAATTTGGATATTTTCATCTATAATTTGGGAAATACTATCCTTATATTTGTGAAAAAAGGAAAAAATGAAGGTTGAACAAATTTATACAGGTTGCCTATCGCAAGGCGCTTACTACATTGAAAGTGCCGGCGAGGCCGCTATTATAGACCCTTTGCGAGAAACCAAGCCTTATTTGGAACGTGCCGCAAGAGATAATGCAAAAATCAAATACATATTTGAGACCCACTTTCATGCAGATTTTGTGAGTGGACACTTATCGCTTTCGCAGCAAACCGGTGCGCCTATTGTATATGGCCCACATGCCAATCCGTCCTTCGATGCAGTTTTGGCCAAGGATGAGGAGGTTTACAAATTGGGAAAGGTAACCATTACCGCCCTCCACACGCCTGGGCACACTATGGAAAGCACCACGTATTTGCTGAAGGATGAAAACGGAAAGGATTACGCTATTTTTAGTGGTGACACACTTTTTCTGGGAGATGTGGGCCGTCCGGACCTTGCCCAAAAAGGAAATGAAATAACACAGGAAGACCTTGCGGGTATTCTGTTTGATAGTCTTCGCAATAAAATCATGCCTTTGGCGGATGACGTAATTGTATATCCGGCACACGGCGCCGGTTCTGCCTGCGGAAAGAATATGATGAAGGAAACCGTGGACACTTTGGGCAATCAAAAGAAAATGAACTATGCCCTACGCGCCGATATGACACGAGAGGAATTTATAAAGGAAGTTACCGATGGCTTGGCCCCGCCACCGTTGTATTTTCCCATGAACGTAAAAATGAACCGAGAAGGCTATACCGCCTTTGATGACGTAATTGCACAGGGAACAACGCCTCTTGACCCTGAGGCTTTTGAAAGAATGGCCAATGAGACCAGCGCTGTGGTTCTGGATGTCCGCAATCAGATTGATTTTATTGATGGCCACATTCCACGCTCCATTTTTATTGGACTGGACGGAGGTTTTGCACCTTGGGTGGGAGCGTTGCTCGCAGATGTGGAACAAAAAATATTGTTGGTAGTTCCTCCGGGAAGGGAAGAGGAGGCTGTTACCAGATTATCCAGAGTAGGTTTTGACAGGACGCTGGGTTATTTGCAGGGAGGCATAGACGCCTGGAAAGAAGCTGGCAAAGAAGTAGATACCTTAGACTCTGTTGATGCGGAAACATTCAAGGAAAAGTTGGAAAACAATATTCCGGTATTTGACGTCCGCAATGACGGGGAGTACGCCAATGGTCGCATTTCTTGCGCGGCCCACGCGCCATTGGGGTTTTTAAATGAATATGTAGGTGCGTTTCCCGATAACGGTAAGTGCTATCTGTATTGTGCGGGCGGCTATCGCTCCGTAATTGCCGCTTCCATCTTAAAAAGTAGGGGCATTCACAATGTAGTGAACGTAGCCGGCGGCTTTGCGGCTATTAAAAACGCTGGTATTCCCGTTTCATAGATTTTTTAAAATATTGTTTATTAGGAAGCTCTCAACCATAAGTTGGGAGCTTTTTTCATTATGCTTGGTTGAAGTTTCGAGTTGATTTTTTAAAATTTCAATTTTTTAACCTATGATATAAATTGTTTTAAATCAATATCTAAAATCATTTTGTTAAACTTTTTAGAAAAAAAATTAAACAAAATATATTATTTATTAGTTTAGCACCGAACTAAAAACTATATATTTTGAAAAAAGTATTACTAATTTTTGCAATTGTCCTTTTCACCGGCAATTCGTTTGCCCAAACAGCCCGTGTACAGGTGATACACAACTCAGCCGATGCGGCTGCAGCAGAAGTAGATGTTTATATAAACTCTGATTTGGCATTAGACGATTTCGCCTTTAGAACCGCAACGCCATTTTTGGACCTTCCTGCGGGGGTTGAAATAAACATCGGGATTGCCCCTGGCAATAGTACCGGCGTTGGAGATGTCTTACTGACCGTTCCCGTTACCCTTACAGCCAATGAAAAGTATGTCGTTGTAGCCGACGGAATAGTTAGCCCAACAGGTTATAGCCCTGCTCCGCCACTCAGTTTGCAAGTTTTTCCAATGGCGCGGGAAATGGCTTCAGACCCTGCCAATGTAGATGTACTGGTACACCATGGTTCTACCGATGCCCCAACAGTAGATGTGGTTGAAACCGGTCTTGGCGCAGGGACTGTTGTTGATAATATTTCATATACAGAATTTCAAGGCTATTTAGAACTTCCAACAGCAGACTATGTGCTTGACATTACAGATGAAACTGGTACAGTAACTGTTGCACGATATCAAGCTCCATTGGCAACTTTGGGCCTTGACGGAGCTGCACTTACGGTGTTGGCATCAGGTTTTTTAGACCCTTCACAAAATTCAAATGGTCCAGCTTTTGGGCTATATGTTGCTAGTCCAGCTGGTGGTGCATTGTTGGCACTCCCATCAGTACCATTAAGTGTGAATGAATTTGATTCTACCCAATTCGCCATTTTTCCAAATCCTGCTACCGAAAGGATTAACATTAATGCTGCCGGAATAGATTTAAGTCAATATTCTGTAACGATTACAGACATGCTTGGGCGTGTTGTTTCAAGCGGTGCAATTAATATTGATAATACAATTGACGTAAATTACCTTAGTGAAGGTGTTTATAACCTCACAATATTAGATGGAAATAGCGTAGTGGTTAGTAAAAAGTTTGTCAAGAACTAATAAAACAAACTTTTGTCAAATTGAAAAGCCCTGGGAATAAATTCCAGGGCTTTTTGCTTACCATTTTTCTTTTTCAAAAAGTTGATTAATAATTAATCATCGGCAAGATCTTCCAATGTTTTTACACTATTCAAGGTGTTGTGTATTTCAGACGCCTGTTTTTGAAGAACAGTTGAAATATGTGGAGGAAAATTTTGTTCTTTTAATTTTTCTTCATATTCGTTCCAACTTGCCTTTTCGCCGCGAATGCACTCCTCGAGTACCGCTTCGTCTGTATTTCCGGCAATTGCACTTTTAATGTCTATCCAAGTTCTGTGCAGGTCGCCGGTAAAGCTTCCACTGTCTTTTGGTTCTTCATTTAAGTTGCGGATTTGTTGGTCCAGCTCCGTAGCAAATCGGCTGCGCTGTGCTGCCTGTTGCTGTAAAAATTTCTTCAAGTTGCTGCCTTTGGCATCTTTCATCGCCTTTGTGAAGCCTTTCTCGGCGTCATAATTTTTTTCCAAAAGCTCCTGTAAATTATCAACCAGCTTATCGTGGTTGTGCTCCTTTGCTTTTTCGTGTGTAGTTTTCATAGTTTTTCGTTTTAAATTTTTACTAAAGATACCTTTCTTCGCGGGGCCTGTCTCTTATCATTTTCACAATTGAGAAGTGTTTAACGAAAGTTGTTAATCTTTTTTAAGAATGTTTGCGTCATTTCCGAATTATAAATAAATACTAAAGCAAAGGGTAGGAATGCGCATAATGCCTAACTTTCAATAAAAAATTATGGACGTACGTTCTAACGAGCCATTTTGGCTTATCCGCAATGCCTTGCCGCAGAGCTATCCTTCGCTTAAGCAATCTATTTCTTCAGAAATTTTAATTATTGGTGCTGGAATTACGGGAGCGCTAATGGCCAATAAACTTATTGAGGAAGGAAAAAAAGTGATAATGGTAGACCGCAGGGACGTCTGTAACGGTAGCACCGCCGCGAGTACCAGTATGTTGCAATATGAAATTGACGTGCCCTTGCATAAACTGATAGAGCAGGTGGGCCTAACTTGTGCGGTTTCAAGTTATCAAAATTGTGAAAAGGCTATAACCGATTTGAAAAAAATCATAAGCGCAATAAAGGTAGATTGCGGTTTTGAGGAAAGATACAGCGTCTATTTTGCATCCTCTAAAAAAGATATCCCTTTTCTAAAAGATGAATTTGAAGCAAGAAAAAATCACGGTTTTAAAGTGAAATGGCTTACAAAGGATGAATTGGAAAAATTGGGACTGAAAGCGTATGCCGCCATTGAATCAAAATCCGGAGCCGTGATGGATGTGTACAAACTGGCGAATGCACTCTTGGAATATTGCACAGATAAAGGTTTGAAAATTTACGACCGAACCGAAATTGAGGAAATAAAATTTAAAGACGACAAATTAATTGCCAAAACGAAGACTGGCTTTTCTATTGAAGTAGCAGATGTGGTGCATTGCACCGGCTACGAAAGTACCGAAACGCTCAAGGAAGATATTGTGGATTTGAAAAGCACCTTTGCCCTGGCATCGGAAGCCTTTGAAAAAATTCCGAAAGCTTTTGAAAAGAGAATTTATTGGAATACAGATTCACCTTATTTATATTTCAGAAGTACCGACGACGGGCGGATTGTAATGGGTGGTGGCGACCGCGAGTTCAAAAATGCTGCACGGCGCGATGCCCTGCTCCCCAAAAAGGAAAAGGAACTTGTAAAAAGTTTTAATAAATGTTTCCCGGACATCCCTTTTGTGATGGATTACTCTTGGGCGGGCACATTTGGAGAGACAAAGGATGGTCTGCCATATTTCGGAAAACCGGAGCCTAAAAAGAATGAACATTATATATTAGGTTTTGGCGGAAATGGCATTACCTTCAGCGTTATGGGAATGGACGCAATTGTGCATTCCATCAATAAAACGCCCCATCCTTATTTGGAATATTATAAATTCAACAGATAAATAAATACTTTTAATTAAAAAAAATTACCAAAATGATAAAATGGTTTGAAGCATCCACCACCTCCCTGATTGCTATTGTTTTAACGGCAATCGGAATTTACATCGCCACAATTCTATTTACCCGACTGGCTGGCAAACGAAGTTTTTCAAAAATGAGCAGTTTTGACTTTGCAATGACGGTTGCAATAGGGTCCGTAATCGCCACGACCATCTTGTCCAAGTCCGTTAGCTTATTGCAGGGCGCTGTGGGTCTGGCTGCGGTATATTTGCTACAGATTTCGGTGGCCATGCTGAGACGTTTTAGCATTGTTCAGAAATTAATAGACAACCAACCGATGCTTTTGATGGACGGGGAAGAGATACTTCACGAAAATTTGAAAAAGGCCCGCGTCACCGAAGCCGATCTTCGCTCCAAATTGCGGGAGGCAAACGTACTCGAACTTTCGCAAGTAAGAGCGGTCATCTTTGAATGTACCGGTGATATTGCGGTGCTCCACACAAAGGACGATGATGTGGAAATAGAGGATTGGCTGCTGAAGGATGTGGGACGCTAATTGTTAATTCCGTTCTAAAAATTTGATTGCCTGCCAATTGTTGTGTAATTTATCACTTCAACAAAAAATATAGAAATTATAGAAAAGAACGAAAAAAATTTGGAACAGGAAAAACAAAGTAAAAAAGAGCAGGCTATAAACAAGAGTGCCACGCAAGGAAAGGATATTAACTACCAGGAAAAGGAAAGAAAGGAAAAACATCAGCCAAGGGATACGGCTTAAAAAAAGTCAAGTATTAAAAATCGCCATAGCGCTTACGGTTCTATGGCGATTTTTTATTGGATTCCACTTCGGTTTTTCTATATTTTACAATCTTTTCAATCAATTGCCACGGTAATTCCTCCGCAAGGGGAAACTGTATAGAACCCTTGCCGGTTTTATAGTTTGAAATTTCTTTTTGAAAAGCTTCATTCCCAGTAGGAAGTGCGTAAAATCCGATATGGTTTTTATAGCCCGCAAAATATACCAAAGACTTTCCGTGGTGTTTGACCGCGGGCATCCCATAACTGATGGTTTCTTCGGCCGAAGGAACTATTTTTTTAATAAAGGAGTTTAGTTCAAAAAGCTTCGTTTGGGTACTTTCGGGAAAGAGACCAATGTACTCCTCAATATTTGTAAAGCCTGGTTGCATGTCTCTTTTCGCTTTTACTGAAATTATGAAACTACGATCCGCAGCCCTCAAAAATGTTAAAGTCTGTCTCGGATTTAGGCTTAATAGAAACTTTTACTTTGTACGAGCTCTTTTTTGAACTTTTGGTGTCTATACATTCCTCTTCAGTTATTAAAACCTCCATAAGAACTCTGTGCGATTGTGCTATATATTTTTTGGAATTTCCAGAAATTTCCGGCTCTGGTATTGGAGCGACAAAAGATTTTAAGGACGCTCCGGGCGCTTTAAAATGAATTTTTCCTTTAGAAAATTGAACGCTCCAAAAAGGATCGGTGCCCCCACCTCTAAAGGTATCACTTTCATCGGTTTGTTTGGAAACAGTATCCAAACGGTTTTCATTGTATTCTATGGTTGCCTTTGTTTCGGTAGGTACTGTGGGTTCAATAACTTCCTTGTTTGCGTCTTTACAGGAAACCGCCATAATTAAAGAGAAAAAAGGAATAAGTAGAAATTTATAATTCATTTGGTTTTGATTTTAAAGTTGCATAAAACTAAAAAAATATTCATTCTTTTTGGTCTGTCCCAAAACATTTTAACAATCTTTAAAAAAAAATTAAGAAATACGTTTCAAAATCTTCCTGGCCCGTGCCTGATAGCCCGCGCTTTTGTGCGGCGCATTTTCTATGAGAATGTTTTTTAACTCAGGATAAACCCATTTTTTGTCATTATCCCATCCCAAATAATAGAGGCATTGCATAGCGGGAGCCTGGCAGGCTACTTTCTGATCTGTAATGAGCCAATCAAAGCAGCACTCTGTTATAATTTTTCTTTCATTTTTGTTTAAAACCTCATAAAATATCCCGAAGCCTTTCATAAAATGATAATGGCAAAGCATTTCGCAAATTTTTGCGCAGGAGCGCAATGCCGAATCATTCTTAATTGTGGGCAGTTTTTCAAAAAACAGATGCATGTATTTAAAGAAGTTTTTTGCTTTGTGTTCACAAATAATCTCCAACACCCAAGCAGATTGAACCAAAAGTTCACTTTCCTCAGTAAAGCACCATTGCAGTGTTTCCCGAACATAATGGGGTTTTTTGGTAATCCAAAAGGCAATCTCCTGCCTTTTATTTCGACTGCTGTCAACCTCCATCAATTTTTGTTTTAAATCTTCAGGCAACATAATTTTTATTTTAGAAGTTCAACAACTTTTGGAACGCCAATAGAAGCTTTTTCAGCAAAAACTGTAATTCTTTTGCTCTCTGAAATGGAAGGTTTGGGATCGACAAAATAAATATGCGCATCCGGTTTGGCATACTGCACCAACCCTGCGGCGGGATACACTTGCATCGAAGTTCCCACAATAATAACCGCATCGGCTCGCGCTACAACATCGGCCGCAACCTCAATCATCGGCACCATTTCGCCAAACCAGACAATGTGGGGGCGCAGTTGGTGATTGTTTTCACAGAAATCTCCCAAGTTCAAGTCCTCTTTCCAATCTAAAATTAAATCTTCATCAAAAGTGGAACGCACTTTTAAAAGTTCTCCGTGAAGATGTATTACATTAGTGCTGCCCGCCCGTTCGTGCAGATCGTCCACATTTTGGGTGATGATAGTTACCTCGTGCATTTTCTCAAGTGCTGCCAAGGCTCTGTGCGCTGCGTTCGGTTGCACGGTTAAAAGCTGTCTTCGGCGCTGGTTGTAAAAATCGAGTACCACTTCCGGGTTTCTATCAAAACCTTCGGGTGAGGCTACTTCCATAACATCGTGACCTTCCCAGAGCCCATCACTGTCCCTAAAGGTTTTTATGCCACTTTCTGCGCTCACCCCGGCGCCTGTCAATACTGCTATTTTCATAATTGATTATTGAATTACTAAGTTATTTAAAATTACGGTTTTTAGAAAGAAACTATTAAACCAATAACTTTTATCTTAGCGAAATCGAAAATTGATATTTATTCAACCAAAAATCTTTTCCACTTTGGACTTAGCATTGTTTCAATATTTACAAACCTATCTTACCGAACGTAGAACAGCCTTGTTCAAAAAAGTGCTCTCTGAACGTACGCGCCATTTCACCGTGGCAACCGAAGACGTGTACCAACTCCACAACACCAGCGCGGTTATGCGTACCTGCGATGTTTTTGGCATTCAGGATTTGCACGTCGTGGAAGAACGCCTCGGAAAACGCGTGGATAAGGAAATTGCCATGGGCGCGCAGAAATGGGTAAGTCTGAAGCGGTACCATTCCATCACCGATTGCATCAAAAATTTAAAAAAATCGGGCTATCAAATTATTGCCACCACACCGCACGATGATTCGACTTTGTTGCACGAATTTGACGTTTCAAAAAAGAGCGCTTTTTTCTTCGGAAAGGAGAGCGACGGCCTCAGCGATACGGTAATAAACGCCGCCGATGGGTTTTTAAAAATCCCGATGTACGGGTTTACTGAGAGTTTGAACATCTCGGTTTCTGCAGCGATTATTTTGCAAAGCGTGGTTTCAAAAATGAAGCAGAGCAAAGTAAACTGGCAACTTTCCGAAGCAGAAAAACTGGAGATTGAAATGGAGTGGATGAAAAAGACCATCAAGGCTTCGGAAGAAATAATTGAAAGATATTACCTTGAAAATCCCGAACAATGATTGCTGAAAGGATAACTTTGCGAACCAATCCTTTGTTTGAATTTGAATTTCTTGAAAAAGGTTTTCAAATTAAGGATGACTCTAAAGAGAATACAAATAGGTTTTATAGTTTTGAACTCATAAATAAAGTTGAGGCGAAAACAAAATCAACAAATTTTTTTATCACGGCAATTAATTTTATACTTTTTTCGGGTCCTAAATATCACTACTACGATAGACAACAACTCAAATTTAAATATGAAAAAGATGAGGTCGTTATTTTCGTCGAATGTTGTGATTTTGAAACTGTTCTGCAAATTTCAGAAAAAATAAAATCTTACATTTCAAATCTAAATTCTCATTACTAATAATGAAACTCGTCTTCGCCACCCACAACCAAAACAAATTCACCGAAGTAAAAGCCATGCTTCCGCACCATATTGAATTGCTCAGTTTAAACGATATTGGTTGCGATGAAGACATTGCCGAAACGGCAGACACCATTGAGGGCAACGCAATTTTAAAGGCGAATTACGTTCGCAATAAATACAATTTAAACTGCTTTGCGGATGACACCGGGCTGGAAGTAAAAGCCCTAGACAACGAACCCGGCGTTTACAGCGCCCGCTACGCCGGAGTTTCGCATGATTCTAAAGCAAACATCCAAAAACTGCTGAAAAATTTGGAATGCAAAGAAGACCGTTCGGCAAGATTCAAAACCGCAATTGCCTTGAATATGGAACACGAAGAAATTATGTTTCTCGGTATCTGTGAGGGCGTAATAATCAAAGAGCCCCGTGGCGATTCAGGCTTTGGTTACGACCCAATCTTTCAACCCAAAGGCTTCGATAAAACCTTTGCAGAAATGACCCTCAACCAAAAAAGCGAAATTGGTCATCGCGGAAAGGCGATGCGGCAGTTGATTGAATATTTAATTAAATAAAAATGGCTATTTAAAAAAGAGGTTAACCGGCACCCTGGCTCCAAAATAGAAATGAATTCTACTGTGTTTATCCACAATATTGTTTACTCCGTATAGCGCCCCTAAATCCAAAGTTAGAACTTTCTTTATTCTGTAATGAAATGCCATTTGCGCAAGTCCATCAATTGCCTTGTATTTTTTTGATTCCACATCTTTCACGGTGTCAAAACTTGGCTTGTTCAGGATAAAGCCCGCGCCAAAACCGATGCTAAAATGGATATTACTGTTGCCAAGTTCAATGCCCGCATTGGGAATAAAATTAACGCTGTTGAATTTTATATCGCCATAATTTGGTGATGAAGTACTAACATAAAATACGTCGATACTGTAGGAAAGTGATTTCTCAGTATAATATGCAGCATAGATTCCGAATGCATAGTTTTCGGCACTTTCGGTAAAGTTTATCTCGGTTGAATTAACAACCTGGCCCATAGTTTGGCTATATTCCTTTGTGGTTTCTCCCTTTGATTTAAACAGGGTTCGATGGTATTGGGATAACGGTCCAAACTCAATTGTTTGGGAAAAACCAAATATCGAACACTTAATAAATAAAAATGTAAGAAAAAATCTTTTCATACTTTTTGTAAAAAACGGTAAATATAAAAAAATTGTTGAATTGCGTTAGGTTTTTCTTAACAATCAGTTGCTACCAAATATCTGAATAAAAAAACTATCTTTGCGCCCTTAAAAAATCCTCAGGGTGAGGAGTGTTATAGTGAAGCTGTCCGTTTTTTATATGTCCAGTAGCTTCCCATTAGCACACATATAAAAATTTTAATACATAAAATGACAGCATTTAAAGCACTCGGCTTGG
>Ga0209344_10004155_pt1 | contig 13556 bp, 13 predicted proteins | sample Cruoilmetagenom6_FD_187293 | JGI IMG/M metagenome (GOLD analysis project Ga0209344, IMG submission 187293) | Oil polluted marine microbial communities from Coal Oil Point, Santa Barbara, California, USA - Santa Barbara Oil Seep Sample 6 (SPAdes)... | ecosystem: Environmental > Aquatic > Marine...
TGTGTGTCGCGCAAACAGGCCGAACACAAGACTGCTTCTGACAAATGGTCGATCACAAAAAAAGGACTTGCAAAAAGGGAGCCATCCACACAGGACAAAGTCGATCTAGCTTCTAACGATTAAGGTTCGCCAATTTTGTGTGGCAGATTTGGTTGATTAGTCGCTCATGAGTGCCACCAACATTGGGCAAGAGGCGGTTCCCGCATCACAATTTCTAGAAAGGCTTTGAAGGGCTTCACGTAAATGTACGAGGTTCTCAATCTTAGCGTTGATCTCGACAAGATGATCTTCCGCCAAGGTCTTCACTTCTCCACAGGAGCGGTTTTTCGTGGCAGTCAAAGACAGGAACGTTTGAATGATCGCAATCGGAAAGCCTAAATCACGGCACCGCTTTACAAACCGCAGTTTTGCAACTTCGTCAGTTGTATAAAGTCGACGTCCAGAGGTGGATCGGCCAGGTTTAGAAACGATACCTACGCGTTCGTAATATCTGATCGTTTCAATGTTCACGCCGCTCCGTGCTGAGGTTTTGCCAATGGGTAACATTTTTCTTGCTCCTGTAGTCACTACAGGTATTAAAACTACGATATGAAAACAATTACAAATCAAAAACCTGTGCCACCGCTCTGGAATAGCCCAACTCAAGGCTTCATGTGGTTTGCATGGAGACCAATGTGATGAAGAACAAACTACTGGCACTTGGATTAGGTGGAACAATTCTGGCGGCTTTGTGCTGCTTTACCCCGCTGTTGCCAATACTCCTTACTGCCTTGGGCCTGACAGGGCTGCTTGGCGTTGTTTATAGCGATGCAATTTTGCTACCGATGCTGGCAGGATTTCTTATTCTTACGGGGTACGCAATATGGCGGCAGAAAAAACAGAGGTAGTTCTGCAATCAACGCTCACCTGTCCAAACTGCGGGCATGTTGAAAAGGAGACAATGCCAACAGATGCATGTCAGTGGTTCTATGAATGCAAGTCGTGCCATACGGTTCTAAAGCCACTTAAAGGTGATTGTTGTGTCTATTGCTCATATGCGACGGTCCCTTGTCCGCCAATCCAACAAGGCAAATCCTGCTGCGCATAGCGGACGTTCGCGGCGGCGCGATAGGCCACAAGGATTTGCTGATTGATGCGGGGTTATGGGTTTTGGTAACTTCGCTTCACTTGAATTACTCTTCTTTGAGAGCGGCTTCGAAACTCTCGCGATCTTCTTTTATCTCTTTAAGGACGTTGCGCAGCGCGTACGGCCGGTGATCATGCAGGCCGCTCCAAATGATAATTTCAATCAGGATTGGTGCCAAATCACGCCCTTTCTTGGTTAGTTCATAGATAAATGCCCGGCGATTATCTGGGTCACGTGATTTACTTACAATCCCCTCTGCCTCAAGATGCTTTAGGCGTGCAATCAGTATGTTTGTCGCAATGCCTTCATCCGCTTCCAGAAATTCGCTGTAGGTGCGTTTACCCCTTAACATGATCTCACGGATGATCAGCAGACTCCACCGATCCCCGAATGTGTCGAGCCCAAATGCAATTGGGCATCCTGTTTCTCGTTTTTTGTTTTCCTGTTTCATTTTTAATTCTTTAAAATAAAAGCTTGCAATATGCAATACGTAAGTTTAAGAAAGTACGTATTGCAAAATGCAAGTTAACTTTGAAAGGATAAAACAATGCCACATATACACGTAACTGCCCCGCAAGAATCACTTAATAAAAGCCAACAAGATGCGATGATGTCTCAATTATCAAACGCGGTGCTGAAAGCAGAACGCGCCCCGATTGAAGATGACGGAGCACAATCACTCGTTTGGGCTTACTACCACGAGCAGCCAGAAGGTACTTCCTATGTTGGTGGTAAGGCGATCAAAGAACCGCCTTTTCGCATCGCGGTTACAACACCAGAAGGCGCGCTGAATGCTGAAACACGAAAAGAGCTTGTTGCTGAAATCGGGCAAATTATTGATGACACCATAGGATCATTCGAGGGCCGGCTTAACCATTGGGCCATGCTTTACGAAGTTGCCGAAGGCAGCTGGGGCGGCGCTGGACAAATTTTCCCACTCGCGGCCATTCAATCCGTCATGAACATCAACCCCGCAAAGGCCGCATGAGAAACATTGGCGAACAATTCCAAAGTTGTTCGCCAATGATTTCAGGAGGATAATATGACACATCAGGAACAAATGATTACTTATCCGACACGCATCTTATACACCATGTTGCGCGTGAGAGATCTGGAACAATCCCTGACATTCTACAAAGAAGCACTTGGAATGCATGAATTGCGCCGCGAAACCTTCAGCGAGGCCCGCTTCACACTTGTGTTTGTAGGATACGGTGATCCAGACAGCGATGCGGTGATTGAGCTTACCTACAATTGGGATGAGGCAAGTTACGACCACGGTACCGGGTACGGCCACATAGCACTTGAAGTGGACGATATTTACGCCGCCAGCAAAAGGCTTGCCCATATGGACGTCAAAGTCGTTCGTGAACCGGGCCCAATGAAAATGGCTGCAGACGAAACAGGCGAACGCGAAATCATTGCTTTTATCGAAGACCCAGATGGATACCGCATCGAACTGATCGAAGCTGCACAAGCTAACCGTCATTAAATTAATGAACCAAATCTAACCACATCAAAACAAAGGAAAGAAAATGAAACATTACGTATTAGTACACGGCGCATGGGAAGGTGAATGGAGCTGGGACTATGTCCGACCTGCATTGGAAAAACACGGCCATACCGTCACTGCTGTGAATCTACACGGCGACAACGGTATCCAGAACGTCACTATGGGCAGCTATGTTCAGACTGTTGTCGATGCGATTAATCAACAGGACGACAAGATCGTATTGGTGGGACACAGCATGGCAGGCGCAGTGATCTCGCTGGTGGCGGAACAGATCCCTGAGAAAATCGAAAAGCTTGTATATGTCACAGCATTTCTGCTGGAGAATGGCGATAGCGTTCTTGAAGCGATGCAACGTGATCCGGGCGGTGAATTCCTTCCAGAGCTGGTATTTTCCGACGACCAAAGCTCGGCAACCGCTACAGAAGAAGTTTGGCGCAGCAAGGCGTTCCATGATGTCCGAGAATCCCGAATTCTGGAAGCACTGCCTTTGGTCGATGTGCCCCAAGCGACCGAGCCCTTCATGGCCAAGGTCATAGTCAGTGCCGAACGGTTCGGCACGGTGCCCAAAGTCTATATCCGTACCGCCATTGATAAAATGTTGTCACCGATATTACAGGATGAGATGCTCAAAAACTGGGAGGTTGATCAGATTCACGTTCTGCAATCCGGTCACTTCCCAGCCATGTCCGTTCCTGAAACACTGGCTGAACTGTTGGCATAGACCAAACACAAGAAGCAATTGGGGCCAACCTTAGTAAACGGTTGGTCCTAATTTGGCTGCATTGCAGTCAATGATTGAACGTGATCAACCCAGACATTAGCCCAACGCATCACTTAAACTTCGGTTCCCGCTTGCCCATTACAGCCATGACCATTTCCATCTGATTGGGCTGGCCGATGATGGCGGCTTGCAGTTCCGCTTCCAACTTTAAGCCGGCCTCCCCACACCCCCATGTGCCGTTCACCAGTTTTTTGGCGGCGTTCAGTGCGTCGGGGGATTTTGTGGACAGGGTTTCGGCCAATGTCATCGCCTCGGCCAGCGGATCATCCGATAGCCGGGTGATCAGGCCGATGTTCTGGGCCTCGGCTGCATCCAAAATGCGACCCGTCATGATCAGCTCCATGGCGATGTCGGCGCGGACGAGTTTTGGCAAGCTTTGACTTATTCCCATGTCCGGGATCAGGCCCCATTTGGCTTCCATGATTGAAAATCCGGTATCGGGGGCGGCTATGCGAAAATCTGCACCAAGTGCAAGCTGCGCGCCTGCACCGAATGCAACGCCCTCAAGGGCGGCGATAACGGGGACGTTCAAGCTTGACCAGATGGTGGCGGGGGCTTGGAATTCATTGGCAGCTTCGCCTTGTGGCGGGTTTAGGATACTTTCGCGGATTTCGTCGATTTTGGGCACGATTGCCATCAGGCTTTCCAAATCGATGCCTGCGCAAAAGCAATGATCAGCCCCTGTCAGTATCACAGCACGCAAGCCATCGGTTGTTGCGAGTGTTTTGGCGGTTTCAACCAGATCGCGCATCATATCAAACGACATCGCGTTTTTCTTGGTCGGGCGGTTCAGCGTTACAGTGGCGATATTGTCTTGGACTTCGGTGATCAGGGTCTTTGTCATGTCTGGGCCTGTGGTTTGATTATTGTGTATTAACAGATATTTTGCACGCTACCAATTGTGAATAGCCCAGTGCATGCCTACATGATATCATAAGGTAAATATGGGAGACAGGTGATGCGTTGGATTTGGCGAATACTTACGGTTTTAGTTGTTTTGGCGGTCGCGGCAATCGGATTGGTGTTTTTATTACCGGCTGAAAAGATCGGTGATCTGGCCTCGGCGGAGCTGGAAAAGGCAACAGGGCGGACGTTGACATTGTCGGGTGGGTTTCAGCCGACAATCTTTCCGGTATTGGGTGTAAAAACGGGGCCTTTGACTATTTCGAACGCGGATTGGGCGAAATCGCCGACAATGGTGACCGCACAAGGTGCATCTGTCGGGGTTGGACTGTTTGCGCTATTGGGCGGCGATATTGAAGTGCGTAAATTGGCTCTGGATACGCCGATAATTCATTTGGAACGGCGCAAAGACGGTGTTGCGAATTGGGAATTGGCGGGCAGTTCTGATGGACAAGCGGGTGCAACTCAAGAGGTTGGATCGGAAACAGGCAGCGCATTTACGCTGGATAAGGGGACGATCAGCAACGGGCTTGTGACCTATAGCGATGCCACAACAGGGCAAAATATCGAAGTCAGTGAAATAAATGCGGATTTCGCATTGCCAAAGGCTGGTGCCGCAAACATTGACGGTTCTGCGCTTTGGGATGGGCGTCGTGCTAAAATCAATCTGTCGGTGGCGGATATTTCCAAACTTTTGAATGAGCAAGTTACGAATGTGTTGGGATCTGTCGAGATGGGCGGTCTAAAAGCCGGTATGGAAGGTCAGGTAAAACTGGCAACGGAAGCCTCTCCTCTGATCAACGGGCAATTTAGTGTTGAATTACCCGATGTGGCTGCGTTGACAAAGTTAACAGGTGGGGAATTGCCAGTTGTTATGCAAATGATTTCAAGCATGTCATCACAAGGAACAATTATGGGTTCGGATGCCGGATTAAGTTTAATCGGGGATGGTGCTGTCACCATGAACGGATTGCCGATTGATGCAAAATTTGAAGTTACTAGCCCTGAAAATTGGGATGAAACTTTGCGTTTTGATGCGGAATTGAACGTGACGGGGCGCGATGCATTTACCTTTGCTTGGTCAGGATTAGTGAACGGGAAAACCGGTAATGCCGATGGCACGGTTGATTTTAACGCAAGCAACCTGCCATTGACGCTTAAGGCTGTGGGACAAGAGGTCGGCTTTCCAAAAGGCACCGGACAAACCGCAAAGGTCAAGGGTGTTGTTAAGGTGCGCGATGGCAAAAACACATTATCGAAAGCGACGTTCGGTTTGGATCAAAATACCTTTCAGGGGCAGGCAGAGCTGGCCTTTAATGAATTACCATATATTGCGGCGGACTTGACTGCAGGGGCGTTGGATTTATCGGCGTTTGCCTCTGGTGAAGACGAGGCCGGTGGTTCGGGGGGATCCGGAACTTCCAACAATTCAAATGGGTGGAGTAAGGAACCGATACGGATTACTGGGTTGGATGCGATTGATGCGGATATCAATCTTGTTGCCAAATCAGTTAATCTGGGCCTGAGCCAACTGGGCCGCACTGACGTTAAATTGCGCCTGCGCAGTGGCACTGTGAACCTGACTTTACGCGAAGTGCGGGCATTCGATGGGGTCATCACAGGCGTGGTCGGTTTTACGGGTGGAGACGCGGTTTCGTTTACGACAGATCTTACTGCAAAAGCTGTGCAACTTGAACCGCTTTTGGGGCGGTTTCTGGATATGCACCGTTTGACTGGTTCCGGTAATACAACGATGAAGATGTCCGGCACAGGGGGCAGTTTGTATCAAATTATGCATAGCCTGTCAGGCAACGGTACCTTGCGGATCGATAATGGCAGCTTCAAGGGTATTGATTTGGCTGCAATGATGCGAAACCTGAAACAAGCTTTTGGCGGGTTTGAAGGGGCAACCGAGTTTACCAGTCTGACCGGGACGTTTACGATGAAAAAAGGCGTGTTGCAGAATGTTGACATGCTGATGGTCAGCCCGCTTTTCAAAGCAGAAGGCAAGGGCCGAATCAATGTTGGTGACCAAAGCATGCATTACACCGTGACGCCATCAACCCTATCGGGCGATGCGCAAGTCTCGGTACCTGTCAATATTACCGGGCCTTGGAGCAACTTGTCATTTCAGCCGGATATGGCTGGACTGGTTGATCTTCTGGCAGGCGAAGAGTTGAAAAAACAAGAAGATGCCATCAAAAAGAAAATAGAGGAAGAAGTGGGTGACGATGTTGGTAACATATTGAAAGGCCTGTTTAAATAGGGCCTTTCTGTGCTGCTTGTTATTTAGCTTGCATGCTTTTTACCATCCGTAAAACCAAACGGCGCGGCGCGAACGGCAATATCCAGTTCAAAGCGATGTTAAGCTTCAGCTCGTTAAATGCGACAAGCTTGCCTTTTAGCATCGCTTCATATCCTACTATGGCAACCGACTTGGCAGTGGCACCGTTTTTAGCCAGTGAGGTGCCTTCCAAACCGGAGACTGCAGCAAATTCCGTTTCGACGTAGCCGGGCACCAGAACGGTGCATGTGACGCCCTTGTCACGCAACTCTTCATCTATGGATTGGCTGTAAGAGTTCACAAAAGCCTTTGTGGCGAAATAAACGGCCTGCAATGGCCCCGGCATCATGCCGGCGGTTGAGCCTACGTTCAGGATTTTACCACCACCTTGTGCGACCATATCTCTGGCAAAGCTATGGGTAAGTTCAACAAGGCTTTTGACATTCAGGTCGATCATAGCCAGCTCACGGGAAAGGTCGTGGTCTATGTGTAGACCCTGTTCGCCAAAGCCCGCGTTGTTGATCAGTATATCAATCGCGATACCTGCATCCTGTACTGCGTCATAAAGGGACTTTGCACCACCGGATTTGCCAAGATCGGCGGCAATCACATGCACGTTTACACCGTAGGCGGTTTCAAGTTCATTCTTAAGGGCGTTCAGGGTCGTTTCGCGTCGTGCGGTAATTACCATATCTCCGCCAAGGGATGCGTGGTAACGTGCAAATTCGGCACCTATCCCTGCGGATGCGCCTGTTATTAAAGCTGTATTGGACATGGTTTCCTCTTGTCAACAAGTGTTGACTTCCCTTTTAAATTAGATTTTCTTGGATGTCAACAGTTGTTGATTTATTGATCGTTTGGCATATAATAAACCCCATGAAAAAAGCTTTATCTACAAAAGAAAAACTATTGATCTCTGCGCGCAAGCTATTCTGGGCACGCGGTTATTCCAATGTATCTGTGCGTGATCTGACAAAAGATGCAGGCGTCGATGTAGCACTTGTCTCGCGGTACTATGACGGCAAGTTGGGTTTGTTTAAGGCCAGTATAGACGGAGCGTTTGACTGGCCGGAATTATTTGCAGCCAGCGACGGGCAATTCAAGGATATTGTCGTTGCAAAACTGGCGGACAGTCTGGAGCAAACAGAAGAAAACTCTGCTCTCAAGATGCTGATATTGAATTCCATGGACCCCGAAGTTGGCGATTATGTACGTGAGGCGGCCAAGAATTGCTTGATTGTGCCGTTGCAAACAATACTGGGCGGGGAAAAAGCACGCGAGCGGGTCGCATTGTTTTTGGCCGTGATGATTGGCGCATCAATGATGCGCAATAATTTGCAAGTGGACGGCATGGCCAATACCAGCCGATTGAACTATGAACGCCAATTACGCTATTTGGCTGATGCCGCATTAAGCTACTAGCGCCATGGAACTGTCGTTTTCAGTCGTGACAGTTAGTGTGTAGCTTGCTACGTCGACACTCAGAACAGATGAGGTAAGATATGGCCCTGCTTTTAGGCGTAGACACTGGTGGCACCTATACGGACGCGGTTTTAATTGAAGATGATGACCGTGTCGTTGCCAGTGCCAAAGCTTTGACAACGCGCCATGATCTGGCTGTTGGTGTTGGTGCGGCGATTGATGCGGTGCTGATTGAAAGTGGTGCAAGTTCTGCCGATATTGCTATGGTATCTTTGTCCACAACGCTGGCAACAAATGCGCTTGTAGAAGGGCAGGGCGGGCGTGTTGGGCTGGTGTTTATCGGTTTTTCAAAGCGCGACTTGGCCCGCCAAGGTCTGGAAGGGGCTTTAAAGGGTGATCCGGTTATAACCCTTGCAGGCGGTCATGATCATACAGGCGGTGAAGCTGCCCCCTTGGACGAGGTGACATTGCGTGCAGAGCTTGCAGTCCATGGCAAAACCGTTTCGGGTTTTGCGATTGCCAGCCAGTTTGCAACACGCAACCCTGCGCATGAGCTGCGCGTACGCGATATAGTCCGTGAAATGACCGGCAAACCTGTATCGAGTTCGCATGATTTAAGCGCCAAGCTGAACGGGCCGAAACGTGCAATGACGGCTTTGTTGAATGCACGCCTGATCGGGATGATCGATCATTTGATAAGTGCGGTTGAAGGGCTGTTGGAAGCCAAATCCATTGATGCGCCGTTCATGGTTGTACGCGGTGATGGTGCGCTGATATCGGCAGATCAAGCACGGGTGTCACCGATTGAGACTATTTTGTCCGGCCCTGCGGCGTCCATCGTTGGCGCTCGTTGGTTAACGGACGAGCGGGATGCGATTGTTTCAGACATTGGCGGCACTACCACGGATGTCGCGGTGCTGCGTGACGGCCGCCCGATTATTGATCCGCTTGGCGCACGGGTTGGTGAGTTCCGCACCATGGTAGAAGCCGTTGCAATGCGCACAACGGGTCTGGGTGGTGACAGTCAGGTACATATGGCAACGGCTGGATTGGCCGCAGCCGTAACATTGGGGCCGCGCAGGGTGATGCCGGTATCCCTGTTGGCTGTGGACTGGCCGGAATTGGTACACAACGCGTTGGATGCGCAATTATCCAGCAGCACTATCGGTGAATATGACGGACGCTTTGTTATGGCAATCGGACGGGCCGATGTGGCCACGGGCGGATTGATCGGGCGTGAAGCGACATTGATGGAGCGTATCGGCGATCAGGCTTGGCCAATGGGTAAGATAGTTCATAACCGTATGGAATTGGGCGCTTTGCAGATACTAGTCGGTCGCGGCTTGGTCATGATGTCGGGCATTACGGCTTCTGATGCGGCGCATGTTTTGGGGCGGTTAAGTGCATGGGACGCGCAAGCGGCGGAAAAGGCGCTGGAACTGTTTTCGCGCCAACGCACCGGCGGTGGCAACCGTTTGTCACCCGGTGCGCCTGATTTAGCCCGGATGATCATTGATCAATTAACAGAGCAATCCGCCGAAGCTTTGTTGGAAACGGCTTTTGCCGAGGATGGATTTGATTTCGGTTTGCCCGCAAAAGAACTGGCGCGACATGTTCTAACCAAGCAGGGTATGGCGCATCATCGCGGTTTGATGGCAATAGACGCGGGGCTGAATCTGCCGTTGATTGGCCTTGGGGCGTCAGCACACAGCTATTACGGGGCTGTCGGAGAGCGACTGAATACAAAGGTTGTGGTGCCCGATTATGCGGGTGTGGCCAATGCGATCGGGGCGGTTGTAGGGCAAATATCCATGCGTGTATCCGGACAGATCACATCACAAGGTGAAGGCCGGTTTAGGGTGCATTTTGAAACCGGGCCACAGGATTTCACCACGCAGGATGCAGCAGTAACAGCGTTGGAAGAACAGCTCAGTACACAGGCGATGTCAGGTGCTCGAGATGCGGGCGCGCAAGGTATTCGCGTGCGTATGGATCGTGATATTCGCGTAGCACAGGTCGAAAGCCGCGAAGTATTTATTGAAGCAGAGCTAACAGCCGTTGCATCGGGGCGTCCGCGTATTGCAGTAGGATAAAATATGCACGCGGGATGTTTCGCATTTGATCTTGAACCTTTCTGATTTGGCTGATTATCTGAGCGCAAATCAAACATTAGGAACATCAGGACATGTCAGCTCTTTTCTCACCGCTTACCGTAAAAGACGTTACTTTTCGCAATCGCATCGGTGTCTCGCCAATGTGCCAATATTCGGCCGCCGACGGGGTGATGAATGACTGGCACCGCGTACATTTGGGGTCGCGGGCCGCAGGTGGTGCGGGGCTGGTGATAGCCGAGGCAACAGCGGTGCGTGCCGATGGGCGGATTACACCCGGCTGTACGGGTTTGTGGAATGATAAACAGCTTGAGGCGGCGGCTTCGATTAATCGTTTCATAGCTGAAATGGGTGCTGTTCCCGGTGTGCAAATCGGCCATGCGGGGCGTAAAGCGTCCGCTGCGAAGCCTTGGGATGGTGGTGCACATTTAAAGGATGACGAGGGTGGTTGGCCGATTATGGGCCCAAGTGATGCGGCTTTCGATCCTGACGGCACACGGTTATGGAAAACGCCTGCACAAATGTCAGTGGCGGATATTGCCGAGATGCAGGCGCTTTTTGTGGCGGCCGCCAAACGTGCGCTTGCGGCAGGTTACAAGTTTTTGGAAATTCACGGGGCGCATGGTTATTTATTGCACAGTTTTTTCACGCCTTTGGTTAATACGCGTGATGATCAATATGGCGGTGAATTGCGCAACCGCGCGCGGATGATGCTGGAAACGGTTGATGCGGTACGCGCGGTTTGGCCTGAAAACCTGCCACTGTCTGTGCGTTTGTCGGTATCGGACTGGACCGATGGCGGTTTGACCATCGCGGACAATATCCAGATGGCGAAATGGTTGAAAGAACGCGGTGTGGATTTTGTGGATTGTTCGGGTGGCGGGGCAACGCCAAGTGCTCGTGCTTCAATCGGAGCACGCACCACTGATCAGGTCGGTTTGGGTGGACAATTACGTGCCGAGGCGGGGATTGCCACTATGGCCGTGGGAACGATTACTGAAGCGAAACAAGCCGAAGCGCTGATTGCGGACGGACAAGCGGATATTGTGTTGCTGGCACGCGGTATGATGCGCGACCCTTATTGGGCGATGCACGCGGCACAGGAATTGGGTGTGGATGTGAAAGCGCATATCCCGGTGCAGTACGGATTTTATATGGGGTAAATTTACTTACTCTTTATCCGCTTCTGTCCGCAATTCTTCCTCTTCTTTGACGTCCTGTTCGACTATTTTGGCAAGGTTCGCCAGAAATCCCGTGTTGAATTCTTTGTTGATGGCGCGTGCGCGTTCAACATAGGCTTTGTTGTCTTCGTTTTTGATGTTCGGGTCCCATAACTCGGACAATTCACGCAAAGCGCCGCGATCAGAGGTGACGAAGGTGTCGATGGCGGTTTCAATGTCAAAGCCGGGCCAGCCAAGACGTTCAAGCATATATCTGCTTGCGCGGATTGAGCTGTCGAATGTTTCACGCACGATATCCGAAGCGCCTGCACGGTATAGTTGATAGGTATGGTTGCGGTCATAGGCACGTGCAATGATATGCAGATCAGGGCGGGCCTTGCGGGCATTCTTAACCAATTTGACGGCAGCTTTTTTGTCGTCAATGGCCACGACCAGAACCGCAGCCTCATGCAGTCCGGCGGCATGCATAAGCTCGGGGCGGGTGGGATCACCGAAATACCCTTTGACCCCATATCGGCGCATTTGATCAATTTGATCGATGTGGTGGTCTATGACCACTGTTTTGATGCCGGCTGCCACAGCCATACGGTTGATGATTTGGCCAAAGCGACCGATGCCGACGATGATTACCTTGCCCTGCTCTTGGATACTGTCATGTTCCCGCGTGCTGGTATGTTCTGCTTTTCGTTTTGCAAGATACTCGTAAAGAATGAACATGATCGGTGTCAGCAACATCGACATGGCAATGATTATAGACAGGACTTCTGATGTTGCTGTCGGGATGACATTGTTTTTCACCATGCTGTTGAGCATCACAAAGCCAAACTCTCCGGCTTGTGCAAGACTGAGGAGAAACAGCAATCTGTCTCGGCCGCGGAATTTAAACAGATATGCCAAGATTAAAAGGATACTGGCTTTGATAAGCATCACGCCAAAAGTTATGCCAATGATTGCAAAGAAATTATTAAACAGGATGCTAAAATTGATACCTGCGCCAACTGTAATAAAAAACAGGCCGAGTAAGAGACCTTTGAAGGGTTGGATATCCGACTCTAATTCATGGCGAAACTCGGAGTTGGCAAGAACCACACCCGCAAGAAAGGTGCCAAGTGCCGGTGACAGACCGACCAAGGTCATCAGAAATGCTATACCCACGACTAACAACAGGGTCACTGCGGTGAACATTTCGCGTAAATGGCTTTGGGCGACAAAGCGAAACACAGGCCGTGTCAGGTATCTACCAGCAAGTATAACAACCGCCACGGCCGCTATGGTGACAAGCGTAACTCCCCAACCGGAAAGGCCGGACACAAGACTTATTTCTTCGCTGTGATCACGGCCAACGCCACCAATATTATGCAGTGAGGGTATAACCAGAAGCGGGATAAAGGCCAACATGGGGATGACAGCTATGTCTTGTGTCAGAAGGACGGAAAAGGCTGAACGCCCGCCAACCGTGTGCATAAGCCCTTTTTCGTTCAGGGTCTGGATGACGATGGCGGTGGATGACAAAGAAAACGCAAGGCCAATGGCTAATGCAATCGTCCATGGTTGCCCCAAAGCAATTGCGGCGGCTGTAATGGCTGCGATGGTGATTATTATTTGCATACCGCCTAGACCGACCAGGTTGGTACGCATCTTCCAAAGCGCTTTTGGTTCCAGCTCAAGGCCAACAAGGAATAACATCATCACCACACCGAATTCGGCGAAGTGGCGTAAATCCTGCGCTTCCGATCCTATCAGGCCCAGAACAGGGCCGATCAGTATACCTGCAATCAGGTAACCCAATACAGAGCCAAGTCCCAAACGCTTGGCAACGGGCACGGCTATAACAGCGGCTGCCAGGTAAATTGTAGCTTGAAGTAAAAAACTGTACATTCGGTGTCCTGTTACCTTGTCATGTCTAACCTATTGATATTTTGAAAAACCACAATTGTTTCACTTGCTTTGTCTGTTAATCCTTTTAGGTTTCCATATACAAGCGAGTATATTGGAACGAGACAGGGGAATGCATTGGGCACTGACTTAATAAGGCAGCAAACAACATCGCCGTTGGTGGGGATGCAAATTATAACCGCCGCAGGTGAGTTATTTAATCATGTTGATGACAACGGGCCGATGTGGGCAGCGGATGGTGATCGTGAAGTGCGTTTACGGGTCAGGTTTTCGGCAAGCTTTCAAAGGCCCCCGCATATCACGTTAGGTATATCCGGTCTTGATAGTTCCAATGCGCAA
>Ga0209344_10004157_pt1 | contig 13555 bp, 10 predicted proteins | sample Cruoilmetagenom6_FD_187293 | JGI IMG/M metagenome (GOLD analysis project Ga0209344, IMG submission 187293) | Oil polluted marine microbial communities from Coal Oil Point, Santa Barbara, California, USA - Santa Barbara Oil Seep Sample 6 (SPAdes)... | ecosystem: Environmental > Aquatic > Marine...
AGTTGCTATTTTTTCCGAAGGTTTGGTGCGCGTTTGTGAGCAATACCTCAAAAAGGGCTCCAAGGTGTATATCGAAGGCGCATTACAAACCCGCAAATGGCAAGATCAATCCGGCAATGACCGCTATTCCACAGAAGTTGTTTTACAAGGCTTCGGCAGCACGCTTGTGATGCTTGACGGCCGCTCAGGCGGGTCTGGCGGCGGCGGTGACTATAACCAGGGCGGCGGATACGGCAGCCAATCCGGAGGTCAAGGTGGCGGCAATGCGCCCGCATCATCAAACAACGATTTGGATGATGAAATTCCGTTTTAAGTTAAATGCAATATTACACATTATAAACAGCCCGTTAGATAGCAATCTTCGGGCTGTTTTCAATTTGGGTATTACCAATGCAACCACCCCACTAAACGTTGCGGCCCGCTATAGAATATGCTATGAAACACCACAATATATAGTGTTATAAAAAAGAACAGGCAGACCGTGAGCGACGATACAGAAATCAAAGACGAAAACACCCCTGAACGCCCACATTATGACGGGCCGCATATCACCATAGAAGAGGAAATGAAGACCTCTTATCTTGATTATGCGATGAGCGTGATTGTCAGCCGTGCAATCCCTGATTTACGTGACGGTTTGAAACCTGTTCACCGCCGCATTCTTTATGCGATGCACGAAGCGGGTAACACACACGACAAGTCTTACAAAAAATCTGCCCGTGCGGTGGGTGATGTGATGGGTAAATACCATCCACACGGAGACGCTGCTATTTATGACGCTTTGGTGCGGATGGCACAGGAATTCTCAATGTCCCTGCCGCTATTGGACGGACAAGGCAACTTTGGCTCGATGGACGGCGATAATCCAGCCGCGATGCGTTACACCGAAGTGCGTATGGACAAGCCTTCGGCCTATCTTTTGGCTGACATTGATAAAGATACAGTTAATTTTCAAGACAATTACGACGGCAAAGATCGGGAGCCAACGGTTCTGCCGGCACGCTACCCCAACATGTTGGTCAACGGCGCAGGCGGTATCGCGGTCGGTATGGCCACAAACATTCCACCGCATAATCTGGGTGAAGTTATCACCGCCACCCTTGCCCTTATCGAAGATCCTGATCTCGATAGCCTTTCGTTGATGGAATATGTCCCCGCCCCCGATTTCCCTACAGGTGGCATTATTTTAGGCCGTTCTGGCGCGCAAAAAGCCTACACCGAAGGCCGCGGCAGCGTCATTATGCGTGCTAAAACCCGCATCGAGGAAATCCGCAAAGACCGCTGGGCCATTATCCTTGATGAAATTCCATATCAGGTGAACAAAGCCACGATGATCGAAAAGATCGCGGAACTTGCACGCGACAAAAAGATCGAGGGCATAAGCCATGTTCAAGACGAAAGCGATCGCATTGGCGTGCGCGTCGTGGTTGAGCTGAAACGCGATGCCACCGCCGAAGTCGTTCTGAACCAGTTGTTCCGCTACACACCGATGCAAACCAGTTTTGGTTGCAACATGTTGGCGCTCAACAATGGCCGTCCTGAACAGCTTGATCTGCGTAAATTCCTGACCAGCTTTATCACTTTTCGCGAAGAAGTCGTAGCACGGCGCACAGCATATGAATTGCGCAGAGCCCGTGAACGCAGCCATATCTTATGCGGCTTGGCTGTGGCCGTCTCCAATGTGGATGAAATCGTTGCTACCATCCGTGCATCGGCTGATCCTGCAACAGCACGTGAAAAACTGATGACCCGCGCATGGCCGGCACATGACATCGTTGAGTATATCAAATTGATCGACGACCCAAGCCACACCATCAACGACGACGGTACCTATCATCTGTCCGAAATTCAGGCCCGTGCCATTCTGGAACTGCGCCTGCAGCGCCTGACTGCACTTGGTGTAAAAGAAGTCACGGACGAATTGCAGGAACTAGCCGGCAAGATTACAGATTATCTGGATATTTTACGATCACGTGATCGTATCATGGCGATCATTCGCGATGAGCTAACCGAAGTGCGCGAAAAATTTGCCGTTCCCAGACGCTCGGAAATCGCCGACTACGCCGGTGATATGGACATCGAAGATTTGATTGAGCGCGAAGATATGGTCGTGACCGTCACCAGCTCGGGCTACATCAAACGAACACAGTTGGCTGAATACCGCGAACAAAAACGCGGTGGCAAAGGCACACAGGGCATGAACACCAAGGACGAGGATTTCGTCACTAACCTGTTCGTCGCCAATACCCACACAGCATTGTTGTTCTTCACCGATGACGGCATGGTCTATACGCTAAAAACTTGGCGTTTGCCATTAGGTGGCCGCAACGCGCGCGGCAAAGCCATCATCAACCTACTACCCATCCAACAGGGCGTTTCCATCGCGGCTATCATGCCCATAGATGCCCCCGAAGAGGATTGGAAAGACCTGCAAATCGTCTTTGCCAATTCCGAAGGCGGCGTGCGGCGCAATGCACTATCCGACTTCACCAATGTTAAATCAAACGGCAAGATCGCTATGAAACTGCCCGAAGGTGTCACCATTGTCGATGTGCGTATCGCCACCGAAGATGATGATTTCTTCCTGACGACCAGCCTCGGCAAAGCCATTCGTTTCCCGACAACCGATGTACGTGTGTTCAAAGGCCGCGACTCGCTTGGTGTACGCGGTATTAGACTGGCCAAAGACGACTATGTTGTCTCCATGGCCGTTATCCGGCACGTTGATGCAACACCGGATGAACGGGGTGCCTACTTTAAAATGCGCCGCGCCATGACAGGCGAAGAAGGCGATGAAATCGAAAACACAGACGCCACTATTACCAACGAACGTTACGAAGAGCTGGCTGCGGTTGAACAATGGATCCTGACCATTACCAAAGGCGGATTTGGCAAACGTTCCAGCGCCCTTGAATACCGTGTCTCGGGCCGTGGCGGCCAAGGTGTTGCCGCTGCAAACCTAGGTCGGCGCGACGATCGTATAATTGCGTGTTTCACCGTCGAGGACGAAGATCAGATTATGCTTGCCACATCGACAGGCCAATCAATCCGTTGTCCCGTTGCAGGCATTTCGCGTCAGGGACGTACCTCTTCGGGTGTCACAGTCTTTAGCGTTGGCAAAAGTGAAGAAGTTGTATCAGTTGCCTATATTGCAGAAAGTTCTGACGAAGCTGACGAGGCTGAACAAACCGAGGAGTAAACCTCAATGGCATTGAAACGCATTTATCATGCCAGTGCGGCTGATCCATCTATTGTCGCAGATAGTTGGTGGGAAGCCTCCGCAAACCCCATGCGCCATACCCTTTCACCCCTTCAAGGCAGCCATAGTTTTGACATTGCTGTGATTGGCGGCGGGTTCACAGGCCTCAATGCCGCCAAACACCTGGCCCTTGCAGGCCAAAATGTATGTGTCGCGGAAGCGGGTCACATCGGTTGGGGCGCATCGGGGCGCAATGGCGGTTTTTGCGTCAATACCAGTACCAAGAAATCGTTATCAGATATTGCCGCACAATACGGTATGGATGAATTGCGCAAAACAGTTCGGGTGCTAGAAGATGCAATTGAACAAGTTCGTAACTTTTGCGCCAAAGCCGGCATTACATCTGACACACCCGATAAAAATGCCGAACTTGCAGTGGCCCACACTCCCTATCAGTTTGAGCAACTGCGCCGTGAAAGCAATGAGATCAACAAACTTTTGGACCTGAAAACCACAGTGATGAACAAGCACGAGCTCACGGAGCTTGGCGCGGGTAGCCCTGCGTTTCACGGTGGCATGATACTTCCATGGGGCTTTGGGCTACACCCGCTCAATTACGTGCGTGCCTTGGCCGATAGCGCGTTTGATGCAGGTGCCGCCTTGTCACCGCAAACCGAAATACAAAGCGTGACCCATGAAAATGGCCGCTATATTCTATCCGCACCAAACACAGAAATTCGTGCAAAAAAACTGGTGATAGCCACCAATGGTTACACCGCTGAATCCATCCCCGATTGGAGCAAAGGTCGTTTGCTACCTGTCGCCTCCAGTATTCTTGTCACCCGTCCGATCACTGCAGATGAACAGGTCAAACAAGGATGGACCACCCATCATATGACCTATGATACCCGCACGTTATTGCATTATTTTCGTCTGTTACCCGATGGGCGTATGATGTTTGGCGGACGCGGGGCAATCAATGACAGTCCTGCTGAACGGCAAACCTTTTTTGCCGCACTGCGTCAGCAATTCGAAGACATATTTCCTGAATGGAAAGGCATAGAAACCGATTATCAGTGGTCGGGATTTGTGTGTCTTAATCGCAAGAAATCCCAGTTTCTGGGCCCAATAGACAGTGATGAAACAGCTTGGGCCAGCCTTGCCTATCACGGCTCGGGCGTTGCCATGGCCAGCTGGAGCGGTAAAACAATCGCCAAATTGATTTTAGGGCAAACCACACTTGCCGACCTGCCCCGCCTTTACACCGATCCGACACACCGCTTCCCATTCGCATTTTTACGACCGCAATATCTTAAACTTGCCTATGCTTATTATCGCCAGACCGATAAACGTTAGTTATCCCTTTTCAAAACTTGGCGATTGGCATACATCCCCCACATGACAAAACCCATCCATATCATCGGCGGCGGCATGGCCGGATCCGAAGCAGCTTGGCAAATCGCATCGGCAGGTTTGCCCGTGGTTTTGCACGAAATGCGCCCAACAGTAAAAACCTTCGCCCATCAAACAGAAGGTTTGGCCGAACTGGTATGTTCCAACTCGTTTCGCTCGGATGATGACACGGCCAATGCTGTAGGACTTTTGCATTGGGAAATGCGCCAAGCGGGATCAATCGTAATGGAGATGGGGACAGCACACGCGGTTCCGGCCGGCAGCGCCATGGCGGTTGACAGGGATGCATTTAGCCAAGGCGTCACTGAAAAGCTATTGTCACATCCAATGATTACGCTGGAACGGGGTGAGGTTACCAGCCTGCCCCCTGCGGATTGGGGCCAGACCATTATCGCAACAGGGCCATTAACATCACAATCCATGGCTGAGGCGGTTTTGGCGCAAACCGATGAAACATCACTTGCGTTTTTCGACGCCATCGCCCCGATTGTTTACGCCGAAAGCGTAGACATGTCCAAAGCATGGTTCCAGTCTCGCTACGACAAAGGCGAAACGACGGAAGAGCAGACCGCCTATTTGAACTGCCCAATGGGTGAAGCACAGTATAACGCATTTATCGACGCGCTTTTAGCTGCCGAAAAAACCGAATTCAAAGATTGGGAACAAGACACGCCTTATTTCGAGGGCTGCCTGCCGATTGAGGTCATGGCTGAACGCGGGCGTGAAACCCTGCGCTGGGGCCCGATGAAACCCGTAGGCCTGACCAATGCGCACCAACCGGACATAAAGGCACATGCGGTCGTACAATTACGCCGCGACAATGCGCTTGGCACATTGTTCAATATTGTCGGCTTTCAAACCAAAATGAAATACGGCGAACAGGCGCGTGTTTTATCAATGATCCCGGGATTGGAAAACGCCGAGTTTGCAAGGCTTGGCGGTATCCACCGCAACACTTTCATCAACTCACCACAGCTACTTGATGACCAGATGCGCCTGAAATCACGCCCCCTAATTCGCTTTGCAGGCCAAATCACCGGCGTCGAAGGTTATGTCGAAAGCGCTGCCATGGGTCTGCTTGCAGGCCGGTTGGCTGTGGCGGAAGCAAAAGGCGAAAACCGCGTATCACCACCCAACACCACCGCTATGGGGGCTTTGATCAGCCACATCACGGGTGGGGCGGATGCCAAGACATTCCAGCCAATGAACGTAAATTTCGGCCTGTTTCCCCCTGTCGACAATGTCAAAGGTGGGCGGCGCAACCGCAAAGACCGCTATCTGGCCTATACAGAGCGCGCCAAAGCCGATTGGACAAGGTGGTTGCAGGACTAGGAGCGCTTTGTTAACCTCTGGTGTATGAGTACCCACAAAGACCACCTTTCACGCGCATATGATCTTACAAGCGTTGACGAAACCCAAAAGTTTTACAGTGACTGGGCCGCGACATACGACGCGGAAATACTGGCAAACGGATATGCAACACCTGAACGTTGCGCCAAAGCCCTGGCGGGTTTTACTCCGGAACAGGATTTGGCAGTACTGGACATCGGATGCGGAACGGGCTTATCGGGAAAATATCTGGCAGCGGCAGGCTTTACCCGCATCGACGGATGCGATCTCAATGCCGAAATGCTGAAAGTGGCCGAAACACGCGGGGTTTACGACAAGCTCTGGCAATCCACACTCAAAGATCCCTTCCCTTTTGAAGACGGTACTTATGACGCCATCACTGCCATTGGTGTGATCGGCGTTGGCGGCGCCCCCGCCGACCTGCTTTATGCCATGTTGAAAAAACTGAACAGCGGCGGATTAGCTGTGTTTTCATTCAACGATCACACATTGGAAGTCCCCGATTTCCAATGCGCGATTATGGCCCATACCGATTGCGGCGCTTTTGAACTTCTGTTCAAAGAACATGGGCCACACCTACCGGGAAAAGGGATGGAATCCACTGTATATGTGATGCGCAAACGGTGATACGCGAACGTTTTGCGCCTTCGCCTACCGGGCTTTTGCATTTGGGGCACGCCTATTCGGCAATGATGGCGTGGGACACTGCCTGTGCAAATGGCGGGGAATTTCTGTTGCGCATCGAAGATACAGACAAAGCCAGATGCAAGCGCGAATTTGAAAATGAAATATTCACTGATTTATCATGGCTTGGCATTAGATGGCCCGAACCCGTTTTGCGTCAGACAAGACGAATGCCCGCATATCAAACCGCTTTGGACGAACTGATTGCACTTGATTTGTGTTATCCATGCAAGTGCAGCCGCAAAGATATCGAAGCCGCTTTATCCGCACCACAAGAAGGCGCGTCATATACATATGGCCCGGATGGGCCGATATATCCCAAAATCTGTTGCAATAGATCAATGACAAAGCGTTCTGCTGATGACGCGGTACGTTTGAACATGGCTAAAGCCATAGACTATCTGGGTGGAAAAAGCACTGTTAATACATTGAATTACAACGAACTTGGTCATGGCAAAGTGGAAATAATCCATCTTGATGCCGATAGCTTGATAAATGCATGCGGTGACATTGTTCTGGCACGCAAAGATATTGGTACATCATATCATCTGGCCGTTGTGGTCGATGATGCCTTTCAAGACATAACCCATGTAACGCGCGGGGCAGATATTGCACCGGCCACACCCATCCACCGTATATTACAAGCCCTTCTTGGCTTACCGACACCAAACTATCGCCACCATAGATTGATCCGAGACGAAAACGGCAAGCGTCTGGCAAAGCGTGATGATGCGCGTGCAATCAGGCTGTACCGCGAAAACGGGGCAAGTCCGCAGGATATTCGCGCAATGGTAGGGCTTTAAGCGATTGGCGCCATAATCTCGACTTCGGTTTCATCCCGCACCTCGGTATAAAAACAACTGCGTCGATTGGTGTGGCAGGCAGGGCCGGTTTGATCAACTGTCACAAGCAAACAATCACGATCACAATCCACCCGCATCGATACCAATTTTTGTATATGCCCCGATGTCAGTCCTTTTTTCCAGAATTCCTTACGGGACCGCGACCAGTATGTCACGTGACCTGAACGCAAAGTTTCTTCCACTGAATTTTGGTTCATCCAAGCCATCATTAACACCTCGCCGGTGCCATCCTGCTGCGCTATCGCCGGGATCAGGCCTTTGTCATCATATTTCAGTGAGGCTGCATCGAATTTTGTCATTATCTTCACTTTCGCTTTGCATTCCAGCATTCCCGCACTAAATATGCGCATAACACATGAATTGCAAAGGCCAAGAATTATGGCAGACGATCAAAACCTAATGAAGCTCTATTCACAACGTATTCTGGCGTTGGCGGCCGCGATCCCATTGACGGAGCGACTTGAAAATCCTGATGCCACAGTGCGTAAACGCTCGCCGTTATGCGGCTCGGCCGTTGAAGTTGATGTAAAATACGCAGACGGTGTGGTGACTGATTTCGGTCAGGATGTAAAAGCCTGCGCCTTGGGTCAGACTTCTGCTTCGGTTTTAGCCTCTCACGTTGTTGGCTTATCCAAAGAACAGATAAAAACCGCACGCGATCAACTCTTTGCGATGTTAAAAGGCGATGACACCCCACCTGCCACCCCGTTTGGCGATTTGGAAGTCCTGCTGCCCGCACAATCCTATAATAATCGCCACGCATCTATCTTGTTGGCTTTTGATGCAACCTTGGAAGCCATAGATTATGCAGAAAAAAACGCCGCAAACCAATCGGTTGCGGCGTTAAGTTAGAGCATACCTTAATCTGGCGACGTTGCCGGGGAACTAAGCCCCATATTTTCCGAGGAAGAAACCAACGGTCATTCGGATGGGTGGTCCTGTTAGAATGCCAGACAGGCTGCAGACAAAACTTTATAGTCCGGGCAGGTATAAACCGACCGTTAGAATAACGGCGATGGATGCAAGGCCAATAACATCTTCTATAATGGCCAAAGGTGAGTGGGTTGCGAGCTTGCTGATCTGTTTCATATTATCCTGCCGTGTTTATTATTTCGTTGCCCCTTTGTTCTCATATCCTTAACTGTAAGTAAAGAACTTTATGAGAACATCTGCGAACATAGAAGAACATCAATGTGGGGTAAACACCTAACCTACTGATAATAAACGAATAGCTTTATCCTGTTCCATAAGGAACAAAAGTGTTCTCACCGCTTCACCACGTGGTGATTTCAGGGTCGGGTCCTGATTTATCAACAATCTGGCGTCATCAAACGCGGTTTTCATCAGATCGGCTTGCACTTCCAGATCACCTATTCGAAACCTTGGCAGACCGGATTGCGCTACACCCAGCAAATCACCTGCTCCGCGTAATTTTAAGTCTTCCTCTGCAATGCGAAACCCGTCATCGGTTTCACGCATCACTGTCAAACGGCGCTCTGCAACCTCACCCAAAGGTGGTGCATACATCAACAAACATGTACTGGCCTGTGCACCACGACCGACGCGGCCACGCAACTGGTGCAACTGCGCCAAGCCAAAATGCTCAGCTTGCTCAACCACCATTATAGAAGCATTGGGAATATCAACGCCCACCTCGATAACCGTTGTGGCAACCAATACAGATGTTTTACCAGACTGAAACGCCGCCATTGCGGCATCTTTTTGTGTATTTGGCATCTGCCCATGCACCAGACCGACGCATTCTTCACCCAAAGCCAGACGCAATGACCTATAGCGATCCTCGGCAGCGGCAAAATCGACAACTTCACTTTCCTCGACCAAGGGGCAAACCCAATATACCTGACGGCCATCTTTAATCGCGGATTTCAGGCGTGTAGTGACCTGATCCAAACGGGTGTTCGATACCAGAACCGTCTCGACAGGTTTGCGCCCGGGCGGTTTTTCATCCAGAACCGAAATATCCATATCACCGTAATTCGCCAGTTCCAAAGAGCGCGGGATCGGTGTCGCGGTCATCACCAATACATCCACCGCAATACCCTTTGCACTTAAATCCATGCGTTGGCGCACACCAAATCGGTGTTGTTCATCTATAATAGCAAGGCGCAGGTCAGCAAATTCCACATCCTTTTGGAATACAGCATGGGTGCCCACAAGAATATGGATATTGCCCTTGGCAAGCGCTTCCAGCTTGGCTTTGCGCTCTTTACCCTTATCGCGACCTGTCAGAATTTCCAGAACCACACCGGCCTGCTCGGCCAAAGGCTGCAAACCAGCCAGATGTTGACGCGCCAGAATTTCCGTAGGTGCCATCATAACACCCTGCCCGTTTGCCTCGACTGCGGTCAAAAGCGCCATAAAAGCAACAAGGGTTTTTCCCGAGCCAACATCACCCTGCAATAGCCGGCTCATCCGCTTGTCTCCGGCCATATCCCCTGTAATCTCGTCAATAGAACGGCTTTGCGCATGTGTTGGCTTATAAGGCAATGCCGCAATAACCTTGTTACGCAAAATCCCTGTGCCACTGGTTGTAAAACCTTTCGCCCGCCTTTTGTTGGCGCGTGCTAATGACAAAGTTGTCTGGTGCGCCAGAAATTCATCATAAGCCAGCCGCTCTCGCGCTTTGCTTGAAGCCGATAGATCACCGGGTGTTGTGGGGCTGTGGGCCGCTATAATGGCATCTTTCCATGCAGGCCATTCGTTTTTCTTTAAAACCGAGGGTTCAATCCACTCCGGCAAATCACTCACACGTTCCAACACGCTAAGGGCTGCTTTGTGGATGATTTTTTGCGTGATACCCGCTGTCAGCGGATATATCGCTTCAATTTGCGGGATTTGTTCGATTTCACCTGCACGCAGGATATAATCCGGATGCACCATCTGGGCCAAACCGTCAAATATCTCCAGCTTTCCGGATATGACCCGCCGTTGACCAGCCGGTAATTGCTTGCGCAACCAATCCGCATGGGCGTGGAAAAACACCAGTTGAAATGATGTTTCCGCATCCTGAACCATGACGCGGTAAGGTTTGCCTTTTACCGCATTGGGTTGGTGCAACCCAACCTCGACCTCTACAGTCACGACACTTGGTAATTCCGCCTGATTTATGCTGCTGATTATTTTACGATCAACAAGATTATGCGGCAGTGTAAACAACAGATCGCGTGGTTTTTCCACATCCATCTTGGCAAAATGTTCCGCAGTGCGTGGCCCGACACCGTCCAGACCTTTTAGATCGGCAAATAATGGAAAAAGTATTTCGGGGCGACGGCTCATCTTGCCGTTATCACCCTGTTTGGCCTGTCAGATCAAGCCATGCAGCTTCGGATAAAACCGTTACATCAAGTTCTTTAGCTTTTTTGGCCTTGGATCCGGCACCCGGACCCGCCACAACATAATCGGTTTTTTTGGATACCGAGCCCGCGACTTTTGCCCCTAAGTTCTCAGCCCTTACCTTTGCTTCAGCCCGTGTCATCAATTCCAAGGTACCGGTAAAAACAACAGTTTTGCCTGCAACGGGGCTATCGGATAGCGCACGTTTTTCCATATCCTGAACGTCAAGTTCGGCTATCAGGCGATCAATTGCCGCGCGTGTTTTTGGGTCATGAAAACTATCAACCAAAGCCGTTGCCATCACCTGCCCGACGCCGTCAATATCATTCAATGCATCCCAAGCTTCACCCTGATGGCCACCTGCCTGATCCATTGCTGTGATAAAGTCATCCCATGATCCGAAACTATGTGCCAAAAGCGATGCGTTGGTATCGCCGACATGGCGAATACCAAGGGCGAAGATCAGCTTGTTTAATGGAATTTTACGTTTCTCGTTAATGGCAGCAAACAGGTTTGACGCTGATTTATCACCCCAGCCATCACGGATTTTCAGTTTGGCCAAATTAGCTGTATCGCGATGTTCCAGCGTGAAAATATCCGCAGGCTCTTTGATCGGCAGGTCTTTATCATCAAAGAACATCTCGATTTGTTTGCTTCCTAAACCATCAATGTCAAAAGCACTACGAGAAACAAAATGCTTTAGTTTTTCAACCGCTTGCGCAGGGCAAATAATTCCGCCCGTACAACGCGCCACACTATCCCCGTCTTCGCGGACAGCAGGCGAACCACATTCAGGGCAAACATCCGGAAAGACATAAGGTTGACTATCGTCAGTGCGTTTTGACAGAACAACATCGCGAATTTTGGGAATGACATCGCCGGCGCGGTATACTTCGACCCAATCGCCCACCCGAATATCGCGCCCCTCACGGATTGTGTTACCCTTGCTATCACGCCCGGCAATATAATCCTCGTTATGCAGCGTCGCATTCGACACCACCACACCGCCCACTGTGACAGGTAAAAGGCGTGCAACCGGTGATAACGCGCCCGTACGCCCGACCTGAATTTCAATAGCCTCAATGCGGGTATGGGCAATCTCGGCGGGAAATTTATGGGCAACTGCCCAACGCGGTGTTGTGGCACGAAAGCCGAGGCGGGCTTGCAACGATAGATCATTAACCTTGTAAACCACACCGTCTATATCATACCCCAGCGTCGCACGCTGATCTTCTATTGCGGCATAATGTACAATCAGATCATTGGGTCCGTGGCAAATTTCGGTTAGCGGGTTGGTCGAAAAACCCATGTGATTTATCCGCGCGATTGCATCCATTTGCGTATCAGCCAAAGCATCCGATAATTCCCCCCATGCGTAAGCGAAAAACTTCAACGGTCTTGCGGCTGTTATTTTCGCATCCAGTTGCCGCAATGAACCGGCAGCAGCATTGCGCGGGTTGGCAAATAGCTTTGCGCCTTTTTCCGTCTGGCGTTGATTGAGTGCCGCAAAATCGGCGTGGCCCATATAGACCTCGCCGCGAATTTCCAAAACCGCTGGCGCATTTGCAATCGTTTGGGGAATATCAGTTATGGTGCGCGCATTGTTGGTAACATTTTCACCAACCTCCCCGTCACCGCGTGTAACCGCGTGTATCAGTCGACCCATTTCATAGCGCAGAGACAGTGATAAACCGTCAATCTTCGGTTCTGCGGTATAGAGCAAATCCATATCAGGGGTCAGGCCCAGATATTTACGAATGCGCCCGTCGAAATCCTGCACATCCTCATCGTTAAACGCATTGCCCAAGGATAGCATCCGCACGCGATGTGTGATTTTTGAAAACGTTTCCGAAACCGGTGCGCCAACTTGATCACTTGGACTGTCACCACGTTTTAAATCAGGGAAAGCGGTTTCTATATCCGCATTACGTTTTTTCAGACGGTCATATTCAGCGTCAGATATCGTGGGGGCATCTTTGCTGTGATAATCCGCATTAGCCGCAGACAAAATATCCACAAGCCGTGCAAGTTCTGCACGTGCTTGTGACTTTGAAAGTTCGGAAACTGGCACCTCTTTGGTCATTCTACCCCATCAGACTTAACCATCTAAGGTGTACGATGGGTTGTTAAAACCGTCCAGCGATTCCTTGGTTACCCGGCAACGGCCAAAGTCGTTCTGCTATCCACAACGGGATCGCGCAATACATATCCACGCCCCCAGACAGTTTCAATATAGCTTTCACCACCGGTGGCTTCGGCCAGTTTTTTACGTAATTTGCAAATAAACACGTCAATAATCTTTAATTCCGGTTCATCCATACCGCCATAGAGATGGTTCAGGAACATTTCTTTGGTCAGGGTCGTCCCCTTACGCAACGATAAAAGCTCGAACATCTGATATTCCTTACCGGTCAGATGTACTTGCGCATCACCGACAGCAACAGTTTTTTGATCCAAATTAACACAAATACTACCAGTTTCGATCACCGATTCCGCATGCCCTTGTGATCTGCGCACAATGGCCAGAATACGGGCGACAAGTTCAGCGCGGTCAAATGGCTTTGTTAGATAGTCATCGGCACCGAAACCGAAGCCTTTTATTTTATCTTCAACAGTATCGTAACCGGAAAGAATCAGTATCGGGGTTTGCACCTTGGCATTGCGCAATTGGCGCAAAACCTCGTGACCATCC
>Ga0209344_10004158_pt1 | contig 13550 bp, 8 predicted proteins | sample Cruoilmetagenom6_FD_187293 | JGI IMG/M metagenome (GOLD analysis project Ga0209344, IMG submission 187293) | Oil polluted marine microbial communities from Coal Oil Point, Santa Barbara, California, USA - Santa Barbara Oil Seep Sample 6 (SPAdes)... | ecosystem: Environmental > Aquatic > Marine >...
CTGGTAGGACAATAAACCCCATACTAAAAACTGACCTGAAGTCTGTTACTTATTGACCAAACACTTTTTTCAGCAATGCAGTCGTTTGTTTGGCAGGGTCTTTGCGAATAGCGGCTTCTTGTTTGGCCAAATAGAAAAAGACACCATCAATGCCTTTTTCTACCACATAATCTGTTAAGTGAGGATTGACTGAAGACACAAAAGGGATGTCTTGGTATTTATCCATCACTTTATTCAGTGCTTGTAAAGCACCCACTTCAGCCAAACTGCTGTCTACAATTGGCTGCATGTCAGTGGTTAATTTAGCCATCATCTTCTGTTTGAAATATTGCGTGGCTGAATCATCGGCACCTTGGTAAATGGTTTTCACATCTTCAAATGTCATCTCTTTGATGGATTCAACAAATAAATCTTTTGCAATTGGTACCGCCGTTTCAGCGGCTTGGTTCAGCTTTAGCTTTAAATCATCAATTTGCTCAGACATGCCGACCTTCTTTAAAACTTTGGCCACTTTTTTCAAGTTTTTAGGCAACGGAATACGGATCGCCTCATCTTCGCTAAAACCACCTGCCGTACCCAATTGACTAACCACTTTTTCAGCGCCCATGGTTAAAGCTTGTTTAAACGCCCCACTCATATCAGTCACGCTTAGCTCACTTGAAGCGTAGCCATCTTTACTGAATACTTTTTTCCACCACTTTTCGCCGGCTTCTGCGGTATGACTCAATAAATAAATAATAAGCAACGACAAGATACCTGCGCTTTTGATTGTTTTCATAGTTAACACCATTGTTTAATTTTAGGATTATCAGCACTGTCGATAACTGCTTCAAATACAAGTCACATGACCATCCATTTTCACAGCACAGTATTAACATAATACCATGCCAAGGAAAATCTAAACACATATGAACACCTTGATTCATTGAATTAATACGTCAAAAAAATACAATCAATACCGTAATACGAACTGCTGGTTCCAATTATATTTTTACAGTATGTTGTGCGTATTTTATTTGTTTTGCTGAGATTTATATGTTCATCATCAGTCGTTCTTGACCATTTCAGCGGTATTGGTTTCAATTGGAATTCGGAAATACAGTCCTGTTGGTATAATAAAGGGAAGTATGGTTTATTGTTCGATATTTTTAAACCATTTACCGACTCGCCATCACTGATTGTCTGGCTTAACACAATCAAAACACCACAAACAATTGTCCAAAATAGTCAATATATTTTAATTAAATTTAGCCACCTCCATTTTAACTTGACATTAAATGATAATTGTTGAATATTGTACTTATATCTCAATATTTTGAACATAATTTGACAAATTTAAATTTAGCCGAAGGTTTTTATTTGGGCGACTGGTTGGTTTTACCCAAACAGAATTTGCTCAGAGCATTGGAAAAAGAAGTGTATATAGAACCTAAGTTAATGGAGGTTTTATTATATTTAACCACATCACAACCAGAAGTAATTAGTGCAGATGAGTTAATAACAAATTGCTGGCCAAATCAGGTATTCAGCGACAACCCAGTTCATAAATGTATTGCACGGTTAAGAAAAGCACTCGAGGATGATGCCCGAAGTCCAAGTTATATCAAAACCATTCCGAAAAAAGGTTATGCCATCATCAGTCAGGTCACAATGGTTAACCCCTCTTCCAAGCCGCTTAATAGTCATTGGCAGGATGGCCCTCCATATTTAGGCTTCAATAGTTATCAGGCCAACCATAGACACATTTTATTTGGTAGGTATAAAGCCACTTCGGAAATTAAACAAAAATTAAATCAAATTGATGCCAACCATAATGTTTTGCTAATTATGGGCGCACACAGTGTTGGCAAAACATCAATTATTGATTCCCAAATAACCCCGTATCTTGAGTTGCCCACCAGTAAAATTGGCAACAATATTGGCTCATTTATAAAGTTCACAATAAGCAAGGACTGTGAAATTGATGAAACTAATTTATTGCTTAAAAAGCTGCAACAAGACACCAACTTTAAAAGCAGTGAATTGCTGTCACAACAAGAGCAATCCACATTAAAGCACTTTGTATTTATTGACCAATTAGAACGAATAGTCATCAATCGTCCGACTGAACAAACCGATGCTTTTTTAAGTTGTTTGGAAGGTTTAATTACCTCTGAAAACTTCATCATTATCATGGCGTTAAACCATGAATATTTTGCTGAAATCATGGGATTTAAGGCCTTCCAAAATATAAAAAAAATGGCGGCTGTTTATGATTTATTACCACCAGATCAGGAAGAATTGAGGGAAATAATCACCAAGCCGGTGGTTGCCAGTGACCTTAGATTTGAATATGACAATGAAAACTTTCTCACTTTGGACGTGTGTATCATTAATGATGCACAAAATCTCAACCTTGCTCTACCAGTCATCAGCCACACCATGCGTGAATTGTGTATCCATAAAAACAATCACAATGAACTGACTTTTGCTTGTTACCACCGCATGGGAGGTTTGACGGGTTGTATCGCTAAGCAATTTAATGAAATATACAACGCCATTGATCCGAAGGAGCGCACAGCTTTCGAAAATCGGTTGCATCAGTTGATTAAGATAGACCCAAAGCAGCCGGAAAACCTCTACTGTGCTGAAATTGATATCCAAAACATAAAACACCCTTCAATTGATCGACTGCTGAATGAATTGATGACAGCCAATCTGATTGCCGCAAAAATGATTGATGGACGTACTTATATTTCAATTGTAAATGAGGCCTTACTAGATCAATGTGAAGTGTTCAAAAATTGGATTGCACACAATAGACTCAAATTATTAGGTCTAGCGGAGATTCAAGTTCTTCATTCACAATGGATAAAACATAAAAAAGCCAGTCATTATCTAAGCAACAACATAGACTTATTACAAAAAACCGATTCATTCATATTGACCGAAAGTGAAACTCATTTTGTGTCTCAATCAAAGCAAAAATACAATAAAAACAGATACTTGAAAATAGGTTCAATCATTGGTTTAGTTTGTATGTTGTTAATATCACTAACTTTGCTGATTAAACTGAACCTTAATGTTAAAGAATTATCGACAACAAAAAATAAAGCTGAAGCACTGAATGTGTTTTTAATGAAGGATTTGAAAGAAGAGTTGATCCCCATTGGCCGACTTGATTTACTGGAAATGATTAGCCAACAAATCATTCAATACTACGCCTTACTTCCCGAAAAAAGTTTTACCGTATCTTCTTATAACCATTTAATAAATGCTTTAAACACCATTGGACAAGTAAAAATCAGGTCTGGAGAACTGGACCATGCAATGTCCCTTTTAGTCGAATCAGATGGTTATGTAAAAAAGAGCCTGTTATTAAATGCATCTGACACTCAAACCTTATTCCAAAGCAGTCAGAATCAATACTGGAAAGGCTACATACACTATTTAAAAAAAGAATGGCCAGTGACTGAAGTCTATTGGTCAAAATATTTACAATTAACCATTCAAATGGAACAGCTTGAGCCGGAAAATTTAAATTGGCAATTAGAACATTCTTATGCATTGAACAATTTAGGCACCATTTCATTGAATTTAAAACAAAATGAAATGGCTCAAAAATACCTCAATAAATCTGAGCAGATAAAAGAAAGGTTGGTCGATAAAGCCCCTAATAACAGTCAATATGTAGCGGAATTGGCTGACACCATATCTTGGTTAGCCAAACTTCTGGGAGATGAAAATAAACTGGTTGAAGCTAACAATTACCACCGCAAGTCCCTGGTACTGAGTAAACGTTTAATTGAAATTGATCCGCACAATTCTAACTGGGATTATCGATTGGCATTGGCCTATTATCGTTTGGGCAGTAGCGATTATGATTTAGGCGATTTACAAGCCGCTGGGCTTAACATTAGCCAGTCAATTTCCATTATGGATGAGTTGTTTCTAATCGATGAGAACAACCATAAATGGTTACGAACATTCATAAACAATCACATCGTAATGGCCAAGTTGAACCGTTATAAAGGCATGATTGACCAGGCTTTGTGGCATATTGAACAAGGCAAGTTTTACTACCATAAATATTCAGCACAAAATAAACAATTAATCAGAGAAGCCAATCAGTTGTTGAAGCTAAACACAGTATCAAGTTTGATCATGAATGATCTGGGACAAACAAAGGCCGCCCTAACTCAGTACCAAAAAGCGTACGATTATTTTCAACAAAACAGCAACACCGATCAAATACCTGCTTTTACTCGCGCCTATAATTATTATATTTTAAATGAATTGAGCCAATCTGATGGAGACCAATTCAACTCAAATTCACTGCTGGAAATGGCTCGCAAGGCCTTGTTACTTGAAATAAATAAAGGCAGTAAAAACAAAGAAATTAAAGCCTTATACCTGATGATTACAACGCCAGATCCAACCAATGAATTATTAAGCAGAATAAGTGCTGAAATTAAAGACATGCAATACAAAAATCCCGATTTATTAACCCAGGAGAAAAAAGAATGAGTGAAATGACAATCCAACTGAGTGTATCAAAAGTTGATTTCAGAGGTAACACCGGAGATAAGTTGCAATATTACTATGCATTTTCCCGAGATACGTGCGTTATCAGCAAAAAAATTGAATCCTTAAAAATTGAATTTTCAGAGTCTACCCATGAAAATTTTAAAATGCTGGGTTTATACAGTACTGGTGACAGCTATAAAATAATTGGTAAGACCACTTTGAATAACAAAAATCGTGAGTTGTTAATCAACCAACTTAACAAATCTCAAAAGGGCTTGTTGGTCACTTCTATCTTGTGCAGCTACACCTACGAAAAAGATGGAAATAAATACATCGATTACCTTAGTTGTGACCCCCAAGTACTGAATGACCCAGATATCATCACTTAAAGATTTAAACTTTTACCCGCATTAGTTTATATTAACACCACAAAGCACTGGCTGATCTGGTCGACGACACCACAACAATGTTGTATGTCCCTAAAACCACATCACTGGTGCTTGCTCCTTTCAATGACAAGTAAAAATCTATAAAGCACCATAAAACCCAAGGAACTACGAGCCATTAAACTCATCAGTTCAACGACCAAAAACCGCCCAACTATTAATCAGGACAAACCCAACTCACATCAATCCGTAGAGTCAGTGTTTGATTCTCTCAAACTACCTGACAGAAACCTTCCGACGACAGAAAAAAATGAATTAATAAAACCGCAATTTCAAGAATGCACCCAAAATTATATCTATATTTATCAATAAGTTAATTGAACGTCAGGTTTTTAGAGTCAATTGAGACAAATCCGTAAGAACTCCTTAAATCAAATCCGCCAATATGAATCACGAATTTTGTTGAAAGCAACACCATGTCATTTAATCTTCAACAAAATTAAAGTGTGAATACATGTCAAATCTAAACCATTTTTAATTATTAACATGTTTAGACTTTTGCTGAATTTCACATCATTTTTGAATCAATACTTTTTAAGGTAAATATTATGAACAATCAAAATTTATTCAGTCAATCATATGATGAAATCATTAAAAACATCTTGGGTGATGGCACACATTATTTTCAGATGTTAGGCAATCCCCAGTCATTCAATTGGCCAGTAGCACCTGTAGGCCAGCTTTCTCCAGAGGCTTATCAATTGATGAGTGCCGCGCCCACATACAGTCCTATTGGTGAGTTTGGCGGGCTGGGAGAATCCACTTTATTTGCTAACTACAAACAAATATTTTCACATGTGGGTTTCAGTTCCAGCCCAGAACAAGCGGCTCAAATCAAAAAATTATCAGATCAAGCAACAACTGCACAAAACAAAGTAGCCAATGCAACAACCGATGCCAACACAGCCTACAACACAGCCAAACAAAATGGAGGGGTCATTTTCACCACTGAATACCCAACCGTAAAATCATGGTTAGATGGACCAGGCAGTACTTATTTAAAAGAAATTGCTACATATAAAAAAGCGGCTGATGAAATATTCGACCAAATTCAAGCACTTAATGAAGCCAACCAACCCAAAACACTGCAAGAAGCCATGAATTTGGCTAAATTGCCTTCTGGTTCACCCAGTGCCGGCAACATACCACGTGGTTGGGCAGTGGTTAAAGACCAGTCGGGTAACCTTCAATGGCAGCCCTCATTCAATATATCAACTGACAGCCAAGATTGGCGCCAACAATTAACCAATGGCAGCATTGGTAAAAAAACCATCACTTTAAGCGCTTCTAAATCTGATGACTCAATCAACAAATCATGGGCTGGTGCCAGTACTTCAGTCTCTACTTTTTTCTGGAGCGCTTATGCCAGTGGCAGTTGGTCTGAGACCGATATATCAGCATCTGATGACAGTGTTGAAGCCACCATAACCCTTGAGTCAGCAACCAATGTTCTGATCACACCCGGCGAATGGTATGACGGTGGATTTATGAAACAACTTGCCAATGCCGGAAACAGTGGATCAGGCTACCAAATTCTTCAACCTTACACCGCAGATGGCAAAAATGCTTTATTTGGAAAGAATGGTTTGTGTTCAACCATGATGACTGGATTGGTGGTGGCTTATAAACCCTCCTTCAGTGTCACCATGAAATCTTCTACATATAAAAAACATGAACAAGACATCAAAGCAGCGGCAGGTTTTCGTATTGGACCATTCTCCTTTGGTGGCAGTGGCGGACATTACTCACAAAATGTATCAACCACAGGCAATACCACCACATTAACCGGCGGGTCGACTTCGGATGACCCTGTGATTCTTGGTGTAACTGTTGGTTTTCCTGGTACTGGCAAACCATAAAAAACACTGAGTATTCCAGCTTGAATAGAGCCTGGATGTTAATTCATTCCAGGCTTTATTAACCCTTGATCATCGACTTAAAGGCCTCTTTTATGAATAACCTCATTAAGCAATACACCAGCCAATTAGAAAAATTGACTCTCAATCAGCTCGACGATAAAACCACAGCAACTGTAACCATCCCCTCCGCTCAGTTGGTGATGCCAACCATCGCTTGGGACTGGCCACCTGCGCCAAACGGAACCATGCTTAATAATGCATTTGAATTTGCAGATTCGATGCCGACATCATGTCAAGCAGAAACCTACTACCAACCATCAGCCAAAAGCTTTACTGATAACTACCGAAGCTTTTTAAGTCTGCTAGAAGTCGAACCTCAAGCACTGAACAAATTAATCAAGAAAGCACGAAGAAAAATAGCTGTTCCCAAAGGAAATCCAGCTGATGGTTCAACACCATCAGGTTGGACAATCACCAAAATCAATGGCTTAAATCGCTGGCGGCCAATTTGGAGCTTCAGCGATTCAGCCTCTGAGTGGCAACAGAAAGTACAAAGTGGCAGTATAAACAACCCTGGCACCATCACCCTCATGCTCAAAAGGAATTCCGATCAAAACAAGATATTGGTAACTAAACAACCAGGATCGTCCGTCACAAAACCATTTAATTCAAACATTACTTTTGAAAAAGTAGAGATCAAAGCCAGTTCATGGGGACGAATTGGAATTAGCCCGGGTAGCTGGTATGACTCAGCCATTATCTCATTGACATCAGATAATTTAAGCCCAGCCTTACGAACTAAATTTTTTGGAACCAATGGCTTATTAAGCTGCCGGATTGCGTCATTTTACGTGGCCTATAAAGTAAAAATTACATTCTATAGCAAACAAAAAACCCATTTAGCGCAACAAAAGCTTAATCAATGCCATAACCAAATATCAGCCTTTGGCATTGCAGTCAATCCAACCAAGAATCAAGTTGACGGCTGTCTCCAATTCGCAGGAGTCACACCAGACCCGGTAATCGTGGCAGTGGCTATAGAGGACATGAATTCGATGACTTGATGCCCATTAAACAAATATTAGATTATTGGATAACCGAATGTTAAATCAACAAAGAAAGTTCCAACAGTCAATATAAAAACCAACTTAGGCGAATTAATCACCCAAGTTGAATTTATTTAAAACCAACGGAGTAAAGAATCATGAGAAAGAAATCAGCAATTTTAATTATCAACGGTCAATCAGACCAAACGGGGTTGAGTGTAGGAAATGTTGTTGTAGGCAGCGGTCAAATGGGCCGAGTTGACATGCAAATAACAGATTTTCAACACCAAACAGCCTTTAAGGACAAACCAATAGTACTTCAGGTGAAAGAACTGGAAAGAACATATTTTGACGACGCTCACCCGGTCACTTCAATCAGTTACAACCACATGAGGAATCGTGCGACAGTGACCACATGCACCTACACTTCATAATGCCTGTTTCTGAAAAACATCAAATCAGGTCTTACCAAATTGCCGTTCAATGTTAGCGGCAGTTTGGCATCAAATAAAAAAGAGGACAATTAAAATGTGTTAGTAAGGTATGTCAGAACAACAATTCAGAGCCATCATTCCCATAGACGAAATTCAAATCTATGAGGGCAATTGTTGGGCAACCACACTGTCCATGATGTTGCGCTGTCATGGATTTGAAATCAACCAGGCTTATGTCACTGGCCTCTTCCTTTTGCATACAACACATTTTCCCACTGTTTAATCCATTTTTAACAGGCAGTTACATCTGACTACAGCATCGGCATTCATTGCTCGTTTCCGGATAATGCTAAATTGTGTGGCCTTAACAATTTGGATTACACTTAGTTGGATTTCATTTTTACCGTTCACAGCTTATGGTTGACTCGGTTTTCGCTGATCCATAATTTTAATCCACCCAATTCTCTTGGTAGTACAGCCAGAAAAAATTATGTCTATTTAAATGGTTGATTTTTAGACGTTTTTATATCAATATAGACAACAGTGTGTGGGTATATTTCAACAATCAAACGTCAAGCTCCAACTGGAAAAACTTTTCAGGTGTACTTTATGAGTGGGCTGATATTTACGTGTTTATTGCTAAGCTCGATTGCTAACAGCTCACCGATCGCTCGCTTTAAACAAATGAACGGTGAAGAAAACCTCGCTTCAAATTATGTTAATCACATCGTACAGAGGGACGATGGATTTATTTGGATTGCCACCGCCGAAGGGATCAGCCGTTTTGATGGTAAAAACATCATCAATCACAAATCATACCCCAACAGCCCAAACAGCCTACCTAACCCATGGGTCAACTATCTACTGGAAGATCACAACAAACAATTATGGATAGCTACGGCCACTGGACTGGCTCGTTTATTACCTGATGAAATCAACTTTGAACAATACACCTTTTCACCCACCCATAAAAACTCAATAGCCGGTAACTACATCGCACAAATGATTGAAGATGATAAACATCGGTTGTGGTTAGCGACCGATCGTGGATTGAGTTTATATCAAGCTAAAAGTAACGATTTTAAAAATTTTTACATCGACAAAGACATTGATAACAATGAAATAAACAGCATCAATGCAATCGCAGCTAAAAATGAAAACCAATTATGGATTGCCAACAAGAAAGGGCTTCATGTTTTTGACATCCAAACCGCCGTATTTAGCCCCTACCCATTAAATAACACAGCACCCTATGCAATCTTAGATATAGCATTAGACAGCAAAGATTCACTGTGGATAGTGACCACTGAATACGGCCTCATCAAATTAGAGCCTCATACCAATAAAATCACCCATTTTCACCACCAACCGGACAACCCCAACTCCATCATCAGTAACGGGCTTTGGGAGGTCTTTATAGACAAGGAGGACAATATTTGGGTGGCCAGTTGGGGCGAAGGCATCAGTAAAATTTCGGCCACAGATGGTCAGATATCACACTATACCCACAACCGTGGCGACCAACGCAGCATCCCCAGTAATTTAACCACCGGCGTGTTTCAGGATAAAACAGGACTCATCTGGATTTTGACCTATGATGGTATTGCCCTATACGACCCGAATAATCAGATAGAAACTATTCGCCCTGTACCTGGTGAAAAAAATTCACTAACCAGTGATTTAGTCTGGAATTATGAAGAAACTGAAGATGCCATCTGGATAGGAACCACTGAAGGCATCAGCCGTTGGGACAAAGAAACTGGCAAAATAGAAAATTTTTATTCAGGTAAAGAAAAGGATACATTGAATGAATTCACCTCAGTTTGGGCTATGGCCAAAGCCAATAATCGTACCCTGTGGATGGGTACAGAATTTGGGGTGGCTCAATTTGATACCCAAACAAAAGAACTGAGGTACCTGTCAGAAACCACTGATCCCGAAAGATCACCTGCTGACATTGAAGTCTTGGAACATCCAGTATGGTGTCTGACTAAAAACCCCGATGATTCGATTTGGGTAGGGACCAATTCATCTAACCTTTATTTAGTTGACAATAAACTTAATTTGGTCAAAGACTATACAGCCTTGATTAAATCCACTTTGGCCAGGTACGACAACGTAGAGTTTACCGATATTATCCAAGACACCAATGGCAACCTGTGGTTAAGCACGGCTTCAGGCCTGTATTTTTTTGACCAAGAACAAAACTTAATCTCTCCCGTCAGATCAAGTCAAGGAGAAGTGTTGTTTGAAAATGACTGGATTTATACCGTTGAAAAACACCAGGATGATCAATACTGGATCAGCAGCCAATATGATGGCTTAACATTATTCAAACTCAACCAAGCCGGCACCATGGAGCAGCTGAAGCACTTTGACTATAGCCACCCAAATATAGTTGATCGCAGTGTTTACACCATCAGCCCAATCAATGAATTTGAGCTGTGGTTCACCGGAAGAAAAAACCTCTACCATGTGAATTTAAACAACAATAAAGTGACTAATTTTGGCCACAGCTATTTTGAGTCAGGCCTGGTGTTTCACGAAAACTCACAACTTTTCAGCAAAGATAAAATAATTTACTTAGGCAGCAATAGAGGTGCTTTGCGGTTTGACCCGCAGTTGATCAAGAAATCAAATTATCAACCCAAAGTCTATTTCACAGATATAAAAAGTAACAGCATGTCGATTGCCACGTCATTAAGCGATCCCAGCCTTGACTCCCTAAAGCGAGACACCATCAGTAAATCCAGCCCGACACCAGTTCACCTGATAAGCCATCATATATTTGACTACACTGACACCATTTTCACCTTCCAGTTTTCAGCCTTGGATTATATGTATGCCGACGTATTGAACTATGACTATCGAATTCCTGAACTTGATAAAAACTGGATTTCACTACAAAACCGCAATCAACTGACTTTAACTAATTTGCCAGCGGGTGATTATCATCTGGAGGTCAGAGCCACCAATGCCGATTTACAATGGAGTGATCACACTGCACTGATTAACTTCACCTTGTTGCCCAAACCTTGGTTGACATGGTGGGCTCAACTGGCCTACTTGTTGGTAATTCTTTTGATTGCTGCGGTCATTATTCGACTCTATCGCAGTCGCTTAATAACCCAATACGCATTGGATCACAGAGAAGTACAATTGTCACAGGCTATATGGGGCAGTGGTGATGAACTGTGGGAATGGAACATTCGCAAACAACAAATTATCAGAACCAATAATGCAGAACTGGATGATAACCGCTGCCGATTTTTCAATGGTGATTTTGAAGCCAACACCCTCAACATTCATCCAGATGACATCCAACAACTGCAACTAAAAATCAAAAACCTGCTTGCCGGTAAAAACAATGAGTTTGATGCGGTTTATCGTCAAAAAAACAAGCAAGGGGCTTGGATTTGGATGCAAGACCGTGCCAAAGTTACTGCATGGTCAAATGACCACCAACCATTGACCATCAATGGCATCAGTCGAAACATCAATACCATCAAGAAAAAAGAAGAAAGAAGTCACCTGATTGCATCTGCATTTCAAAGCAGCTCTGATGGTGCTTTGGTGCTGGATTCTGAGCTGAAAGTGGTCTCAATTAATGCCGCATTTACTGAAATCACGGGTTATGACGAGCGAATTATCGACAAAACCATGGAAACTTATTCTGGTCGAATTTCAACAGAAATAATGAATTCAAACTCTTTGTTTGAACACATCAAATCAGCAATCAGAAACGGCGGCGCATTCCGCAGTGAAATATCCATTTCAACCGTTGATGGACAACCACTGCCCGTCGACTTAAGGGTCAATTGTATTTACAACACACAAAAAGTGCTGACCCATTACATTGCTACCATAACTGACATCACCTATCGCAAAACCTCAGAAGAAGCTTTGAAAAAACTGGCCAATTACGACAGCCTGACTGGATTACCTAACCGTTCTTTGATGATGATTGAACTCAACCAAGCCTTGCTTCAAGCAGAACAAGAAAACAAACACATGGCCATCTTGTTTGTTGATTTAGACCATTTTAAAAACATCAATGACAGTTTGGGACACACCATTGGGGACGAGTTATTGGTTGCGGTTGCTAACCGACTGTCTCAATGTATCAAAAAATCCGACAGCATTGCTAGAATTGGTGGCGATGAATTCACCATTGGACTACTCAGTTACGACCATGTCAGTGAAGTGGTTGAAGTGGCTGATAACGTGTTACAGAAAATGGCAAAACCATTTCAGCTGGAAAACCATGAATTAATCATTACACCCAGTATTGGTATCGCCACTTACAACGGCAACAAGACCAATATTGAAACCTTATTAATGCAGGCTGACACCGCCATGTATCAAGCCAAAAGAAGTGGCCGCAATAACTTTAGATTTTTCACTGAATCGATGAATCAAGCCGTTCTACAAAGAGTCGATATTGAAATGCGATTAAGGAAAGCCATTAAGAACAAAGAGTTAACCCTAAACTTTCAACCTAAATTCAGTCTGGCCACTGACAAAGTAGCTGGATTCGAAGCCCTACTTCGCTGGCAAGACACAAACAACGTACAGACACCGCCTGATGAATTTATCCCAATTGCAGAAGAAACTGGATTGATTTTTTCAATTGGAGAATTCGTGCTTGAAAATGCCTGCAAACAATTGAATCATTGGCACTCCAATGGTCACCCAGACATCAGCATCGCTATCAACCTTTCAGCCATTCAATTTATGGACAAAAAGCTGGTCTCAAGAGTCAGTCAGGTGATGCAAAAATACAACATTCCGCCCTTATCACTTGAAGTTGAAATCACAGAAAGCACCTTAATTGAAAACCTACCATACGCGGTAAAAACACTAGAAGAGCTAAGAAAACTAGGTGTTAAATTATCTTTAGATGATTTCGGCACAGGCTTTTCTTCATTGAACTACCTAAAACAATTTCCTATACATGCACTCAAAATTGATCGCTCATTTATCGTAGATATGGTGAGGGACAGCAGAGACGCCAGCATGGTTGAATCGATCATCTCATTGGCACATAAGTTGTCTATTGAGGTCATCGCAGAAGGCGTTGAAACCACAGAACAATTAACCATGTTGGCCTCATACCAGATTGAACAAGTCCAAGGCTTCCTACTCAGCGAAGCCGTAGATGCACAGGCAGTGGATAAATTGTTACAACAAGACACCACTGTTTCCAATATTTTAAAACAAATAAAAACTGATTAAGCCGAAGTGACCATAAAGCAACGC
>Ga0209344_10004159_pt1 | contig 13544 bp, 8 predicted proteins | sample Cruoilmetagenom6_FD_187293 | JGI IMG/M metagenome (GOLD analysis project Ga0209344, IMG submission 187293) | Oil polluted marine microbial communities from Coal Oil Point, Santa Barbara, California, USA - Santa Barbara Oil Seep Sample 6 (SPAdes)... | ecosystem: Environmental > Aquatic > Marine >...
TAAAATCATTTCTATTAAAAAACCGAAACAAATAAATTTAAGTTGTTTCTTATTTGCTTATCATTTTAAATAACAATAATTTTGCCTCCCAAGTGAAGAAATCTCTCAAATCATATTTTCAGATTTTGTGTATTCTGGTATTATGTGGGTTAGCAAATTTTAGTGCTAATTCAATCATAATTCTAGAGACAGGTAGTACTGATAATAGTATTAATGATACTTACCTCTCCTATCATACATCTTACCTTGAGGCTTCAATTTATTCTTCTTGTAATACATTTCATAACCACAATGACCACAATTTGTTATTTGAGATTGTTGATCCACAAGAAGTTGAAGAGTTTCAAAGTCTAGATAATTCAAATTTACAATCTAGTAGTTTTGAGACTGATTTTTCACGCATTCAGTTCCTTAAAAATTCATTTTACGCATTAAAAGAGCGTTCAATGCGCTTTAAATATAATAGTACTAAGCCTTCCTCAGAACTTCTTGTAAGGCTTCAGGTTTTCATAATTTGATACCTATTTTTTACATCGTACAGTATACCTGTGCCTTTATTTATTTTTCAAATAATTAAAATCAAAAAAAGTATTCAATTAGAGTTGTATAGTCATCCCAAAGGGCACTGATTCACAATACTCTATTTTATTCTATCATTTATTTAAATAAAAAATTATGAAAAAAATCGTTGTTTTCATGTGTGTATTCACATGTCTATTTCATACAAGTTGCGAAACTAAAAAAAAAGAAAAAAAGGAACATACCGAATTTCTTGTTACAAACCCAATCCTAAAAGACACCTCTATTACAAAAGATTATGTGAGTCAAATCCATTCTATCAGGCATATAGAATTACGAGCGTTAGAAAAAGGCTATTTAAAGCATATTTCTGTTGATGAAGGTCAACACGTAAAAAAGGGACAAGCCATGTTTCAAATTATGCCTAACATATATCAAGCTGAATTACAGAAAGCAAAAGCTGAATCTAAAGCTGCAGAAATTGAACTTGAAAACACACAATTATTGGCTGATGGTAATGTCGTTTCTCAAAATGAATTAGCAATGGCAAAAGCCAATTATGACAAAGCTAAGGCAGAAGTATCTCTAGCACAAATTCATTTAGGGTTTACGCAAATAAAAGCGCCTTTTGATGGTATCATGGATCACCTTGAGGCAAGAGAAGGAAGTCTTATAGATGAAGGTGAATTATTAACGACGCTTTCAGACAACAGTAAAATGTGGGTTTATTTTAATGTACCAGAAGCTGAATATTTAGATTATATCACTAGTGCAGATAAAGCGACTAAAAAAGAAGTTGAACTTTTAATGGCTAACAACAAACGCTTTAATCAAAAAGGGCTTGTAGAAACCATTGAAGGAGAGTTCAATAGCGAAACTGGAAACATTGCCTTTAGAGCAACCTTTCCTAATCCTGATGGCATCCTAAGACATGGCGAAACTGGTAGCGTGTTAATGACTGTACCTTTTAAAGATGCTATATTAATTCCTCAAAAAGCAACCTTCGAAATCTTAGATAAAACCTATGTTTTTGTAATTGATAAAGACCATAAAGTCAAGCAACGTGAGATTACTATTGGCGCTGAATTGCCTCACTTATTTATTGTAAATAAAGGACTTTCTAATACTGACACCATATTATTAGAAGGTATTAGAATGGTGAAAAACAATGAAGAAATTCACACCAAATTTCTAGAACCAAACAAGGTCTTTTCTGAGTTAGACCTTTATGCCGAATAATTCTAAATGTAATCCACAGAAAACATGTTTAAACAATTTATAAAAAGACCCGTTTTGGCTATTGTCATTTCGGTAATTATCGTATTTATAGGTGGACTTGCAATTAAACAATTGCCAATATCACAGTTTCCACAAATTGCTCCAACTACAGTAAATATCTTTATAGCGTATCCAGGTTCTAGTTCAGAAGTATTAGTTAATTCTACTTTAATTCCGCTAGAAACCGCCATAAATGGTGTTCAGGATATGCGTTATATCGCTTCAGACGCGACAAGTGCTGGTGAAGCTACTGTTCGTGTCATCTTTGAACCTGGTACAGATCCAAACGAAGCTGTTGTTAGGGTAAAAACACGCGTAGATCAAGTGATGCCTTTATTGCCAGAATTGGTTCAACGTGAAGGTGTTATCATTACGCCTGTTCAACCAAGTATGTTGATGTATGTCAACCTTTCTAGTGAGGATAAAAATAATGATGAAAAATTTCTTTACAACTATGCATACACCAAAATCATACCTGAAATTCAACGTATAAAAGGTATTGCAAGTGCTCAAATTTTAGGAAGTAGAAAGTACGCTATGCGTGTTTGGTTGAAACCAGATCGAATGCGAGCTTATAATATTTCTGCTGAAGAAGTTTTAGAAGCTATGGAAGAACAAAGTATTCTTGCTAGACCTGGACGATTGGGAAGAAGTTCTGGTATGACCTCACAATCTCTAGAATATGTACTCACCTACCAAAACAGATATAACGAACCTGAACAATATAAAGACATCATTATTCGTGCAAACGAAGAAGGAGAAATCATCACATTAGACAACATTGCTGATGTTAAATTAGGAAGTGAATTTTTTGACATCTATTCTAACTTAGATGGAAAACCTTCGGCTTCTATAGTTTTAAAACAAACTTTTGGAAGTAATGGTAGTGATGTAATAGAAGCAGTTAAAGCTAAATTAGCAGAGCTAGAAGTAGAATTACCTCCTGATGTTGATTTTCAAATTAGTTATGATGTCTCTAACTTTTTAGATGCCTCAATCGAACAAGTGCTACACACCCTTAGAGATGCTTTTATTTTAGTAGCCATTGTTGTATTTTTATTTTTAGGAGATTGGCGTTCCACATTAATTCCAATTATTGCAGTACCTGTATCATTGATAGGTGCCTTTTTTGTGATGCAGCTATTTGGCTTGTCCATTAACTTAATTACACTTTTTGCATTGGTATTGGCCATTGGTATTGTAGTAGATAATGCCATTGTGGTCGTTGAAGCTGTTCATGTCAAAATGGAAGAAGAACATCTCACACCTTACAATGCATCTTATGAAGTTTTAGGTGAAATTGGAGGAGCCATTATAGCCATTACTTTGGTTATGGTTTCTGTATTTATCCCTATTTCTTTTATGACTGGTCCTGTAGGTGTATTCTACCGACAATTCTCAATTACTATGGCTGGTTCAATAGTTATTTCCGCAATTGTAGCCTTAACATTAACTCCTGTGTTATGTGCTATGTTACTTAAGAATAACCATGGAAAAATCAAAAAGTCTCCAATAGACCACTTCATTAATTGGTTTAATAAAGGTTTCGAAAGACTAACAGGGAAATACGTTGCTATTTTAAATAAAATTGTGGCTAGACGTATTGTAACTTTTGGAATATTAGCTGCCTTTTGTGCAGGAATTTATTTTACAAATGAAGTGTTACCTGCTGGTTTTATACCTAATGAAGATCAAGGTATGATTTACGCCATCATTCAAACACCACCAGGAGCGACACTTGAACGCACAAATGAAGTGGCTAAAAAACTTCAAAAAATTTGTGAGGAAACGGAAGGTGTAGAATCGGTATCATCTTTAGCTGGTTACGAAATTATGACTGAAGGTCGTGGTTCTAACGCTGGAACATGTTTAATCAACTTAAAACCTTGGTCAGATCGTCATCATTCTGTTCATGAAATTATGGAAGAACTAGAAGAAGAAACAAGAGACTTAGGTGCTGTTATAGAGTATTTTGAACCACCTGCTGTTCCTGGATTTGGGTCTTCTGGTGGATTCGCAATGCGTTTACTAGATAAAACGAATTCGACAGATTATCATCATTTTGAATCGATCAATAATGAGTTTATGAACGCCTTATCTGAACGTAAAGAACTGACAGGTTTGTTCACGTTCTTTTCGGCAAATTATCCGCAATATGAAATAAAAATAAACAACAAAATTGCCATGCAAAAAGGTGTTTCTATTGGTAAAGCCATGGAGAATCTAAACATTTTAATTGGTAGTACTTATGAACAAGGGTTTATTCGATTTGGTAGATTTTTTAAAGTATATACACAAGCTGCACCAGAATACAGACGATTACCTTCTGATCTTGAAAAACTTTTTGTTAAAAATGAAAAGGGAGAAATGGTGCCTTATTCGGCATTTATGTCTATTGAAAAGAAATTAGGCCCGAATGAAATCACCAGATATAACCTCTATAATTCTGCATCTATTAGAGGTCTTCCTGCTCCTGGCTTTACAAGTGGCGACGCTATTAATGCCATAAAAGAAGTGGCTGCTAAAAAATTACCAAGAGGCTACGATATTGCTTGGGAAGGTTTATCCTACGATGAAGCAAGAAGAGGTAACGAATCTATTTATGTTTTTATAGTGGTATTAGTATTTGTTTATTTTGTTCTTGCTGCTCAATATGAAAGTTTCTTACTGCCTTTTGCTGTGATATTATCACTTCCTGTTGGAGTATTTGGTTCATTTATCCTTTTGAAAGCAATGGGATTAGCAAATGATGTCTATGCGCAAATTGGTGTCATTATGCTCGTTGGGCTTTTAGGAAAAAATGCCGTATTAATTGTAGAATTTGCAGTACAAAAACACAGGCAAGGCGCTACTGTTTTAGAAGCTGCCATTGAAGGTTCTAGAGCACGATTCAGACCTATTTTAATGACCTCTTTTGCTTTTATTGCTGGATTAATCCCCTTGGTTGTCGCTTCTGGAGCTGGTGCGATTGGTAACAGAACTATAGGTGGCTCTTCTCTAGGAGGCATGCTTATTGGAACCTTATTTGGAGTTTTAATTATTCCTGGACTGTATTATATTTTTGCATCATTAGCAGAAGGTAAAAGCCTCATAAATGATGAAGCAAGTGAACCTCTTTCGGAAGAAATAATTCGTAATAGCGAAGCAAAAAATCAAGCAAAAGCCAATGCTGAACATATTAGTAAATTAAGAAAATTATTAAAGAAACTTAGCAAAAGAAATAAAGATGAATAAGATAAAAACAGCTATAAAGATGAAGAATTTCTTTGTTTTAGCCACGTTAATACTAGTTTCTATGTACTCTTGTGTACCAACTAAAATCGTTAGAAACGAGAACAAAACGGTTCCTGAACTATATCAAAATGAGGCAATCGACACATTAAACACTGCAACTGTAAATTGGAAAGACTTTTTTTCTGACCCAAATTTAATAACTCTAATTGATACAGCATTAGCAAACAATCAAGAGCTCAATATGATGTTACAATACGTTAGCATGACTAAAAATGAAATACAAGCTAAAAAAGGTGACTATTTACCTTTTTTCAACTTGTATGCAGGTGCTGAAGTTGAAAAAGTTGGTGAATTTACTAGAAATGGAGCCGTAGAAAAACATCTTAAGGTACGTGAAGATGAAGCATTCCCTGAACCCTTAACCAATTTTCAAGCAGGCATATCTGCGTCTTGGGAATTAGACGTTTGGAAAAAACTTCGCAATGGAAAAAAAGCTGCTGTTTTAGAATATCTAGCCTCTGTTGAAGGTAAGAATTTCATGGTAACACAGTTGGTTTCAGAAATTGCTAGTGCGTATTATGAGTTAATGGCTCTCGATAATCAATTAACAATTATTGAACAGAATTTAGACCTTCAGCAAAATGCACTTAAAATGGTAAAGCTTCAAAAAGAAGCTGCACGAGTGACGCAATTAGCTGTAAGGCGTTTTGATGCCGAAGTTTTAAAAAACCAGAGCAACAAATACAAAATCAAACAGCGTATTGTAGAAACTGAAAATTTAATTAATTTTCTAGTCGGAAGGTATCCGCAAACAATCACTAGGAGTTCAGAAGATTTTATCTCTAAGCCAATTGATTCTCTTAACGTTGGAGTTCCTTCACAATTATTAGCTAATCGTCCAGATATTAGAAAGGCAGAATTAGAATTATCTGCTTCAAAATTAAATGTCAAAGTCGCAAAAGCTAATTTTTATCCTTCTATAGGAATCAAAGCTGGTGTTGGATTAGAAGCTTTCAAACCTAAATTCTTAACAAGCACACCAGAATCGTTATTGTATTCTTTGGTTGGAGATGTCGTTTCTCCTTTAATTAATAGAAATGCAATTAAAGCGGAATACAACACTGCTAGCGACCAACAGTTACAAGCTGTTTTTGAATATGAAAAAACGATTCTAAACGCTTATATTGAAGTTGTAAACCTTCTTTCTAATGTCAAAAACCTCAATGAAAGTTACTCACTTCAAGAAGAACAGGTAAAAGCGCTTACGCAGTCTATCGATCTTTCATTACGTTTGTTTAGATCTGCTAGAGCAGAATATACTGAAGTATTACTGACTCAAAGAGAAGCTTTAGATTCTAAAATTGAAATTATAGAAACTAAAAGAGATCAATTTCTAGCGCATGTGAAATTGTATCAATCTCTTGGAGGTGGATGGAATTAAAATTCAATAAATAACAAAAGCCGTTTTACAGATGTAAAGCGGCTTTTATTATAATATTTATTTTTTATAAAAAAGTATTCAAATTAAATCACATAGAAATACACCATAAAAAAGTGACAAATGGCTCCACCTAAAACAAAAAAGTGCCAAATTACATGGTTGTAAGGAATTTTTTCTATCGCATAAAATATAATTCCAACCGTATAGAATAAGCCTCCTGCAAATAACAATAGTAATCCGTTAGTTTCCATTCGATCTGCTAAGGTTGAAAAATCAAAAACAATCAACCAACCCATTACTAAATATAAAAGCGTAGAAAATGTTTCGAATCTGCCTGTAAAAAAAAGTTTTAAAACGACACCAAAAGCCGCAATTCCCCAGACTGTCCAAAACAATTCCCAACCCAAACTATCAGGCAACATAATCAATAAAACTGGTGTATAGGTTCCAGCAATGAGTAAATAAATACTAATGTGGTCTACAATTCTAAAATAGTGTTTTCGTCGTTCACCACTTACGGCATGATAAAATGTTGATGCTAAAAAAAGTATGATAATAGAAATTCCATACACAATCACACTAAACAAAGCATAAGGTATTTCTTTTTTTAAGAATACAATTAGAAGCACAAGTCCTGCAATACCTAAAGCAGCACCGAGTCCGTGACTCCATGCATTTAAACGTTCTTCAAAAGGAGATTGTATTCGCATTACTGCTTCGTTTCTGGTGTTTTATTATTAATCCATTTATCTGTAAGATCGTAGTAATCAAAATCGATAGCTGGTTCTTGTCGTTTTAATTTTCCATCTTGAAAGGCACGTTCTAATATGTCTTCAATTAAAAAATCTTCTTTAACATTAATTGGATCAAACTCACGTTTTAGTGAAATATCAAACATGCTTGCTGTGGTATTAAACCAAAAGGCTCGCCAACCATTCCTTAATTCTTTAATAAGATCGAAAGTAGTTTTACCGGTTTGTCTATGAATGAGTTTAATTAAAATCTGACCTTCAGTACGTGTTAATTTCTTAAGTTCTGCTGAAAATTCTTCTTCAATATATTTCTGAATAAGTTTAGCATAACGTTTTTTAGCTCGCCTTGTTTTTAAGGTTGCCAGTCGCTCGTTTAAAGATGTTAATCGTTCAGCAGCCAACTTAGCATAAGGATAGACTTTAATTGTTTTTCGTTTTAAAATCAAGTATTTGATTCGGTCGTCTTTATATTCAAATTTCAGCTTTTGCAATAACAGAACTTCATTAAGATCGATAGCTGTTTTCGGAATCGAATCGCCTTCAATTAAAATATATTCAACAGCAGTCGAATCTTGTTGCATAGGTTCTATTTGAGCCTTTACAAAGACTGGAAACACTAGGAATATGTACTTAATCCACTTCATCATAAATTGTTGCGCTAAAACCATTCCAAAAATGATTTAAAACTTTAGTCAAAATTAAATATTTACTAGGTGTTAAACTTTAAAATCCTATTAAATATTATGTTCTGAAATCATAAAAATTAGTCTAAAACATAAAATCCCATGATTTTAATATTCATGGGATTTTATAACTGTTTTAATTTTTAGAGTCGTTGTCTGTTATCATCAGAGCGTGTATCAATGAGTATATTGAAAGGGTCTACTCCAACTTCGGTTGGTTTTTCATCTACAATAATTGATAGTTTATTATTAATCTCTGTTATTTTATGTTTTTGTAAATACAGAATACGCTCTTTCTTTTTTCCGTCAATGTCATCTTCAGTAAAAATTCCAACATCAATATAATCTTCTAATTTAACTGAAAGTAATGGCTTCTTCTTTCCTTCTGCTAAATACGAAATTGAATCGCGACCTTCTTCAGAATAATAGCGTTTTCCTTTTTCGTTATTTCTGTATTTACTGACGTTAAATTCGATATCGACTTTGTATTTACCATTATCTAATTCCGTAGAACTGACATCTACAATACGATTATCATAAAGCGTGATGGTTTCAAACATATCTTTAATGACATATTGTAAACTGTCTGGAGTAACCGCTTTAATATGATTAACCATATCTATTGATGTCGTATAAGGTGCCTCTTGAAATTTAACCTTTTCAACATAGGTTTTTAAGGCATCGTTAAGTTCTTTTCCTCCGATATAATCACTTAATGCATAAAACACTAAAGAGCCTTTTTGATAGCGAATATAGCCTTGACCATCGTTATACATTAGTGCCTTTTCACGTTTAGATTCAAAAGTCCTTTGGGTTAAATAATCATCTAAAGATTTCTTTAAAAATTTACGCATTTGAGGTTTTCCCAATTCTTTTTCAAGGACTTTTAGCGCCACATATTCAGATAAACTTTCTGATAACATAGTTGCTCCTAAAACATCAGCTCCAATCACTTGATGTGCCCACCATTGGTGTGCTACTTCATGAACTGTAATAGCGTAAGTGTAATCTATTCCTCCTTCTTCACTATCATCAACATCTGCAATAAAACCAGTGTCGCCTCCAAACGGAATCGTATTTGGAAACGATTGTGCAAATCCACCACTTGGGAATTCTACAATACGTAATTGTCTGTGTTGATACGGACTAAAATTCTCACTGTTATACTCAAGTGATGCTTTCATTCCATCCATCATACGCTCTAAATTATACTCATGCCCTTTATGATAATAAATTTCAAGATCGACATCGTTCCATTTGTCACGTTTTACTTCATATTCTGCTGAATTATACGCATAGAAATTTAAGATTTTACTATCCATTTTATAATGGAAATAACGTCTTCCATCTTCTGTCCATTCTTTCTGAAGATAACCTGGTGCAATTGCAATTTGATCTTCGCTTGTACTAACAGTTGTTTCAAAATCGATCCAATCACTATCTTTTGCGATGTATGTATTTCCTAACGCTGTAGAATCACTTGGATGCGGCTTGAGCTCATTAGGTGGTAAATCGTATTTCTTACGAGTTTTATCATCTGTAAGTTCTCTACCTCCTGAATAGCCTAAACTTGGAAACAACTCCATATTGTTAATAAATGTACCATTAGTAAGTACAGGAGAATTGTTATTAATTAGCGTGTTTTGTTCATTCTTAACTGTAAAATTAAGTGTCATAGTGTCTCCAGGAACTAGTGGACGCTTTAACTGATAAATATCAAAATCGTAAATAGTATCTTCTTTGACTAAGGTATTTTCACGATCAAACTCGAACGTACTAGGATACTCGTTATGATTAAGAAAAAGACTATCAATTGTTTCATTTGTTTTATTAACCATAATGTATACTCCTGATGCGTCAAAATCTCTTTGCTTAGGAAAAATATTTACATCAGTTTTTACAGACACGATTCTCGGTTGTGCATAGTTTTCAAACTTTTTATATGTTTTCTCCCATTCAACTCGTAATTTTTCTACTTCTTTAGATGAATAACGAATATTATCAATATTAGTTTCCTTATAAATACTATAGCCTAAAGAGAAAAATCCAACAAGCAAAAGAAGTAATGCTATTGCTATAGGTGTTTTAAATCTTGATTTAGCAATTGATAAACGCTCTTTAAATGAATGCGGCAATCCTCTTACCCAAAATAGAGCAGTAACAATAAGCAATATCAATCCTGCTAAAAACCAATAACTTTTATATAAAAGATAGCGTCCAAGTGAATCGCCATAACCATTCATATCGTTATAACTAAAACCAGGTCCTTCATTATATTTAAAGATAGATTGCTCAACACCTGCTAATGACAACAGAGGAATACCAATAGATAAAACAATTAAGACAAATAAACCCAAATAAGGATTTCTAATGAGTGTTTGAATGGCTAAAGCTAAAAATGCCCAAATCACATAATTAATCAGTTTTAAACCGAATAATTCTTTGATATATAAACCAATTTCAAAATCATAATAGCCTTTATAAATTTGGAATACAATACCTGCAACCATAATTACAGCAAGTAAGAGTATTTGCATTTTAATAATGGCTATAAATTTTGATAAAAACAACGACCAGTTAGGAATTGGAGTGACATCAATCAAAAAATTTATTCTTGCTGTTTTACTTCTATTGACTAACATTCCTGCATATAAAAATGTGCAAATATTTATGGCAATTACAAATGCTCCTCCACTTCTTAACATACGCCATGTTTTGGGATATGTAGGCGTTGCATAAGGATTTCCAACATCTGCAAGAGCAATTAAAACAATGATTAGTCCTACCAATACAATACTGATAAAAGGCCAACTTTTTGCAATGTATTTGAAATCTACATTAGAGAGTTTCCAAGTGGTTTTTAAATTTTGAAGGAATGAATAATCAAAACTAACTTTAGGTAAATTGATACGCGTAATCCCTCCAAAATTACGTTTGGTAGCACGTTCTCCTTTTCCTTTTTTGAATAATGAAAAAGACACTGCATTCTGACTAAACTGAAAGAATTTATAAACCAAACCGAAAATTAAACTTGCAACACCTAACCATAATAAACGGTTGTAAAGAATGAGTTCTTTAATCGGAATGTGTAATTCATTTTGTTCAGAAACCGTCCAATATCTCGTGTAATAATCTGATGCTGCTGCTCCAAAAGGATCTAACAAACCTGCTAGATATCTACTATCTGGATCAGATAATAAATTTTCGGTCACACCCTGTACAAATAACAAAAGAATAACTGTTATAAATCCAGCAGCAATATTTCTTGTAAAAGTGACAACTGCAAAAACTATGGCTCCAAAGAGTAAAATATTTGGTAGAATGAATAACCAATAGGCGTCAAAATAGGATTTAAAATCGAAAGCTGTAACCAATTCAGAATTGGTTCCAGGCATTCTAAAACCAATGAACATTCCTAAACCAATGACAAGAACAATACAAGTCACAACTAAAATTGAACTAAAGAATTTCGCAAATAAATAGTTTCCTTTCGAAAATGGGTAAGAATATAAAATGGTATGCATCTCACTTTTATAATCACGATATACCGAAACACCTATAATTGATGGAAATAAGAAGAAAATAAATATTGTTAAGCCATTAAACAAACCAGTAACTCCACTTGGTGAATTTACAATTCGCGAAGAACCCGTTGTGGCTGTAATACTATCAAATATGCCTGCTGTTGTAGCAGAAAAAAACAATGCTAAGGCAAAGAAAATTGCCATGTAGATATAAAATGCTGGCTTTTTTAGCCAATATTTTAATTCATGAAAAAATATAGTAGAAAACATAGTGTACTTTTTTATGATTAGAAATTAATTAGCTTAAAACAGGTTCGTCTTGTTTTAATGCAATAAAGTACACATCATCTAATTGTGGTTCTGACAGTTTAAAATCTGTATCTGGCTGCTCCTCAGCAAATACTCGTATATTAAGTGTATTATCTTCATTATAATTAGAGGATAACACATTAAATTTAGCTTCATTTTCTTCTAAATCATCGCGTTCGACAATCTTAGTCCAAATCTTACCAATCAATTCTTTTCTGGCATTAGATGGTGTCGTTTGTTTCAAAATTCGACCTCCATTTAAAATGGCCATATCGTTACATAATTCCTTTACATCTTCAACAATATGTGTAGAAAAAATCACTGTACAATTGGTTCCAACTTCTCTTAATACATTTAAAAAACGGTGTCTTTCTGCTGGATCTAAACCTGCTGTCGGTTCATCTACAATGATGAGTTTCGGGTTATTCAACAATAATTGAGCAATCCCAAAACGTTGCTTCATCCCTCCTGAATAGCCTGCAACATGTTTATGTCTTACATCATATAAATTTGTAATTTCTAAAACTTCTTTCACTAAAGCAGTTCTATCAGATTTTGAACTCACACCTTTAAGCGTCGCAAAATAATCTAACAAGTCTTCTGCAGACATTTTAGGATACACTCCAAACGATTGTGGTAAATAACCTAACACTTTTCTAAGTGACATTTTATCTTCTAAAACATTAATATCTCCAAACATTATACTTCCAGAATCTGGACTCTGTAACGTTGCAATGGTTCGCATTAGAGAAGATTTCCCTGCGCCATTTGGACCTAGTAGTCCAAACATTCCTGTGCCTATTTCAAGATTAAGGTTATCAATGGCTTTAACTCCATTTTTGTAAGTTTTTGTTAAATCTTTAATGATAAGCTTCATCTATCTTTAATTTTAATATTAGTTTATAGTTCAATAAGTACAAAAATAAGATGATTTGTTACAAAAACATTTTCCAAAGCCATAAAAAGAGAAGAAAACGGTTTATTTTTACAACAATATAAAACTTAGAACTATTCTTATGGCTAAAAAAAGTATACTCAACAAAAAATCACTTGATTTTCTAGAAACATATTTAAACAATGCTGCTCCAACAGGTTATGAATGGGATGGACAAAAAATATGGATGGATTATTTGAAACCTTATGTAGATGAATTCATTACAGACACTTACGGAACTGCTGTTGGTGTCATCAACCCAAAAGCGAAGTTTAAAGTTGTAATTGAAGGTCATGCAGATGAAATTTCGTGGTATGTTAACTATATTTCAGATGACGGATTAATCTACGTGATTAGAAATGGTGGTAGTGATCACCAAATTGCACCTAGTAAAATTGTAAATATTCATACAAAAAAAGGCATTGTAAAAGGTGTTTTTGGTTGGCCAGCAATACACACAAGAAGCAAAGCTAAAGAAGAAGCACCAAAACCAGATAATATTTTTATCGATTGTGGTTGTGCTACAAAAGATGAAGTAGAAAAACTTGGCGTTCATGTTGGTTGCGTAATTACATATCCTGACACCTTCCACATATTGAATAAAGATAAATTCGTTTGTCGTGCTTTAGATAATAGAATGGGTGGATTTATGATTGCTGAAGTGGCTCGACTACTGAAAGAAAACAAAAAGGAACTTCCTTTCGGACTCTATGTTACAAACTCTGTACAAGAAGAAATTGGTTTACGTGGTGCACAAATGATTACGGAAACAATTAAACCTAATGTTGCCATAGTAACAGATGTAACTCACGATACTACTACGCCAATGATCGACAAGAAAAAAGAAGGTCATTTAGAATTAGGAAAAGG
>Ga0209344_10004160_pt1 | contig 13541 bp, 7 predicted proteins | sample Cruoilmetagenom6_FD_187293 | JGI IMG/M metagenome (GOLD analysis project Ga0209344, IMG submission 187293) | Oil polluted marine microbial communities from Coal Oil Point, Santa Barbara, California, USA - Santa Barbara Oil Seep Sample 6 (SPAdes)... | ecosystem: Environmental > Aquatic > Marine >...
TCTGGCCCAGAAAGATCACCGCAATCGGCCCTAAGGTGGCCGCCGGTCCTTCATTACCCATAATTTGAAACAAAATTAAAGCCGACACAATCACGGTGGCAATGGTGACCCCGGATATGGGGTTATTGGATGAACCCACCAAACCAGCCATATAACCGGCCACTGAGGAGAATATAAAACCAAACACCAACATTAAAAAAGTCATGATTGAGGCAATCATAATGGCATCAGGGTAATCACCTAAGGCTGTTTTGAAGATAAAAAAGACCGGGATGATGGCCAATAAAACCACAATGCCTACATACTGAATGGGTGTGTCAAACTCTGTCCGCGGGATACCACCCTGGTGATTATCACTGGCTTTATAAGCATCTAAACTGGATTTGACACCTTGCCATAAAGGTTTAGCCAAGCTTATCAAGGACCACAAACCACCAATCATCATGGCACCGACACCAATACGACGGTTGTTCTGCCAGGACTCGCCGGCTATTTGTCCCCATTGACCGGCAGTGAGCTCAGCTAATGGTGTGGCAGTGTCGATACCGGTGGCCGCCATAATGGCATCGCCGTTAAAGGCCCAATTCAATGGCACCCCAATCAAGGTACCGATGACACCACCGAGGAATACCAAGAATGCAATGTTTAAACCGACAATAAAGCCCACACCCAACAAAGCCGGACTCAGGGTAATGTTAGCCATAAATAAATAACCACCACTGAAAAATGATTTAACTGTGGCCAAACCGGATGCCAGTAAACCAATACCCGATTCCAATAATTTAATCACACCACCAATAACGGCGGCTTTTAATAAAGTGGCAAAACCTTGTGCTGCCACTGTGTCTTTTACATCATGGAGTCGATCATTCTCAACACCACCGGTTTTTAGCACTTCAGCGGTGGCCACCCCTTCAGGGAATTTTAATTTGGCTTCCACAATCAACGCTTTTCTTAAGGGGATGGTGAATGCCACACCCAAAATGCCACCGACGATGGCGATTGCCACCATTGGACCGTAATCATAGCCACTCCAGGCTTTCATGATTACTAATGCCGGAATGGTAAAGATAATACCCGCCACTAAAGATTCACCGGCAGAAGCCGCGGTTTGTACCATGTTATTTTCCAAGATGGTTGAGCGTCTAAATAAACGCAACAAACCCATGGAAACCGCTGCTGCTGGTATTGATGCTGATACAGTTAATCCCACCAATAGTCCAATATAGGCATTGGCAGCGGCCAAAACCATAGACAATAAAGCCCCCAAAATCAAAGCTTTAACCGTTAATTCTGCGATATTTCGCTCCGCCGGTACCACCGGTATATCGACTGGCTTATCCGCCATATTCACACCTCTATTAAATAAAAACCTGTTTATCTTACTTGAATTGAGATTGACTTGCATCGCTTTTCGGCGGACACCATAAAAGCATGTCTTAGTATGGCGCAAGCCGACTACTGAAAGACATATTCACTTCGATTTGACAGTCATATGGGATAAAATAGACCGTTTTATTTTGCCCATCATCCATGAAGTACATTTCACTGCGCGGCGTCAGAACCCACAACTTAAAAAATATTGACGTCGATTTACCGCGCGATCAATTTATTGTGATTACCGGTTTATCGGGATCAGGTAAATCTTCCTTAGCTTTTGACACCATTTATGCCGAAGGTCAGCGTCGCTATGTGGAATCTTTATCTGCCTATGCCCGTCAGTTTCTATCCATGATGGACAAACCGGATTTAGATCATATTGAAGGACTGTCACCGGCCATTTCGATTGAACAAAAATCCACTTCCCACAATCCGCGCTCGACCGTCGGCACCATCACGGAGATTTATGATTACCTACGCTTATTGTATGCGCGTATCGGAACCCCACGCTGTCCGCAACACGATATTTCCTTGGAGGCACAGGAAGTTTCGCAGATGGTGGACACGGTTCTGGCATTGGATGAGCATCGGAAACTCATGTTATTAGCACCGGTGGTGCGTAACCGAAAAGGCGAACATTTACTGTTAATGGAGCAATTACGTGGCAGCGGTTTTGTGCGGGTACGGATTGATGGTCGGGTCTATAACATTGATGACTTACCGAAACTTAACCCCAAACAAAAACATGACATTGAAGCCGTGGTCGATCGCTTTCGTATTAAGGATAACATGGCGCAACGCTTGGCTGAATCTTTTGAAACGGCTTTATCCTTAAGTGATGGTCTGGCTAAAGTGGTGTCCTTTGATGATGCTGAAGGCACTGAACCGGTGGACTTGTTATTCAGCGCCCTGTTTTCTTGTCCGGTGTGTGATTATTCATTAAGTGAATTGGAGCCCAGATTATTTTCTTTTAACTCACCCAACGGCGCCTGTCCCGAATGTGACGGTTTGGGCGTGAGTCAATTTTTTGATCCCCAACGGATTGTGCAAAACTGGGATTTATCGCTGGCACAAGGCGCCATTCGTGGCTGGGACAAACGCCACGGCTGGTATTTTCAAATGTTGAAAGCTTTGGCTATAGCTTATGATTTTGACACCAATACGCCTTTAAAAGACTTGTCTGATGAGGTACAAAATGTGTTGTTTCATGGCAGTGGCACCACACCCATTAAATTTACCTACTACAGCGATAAAGGCGAATATCAACGCAGCCATCCCTTTGAGGGTATCGCCAACAACTATAAGCGCCGCTTTAAGGAAACTGAATCTTCCATGGTGCGAGAAGAACTAAATAGATATGTCAGCAAAAAGCCCTGTCCGGTGTGCGAAGGACAACGCCTCAATGAAAGTGCTCGACATGTTTATATTGAAGGCACCACCCTGCCCACCATTAATGCCCTGTCGATTGCCCATGCTTATGACTATTTTGATCAATTAAAGTTAGCCGGCCAAAAGGGTGAAATTGCCGAGAAAATCATCAAAGAGATTAAAGAGCGATTAAGTTTTTTAGTTAATGTCGGTCTCAATTACCTGACACTGGATCGCAAAGCAGACTCACTTTCAGGTGGTGAGGCTCAACGAATCCGTCTGGCCAGTCAAATTGGCGCCGGTTTGGTCGGTGTCATGTATGTGTTGGATGAACCCTCCATTGGCCTACATCAACGCGACAATGAAAAGCTGCTCAAAACCCTGGTTAATTTAAAAAACTTAGGTAATACCGTGATTGTGGTAGAACATGATGAAGACGCCATTCGTACCGCTGATCATGTGGTTGACATTGGACCTGGCGCCGGTGTTCATGGCGGTGAAATTGTCGCCCAAGGTACCCCCGACGACATCTGTAACAATAAAAATTCCATTACCGGCCAATACTTAATCGGTGCAGAAAAAATTGATATCCCAACTAAGCGCCACAAACCCGACAAGAAAAAACAATTCAAATTACTGGGCGCCAGCGGCAATAACCTCAAAAATGTCAATCTCAGCATCCCGGCGGGTTTATTGACTTGTGTCACCGGGGTGTCCGGTTCCGGTAAATCCACCTTAATCAATGAAACCTTTTATAAAATTCTGGCCAACGAACTCAATCGGGCTTCGCACCGTGCCCAACCCTATGATCGTTTTGAACACATTGAACTGTTTGACAAGGTCGTTGAAATCAACCAAAAACCAATTGGCCGCACACCGCGCTCCAATCCGGCCACCTATACCCAGTTATTCGGTCCTATTCGAGATATGTTTGCCGCCACCCCTGAAGCCCGTACCCGTGGTTATAAACCCGGACGCTTTAGCTTTAACGTGAAAGGCGGTCGTTGTGAAGCCTGCCAGGGCGATGGTTTGATTAAAGTTGAAATGCACTTTTTACCGGATGTTTATGTCACCTGTGACACCTGTCAGGGCAAACGCTATAACCGTGAAACGCTGGATGTGAAATACAAAGGCAAAAATATTTATCAAGTGCTGTCCATGACCGTCGAAGAGGCCGCCGAGTTCTTCAGTGCCATCCCTAAAGTCAATGATAAATTACAAACCTTACTGGATGTCGGCTTAAGCTATATTACCTTAGGCCAAAATGCCACCACCTTATCCGGTGGCGAAGCCCAACGGGTAAAACTGGCCAAAGAATTGTCCAAACGCGATACCGGTCAAACCGTATACATCTTAGATGAACCGACCACCGGTCTGCATTTCGCAGACGTTAAACAATTACTCAAAGTACTGCATCGTTTACGTGATAACGGTAACACCATTGTTGTGATTGAGCATAATTTAGATGTGGTCAAAACCGCGGATTGGATCGTTGATTTAGGTCCCGAAGGTGGTCAGGGTGGCGGTGAAATACTGGCTGAAGGTAGCCCGGAAGCGATAGCTAAAGATAAAGACAGTCACACCGGACGCTTTTTAGCACCTATGTTGAAAGGATAAACCCTGACGCTAAGCTCATTTGCTATTGAGCAGTGAGTTGATATCCAACACCACGCACAGTCTTAATCCAGCGCTCCTTGTTAAACGGCTTTAAAGCTTTGCGTAAGCGTAATATGTGGACATCAACGGTGCGGTCTTCCACCGTGGCATTATATCCCCAGACATGGTTTAAAATTTGTTCGCGACTGAGCAATTTTTCACTGTTTTCGAGCAATAGTTTAAGCAATTTGAATTCTGTTAAACTGAGATTAAGCGCTTCATCATCAACCCAAACCCGATGGGCATCAATATCCATACGTATATGCTGATAACTGAGTTGCCTGTTATCCTGATAACCCTGGGCTCGACGTAAATGGGCTTTGATTCGGGCAATCAATTCTTGCACCGAGACCGGTTTGATTAAATAATCATCCGCGCCGAATTCTAAGCCTTTAATTTTATCCCGTTCCTCGGCCCGTGCTGTCAGCATAATCAAGGGCAAATCTTTCAGCACATCATCACGGCGAATCATGGCCACCAGCTCCAGACCACTGAAATCCGGCAAACCCCAATCAATCACCACCAAATCCGGGCGTTGTTGTTGCAACTGTTGCAAGGCCTGAGTACCGGATTCCGCTTTAACAACCTGGAAACCACCATTTGATAAAGAAAAGGCCATCATTTCACGGATGGCCGGGTCATCTTCTACAATAAGAATATTTTTAAACATATTACACAGCAGTTAGCGATAAGTGCATCTTAATCTGCTTTTGTGACAAGTATATGACACGGAGGTCTTAAGTCATCAATCTTCGATAGGCTTATCATCAATCGCCGGTTGATCTTCACGTTTATGTAGAATAACAATGGTGTGGCCTTTTACGGCGATACTGCCCTGGGTTTGCAATTCTTTAAGCACCCGACCGGCCATTTCCCGTGAACAACCAACAATTCGAGATATCTCCTGACGCGATACTTTGATTTGAGTACCATCAGGATGCGACAAGGCTGCCGGTTCTTTGCATAAATCCAATAAAGTCCGGGCAATGCGTCCGGTGACATCTAAAAAGGCCAGACGATGAACTTTTCGTGAAGTTTGTAATAATCGATGGGTTAATTGGGTACCGATGGCATACAAAATATGACTGGCATCGTCTTTCAGTTCGTTTTGGAACAATTGACCCAAACGCATGTAACCAATTTCTGCTACTTCAGTTTTTTCTTTGGCTTTAACCATCACTTCACGACGTTCGGTTTTCATAAACAAACCCATTTCACCGATAAAATCACCTTTGTTTAAATACGCTAAAACAAGTTCTTTACCCTCGTCATTCTCATAAGAAATAGTCACCGAGCCACTAATAATATAGTACAAGGTATTGGCTAAATCTCCGGGCCTGATAATGGTGGTTTTATTGGGAAATTTACGGCGATGACACAACGACAAAAATCGATTCATCGACTCCACGCTGAGCTCAAAAAAGCTGCTGTTTTGAAACCGCTCACTTAAATATAGTTCATCATACTCTGTATCATTAAATACGTCTGACATGTCAGAATCCTCTGTCATTCTGTTTTAAGGCGCTTAGCGCCAAAATTGTTTGATTCATTTGATATACCTTTGTTTGGCTTTCAACCCCACTAACATCATAACCTATTTTTTAGCTATTTTGAAACACTGCCTCACATTCAACCAGCAAGTCTTCTCGACAAATATCACCACCCAAAATGACATACTGGCCCAAACCGGTATCAGCAATACATTGTTGCAAATCATTAACATCCTTGGTGTCGCGTAAATAAAACCGAAATAAACCGTCATGTAATTGTGAATTAATATCTGAAGCCTGCAGCAAAACATTAATATTTTTCATACATTCTTTAAACTGTAAGCGTAAATCATCTTTATGGATGGTTTCATGTCCGACCACGCTGGCGGTACCACTGCACATGAGTAAATCACCAAACTGCATGGCCCGCGAAAAACGGGGTTGTTTGGGTGAATAATGCAGCGGATATTCCCACGCTGAAACCTGACGGGTATTTTCAATCACGGTACCGGCCGTCTTTGAAAATATAAATACATAACAGGATTGCTGATTATGGGTACCAATGGCAGTGGCAGCCGGATTGGGCTGACCCAATTGGTTATGCTGATCTAATAAGGCATGTCTGGCCACGCAAAAACGCTGATAATTTTCCATACCGGCCCGGTCATCATTAATGGCCGGAAAATAGTTCCAAACACGGATTAAGTGCTTATAACCCATCGCTTGACTGCTTTGAAAGGCATCATCATAAACAGTACTAACCACCTCATTCAGCTGTGGCGATCGACTGTCATAAAGTAACACCATAAAATGCTCACTTTTAATAAGTCGTCGACTGTTTTCGCGTTCGACATCAATATTTGGGCTATTATTCTGCCATATTTCATCATAGTCAGGCGATTGAGCCAACACCTCAAAGGGTAGAACAGCAGTGGTGTCATCGGGCTTTAGCTGATTCATATAAGTGAATCGAATCAACTGATGAGCTTTTAAATCTGTACCCACCTGCAACTGTTCAACTTGGGAAGCCATTTTTTTCATTTAACTAATTGTTTTTTATGGTGTTTACAAAAAACACCTGACCATTGGCAATCGCCTATTATGATAAAAACCGATAACGATAACAAGACTGATAGAAAGAAATCATCTTCTAAGCTCAAAGCGGTTGAATCTTTGTGCAATGCCGGAATCGATGATTTACAATAAGCATTTTTTATCTGCAAATAGACATGGCCTTGCAATTTCAAAATACATTAACCGGTGACAAGGAAGTTTTTGTGCCTTTGGATGAACAGCGAATTACGGTTTATCTCTGTGGCCCCACAGTTTATAATTATGCCCATATCGGCAATGCTCGGCCAGCGGTGGTGTTTGACGTGTTAAATCGCCTTTTGCGGTATCATTATCCGGAGGTGGTCTTTGCCCGAAATATCACCGATGTGGACGATAAAATAAACAAACAATCACAACAAAGCGGACAGTCCATTCAAACCATTTCAGCCAAGTATGCACAAGCCTATAACGAAGATTTAGCGACTTTAAATGTCCTGCCACCGGATATAGAACCACACGCTACTGAGCATATTGCCGAAATGATTGTTATGATTAAAACCTTAATCGACAAGGGCCATGCGTATGAACAGGATGGTCATGTGCTGTTCGATGTGACCACTTATCCAGATTACGGTCAATTATCCAAACGCGATTTAGACGATATGCGCGCCGGTGCCCGTGTTGATGTGGCTGATTACAAGAAAAACCCCGGTGATTTTGTCTTGTGGAAACCCTCATCAGATGACTTACCCGGTTGGGACAGTCCCTGGGGACGCGGTCGACCCGGCTGGCACATTGAATGTTCGGCGATGGCAGCAAAACACCTGGGAGAAGTCATCGATATTCACTGCGGCGGTCAAGACTTAATTTTTCCTCACCATGAAAATGAAATTGCCCAAAGTTGTTGTGCCAATGATGAACCTTTGTTTGCGCGCTATTGGTTGCACAATGGCTTTATTACCATGAGCGACCAGAAGATGTCGAAATCTCTCGGCAATATCGAATTAATCCGCGATGTACTCAAAGCGCATCACGGTGAAGTGATTCGCTGGGTGTTACTCAATGCCCACTACCGACAATCGGTGAACTGGTCTGAAAAAAGTATCAACCAAGCGCAAAAAACATTGGATCGAATGTATCGTATACTGGTTGACCATAGTGACATTAAAGTCCAACAACAACCCCCTGACAAACAGCTGGTGGCTGCTTTAAATGATGACATAAACACACCACAAGCCTTTGCCCGTCTAATTGCATTGGCCAAATCCCTACAAAAAAGTCATGACGCAAATGAACAAGCTGAGCTCAAAGGTCAGCTGTTGGCTTCAGCAAATTTATTGGGTGTTTTACAAACTGACCCACAGCAATGGTTTGATAATAAACAATCAACCACTGACGATTTAAAAGAAACTGTGGCGCAATTAATTCAAGAACGTGAAACCGCCAGAAAAAATAAAGATTGGCAGCGTTCGGATGACATTCGAGACGAATTAGATACAATGGGCGTGGTAATTGAAGATTCAGCTGACGGCACCCGCTGGCATTTAAAAGAGAAATAATATGACTGAAATGGACAACCAAGAAGAAATTATCGACACCTTTGATTTATTTGACGACTGGTTACAAAAATACCAATACATCATTGATTTGGGTCAGGAACTGCCTGAATTGGATGCGCAATATAAAGTGGATGAGAATTTATTGGCCGGTTGTCAATCACAAGTCTGGCTGATTCATGAATACAGAGACGGCCAGTTATATTTTTATGCCAACTCCGATGCCGCCATTGTCTCGGGATTGATTGCCCTGGTGATGACCATTTATTCCGGGCAAACTCCACAATATATCGTCGATACCGAACCTGATTTTATTGAGCTCATCGGTTTATCATCTCATTTATCCCAAACCCGCAGTAATGGTCTCAATGCCATGATTGAAAAAATTCAGTCTGTTGCGAATGATTTTTTAAAAAAATAAAGAGGTTTTTACTGGATTGACAGCTTCTTTATGGCAGATATTTGATTGTTCAAATTAGCCAGCATTTCATGAACTTGTTGAGTCACCCTTTGATAACCTTGAGAATCAGGCAAATAGATATTATCAACCAGAACTAACACCGAAGTAAGCAGCTTTTTAGCTGTTGCTGTTTCACCACACTGATAAAACAATCGTCCCAGCCACAACTCTGCTCCCAAGCGACGCCAGCTTTTTTCAGATTCTTGATTAAGTTGGTTTAAAAATAACTGCATATCATTAAGAAATCGGCCACACTGACCGGGTTGAGATTGTTGTAGTTCAATCGCCCATAAGGTGACTTGGTTATACAGGTTACTACGACCTTTGTCTGTATACACTGGCATCGCCAGTTCAGATAAATGCTTAGATTCTATCAATTGATTATCTTTGGCCAACACCCTGGCTAAATTACTACGCGCACTGGCGACACCGTAGCTGTCTTCACCCCAAACATTAATCCGAATGCGTATCGATTCACGATAACCTTGCTCGGCATCTTGATAACGACCTAAGTCTTCATATAAGTAAGCAATATTGTTTAATCGAACCGCATATTCTGCGGACTCTTTGCCTTCATTAATCTCGGCTAATTCCAATGCCCTTTGGTATTTTGGTAATGCCTTTGAAAAGGCCCCGCGATCATGTAAGAACACAGCGCGTTCAGCCGCCAAATCACCGAGTCGCGGATGGTTGTCTGGATAGAGTTTTTCCGCAATGGTTTCAGCTTCCGATAAAAGTTCATCGGCTTTTTCATAACGCTCTAACCTTTGATACACCATGGCATTATTGATTATTCGCGTATGGGTATGTGGATGCATCTTACCAAATACCTGCACCCCAAATTCCAGGGCTTTTTGGTGATGCTCAAGTGACTTTTTATCATCATTATTAGCATACGCAACACCCAGTTCATTATGAATACGCCCCAATAAATTCGGATCTTTGATATCGGCTTGTCGCACCTCTTGTAATGCTTTGAGCGCCCATACCAGACCCTCTTTTTTGCGTTTCATATTGCTTAAACAGGTGGATTTAATAATGTAATAGCGGCTACGGGTTTTAATATCACTCACCTGTGGCAACAGCTGATCACCAGAATCTAAATGCGCTAAACTTAATTCATTGTTACTCATCCAGGTTGCATTCAGCGCCAGCTGGGCATCCACGATTAAAGCCTCTTCATATAACTCATTTTTTAAGGCCAAATCCCGAGCGCGTATATAATAATCGTAGGCTTTTTTATAATCCCCGAGATTGTGTTGGATGGAAGCAAAGGTCACCAATAACGAAGTTTTCAGCACCGGTTGATTATTTAAAGAGCTGGTTATCTGACGCTCACCCAAAGCCAGCACATCTTGCAATGAAATATCTTTGCCACCGGAACCCAGTGGTGAAGCTGACTTTAATAAAGTGATCAAGAAATCTCTGGTTGAATTGGCAATCTGCGCTTGGCTTTCCGCGTATTGTTGTGCCTGCAAAGCCTGATCTCGCTGGACCGCCAATTGTCGGTTAAAATTAACCAGCAATATTTGCAAAAACAACACCGCGACCAATAACAACACGGCCATGGCTGTGGCCACCGGATTTCTTAATAAAAACTTTTTACTGCGATACCACCAACTATCACCACCGGCCATTAACGGTTTATGGTCTAAATAATTCTTGAGGTCTTGTAGCAAATCATTAACTGTTTGGTAACGGCGCTCCGGTTCTTTGCGCAAAGCCATTAACACCAGATAATCCAATTCCCTGTTAATCTTCGTTGATAATGATTTATCTTCAGCAAACGCCATTCTTTCACTTGGTGGCAAGGGAATTTGAGCGGTGATGCTGTCAATTAATTGAGCCGGTGAGGCGTTGTCGACTTTATGGGCTTTTTGTTCTGTTAGTAACTCATACAACAACAGCCCCAGAGAGTACACATCGGTGACCGTGGATACTTTTTCGCCCTTTAACTGTTCCGGGCTGGCATAGGCCATGGTCAGCATTTGTTCGTGTTGGGTTTCCGTTAAATTAAGGTCTTTGGATTTGGCCACGCCAAAGTCCAGTAATTTAACCACTCCATTTTGATCAACCATGACATTGGACGGTTTAATATCACGATGAATAATACCGTTTTGATGGGCATAAGCCACCGCTTCGCACACTTGCATAAATAAGCGTAAACGTTGTTTTAAGGTCAATTTTTTTTGCTTAACATATTCAATGATATCGGTGCCATCAATCCATTCCAGTACCATATAATGACGGTCATTTGAATATTCACCACCGCTAATTAATTGGGCAATATGCGGGTGTGATAATTGTGCCAGTAGTGACCTTTCAGCCAGAAAACGTTGCTCATCTTTATCTTTATGGATGGGCTTTAATATTTTAATGGCCACCTGTTGTTCAAATTGACCATCAATGCGTTTAGCCAGCCACACATCACCCTGACCACCACGACCGATCGGTTTCACCAGTTCGAATTCATTAAATAAATTGCCGGCTTTGAGGTCTTCAATGGCCAATTTGTTCTTAACCGCATTAATGAGTTGATTGGAAATATTAATGTCTTTGTTTTGGTGTTTGAGTAAGCGTAAAACCTTTTGTTTAACTTCTTTCGGGAAATCAGATGACTCAACCCAATCAATTTGCTGCTCAGCCGGCAAATCTAAACATTGATTGAACAATTCTTTTATCTGGCTTTTTTCGTTCATTCGTTAAACTCACAAAACGTACATTTTAATTTTCTCAGGATACATATGAAAGAAACTTCAATACGAGTCCGGCTTATTTAAAGAAAAAATCAACATAATGCCTACAGGCGCTATTCTATAATTAATTGATTAGATTTATGCTGTATCATATCCATTAGCTGACCAACTCGTTTAGTCACGAATTGATGTCCTTCTGAATCAACCGCATACACCTGACCAACCATATCCAACACCGCCTGCAGCATGTCTTCAGCACGCTGTATTTCGCCGCACTGATAAAATAGCTGACTCAACCACAGATTTGCTGACATGTGCTTAGCGCTTTTATTGGACTCATTCTTGAGCTTGTCCAAAAATGCCTGCATATCAGGGAAAGTTTGAGCGCAATGTTCGGGCATCAATTTGTTTATTTGGATTGCCCAAAGAGTCACATGATTGTAAAGATTACTACGGCCTGCAGATTCATATATCGATATCGCTTGATCAGACAATATTTTGGACTCATCAAGTTCACCTTGTTTCGCCAGGACTCTGGCTAAATTCCCATAGACATTTGCCGTAGACGGGCTGTCTTTACCCCAAATTTTCAATCGGATTTTTAGTGATTCCCGATAACCTTGTTCAGCCTCTGCTAATTTGCCTCTGGATTCATTAAGGTAAGCCTGATTATTGAGTCCTATGGCATAATCAGCCGACTCTTTGCCAACATTCATTGCATCTATTTTTAAGGCTTGTTTGAATTTCAATTCTGCATCTTTATAAAATCCTCTGTGGCTTAAAAAGTTCGCTCTTTGTGTAGCCAGATAGGCCATTGTTGGGTGGTTGTCAGGAAATAATTTGTCCGCCATGATTTGAGCTTCCAAAAACAATTCATTCGCTTTCACATAATTCTCTAAACGGTAATAACCATTCGCCGTATTGCTTAACCGAGAAAACACTTTTGGGTCCACTTCACCATAAGCCTGACGAGCATACTGTAAGGCTTGTTTTTTATGCTCGAGCGCTCGTTGATTATCAATTCTGGAATAACTAACCCCAATTTCATTGTGAATTCGGCCTAATAACTTAGCATCTTCAATACCGGCAACGGTGACATCATCCAGTACTTTTAAAGCCAAGGCTAAACCCGCTTTTCTATGTTCCGAAGCCGTTAATACCGTGGCTTTTATAATTTCATACCAAGCTTTTTCGGTGGTATCGGTAATGTTCGCTAATAATTGATCACCTTTATCCAGGTGTTTTTGAGCACGGCCATATTGACTCATCCAGGCTGCATTGAGTGCCATTTGGACCTGAGCAATGATGGCTTGATAATAAAGTTGATTATCAAGCGCTAACTGGTAAGTCATTTGATAGTAATTCAATGCACTTTCATAGTTTCCCAGATTGTGTTTTATAGAGCCAAAGGTTTTCAGCAATTCACTTTTCAAAACCGGCTCGTCTTCAAGGCTATTAATAATTTGTTTCTCACCAATGGCTAAGACATCACCTAAGCGAATATCTTTCCCTTGCGTGCCTAAGGGCGAAGCTGCTTTTAAAATATTAAGCAGAAAATCACGTGTTTGGTTCGCTAATTTAGCCTGATGTTCAGCGTCCTGTTGTGCCGATAGTGCTTGATCGCGTTGCACTGCAATTTGTTGATTGAAATTAACCAACGATATTTGTAAAAATAGCATAACACTGATGAGAATCACAGCCATGGTGGTGGCCACCTGATTTCTAAATAAAAACTTTTTAACTCGATACAACCAACTATCGCCACCAGCCACTAATGGCTTATGGTCTAAATAATTCCTGATATCCTGACTTAAGTTGTTCACCGTCTGGTATCTGCGATCCGGCTCTTTTCTAAGCGCCATGAGTACCAGGCAATCTAATT
>Ga0209344_10004161_pt1 | contig 13537 bp, 12 predicted proteins | sample Cruoilmetagenom6_FD_187293 | JGI IMG/M metagenome (GOLD analysis project Ga0209344, IMG submission 187293) | Oil polluted marine microbial communities from Coal Oil Point, Santa Barbara, California, USA - Santa Barbara Oil Seep Sample 6 (SPAdes)... | ecosystem: Environmental > Aquatic > Marine...
ATCAAGGATAGCGATGTTCAGGGTATGAAATTACTCATCAAAGCTTATGGGAAATGTACTACCGATCATATCTCTATGGCGGGTCCTTGGTTGCGTTTTAGAGGTCATTTAGATAATATTTCGAATAACTGTCTTATTGGTGCGGTTAACGCTTTTAATAAAAAGACAAATTTTGTAAAAAATCAACTAGATGGAGAATACGGTGGTGTTCCAGATACACAACGTGAATACAAGAAGAACGGTATTTATACCGTTGTCGTGGGTGATCATAACTATGGTGAAGGTTCTTCTAGAGAACATGCTGCAATGGAACCACGCCATTTAGGAGTGGCCGTTGTTTTGGTAAAGTCGTTTGCACGTATCCATGAAACCAACTTGAAAAAGCAAGGAATGCTTGGATTGACGTTTGCGAATGAAGCTGATTATGATAAAATTCAGGAAAATGATACGTTCAACTTGGTTGATATCGCTGAATTTGCACCAGACAAGCCGCTTACTATTGAGATCGTACACGCTGATGGTTCTAAGGATACTATCAAAGCGAATCATACCTATAATGATGCGCAGATTCAATGGTACCGTGAAGGAAGCGCTTTAAATCTCATTAAAAAGCAAAATGCTAAGTAATATAAAACTCCCGCTTTTTAAGCGGGAGTTTTTTTATTGTATTTGATAGATCAAAAAGTCCTCTCGGATACAGATTCTAGCGTGTACCTTGTTTAGTTAAAAGCTATGTTGCTTAATTTTACTTTTATGCTTCGACTAAAAACATTTCTGAAAAAACAATGGAGTAATCTTCTTTTTGTTGTGGTCATTATTCTTATGATCATTCCGCAGACACGTATGCCAATTCAAGTTTTTCTACAAAGACTAATTGCATTTAGTCCTTCGGAAGTAAGTGTGGAAGATAGAAGTGTACTTACCGATTATAAATGGAATTTACTCACATTAAACGGAAGTACTGCTAATTTTTCAACTTCGGAAGGAAAGGTGATTGTGGTCAATTTTTGGGCTACTTGGTGTCCGCCATGTGTTGCTGAGATGCCATCTTTACAATCGCTCTATGATCACTATGGAGATAAAGTTGATTTCTACTTTGTTTCTACGGAAGAAGCCGAAAAGCTTTCTAGCTTTCTTCAGAAGAAAGAATATAGCTTCCCTGTATATAGACAAATAGAAGAAGCGCCCGAAGCTATTCGTACGAATGCGTTGCCCACCACCTATGTTATTTCAAAAAGTGGAACCATTGTGATTAATAAAACGGGAGCGGCAGCCTGGGATAGTGAAAAGGTGTATACGTTGTTAGACGAACTCATAAGCGAGTAGCTAGCAATTAGTGTTGTTCATTCACGAGTTTTTTAAGCAGTGCGATCTGGCCTAAATGATAATGGCTATGTTCAATTAAGCCGTGAAGGTTTCTGAAATAGGAACCATATTTTACATCGTAGAAGTCTTTAAGCATCATTTCCTCTGGGAGTTGTTCAATAAGAGAAGCAAGAGCTTCAACATCGCTCCATGTTTTTTCTTTCATTGTGTTCCAATCGGCGTGAGATGTTATCGGTGGATGATCAAAACTTAAATGATCTGCAGCGTTTAAGGGGTTTCCTCGCAGCACATCAAGTTGCGCGACAACATAGTAATGACTGTGAAAAAGGAGCGTTGCAATGGTGTTTAGTGATCCTATTTGGGTTGTTGCTTGTTTCCAATCAACATCTTCCAATTGTTTTTTAAAATTAGAAGCCGTCCAGTTGCCATCAAAATAGACATCGCGTAAGTGTTTTGCAGTTTGAGTTGCGCTATTCATTGTGGGTAGTGTTTTGTAATTTGCTTAATATTTTTTCTTTAAATTTATCTTTCTCATCAATATATAGAACTAAAGTTTTAAACGTTTTCTTGATGCCATATAAACCGGTTAGGTGTTGTGTTCTATTGAAAGTGATGATCATATTGTGAGTTTCCAAGCTTCCTAAAAATGATAAACTTCGAATCTCGTTATCCAATTTTATTTCACGGGAGCTTATTTCAATCGATTCAATTTCGTGATAGGCTATGGTTGCCTCGCCCATGATTCCATACCGAAGATACAATGCTGAATCGTCTAAAATGATGGGTCTTTTTAACATCGCTTTTAAAAAGCCAAAAAGCTGAATACCAGAATAAATACTCAACAGGGTGAAAATCCACGCGGCTATAATACTCCAGTTAGCAAGGATCTTGTGGAAAACAACAGTTTCAACCGTAACAATAAGGATGATGGCCGCGAGAAGGGTAATGGTACCACTATTTTTATGATAAGAGAATTCGTTACATTTTAGAACTTTGGGTTTCCAGTAGACGAAGCCGTAGTAAAATACTGCGATTTCAGTAACCACTGGGATTACAAATGCCTTTGGAAGTATTTTGGAGCAAGCTTCTTTCAGTAAGATAAAAAAATCGGTTGTTTGATCGTTGCTTCGGTCATAAGATCTGAGCAGTTTTCGAAGATGATATATGACGTACGATGCAACAGTTATTTCAATTAGGGGAATAGCCCAAGTTTTGAATAAATTTAAATAGTATTGGTTTTCCGAAGGAATACTAAAAGTAGCTACAAGTACCCCTAGGAATATAAAAGGAACTACGGTAGTTTTGGGAATATTGGTTTTCCTAATTAATAAAAAATAAAGAAACGGTATGGTTAGTAGAAGATCAATGGTGATAGCCGTAGCAAGCAGTTCAGGACTTTTGGTGAACGCAGATGAACTTGCAATTAACACCATAAAAAGAATAAGACCTAGCGGTATTAAAAACCGGAGAATGGTATTTTGAGCTGTTAGTTTTTGATCCATAACATGGGACTATCAGTATACTAAAGGATACATGCTTAAAGATACAAAATATAGAGGATTTGTTGCGTCGTTTATCATATGTACATAAAAAATATTTTGGTGTGGAGTAGGTGCTGGGCTAATCAAAAGTATGGATCGCTATCGCTGCTTACGGTAAGGCTGCACAACAGAAAATTTATTTAGTAGGATTCTATTATTCTAAAATAACAAAGAACCCTTTTAGTCCTGATAAGATACTTTGAACCGCGTAGGAGGCGAGAATAAGCCCCATGATCTTACTTACTACGGTAATTCCGTAATCTCCAACCCGTTCTTTTACCTTATTGGCAATAAGTAATAGTAAACATGTAATTGCAATAACCACAAATACCAATACTGTGGTCATAGCTTGTTGTTGAATTGAATAAACTGTGTTGTCTGTCATTAGAACAACGGCCATGATCGCTCCAGGAGATGCGATAGATGGAATAGCGACAGGAAATATGGTAACATGCTTATAATCTTTGATTAGATGTTTTTCAGATTCTGGTTTACCATCTCCAAAAATCATGGTAAGGGCAAATAAAAATAGAATGACACCTCCCGATATTTGAAACGCGTCCAGAGAGACATCCATACCATCGAGTACGAGTTGTCCTACTACGATAAAGATCAAAAGAATAAAGAACGCAATGATAGATGCTCTAATGGCGACTCGCTTCCTATGACTCTTATTTAACTGTTTGGTAGCTTCTAAATAGACTGGAACTGAACCCAAAGGATCAATTACAGCAATTAGAAAAAATATGGTGTTTAAAATTTCCGTCATTGTCAAAAAATGTAGGTAATAAAATTAAAGATTTGAAATTTCTTTAGCACGTTTTAGGCGTAAAAATGTGCTTCAAAAACTAAATATAAATTGATGTAAGATAACAAGGTTGTTTCAGTTTTAATTCTGCATTGAGAATGTATGATTCTTTTCTAAATATCAATGTAAATAGGAGCCTGCTATCATTTATTACTACATATGATGATGGAATATTCTAGAGACTAGTTTTTAGAGTATCTTTGACAAAGATTATTTAGTCAGTAGGGTAATTACCTCTTCGTTAATTTTTAACGAGTTACTTCAAGAGCCTTCATAATGACGAATGATGCGCTAGCAGACAACTTAATGCTTGATTGCTATTTAATAACTACTTTAATAGTATTTTAATTTACGCTTTGCTCATCTCATTACTCTGCAATTCGTTTCAATTTAACGTTAATTGATGAATGCAGATATTCCTATAAATAAACCGCAACCTATTTTGAATCCGAAAGAATTGACTCTTTTTGATCGCAATACCAATATTAGGAGCGCTATTCAAGCTTTAGAGTCGGGAACACCTATTCTAGTTACGGAATTTTACAGTAATGGAATGTTACTTCTTAAGGAATTGCAAAGACACCTTAAGAAGAAGTTTCCGAACAAGTCATTTAAAGAACAACGTACGTATCGTTCAGAATTTCAAAAGCTGTCAAACCTTGTTTTGATAGAAATAGAAAACACGATTTAAAAGTTAAAAAGGCACCCTCCATTGGATGGTTAAAATTGCTGTATCCAGAGGTGGATACTTTCTTTTTAAGTTTTCCTCAAGTTCAAGGGCTAAATAGTTCGTGGCAATGGTATCAAAATGGAATTGTAGTGCCAGTCTTACGCAATAAGCTACATCCGTATTACGGCGTTTATTTTCCTACGCGTTTTGATCATTTGATACTTTTCGATAATTGGTTGCAGCGGTATAAAGGTTTGAAGAAATCGGCTATAGATATCGGTGTGGGAAGTGGAATTCTTTCTTTCCAGCTTGTAAAACATGGTTTTCAGAAGGTTTACGGTACCGATACAAATCCGAATGCCATTGTTGGTTTGATTGAATATATGGGAGACACCAAGCTGTCTCGGAAGATATCGTTAGATTTCGGAAATCTATTTTCAAATTGGGAAATGGAAACGGAATTGATTGTTTTTAACCCACCATGGTTGCCAAAATCATCTGATTTAGATAAAAATGATGAAGCTATATATTATGACAAAAATTTGTTTCCTGACTTTTTCGAAGGTGCATACAAGCGATTGTTAAAGGAAGGAAAACTTGTTGTTTTATTTTCAAATTTAGCCCAAATAACGGGTATCACAAAAGTGCATCCAATTGAAAAGGAACTTGCCGAAAATGGAAGGTTTCAATTGGAAAAATGTTTTAAAAAGACGGTAAAAACTGCTTCGGAAAATACCAAACGCGATCAGCATTGGCGTTCTTCCGAAGAAGTTGAACTATGGGTACTCACAAAAGTCTAACGACTTATAGCTCTTCCCCGACATGTTTTTTGTAGAAAGTCCAGGTTTCTTTTGCCACATTTCGACCTAATTCAAGTCCAGCGGTGTTATCTGATTGAATATGATATCCTCCTAAAACACGTGAGATTCCAGCCATTTCTGCAGTTTCTGTAAATGTTGGGAATTTTAAGGTAATTGTGTCTCCCAAGTTATTTGGCTCTGTTAATGCGCCTGCAACCATTACAGCCTCGGAACCAAATTCTTCACTTCCCGTCCACATTTTTAAAGCTTCTGCGCAACCTCCGCTAATGGTACTGTGACCAGAGGTGTAACTTGGAAATGGCGGACATAAAAAGATGTCTGGTGAATATGGTTGCCATTCTGATCCGTCCATTTCTATCATTCCTTTTCCTTCACCACCCCAAGCTTTTATTTTTTGGTCTTCATAATATTTATGAACTAAAGCATATGGTCTGGCAGAATCATAAAACATTTTAGAGTCCCAAGAGGCAATAAACGCGTCCATTGCTACCACTTGATTATAAAAGTACATTTTCACATCTTGATCAAGAGTGTGGTTGTCTCTTCTTGAAACATCTTGTGCAAATTTTAGCCAGTGCCCTGCTTGTTGAACAGACTGCGGACCATCTCGCATAAATTCTACTAAAGCCTTTTGGTAATCGGTTAAATTTAATTGTAATTCAATAACTTCTTGAACTTCCTTTTCCATTTGCTCAGAACCTATTTTTGGTGGTGGACCTGGACGGAATTGATCGCCAGATTTTAATGCAATTGGCTTTACCTTGTCCCAAAAAGGAGTTAGGCATCCAGGAGCATACTTGCCACCTTTGCCATCTGAAAAGTATTTTGGTTGCCAGCGATCAGGATCAATATTTTCATCGGGAGAATTTACAGGTGAATAACCCGTATAGTCAAAGTAAGGCTCTCCTTCTGAACCTTCTTCTTCTCCGTATTGATTGGCACCGTCATTTTTTCTTGCCTCTATTACAGCTTTGGCGGCTAAGTTTCCAATGCCTTCAGGTGTATTTGGATCCATAGATTCATTGGTTGGGTCTAAACCTAATTTCACCATGAATTCAGAAAACATTTCCTTATCTGAATAATAATACTCATTCATTGCCCTGTACGCCGCATAGCTAATTGCAATTTCTTTATTTTTCAGTGTTTGCTCGTTCGTTGGTCTTCTTTCAACTCCGTCGAGATATACTGGTATTGCCTTGGCATCAAACCTAGACCAGGCATCAAAAATAGAAACAGAGATCAATGCTAAATAGCGTGATGTTACTGTGGGTCTGGGTTTAAATCTTTCAGTGTCATTTGCTTGAGCCGTTAAAGCCATATGTCCCCATTGATAGGCAATATTATCAACACCTTTGGGTTCTGCGGTCTCTACTAGATCTTGGTCTTCTTTATGACTTTCTTTTTGTTTACAGGAAAATAGCGTTAATGTGATAATTAACAATAATAATGTTTTTTTCATATTGAAATAATTAGGTTGTGTTAAGGCCGTAAGTAAACTGTGTAGAAGGCTTTTGGCTGTTGTAATTCGTTGTGGCACTGCAACAAAGAAGGTGCAAAGCATTATCAGCTGTGTTGACAGCATGAAATTTAGTGGCCATGACGAAGTAGTTGGTTAGTTAATTGGAAATAAATATACGTTTTTTTAGAAAACTAGATCGCTGTAGTCATAAAATGTGATCAATTGAATTGAGATCTTCAAAAGTCAATTTTGTTACGCTTGCCCTAACAGCTTGTGAGAAGCGTCGCAGTTCGGCTTTGAGTTTGATTGTTCGCAGTTTCAATCATTTAATCCGTATCCAGCGAGAATACGTTCTATGTTTTGCTCAATTCTCGATAGTTTTGTTTTGGATTGTTTTGGTTTCGAAAAATACAAAAGATAGCCTCGTTGTCTTCCTTGAGTTAGATTCTTAAACGCCTTCTGAAAATCTGGACGTTGTTTAAAAATTTGTGCCAATTCGATAGGGGTCTCAAATTCTGAAGTTTTCTTCGGAAGTAGCTTTATACCAGAACGCTCGATTTTAATCGCTTCGTGAATGTACTGTTTTATCACGGCTTCAAGTTCGATGATTTCTGAAACATCGGTAAAGCGAATTTGTCTGGCAAATTGTACATTTTCTGTTTGCTGAATTAATATATTATGTGGGTCTTTCAGTAGGGCACCTTTGGTAAATAAGATAGCAGCGTATTCCTTAAAATCGTGAATCAAAAGGATATTTTTGCCGTCATCGGTATAACACGGATGCATCCATTTAAAATCTTCAGTCAATCCGCAATCAAGAATAATTTCCCGAAGTGCTGCTAATTCATTCTTCCATTTTTTAATGGAGTTCAAATATTTAGTGATATCTTCATTCATAAATAAGAAGGTATTTTTAAACTATAAAGATACTTAGTTGTTCAGAAATGACAACGGCTACTGTGTTATTTACTAGTCACTTTCGAAATAAATATACGATTTTTAGTGCTAATGCGCTAGGAAGATCACACCGTGGGCTGTTGACTTTTTCCGAAGGAGTCCTTATCATGTTTCCGATTTTTCAAAACATATATACTGCGATCATTCATCCGCTTAAATATTCAGTATCGCAATAACACGCCTACGCATATGCACTTCTTCCAGCTTCGATCACAATGTCAATAATTTCATGAATATCCTTTTTTGAAGTTCGAAAGTTTACAATACAGGCTCTTAGGCAATAGTGGTCATTCACAAAAGCATTCGATAAAAATGCTTTGCCACCCGTATGTATTTCATTCAGGATTTCTTCGTTTAATTTATTCAGAGCTTCGTTGTTATTGGAATGTGTTAGTGGAATATATCTAAACGTAGTAATACTTAGATTTTGGGACACAGCTTCCAATTCAGGGTGTTTTTTAGCCAGATCATATAGGGTTTCGGAAAGTGCAATATCTTCACTTATTAGTTTTTGATAACCGCTTCTGCCTACTTGTTGTAAGCTTAGCCACACCTTTAAAGCTCTAAACCCACGTGAATTTTGTAGACCATACTCGTAAAAGTTTTGAGTAAGTTGATCTTCCGAATTGTTAAAATTATAATATTCAGGATGTGAACTATACGTGTCTATTAGGTTCTGCGGATTTTTAACTAAGGTGCAGCCCGCTTCTAACGGACTGTACAACCATTTATGAGGATCAAGGGCAATAGAATCTGCCTCTTTAATCCCGTCAAAAAGATGGTCGTATTTGGGAATGATCGCCGCTGGTGCGCCATAGGCACCGTCAATATGAAACCATATATCATACTTTTTGCAAATAGCAGCTATTTTACTCAAGTCATCAACAACGCCTGTACTTACATCGCCTGCTGTGCCTACAACTATTAAAGGAATACAATTATGCTCTACATCATCTTTTATTGTGGTTTCCAAAATAGTCGTATCCATTTTATTGAAAGCATCTGTTGGTATCCATCGTATTGCGTTAGTGCCTAAACCAAATAATATAACCGCTTTTTCAATCCAAGTGTGCGTGGTTTTGGAGCAGTAAACAGTTAGTTTTTTAGACGTGTTTTGGATACCATCTTCTTTGATGCTTTTTGGAGTTTTTGCTGTTCTTGCAGCCAAGAAAGCCGTAAAATTTGCCATGTTTCCTCCGCTAACTAATAAACCACCATAATCTGAGGAAACTCCAATAAATTCAGATAACCATTGAATGGTTTGTTTTTCAATTTCGGTGGCAATAGGACTTAAAATGTGGGCTCCCACATTCGGATTTACAGAAGCGGCTAATAAGTCGGCCAAAGCTCCAATTGGAGCTGCTGATGAGGTAATATAACCTAAGAATTTAGGATGTCCATTAAGTAAAGAATGGTTAAAAAGTAAATCTGTGGTTTTTGAAATCAAATCGGTTACGGGCTTTCCGTTTTCAGGTAAGGATACGTTTCCTAATAGGGCTTGCAAATGAGTTGGACTCTCATTAGGAGTAACAGGTTTTTGGTCGATCGAATCAATAAAGTTAGAAATATCATCAATTAATTGATGTCCAATTTTACGAAATTCTTCTCCATCCATTTGGATGCAAGATTCCCTATTTTCTGTCATAATTCTAATTTTTTAGCAAGCGCACAACGATGAGATGTTATAATTTCATTTCTAAAATTGATAAACATATTTGGATTCCTTGTCTGATATTTCCGAGTCTTATATTTTCGTTTGGACTATGCTGATTATTATCCATATTCACCATTGGAACAATCACGGTAGGGATATTCAGTTTATCAATTAGGGGAACGATAGGAACCGTTCCACCCATCATTCTTATTACAATAGGATCATATCCAAAATCTTCAGTAAATTGGGCTCTTATTGCCTTGCCGAAATCGAGATCGGGGCTCGTTCTAAAAGCATTTAGACCTGGCGCCACGTTGAATTTTACAATTTTTGGGTAAGTTTTTCTTTCTTGATCGGTAGGATCTGTATCGACAACATAATAACCTTGTTCTTCTATATGTTTTTTGATTCTTTCTACTTGAATTTTTTCATCTGTTTCAGGTACTATGCGAATGTCAATACTGGCCACAGCATATTCTGGGACGACCGTCTTTAATTTTTCTCCTTTCCAAGAGGTTCCAATTTGTCGAACGTTTAACGAAGGATATTGAAGCGATTCTTGGTAATTGCTACCAACTTTTTCAGCAGTAAATATGCCTAGTTCACTATTTAGTGAAATTGAGTCAAAAGGAACCGATCTTAATAATGCTTTTGTTTCGGGATTTATTTTTACATTGTTGTAATAATCTTTTATCAATACGCGTCCATCATCATCTTTCATGGAGGACAATAATTTTGCCAGGCTAAAAACAGGATTTGGAACATAATTCCCGTAATGTCCGCTATGCAGAGGCAATTTAGCTCCATAGGTAGTAATGTTGCATGTAGCGACGCCTCTGCATCCAAACGTAAGGGTTGGTTTATTTGAAGTATGCGCTGGACCATCCATGACAATAAAAAAGTTGGATGCATACCTTTCGCTATAGGTGTTTAAAGTAGTTAATAACGCTTGAGAACCATATTCTTCTTCTGGATCAAAAATTACTTTAATGTTGAAATTTGGTTTTTTGTTCTGTTCTTTAAAAATTTTGAGTGCAGACAAGAGCATAATAATGGGTGCCTTATCATCTGCTGCCGCACGAGCGAATATGCGCCATTTATCATCTATCTTTCCGCTTAGTGCATTCCATGCTAACGTTTCCCAGGTTCCATTCGCAGCTTTCTTTTTTAGGACAGGCGTAAATGGATCGTCTTGATCCCATGCCTTTGGGTCTATTGGCTGTGCGTCAATATGAAAATAAAATAAAACTGTTTTATACGATGGATCATAAACTTTTTCCGCCAGTAATAATGGCAATGTATTTGTTTGCAAAAGAGTGGTGTTGAAATCTAACTTATCATATTGATTCGCCACCCAATTTATGTTTTTAAGCATTAGTTCATTATTTGCAGGAAGGTTGGGAATGCTTACCAGCTCTTTATGCAGCAATAATATGTTCTTAAAGTCTGAATCACTGATGGGGTTAGAATTGAATTGTGCAAATACTAAAAATGGAAAGAAAAGAATGAAGCATGTCAAAGAGATTTTTCTATTTGATTTAGTTCTATGTTCTGTTTGATATTGATTCATAATTCAAATAGATAAGCATTTTACGTGACTAGCGGTTCGCGGCAGTTTCGTTAGTTATGTTGTCAAAGTCATTTGCCGCTTTGTGAAGTTGATCACTACAAACGTCCATTCTTATTTGGTATTCATCAAATTACTGCAAGGTCTATATTGTCTGAAATGTAATGTGTTGCATGTTGTTTGGTGAATGTTAACAGTCACCTAATTTAGTACTTTTAATGGCAAAAAAAATAGCGATATTGAATTATATCGCTATTTCCGCTTTGTGAGGAAATTGTATTATTTGCTATTTCTGGTGATAGGTATTCCTTTGAATGTAACTAGGCAATTAATTAGATCAAGTTTAGTGGCACTATTTATAATATCATTTTTCAGTGAAGTAGAAAATAGGTGAGATATTGAATTGTAGTCTATTACGATTCTAATTCACCGTTTTTTTAACTGATTTGATCAAATATTTGTTAAGCGTATTTTATTTCCGGTTGCATCGTTGAGCCAGTAATCACCATTATCTTCTTCATAGTGGGTGATATTATTTAAAGCTTCAGTTAATTTTTCTTTGGTTTTGTAATTAATTTGAAGATATCTCAGTCCAGCGTTTTTTTTAGGTGCTACTGGTTTATTTAAACCATGCCATGTGTTGTGAGCTATACGATGCTGATATTTCCCTCCGGCACCCAAGTCGGCGTATAGGAATTGAGGTAAATAATTGAATTCTAAAAAGCCTAATTTTTTATAGAATGCATTTGAATCCTCTATGTTTTTGGCATATAAATGTATGTGGCCAATATAGGTTCCTTCGGTAATAAGGGTATTGACATTGGTATTTGTTATGTCTTTCAGTATATCTTTCGTGTCCAGATGAATTGAGGCATTTTTAATATTGCCTTCACAATCTTCCATTTTAAGACCTCCTTCTATAATTACTTTGTTAAGCCTTTCAGGAGTTTCTAATGTAAATTCTATATTGATTCCATCTGGATCATCTAAGTAAATAGATTTTGACATGGTATGATCTACTGGCGAATAGGGGTATTTATTGACTACTAAACGGTGTAGCATACTGGCGAATTCTTCTTTATTAGGTGCATGAATGGCAAAATGATAGAGTCCGCTATACCCTTTTTTAAATGCAGTCTTGGCTGTTTCATGTACAACAACTAAAGTTTGGGTATCCGTTCCAAATTCAGCGACATTAAATGCGGCTTTCCTTAGTTTCATACCAACTATTTTTGTCCAGAAAAGAGCCGACTTCTCCAGGTTTGTATTGTTTAAGTGAATTGGCCCGAAGGAAGCAAATTCACTTGGAGTATTTAGATTTTGTATTGTACGGGTCATAGTATCTGCAAGTGAGTATAAACTATTTATTGTATTAAAATTAAGGCGCTTAATGTGATTTTTTTGGACTGATGTCTTGCATTATGACAATGCGTTAACGATTGCAGCGGCATCCTTTTTGGCTTTTTGGCCAAAAAGATATAGCGGAAAGCGTGTTAAAACGCCCAAGAGAAAGATATAAAACTCAAAATGAACTTATCTTGCTATTGTTTAGGAAGAATAGGTGCTTTTTTTACTCTTCCCCATGCTATAAAAACGGCAATTGCCATAATAATCAGATTCATTCCAATCGCTGAAAATTCACCTCTTGAAGCGTGGAAACCCGCTGCCAATACCATGATAACCGCCAGGCCTAACGCCGCCCAAACCGTTAAGAATGGTTTAAAGCGAAGTAAGGCGGGTACGAGTAAGCCTAATCCACCTAAAAATTCACTAATTCCTATAAAACGCACCAACCCGAGTGGGGTAGAACTTACCCATGGTAGTGATTCTGCTAATAGATCTAAAGGCTGAGAAACCTTCATGAGCCCGGCCATTATGAACATAAGTGCTAATAATCCTTGAGCAAGCCAAAGTGTAATATGAATTGCTTTATTGTTTTTTTGTGCTTTCATTTCTTTATTTTTTAATTAGAATAAAGCGCAAAGTTGCGGCAGTATGGTTTAATTAAAAATAAGATACCTTAAGAAATGATCTCGGCTTATTTTTTTGCGATCTTTCGCCTAATATCACTTAAGTATTCTGGCGTAACGCCTATATAGGAAGCGATTAATTTAAGGGGTAGTCGTTGAACCAAAGTTGGATAGGTTTCGGTAAAATCTGTATACCGTTGTTCTGCGGTTGCGCTTAATAAACCAATGATGCGTTTGTTTGAGGCAATGAGGTTGTTCCGATATTTGTTTGCAATTTCTACAACAACATCTTTATCTAAACTGTGGTAATCATTGAATTTCTTTTTTGAAAAAAGTACAATTTCAGAGTCTTCAATAGCTTCTATACATACTAATGACGGTACTTGATTTGTAAAACTATCTAAATCTGAGATCATCCAAGCTTCAGGAGCAAATTGTGTAATATGCTCTTTACCTGCAGCATCAATTGTATAGCTTTTAAGACAACCGCTTTTTACGAAATACCCATGTTTAGCAACTTCTCCTTGCTTTAAGAGTAGCTCACCTTTTACAATAGTCTTTGGTTTAGATAAGTTAACGTGTTGCATATGGTGTATTATTCTATGATCGTGTTGTGGAATCTATAACACAAAAATAAATATACGTATTTTAAAATGACAAGCTAGCGGCGTTGGTCCATCGAATTATAGACGCTACGAGCAGTAACCTTTGCAATTAAAAATTGTTTGATAACGTTTACTAAAAATCTAAATTCTTTTTATTGC
>Ga0209344_10004162_pt1 | contig 13532 bp, 12 predicted proteins | sample Cruoilmetagenom6_FD_187293 | JGI IMG/M metagenome (GOLD analysis project Ga0209344, IMG submission 187293) | Oil polluted marine microbial communities from Coal Oil Point, Santa Barbara, California, USA - Santa Barbara Oil Seep Sample 6 (SPAdes)... | ecosystem: Environmental > Aquatic > Marine...
ATGCTTGTTGTCTGTTATAAATATGGCATAAGAGATCTTCACCTTGACTGGGCCAGCCGTACTACAGTTTCAGTATATAAAAATATACATACATTAATAATAACACCTGCTGATCCAAACATTTGGGTTTTGATTTTTTCAGGGTTTGGAGCATTTACAATGCTTGTTCTTGTAATCGGTTATCACAGGTTTTACAAATGGCCTTTTCACCCCATAGGTTACCTTACAGCTTACAGCTCCGCGATGAAAATACTATGGTTTAGCTTTTTTGTAGGATGGATCTGCAACGCACTTTGTATGAGGTATGGTGGTATTATTTTATTTAAAAAAATACGTTATTTTTTTGTGGGACTTATTATTGGTGATTTTTTAATGGGCGGAGCATGGGCTCTATTAGGCTTTTTAAAAGACACAAGTTATCAGGTATTTCCAAATTAAATTATGTATAAGGATAAAGAACTTGAAGAATACAGGAACCTTATTGCAGCTCCTGAGGTTTTCCATGAAGGCTTTGGTTTAAAGACAATTATAGGTGCTGTGTTTGTCGGATTTTTAATGATGCCAGGGAGCATGTATCTTCAGCTTGTTATAGGTTCCGGAATAGGTCCTGCTGCGCGGTGGGTTACTATTATTTTATTTGCAGAAATTGCAAAACGTTCCTTTAAAGAATTAAAACAGCAGGAAATTTTTTTGCTTTATTATATGGCAGGTGCAGCAATGGCAGCCCCATTTCAAAATTTGTTATGGCAACAATATCTGGTGCAGTCAGACGCTGCTAAGATGCTCGGTCTTACAGAACTTATACCTGAATGGATTGCTCCTTCGCAGGAATCTGACTCTTTTGTGAGGCGAACTTTTTTACACAGGGACTGGATGATACCCATACTTTTGCTTATTGGAGCGCAAATAATTCAACGGATTGATCATTTCGGGCTAGGTTATATACTATACCGTATCACATCTGATGTAGAAAAATTGCCTTTTCCAATGGCTCCGGTGGGAGCTCTTGGCACAATGGCACTTGCTGAATCTGCTGAAGATCAAAAAACAGGCTGGAAATGGAAATTTTTTTCCATTGGAGGTGTGATCGGACTTATCTTTGGCAGTATCTATATTTTAATACCAACTATTTCAGAAATTTTTTTTACAGAACCTGTTCGCATTATTCCTATTCCCTGGGTGGAGTTTACAAGGCATACTGAAGGGTTTTTACCTGCTGTGGCAACAGGTATTCAACTTGATATTGGACTTATTTTTATTGGAATGGTTTTGCCGTTTTGGGCTGTTATAGGAGGATTGGTAGGACTTGTTATTACAGTTATTGCAAATCCTGTACTTTATAAATATTCTATTTTGCAGCGCTGGCATGAGGGAATGGGGACAACAGAAACGGTGTTTGCAAATAATTTTGATTTTTATATGAGCTTTGGAATAGGCGTTGGCCTTGCCATAGGCGTAATAGGAATAATATTTGTTATCTCTTCTTTAAGAAAAACAAATAATAAATATGCAGGCAGTATAAGAGATCTTTTCCATCCGCCAAAAGGACGCGGGGATTTTAGTGTTTGGATTGCTCTTGGAATATATATATTTTCAACTCTTGCCTATGTAGGGCTTTGTATATGGATAGTTCCTAGCTTCCCGTGGATTTTTTTTCTAATATACGGATTTATATATACGCCTTTAATCTCATACATAACAGCTCGTATGGAAGGTATAGCAGGACAGTTTGTAAGTCTTCCCATGGTAAGAGAAGCAAGTTTTATAGCAGGAGCAAAATATTTTGGATATCATGGTATAGACATCTGGTATGCTCCAATACCTATTCATAATTATGGCGAGGCAACTGTGCAGTTTCGTGAAATAGAACTTACAGGAACAAGTTTTCGTGGCATAATCAAGTCGGAAATTGTAGTTTTTCCAATAGTTATCATTGCCAGTCTGCTTTTTTCTCAGTTTATATGGAGGCTTGCTGCTATTCCTTCTGCAAGCTATCCTTATGCTCAGGAACTCTGGCATCTTCAGGCGTTAAATTCTCTTCTTATGCAGACATCAACTCTTGATGGTAATGCCTTATTTTTTCAGGCTCTTAAAGGCGTCTATGTTATGGCAGGGCTTGTTTTTGGAATAATAACCTATTTTATACTGACTCTTTTTGGGCTTCCTGTACTGCTTATATACGGAATAGTCAGGGGATTGGGGCAATCGACTCCCCATGGAATAATTCTTGAAATAATTGGAGCTCTGCTTGGCAGGTATTTTTTTCTAAAACGGTTTGGCCCTAAATGGCGTTTGTATTCGCCTATACTGTTAGCCGGTTTTTCCTGCGGTATGGGGTTAACAGGAATGCTTGCCATGGGTGCTGCACTTATTTTTAAATCATTAGGACATATTGTATATTAAAATGACAACAAGAAATATTATAAAAACAACAACTTTATTATTGATAAGCCTGTTTGTTTTTTTTATTGATAATTGCACAGCAAAAGCGCTCCATGGGATTGCAGGATTCAGGTTAGGCAGCAATATTGAAAAGTGTGAAAATCTGATATGCAAAAAAACAGCTGTGCCTATCAGATATAACAAGTGCGTTGAAGAAGTTGAGATAAAAAACATTGAAGGTTATAAAAGTGGTATAATTGCATATGGAAAATGTGTTTATCCGAATCAGATTATCAGGATAAAACTTAAATATGCTGACTCAAGTAGAAAATTTTACGATATACTTCTTGATAAATTTAAAAAACGTTTTGGTAATCCAAGTGAATGGAAAGGTGATCCATTTCATATTGTTATTGCATGGAAATGGAGCTTTAAAGATAAAAACGGAGGAAAAGTAACTCTTATTGTGCAGCATAACAACGAGGATGATAATCAGAAAAAAGGCAATTCAGTAAAACTGACTTTATTAAGCTTTATGGAAAAAGAAATATTTTATTATAGGAAACAGAAGAAGAATAATAATAACAATAAAAAGAAAAATATTTTTAAAAAGAAAAAATATGTTAATTGGGAAAAGTTTATACCCTATTAAAAGAGGCAAAATACCTTATGCAGGTAGACGCTAATATATATGAAGATATATAACGGAAAATTTATTTTGTCGCAGGATTTATAAGATAATAATGCTGGAGGGTTTGTGTATCTTATGTGGTTTATCAAAAGCAAGATTATAATAAAGATAATGATAATTATGGTATTTACAATAATGCCTGTTATATCCAATGCTTTTGAACGATATAATAAGGTTGTTGGTTTTGATAGATATTTTTCCAAATACTCAAAAAGATATTTCGGACCTTTTTTTGACTGGCGTTATTTTAAGGCTCAAGCAATTGCAGAGTCAAATTTAAAGGTAAATGCGTTTTCACAGGCAGGAGCTTTTGGAATAATGCAGATCATGCCAAAAACTTTCACAGAAATAAGACAAAAAGAGCTGAGAATAAAAGGTGATAGAGCCCAACCGCGATGGAATATTGCCGCAGGCATTTACTATGACAGACAGATGTGGAAAATGTGGAAGTCCAGGCGGTCAGTTTCAGACCGGATTAATTTTATGTTTGGTTCTTATAATGCAGGAAAAAGAAATATTCTCAAAACGCAAAAAAAAGCAAAATTAAAAGGGCTGAATCCAAATTTATGGACATCCATAGAACATAATTTGTCAAGTGTAACAGGAAATCGGAGTAAAGAGACAATCGGATATGTAAAAAAAATCAACCAGATAAAGGGAGTATTAAAATAATGGAATTCTCAATTGCATTATTAAACATTTGTTACGCAACAGCAGGTGCTGTACTAACAATATTTTTTATGGGAATTGGATATAAAATATTTGATAAAGTTACACCTTTTAATACTTCTAAACAGCTAGAAGAGCAGAATATTGCTGTGGGTATTGTGATAGGTTCAATTTTTTTAGGACTTGGAATTGCAGTGGGGCTTGTTATTGGAATGGGATTAAATTAAAATATTTACAATCAGTTAGAGTTTTAAGCATATTTTTTTCACAACAACTTAAATGTAAAGATAATGCAGTTGCCTAACAAAACTCATATGTCAGGCTGTTGACTTTTCAGACAATTTTATTTAAAGTGTGTTTTGTTTTTTTTTGCTTTTCTATATTAATTTAAAAAAGCATATTGCAACTTATTTTTGTATGCAACAGATTTGTTATAAACACTTTAAACTGTTTCATAACTTGTTTAAAGTTGCAATACTTGCGGGTTATTATGGAAAAATATCTGAAAATAAAGTTGGTGTTAATACCTTTTTTGCTTACCTTTCTATTAATTTTAACATATTTATGTAAAATCCCTGTAGTGGAGAATTTAGAACTTAAAACAATAGATTATCGCTTTTCACTTAGAGGAAAAATTTCCGGATCTGAAATACATGCAAATATTGTGGACAGTAAAAAGTCAAACAAGATTATCGAGTATCTGCCACATAGAAGATTGATTGATATCATAACTATGGCAGCTGCTGGAGTGTTGCTTGGGCTTTTTATTTCTCGTCTCAGACTTATTACAGGAATGTTTGCAGCAGCAGGTCTGATTGCAAGTTATATTATTTTTTGTCATTGTTTGTTTGTTGAAAAAGGGATTATATTAAATATTGCATATCCGGTTTGTGTTCTGCTTATTGGTTATATAAGCATTGCCGGATTAAAAATTTTTAACAAATCAAATCAGAAAAAAATTATCAAAAATGCTTTCTCTGATTCTCTTTCCCCTCGTGTTGTTCAACAGATGATAGATTCAAAAGATAAAATAAAGTTAGATGGAGAAAAGCGGATAATCACGGCATTGTTTTCAGATGTTGAAAACTTTGCAGGTATTGCCAGACACCTTGAACCAAAAGAGGTGGTTGCGTTATTAAATGCATTTCTGACTGAAATGGTAAATATCATACAAAAACATAATGGTTATGTCGCTAAATTTGCAGGGGATGCAATAGTAGCTTTTTTTGGAGCTCCAAACTCCCTTGCCAATCATGCGCAATCAGCCAGCATGGCATGTATTGAAATGCAAAACAGATTAGATGTGCTACAAGATATCTGGAAAAAGCAAGGCAAACCTGAGCTGCTTATGAGGTGCGGTCTTTGCACAGGCTCTGCTATTTTAGGTGATATAAACCCTGGAAATCACACTAACTACACAATGATAGGAGATACTGTTAACATTGCAGCAAGGCTGATAAAAGTTAATAAAATATACGGGACATACACTCTTATCTCAGAAACAACCTATGAAACATCAGGTCAAGATATTATTGCAAGGGAGGTTGATTCAATATCCATATCAGATAACATAGCTCCTGTTACGATTTATGAACTATTGGGTTATGATGATAAAATTAATGATAGCCTTATGGAAATGACAGATTTTTATATAAAAGGTCTTTATGCATACAGAAATCATGCTTTTGAAAAGGGAGCTAACTATTTTCAGAACGCATTAACAATTATGCCTGATGATCCGCCAAGTCGTGTTATGCTTCAACGGTGCTACAGGTTTATTGACACCCCCCCACCAGAAAACTGGGATAGTATATTCAAGTTAAAAAGATAATTTTGGGATATGTTTTATTTATTCCAACTCTTCATTAATATACCATACTTTGATATTGTATTTTTTGCATAGTTTTTTTACATAATTCAGCTTTTTTATTTTTTTCTTACTTGGTTGAACAATGAAAATGGCAAGAGCTGGCTTTTTTCCGGTTTCTTTGGCATAATGCAATGCCTGACCAATTCCCTCATGAAATTTAGAAAGTCTGTCTACTTCAACTGCAAACTTATCACTTACAAGATCAACGCGGCCATATTTTACACTCACCTCCATCTGCGCCTTTCCCTTAAAATAAACCTTATTGAATGCCTGCTGAAAATCTCTTTCATTTTTAAGTAGTTTTTTATCAGCACAGCCCCCTGCAGTTAAAATAAAAATTAACATAAAATAATATGCTATAATGATTTTTTTATATTTTTTCATATGTTTTATTATGTGATAAAGTTTACAAACAATTATATAAATGATTATATACTAAGTAAGCATGAAAAATCTTATTAATCAAATCGAAAAACTTAATAAGCATCTTATAAAATGCATAAGATGCGGTATGTGTCAGGCTGTATGCCCTCTTTTTTTACAAACAGGCCATGAAGCTGATGTGGCAAGGGGGAAAATAGCACTTATAGATGGACTTGTTCAAAATATATTTACAGATCCCAAGGGCACTTTAAAGCGTATAAATAAATGCCTTTTATGTGGTTCTTGTGCAGATATATGCCCAAGAAATATAGATATTATTGAAATTTTTATTAAAGCCCGCATCATACTGACAACATACATGGGGCTTTCCTTCCCAAAAAAAATGATCTTGCGAGGACTGCTATCTAATCCCAATAACTTTAACAGATTATTAAAGTGGGGTAGTAAATGTCAAAACCTTTTAACAAAACCTGTTAATCAACAAACTAATGGTTCCTGTGCAAGATTTATAGGTCCCATATCAGACAAAAGGCATTTCAAGCTACTTGCAAAAAAACCATTTCATCAGTTATTAACATCTTCCGAAGCATCTTCTGACATCAACAATGATTCTGAAATCAGGGTTGCATTTTTCATTGGTTGTGTCATTGACAAAGTTTTCCCACATGTAGCACAAACAGTTGTTGATATATTAAAACATCATGGCATAGGGCTTTTTATTCCTAAGCATCAGGGCTGCTGCGGAATTCCTGCTATTTCATCAGGTGATATTGTTACATTTAACCGTTTACTGGATCATAATATCAAAAAATTTGATCCATTAAAATTTGACTATATTATTTCAGCATGTGCCACATGCACATTTACAATTAAAAAAATATGGCCAATGATAACTGAATCTTTTTTACCGGAACACAGGGCAAAAACAGATGAAATTGCTAAAAAAACAGTTGATATTAATCAATTTATTGTATCTGTATTCGGAATTAAAGACAAGCCCTGTGACAGCAGCAGCAATGATGATAAAACAATAATAACATATCATGATCCTTGTCATTTATCAAAATCATTAGGTGTTGCAGAGCAGCCCAGACGCCTGATCAAAGCAAATCCAAGATTTAAATTCAGGGAAATGAACGAATCCTCTTTTTGCTGTGGAATGGGAGGAAATTTTAATCTGCAATATTATGAAATTTCCAATAATATTGCAAAACGAAAACTTGAAAATATTATAGCCTCTGAATGTAAAATTGTTACAACGGGATGTCCTGGATGTATGATGCAACTTTCTGATATAATATCAAAATCAAAAGAAAATATTACAGTGAAACACTCTGTGGAAATATATGGTGATATGATTAAAAATCAGGTAAATTTTCAGAAACTATAATTAAACAGATTAAAACTATAGCCTGAACTTGTGATCCATAAATGAAAAAGTTATTGTCTCTCAGATAGGTCAACTTTTTTTATTAGTAGTAAAAAAATATCGTTAAAAAAAACCAAAGTATGCTATAATATATTTATTATCCAAATTTTATAAAGTCCACTTCTAAAGATACCTTAAAATCATAAAAAGTAATTGCTTTTTTTGGATTCTAAAGCAGTGTTTGTGATTATCACATTATCGCAGATATCTACCTTTCTATAATATATAAGTATTTAAAATATTTTTTTAAGACGTTTAAAAAAAAGTATTATATATTAAAGCATAGCTTTTACAGATAACAGATTATATGAGATGAATAGACGAAAAACACTACGAATAAAAAAAGTTTCATTATTAAAAGCAAAGCTTGACCATATTCACAAACCTTCAATAAAAATTGCAACAACAAAAGATGAATTTAAGCAAGCTTTTGCTTTAACCTATAAAGAATACAAACAGCTTAATTATATTGAAGAAAATCCTTCAAAGCTTTTTTTCAATGTGCATCATTTTCTTCCGGAGACTGTTGTTTTTTTGCTTAAATCACAAAAAAAAGTAATTGCGACGCTAACCCAGATATTTGATAGTAAACTTTTTGGCCTGCCTATGGATTTAATTTATCGCAGCAAGCTGGATAAATTAAGAGATAAAGGCAGGAAAATCGCAGAATTTGGCGCGTTAACAGCAGCATCGTCATATAACAGGCATAGGTTATTTATGCCTCTTTTTCAATTATCTTATTGTTATGGCATATATAAGGAGGTAACAGATATATGTATAACAGTTAATCCACGCCATGCGAATATTTATAAGAAAAATTTTTTATTTGAAGAAATTGGCGCTGAAAAGTATTTCCCAAAAGTAAATGCAATGGCATCTGGATTATCAGTGGATTTGAAAAAAAACAGTGAGCAGCTTGATGAAATTTCTAATTTACTTGATTTTGACTGTACTGCTTATTCATATTTTCATAAAATGGCTGAAAATAAAAATTTTATATCCACAGATAAAGATAGTAAAAATATAATTCCAAAGGCTTGCGGCCTTATGGATATAGAAACTGTAAAGTATTTTATTTATAAAAATAAAAATGAAATTTGCAAATTACCAGAAGCCTGTAAAAATTATTTCAGATCAATTTATTCGGGTGTTAAATTCTAGATTTTATTTACCAATTTTTTATGACTTACAAGTCAATGCAGGAATAATTCATGAAAGATATCCCACCAGAAGGAATTTCAGCTTTTATCTCGTTGCTTGGTACTGAAAATGTTGAATTTGATCAAAAAACAGTGGCAAGGGAGATGGAAAATACTTTAGGTCTAAAGCGAAAATGCAATGGTATTGTCTATCCTTCAAATACTGAGGAAGTCAGAAAGATTGTTGAAATTGCCAATAAATTTATTGTCCATTTATATCCGATAAGCAGAGGCAAAAATATTGGTTACGGTGAAAAAGCGCCTGTATCGGATGGACAATTGATTGTTGACCTGAAAAAAATGAATGGAATCAGAAATTTTGATAATACCTTGGGTTTTGTAATTGTTGAGTCTGGAGTTTCTCAAAATCAGCTTTATAATTATTTGATGGAAAACAACTCTAAATATTGGATGGATACCACAGGCTCAGGATTGGAATCAAGTATAGTGGGAAATGTTTTAGAAGGAGGTTTCGGACATACAGCTAAAGGAAATCGAAGAGAACTGCTGTCAGATGTTGAGATAGTTTTGGGTAACGGAACTTTATTGCAAACAGGCTTGTTTCCAGGTTTAGGCCCTGACTTAAGCGGGCTTTTTGTTCAATCCAATTTTGGAATTATTACTTCTATGAGAATACAGTTGATGCCGATTCCGAAACATTATGAATCATTTACAATTACCATAGGTGAGGAGATAAATATTGAGCCTTTGGTTGATTTTATAAGAGAATTTCGTCAACAAAATATTATGACAAATCTTGTGCATATAGCCAATCCTGTGAGATATTTGATGAGTTCAATGCCATGTCCTAAGAAATATTATGACAAGATGATTTCATGTAATGATGCAATGAAAATTTCAAGTTCGATGTTTCTAAAAATTGGTTATTGGAATGTATTGGGCGGGTTATATGGGACAGGTAAAAAAGAGATAAATGAAAAAAAAAGAATAATCAGCAAAAAGTTTTATAAAATAGGAAAAGTGTTTTTTTTTAATGATAACAGGATAAAGCTTTTAGAAAAAATATTTAACAGTAAATTAATAAGAGATAAATATTTTGGATATGAAATAAAAGCAATTAAAAAAATGAAAAAAAGTATAAATTCATTAAGCCATTTTCACGGCCTTATGAAAGGTATTCCCACAGATTTGCCTTTAAAGCACATTGGATGGAAAGTAGAGAAAACAGAGGATATAGGGCTTATCTGGTTTTCTCCTACAGTTGAAGCAACCGGAAAAGCTGTGAGAAAGTTAATAAATATAGCATCTGCTTTGTTTGACAAATTCAGATTCGACATGCCAGTTACACTGACGTTAATTACGCCAGGTCAAATTATAGGAATAATCAATATCTGTTTTAATAATAAGAATGAGGAAGAAAAAAAAAGAGCCTATAAATTATACAGGTCTCTAAATAGTGAATTTGCCAGGGAAAATATATTTCCTTACAGGTCAAGTATATTTGATCTGCAAAATATGAAATATCAGCATATAGGCAAAGAGGAGACTTTTGTAAAGCTTAAAAAAATATTTGACCCCAATAATATTATCGCACCGGGCAGATATGGTATTAAGGGAGAAATCAGTGAATTTTACTAAAATATCAGGATGTTATACAATTTTACAAATTTTTGCTGCATTGATATTTTTTATTTTAACAATTGGAAGTCTGAAAGCATATGGCGTTGATTATGCAGAGCTTAGTTTCGAAGAACTCATAAATATTAATGTTGTAACAGTATCTAAAAAAGAGAAGAAGCTGTCTGAAAGCCCTGCAGCAGTGTATGTGGTTACAAGTGATGATATTCACAAATCAGGAGCAACAACTATTCCTGAAGTTTTGCGCATGGTGCCAGGGCTCCAGGTTGCACAAATCAACTCGGACTCCTGGGCAATAAGTTCCAGGGGGTTCAGCGATGCTTTTGCAAATAAACTTCTGGTTTTAATAGATGGGAGAAGTGTTTATACTCATTTTTATTCAGGTGTCTACTGGCATATGAATGACACTATGATAGAAGATATTGAGAGAATTGAAGTAATAAGAGGACCTGGCGGGACTCTTTGGGGTGCAAATGCAGTAAGTGGTATAATAAATATTATTACCAAAAAAGCAATAGATTCGCAAGGAAGCCTTGTAACAGCAGGTATAGGCGATGAAGAAAAGGCATTTGGCAGTGTTAGATACGGAGGTAAAATTGATGATGATATATACTATAAAATTTTTGCAAAATATTTTAATCGTGATAGTACAGTAGATAAGTTCGGGCATGATAAAGTTGATGACTGGAAAGCGGTTCGGTTTGGATTTAAGGTTGAATGGTACAATTCAAAAGATAATTTTTTTGCATTACAAGGAGGAGCATCAGATGGTGAAACCGAGGACACAACATCATTTCCATCTTTAACACCGCCGTTTTTATTTGAAAGTATTTCACCCAAGACTTTTTCAGGAGCATATTTTATTGGAAAATGGCAGCACACATATTCAGACACTTCGGATATGACATTTAAATGTTACTACGATAGAAAAAAATATTTTGAGCGAGATCGCAGAAAGGATAACAGCCATTATATTAGACTTATTGCTGAAACTATTGACTTTGATTTTCAGCATAGTTTTGCTATGGGAAGTCGCAATGAGGTAATTTGGGGAACTGGATTGCGGCTTATTTATGATACCATTAAAGATAAAGGACCTATAGTATCGTTTGATGATGACAATCGCAGTTTTTATCTTTATAGTGCATTTGTTCAGGATGAGATATCATTGATAAAAAATAAACTTTTACTGACAATAGGGACAAAACTCGAGCATAATGATTTTACAGGTTTTGAATTTCAACCCTGCATCAGAATGCTATGGGCAGCAACCAAGCGCAATATATTTTGGGCATCTGTTGCACGTGCAGTTAGAACCCCTTCCAGATATGAAGCTGATTTAGAAGAGTTACGTCAAAATGTAATTCCTCCTTATGTGTCAAACAATCCCTTGCCAATATTGATATTTCTTAAAGGAAGCCATGAGTTTGACTCTGAAAAGCTTTTTGCATATGAATTAGGATACCGCGTTCAACCCACAGATAGACTTTCAATAGATGTTGCAACTTTCTATAACGATTATGATGACCTTAGAACACTTGAATTTGGTGCACAAACCATAAAAGGTTTGCCCCCATACATAAACCAGCCACTGCTTGCAGATAACAATATGGATGGAGAAACATATGGAATGGAAATTGCTGTTAACTGTGACATTGTTGACAGATGGCGTATCAGAACATCTTATTCATACTTGCAGATGCACTTGCACCCGGATAGTAACAGCAGTGATTCTAATTCTAAGAATGACCAGGATAAAAGCCCGCATAATCAATTTGCAATTTACTCATTTTGGAAGCTGCCATTTAATTTGCACATTGATTTAAGTTTTAAATATGTAGATAATCTGCCGGCATTGAATGTTAGCAGTTATACAACTCTTGACACACGGTTCAGCTGGGAACCTGGCAATAGGTATGAGTTGTCAATAGTTGGAAAAAATCTACTGGAAGATCGTCATGAGGAGTTTTGGCAACAAGCTCTTGTTCCTGCACAAGCTGAAATTGAACGAAGTGTATATGGAAAATTTACAGTGAAATTTTAATTTTCACATTTCAGACAGCGAGTTTTTCAAAAAAAAATAAGCTTAATTTTTTAAATAGTTGAATATATGGAAAGAAAGCAGGGATATATGAATTTATTGCAGTTGCCTTATATGCAAGCAGATAATTTTTTTGATGGTATTTCAGATAAACATGGTATAAAAATTCATTTGATTGAAGTATACACTATTAAAAGATTTGGCAATCAAGTATAGGTATTTTAATGGTAAAAAAATGCAGCCACATAATATTTACAATTGCCATATTTACATGCCTGATTTTTACCCCAGGTATTAAAGCAGAAGAAATTTCTTCTATTGAGTATAAAGTTAAGGCAGCGTTTTTATATAATTTTGCAAAGTTTACAAAATGGCCTGATGATGTTTACAGTAATTCTAAAAGTCCTTTTATCATTTGTATTATAGGACAAACTCCTTTAAAGGATTCTGTTAATATAATTGAAAAGAAAAAGATTGGAAAAAGAAAAGTTTTAATCCATTTTGTTAATGATATATCTTCTGTTAAAAAATGCCACATGTTATATGTGGCGAAATCTAAAAAGAAAAAGCTTGAATCTATTATACTGCCAGCCATGGAAAACAAGCCAGTATTAACTGTAAGTGACATTGATGGTTTTGTTAATAGTGGCGGTATCATAGAACTTGTCAGAAAAGGGGAAAATATCCAGTTTGCAATTAATTTGTATGTTGCCAAAGCTTCTGGTATTGTTATAAGTTCTCAGATACTTAAACTGGCATTAAATGTTATTAAATGAGATAGTTCAGGATCTCAACCAGAATCAATGTGGATGTTTTTTGGGTGATGGATCAAAGCTGTAATTTAGCATGAATATCTAAACCAAATTCAACTTTATTAATCAACAGCCCTAAGTATCATGCATTTTTTTCTAACTTCGAAAAGCAGATTGTTTTCCGTGCTAACCGTTTTATCCGGATTCTAAAATTTAAATTTTTCCGTTCAATTTTAGCATTGTTAATTAAATATAGCTTTCAAACAGCCATTCCATTTTGACATCAAGAGCATCACAAAATACATGAGCATCTTTTTGCTTTTGCTGTAGCACTTCGACTTTCTACGAAGCCTGGCCAAGAAATGCCGAAACAGATTGTTATATCCTTCAATCGTATATGTCTGTGCCTTTGATTGCGTATGCTTTTCGTGCGGGACGAAATTCTCGTAAGGCTTCCAGAAATCTGTCATCACTTTTTCTATTTCCTTATCTTGGAGGGCTTCCCATAATTCTCTG
>Ga0209344_10004164_pt1 | contig 13523 bp, 11 predicted proteins | sample Cruoilmetagenom6_FD_187293 | JGI IMG/M metagenome (GOLD analysis project Ga0209344, IMG submission 187293) | Oil polluted marine microbial communities from Coal Oil Point, Santa Barbara, California, USA - Santa Barbara Oil Seep Sample 6 (SPAdes)... | ecosystem: Environmental > Aquatic > Marine...
GCTTTAAATCACATTTTGTTTTTAGAATAGCAACTTCTTTCTTTTCGTCAGGACGATCTATATACCCCAACTCGATAAGCTGCTCCATGGTTTCTTGGTCTGAAAACTCAGACGGCGAATCATCTTTACCCAACTCTCCGAAATCGCCAGCGACATCTTCCCAACTTTCTATATAGCTAGGTGATTTTGTTTGCTTGAACATTTCAAGAATTGGTTTCCCATCCATATCTTTTCCAATAGGGAGATCAAAAGAATGAAGAACTGTTGGAGCTATGTCTATAAGATTTAAACCATAGATCTTGGTGTTCTTTTTGATGTTTGGCCCCATTGCAGCAAACATTCCAAATTGCCTGTGCTCTAATGCTGGCGCAGCCTGTACATTAGGCATTTCAACAATACGGCGACTACCAGACTCATACCCATGATCTGACATAATGATCACGGTAGTATCTTTATCAATGAGCTTTAAGGTTCTATCAAGCATCATATCTTGAAAACGATAAGCTCCTGCGATCGTTTGATTAAAAATTTCATATTCCTTTTGAGGAACCATAGCCTGTTTCGGCGGATAGTACTTCATAAAACCATGGCAAAAATGATCTATCATATCATAATACACCGCCATAAAGTCCCATTCTGTAGTTCGTAAAAGACGTGTTGCAGCATTATGTATTGATACATTATGAGACGTAATTCTAGAAAAGGCCTTAAGCAAACCATTTTTTTCTTGATCTACTTCATTTGCACGAGGAATAAAGGGTAATATGTGCTCCTTCGTTATTTCATGCGGAAACATTCTTAGATCTTTAAAGTCTTCATAGACCTCCTTGGGATGAACCGCATCTTTTGCTAGAACACTTTTCTTTGAGGGATCATTACTTACTTTCTGAAATTTATCTGTAATCACAACGCCATTGATCGGTTCAGCGGGATAACTGGGCCACCAACCAACAATATTACTTTTATATCCTTTATTGTGTAAGATATTCCAAATGGCTCTACTCTTTCTTGAATTGGCGGTAACAGGTCGTACGCCTTGCAAATCTGGCATTAATTCAATAAATCCTAGAACTCCGTGTTTGTCTGGGGTCTTACCCGTAGCAACAGAAGACCAAAGCATGGGAGAATACGGAGGATTCATCGTACTCATATTACCATAAACACCGTTGTCTATCACCTTTTTCAAAGCAGGCATCTGCCCCTTCGCTAGTAATGGACCTATTATTTTCCAATCTGCAGCATCCCAGCCAATTAACAATACTTTATTCTTCGCCATTACTTCTTACTTTTTGTAGCATTCTTCATTTCTATGTTATGCTCTTTTTTAACCTCTCTCCAGGCTTCAAAAGCTACATCACCTAACGCTAATAACCCAAGCGAACTTTCCAATGGAATATCAGAAAGTTTGAGCTTTAAGTCATCTTTTATATTATTTGAATCCATTATTTTTAATTTTTAATTGCAAATCTAAAAGAATGTGGTTACTTTTATCAACTATACCAGTATTATTTTATTAAAATAAATATTAAAATTTTAAACAATTATGAAAAAAAATACTACGAAAAAAGTACTAAACTACGCCGCTATGTCTGCAGCCATTCTTGGAACTGCTGATGCTGCTGGTCAAATAGTTTATACCGACATTGCTGATGTTACACTAACTGCTGCCGGTGAATTTGAAGCAATCGATTTTGACAATGACGGAACAGAAGACATCCTTATTGGTTTATTGAATTTTACCGGAGGTCCTGGAGCTGTTGCTAACGGAGCATCTGATCCTGCAAACCCAACTAGTTTCAACGGAAACGGAATTGTTGGTGTTGAAGCAGGTGGATTTTACTATCCTTCAAACTTAACAGCAGGAGTTACTATTGATGATTCCTCACCAATTATTAACTCTGTAAGAGGTGATATGTATGTATACGCATGTTATCCAAACAGCCAGTGGTGTGGTGAAGTAACTGATGGATTTGTTGGAGCCGAGTTTGACGTTGCTGGAGAAACACACTACGGATGGGTTCGTCTTGACGTACTATCTAACGGTGGTGGCGGTGTTGGAACAATAATCGTAAAAGATTTTGCTTATGACGCTACTCCAAATACTGCTGTTGTAACTGGAGAAACTGTTCTTGGTGTTAATGACAACAACTTCGAAGGTTTTTCTTATTTCGTTGATGCTGACAACAACTTGAACTTGAAAGCTGCTAACGCAATGAGCGATATTAAAATTTTCAACGTTCATGGTCAAAGCGTAATTGCAAATGAACTTTCTAAAAAAAGTGAAACTATTAGCATAGACCAACTAAGTGCAGGAATGTACATCGCGCAAATTAACATTGACGGCGCTTCAAAAGCAATTAAAATTTTGAAGAAATAATAGCTTTATATTATAAAAAGCATTTTAAATAAAAGAGCGCCTTTGGCGCTCTTTTTATTGTTTATTAGCCAACTGTCCGCAGGCTGCATCTATATCTTTTCCTCTACTTCGTCGAACCGTCACAGGAATATGAGCCCGCTCTAGCGCATCGATATAAGCATCAACAGCTTGGTTGGGTGCTTGCTGAAACTGACCATCATCAATAGGGTTGTATTCAATGATATTTACTTTACAAGGCACATAATGACAAAATTGAACCAGTGCCCTGATATCTTCATTACCATCGTTAATGTCCTTCCAAACGACATATTCATAGGTAATACGACGTTCAGTTTTTTCATACCAATACTCCAATGATTCTCTAAGATCGACCAGCGTAAACGATTTAGCAAAAGGCATGATTTGCTCACGGGTTTCTTGAATTGCCGAATGCAGCGATACAGCCAAATTGAACTTCACTTCATCATCGGCTAATTTCCGAATCATTTTAGGAACACCCGAAGTTGAAAGCGTAATACGCTTTGGCGACATCCCTAGACCTTCCTGAGAAGTGATCTTGTCTATGCTTAATAGTACATTTTTATAATTCATCAAAGGTTCGCCCATCCCCATAAAAACAATATTGGACAAAGGTCGATTGTGATACAATCTACTTTCTCGATCAATGGCTACTACCTGATCGTAAATTTCATCGGGATTGAGGTTACGCATACGTTTAAGCCTTGCTGTTGCACAGAACAAACAATCTAAACTGCAACCAACCTGCGAAGAAACACAGGCTGTTGTACGACTCCCGGTAGGAATCAAAACAGATTCAACCACAAGACCGTCATGTAATTTGACTCCATTCTTAATGGTTCCGTCATTACTTTTTTGAATGCTATCAACCTCAATGTGGTTGATCACAAAATTACCTTCGAGATGCTGACGGGTTTCCTTTGAGATATTTGTCATATCCTCAAAACTATGCGTGCCTTTGCTCCAAAGCCATTCGTATACTTGATTGCCGCGGAAGGCCTTATCACCTATGCTGATAAAAAAGTCTCGAAGTTCCTCCTTAGACAATGCTCTAATATCTTTCTTTTCTGAAATATTCACGGTGCAAAAATACCAATTTTAAAGACCATAGTAATAAAAAAAGCCCTGTTTCGGATGGAAACAGGGCTATAATCCTATTTTCGTTCGTTATCTACGAATAATTATCTTCTTTGTACTATTCTGATCACTCTCGTCATCTATTAAATGTAAAAAGTAAATTCCATTTTCAAAAGCTTGTAAATCGATACTATTTTCCGAAGCACTTAAAGAACCCGCTAGTAGTTGTTGTCCTGTTACTGTATAAAAATGATACGATAAGTTAGGATACCTTCCGTTCATTACCGTTAGGTAATCGGAAGCAGGGTTCGGATAGATATCTAAGGTGCCTTCTAAAGCCACTTCAGGAATACTCAACAGATTCTGCATCGTGTCTGCTGAAGTCTGACCAGAGCCACTAGGATCTAACCAATCACTTAACCGTGTTTCGGAAGACTGTCCGTTATTCCACGAGACAGCAAATCTTCCGTAGATATCATAATCGTTATTATTTTCATTATCAACACAAAGCGATTGACCAGCGTACAATTGCCCAATGATACGACCGTCCTGATTGAACAGTGGAGAACCAGACGAACCACTTTCCGTAGTACCTATTTCCCAACCATCTCCTGTACCAACGGAAACACCGCCAATAAGCCAAACATCGGTACCATTCGCATTTTCCTTTACCGCTCCACTATCATCTCTACAGATTTTCATGATATCACCATTGGGATGATGGATTCCAACTTCAAATTGTGGCAGCTCATCTGTGGCATCCCAACCTGCGAAGGCAACATCCCAAGAATTAGGAATCTCATTGTAAAGTTCCACGAGCGCAAAATCACTCCGAGCATTGTTGGCGCGAAGTTGCGCACCACTCATGGTAAAATTGGTTAAAATATCCTGACTTTCTTCGATATCTCCACAAATAGGATTTGGACTCATCCAGTTAAAACGGATAGACCACAACGTAGGATCACTATTTTGAAGACAGTGATTTGCCGTTAACAAATAAGGTGTTTTATCGTTTGCGGTATTATTAATTAGCGAAGCCGAACAGAGGAATCCATTACCTAAATTAAGCAAGGCCACTGTTTTCTTAACCAGGTCTTTTGTATCATCAAAATCGGAACCAATAGAACAATTCACATCATAGTTACAATCTCCAGAATCATTTAAGCCACGCATGTCTTTAACAAACTGATTGATCTTCCCTAAGCGATATCCATGAATAACACTGCCTATTTCTAGCTTAAAATTCTCCGAAACATTATAAGGCTCATAATATTCTACCCAGATAACGTCACCAGTCACAAACCAAGACCCCAATCTATTTGTTGGTGTATTCTGCCCTTTGTAATACGGAATTGAATAGTCACTTCCATCACCATTATAAAGTTGAAGGCGTCCTCCTTCTGGGAGATAAAAATCATTAAAATTAACACTCATATTAATGGCATGGGGCGAACGAATAGAAACTCTCCAAATACGATCACCGCTAGGCAAGATAGTCCACTCACCACTCGTTTCAGTATCAATAGCAATTGGTCTTGAAATACCATAACGCCATGGCATGGTCTTGTCAAGGTCATTTATACTGTCTTCGCGCTGTACTGCACTTAAGTCTAAAGGAGGAAGTTCGATGCCATTCATACTACGCTCTAAATGGAGCGTCCAACTAAGTGGTAATGCGTCTTCACCCTCTTGCGAGTAGCAAAAAGTCACACTCAATAACAGTGTAAAAAGAAGTAAAATGCGTTGCATAAAACCAATGGTTAGTTGTTCATTGAATATACTAATTTAGTTGATTCTTATGACATTAGGAAGCGGAAATGATAGAAAATAAAAAAAGTCCAACGATTCGTTGGACTTTTTAGCTTATATGGCTGATTATTTAGATAATCAACATCGCATCACCATAGGTGTAAAAACGATACTTTTCTTTAATTGCTTCGGCGTAAGCCTCTTTAATAAATTCATGACCTGCAAAAGCAGATACCATCATTAATAAAGTTGATTTTGGCGTATGGAAATTCGTCACCATTGCATTTGCAATACTAAAATCATGCGGTGGAAATACAAATTTGTTTGTCCAACCCGTATAGGCATTTAGCCTGTAGTCTGAAGACACAGAACTTTCTAAAGCTCTCATTACGGTTGTACCTACAGCACAAACTCTTCTTTTTTCTCGAATCCCTTTGTTGATGATGTCTGCGGCTTCTTGCCCAACACTCATCTCTTCGCTGTCCATTTTGTGTTTAGAAAGATCTTCAACCTCTACGGCGCTAAACGTTCCTAGACCAACGTGTAGTGTTACTTCAGCAAAATCAACACCTTTGATCTCAAGACGCTTAAGCAAGTGTTTTGAAAAGTGCAAACCAGCTGTTGGCGCAGCTACGGCACCTTCTTCGCGCGCATAGATCGTTTGATAACGCTCTGCATCCTCTGGCTCTACTTCTCTTTTAATATATTTTGGAAGCGGTGTTTCACCCAATTCGGTCAATTTGCTTCTAAATTCTTCATAAGAACCATCAAAAAGAAAACGCAACGTTCTTCCTCTAGAGGTTGTATTATCAATTACTTCTGCAACCAAAGATTCGTCATCCCCGAAATACAACTTATTTCCTATTCGTATTTTTCTCGCTGGATCAACCAAAACATCCCAAAGTCTTGTTTCACTATTAAGTTCGCGCAGCAAAAATACTTCGATACGCGCTCCTGTTTTTTCTTTATTACCGAATAAACGTGCAGGAAAAACCTTCGTATTATTTAGTACCAATACATCGTCCTCTTCGAAATAATCAATGAGATCTTTAAACATTTTATGCTCAATTGTCTTTTCCTTTCTGTTAAGAACCATTAAGCGCGATTCGTCGCGATTAGGCGAAGGATATTCTGCTAATAATTCTTCAGGAAGTTCAAAGCTAAAATTCGAGAGTTTCATCCCCATAGGTAAGTGGTTTTATTGTGAAAAGCTGCAAATATACAACCTCAGCATAGGGGATGTCAAGTAAATGGCCATTTATTATTTCAAATCGATCGCAATTCCTAACTTCTCAAGTTCTTCGTAAAACTGTGGAAATGATTTGGTAACCACCATAGCATCTTCGATGACGATAGGAAAGCGCATCGATAGGGGTGCAAAAGCCATCGCCATGCGGTGATCTTGATATGTTTTTATAGTTACTCCAGCTTCTGGATCTGAGCAAGGGTTCATTTGAAGCGAATCGTTTGAAACCTCCACATCTGCCCCCAATTTAACCAATTCATTCTTCAAGGCTTCCAAACGATCTGTTTCTTTGATTTTAAGGGTGTGAAGTCCTTTTAGATTACACCCTAGACCCAAACCGAAACAAGTCACGGCTATGGTTTGAGCGATGTCTGGCGTATCGATCAAATTGAGTGTAATAGCACTGGAAACTTCTGCCGGTATTTTTGAAAGTGTGATACTTTCTTCGGAAGAATTAAAAACAGCGGAAACTCCTAATTTTGCATAGATCTCAACAAGGGCTCGATCCCCCTGTAGACTTTTCTCTTTATAATTAGTTAAGGTGATCTGAAGATCATTTGACAAAGCTACTAAGCTAAAAAAGTAAGACGCCGAACTCCAATCAGATTCTACCGCTATGGTCTTTTCCGCGAGCTGTGAAACATTTTCAATTAAAATCTCGGTAGGGATATTCGGTTGTTCAAAACCCCTTAAACGACATGGAACGCCAACATCATTTAATAATTGACACGTCATCGTAATGTATGGAACTGAAGTCAGCTCCCCTTCAAGAATAATTTTTAAACCTTTTGGCAGCGAAGGCGCAATTAACATCAAAGCAGAAATATATTGACTGCTTACATTAGCCTTCATAACGACCGTCGACTTCGATAGCGCTCTACCGATAATTTGAAGCGGAGGAAAACCTTCTTCTTTTAAATAGGTAATATGGGCGCCAAGATCACGCAAGGCGTCGACTAAGATCCTGACGGGACGTTCCTGCATCCGCTTGCTGCCTGTAAGCACAACCTCGTTACCCTCTTGACAAGCGAAAAAAGCCGTTAAAAAACGCATGGCAGTACCTGCGTGATGCACATCAATAGTTTTATCTTTTGACTTTAACGCTTTTCTAAGTACCTGCGTATCGTCACTATTTGAGAGATTACGAATACTTAATGTATCAAATATGGCTTGTAAAATGAGTAGCCTATTTGATTCACTTTTAGAACCCGTGATTTTAATATCGATGGTCTGCGAAAGTTGCGTGCTAAAAGATAGATGCGCATTCATTTTCTTTGATCTTCTCGTTTGAGTTTTGCCCAATATTTTCCGAAGGTAACAAAAACACTCGCCACAAAACCGCAAAGAAGAAACACCAAATAGCTTGAAGCGGACAGGTTTTTTACTTCAGAAGTAAAACCCGAAAAACCCCATCGTAAAAGGAACAAAACAAGCGCATATACGAAACTCAATACAATGACTGATTTCCAAAATCCTTTATAGGTAACGACTCTTTTGAGCATTATTTTAATTTTTCGTTGCCGTGATGACGATCGTGATCACGTTTGGTTTTTAGCTCCAACTTTTTATCAAAAGCCTCTTGTAGATCAACACCTGTTTGATTTGCTAAACAAAGCACCACAAAAACAACATCAGCTAGCTCTTCACCCAAATCTTTGTTCTTATCACTTTCCTTTTCACTTTGCTCACCGTAACGACGGGCAATGATACGAGCAACTTCTCCTACTTCTTCGGTGAGTTGCGCCATATTGGTCAACTCATTGAAATAACGAACTCCGTGTTCTTTGATCCAATGATCAACGGCTACTTGGGCGTCTTGAATGTTCATGTTTTACGTTTTTGAAAGTACGATCTTCTCATTTTGTTTTTCAATCATTAACTGAAAAAATTTCTTAAGGTCTCCATATTTTTCTGAAGAAATAAATGCCTGGCTAATTGTAAACTCGGTCGATACCTGAATAATTGAACCTCTTTGACTGGCGACATATTTAAAGCTTCCTTCGTTTTCTCCTAAACTGTATGCTATAGCCTCTGGAATGGTTTCAACTGTATATCCTTCTGGGATAGTTATATTGATAATGTACCTATCTTTCATTGGATATTGAAAATCTACAGGATATTGTCTTTCTTCCATTTGAAAGGGACTTTCTTTTAACGCAAGAAAAAGCATTGGACTTAAATACAGTTTATCACCTATTTCTTCTACCGCGTCCGTAGTTTTGAATGAATAAGTAAGATTAACGGGGGTGTATAGTTTTTTTAAATTTTCAAAGGCTATTTCTGATAATTCTGTTTCCCCTTTATCTTTTTCCAAAAGCATTCGCTTTGACTCATCATCAAGGTTGTGATATGTCTCGCGATGCCTCATAGCATAGTGTCCCGAAAGACGACATTGTAAATCTCCCTCCAATGACTGATCAGAATTTAGCGTTGCTCAACATTATACTTTCAGTCGCCGGCTTTGTAGGAACTAATGGTACCCAAGCAGAGCTCCCTTCTTCTCGAATAATACGACCCTGCCAGTTGAGTAGTTTTTCAGATAATACACCAACCTCACTAAATGTATCTGATGCATCCAACAATAAAACACCGTTAGGAATTTCAACGCCAGCAATCACATAATTAAAGCCATTTCTTGTAGGAAAAATAGGAACTCCATGATTTTTTGTGCTTATTAATACAGGGTTGGCATTAAGTCCTGCATAACGAAGCATGGCAGTGAGCATCAAATTAATGTCACCAACATTTCCAGTCCCTTTTTTATAAGCATCTTTAACGCCTTCATTTGCATAAAAACCGGTATACCCGTTCCAAGCCATTTTGGCTTTAACAAATTCGAAAATCTTGATCATTTTAGTTTTGGGATTGCTAATACCGCTTAATAACGCATCAATATCTTTCTTAAAAAAGTTTTTAGTACTTAATTGATCTCCAAAAGAAGGACTGTCATATATAGATTTCGAAACGGCTTCCCAATTAGTCGTATAACTATCTATATTCGAACTAGGAAATTTGGTATATGAAAGCTCGAACTTAAGGGATGACATAAAGTTATCTATGTTTCCCGCATACTTTTCTTCCTTTACTCCTGGTATGTTTTCCATACTCACTGTATAGACATCCTCTTTAAATGTAACGTCGGTTGTTTGTGTTGATGCAACAGCTCTACCACCGCGAGTACCCGGGTTGGCTGGAACCGTATAACGATATGTCATCGTTCGTGTCTTTCCTTCTGTTAGAATTTTAAACGGGATCCAACCACGACTGTGCGTTTTGAATGAAAAATATTCTGGACTCACAAATCGCATTTCTGATTTCTCAACCGGAATCCTTTCTTGGAAACGGAAGGCATCAATATTACTATAGAAGGGTGACTTGATTGTGTACTGATATTCAATAACACAACCTTCACTTACATTAGGCATGGTGAACTTTTTCAGCTCCATGTACTTACTTACTTCTTCATCAAAAATACCATCTCTTTTCAATTTGGTTTCTTCCAATTTTCCATTTGAATCTAGTGAATAGGTATATCCTTTCAGCCCCGTTAGTTCTTCGTCTTGACTTCCTGCAGTTTGATATAGCTCTACCGCTTTATTTGCCCAATCGAAGCCTTCCTTATCATAAATTTTTACACGTTCAAATACTTCTGTCATTAAATAAAAACCGTCATCTTCGGCATATTGAAAATCAGTTTTATACTCTCTATAGAGGATTGCCGCATGCGCATCAGAATCGACAGGATGCTTTTTTTGGGCAACCTCTTCAACACTCACTTTTCCGAAGCGGTAATCTTGCGCATTTATATAGCTGCCAGTTAACATAAAGGCAAAAAGGATCATCTTAAATTTCATACTCTTATGGTTGTGGTTAGTTTTTATTTGTAAGTAATATTTTCACTTTATCGTGTCTCGCGATCTCCTTGCGGAAATTACGAAATTTTGCATAATCTTCTTTTGGATATACTCCTTTGTTGATCAACAAGGTACGCTCATAGCGATAGGTTGTAGCGTCAATTTTTGTCACTTCGGAAGTATATAAACCAAATTTATTTTCAATATGAATTGCCTCAGGAATTGATGCTACTTCAAAATTTTCCGAAAGCGTTACATTCACTGTATCTGTATCTAGATAAGAATCTGATAAATATAGATCCCGCTTTCTATTGGGAATACGTGGTGGAATATACTGACTTCTATTGAATACATTCAGCGCCAACAGATAATCATTTCCTACTTTTGCACAATACCCCGGAATTTCAACGCTAAGATTTTCTTTAAAAACAATGTCGTCCCTATTATTCTCAAACTGTATATCGGTGAGCTCAAAACCATTGATATAATCCCAAAAATCTTTATAGTATTCTTTCTGCTCGCTTTCTGTCTTTCGGTCGAGCCAATATTTGTTTTCGTATTGAAGACCTGTAGAGACCGTGGTCATTTTAGCCGTTAAACCACCGTTCGCTCCAATAGTGGCTTCCACACTATTTACCTGTTTACTTTCTTCGGAAGTATAGCTCTTAGTGCGTACAATTTCACCACCATTTTCTGTGATGATCAAGACATCACGATCATCACTAAAGCTTCCATTATAACCGAAAGGCGTACTCTGACTTGTACATTCTAGCCACCAGATCTCTTCTCCGTCGGGAACTCCAAGTAACACGTGATTTCCTTCCATCGTTGAAAAAGCCGGATCCATACTAATTTCAGAATCTCCAGCATGAAGTACCGTATAATAAGACGGAACCCCGATCACATCTAACATGGCTTTGGTGTAATTGGTTAATGCTTTACAATCTCCATAGGCCAACTTATCAACATCTTCAGCAAGCATGGGCTTCCAACCACCAATACCAACTTGTACGCTGATGTAGCGTACTTTACTTTGTAAATAATCATATATTTTTTTTGCCTTACCAATGTTTGTGGTTTCATTCGCAGTAAGTGATTTTGCCTGCTCAACAGCACTAACGGGCAATTCGCTAACATCATGCAGCAGTTTGTTTTGCATCCAATCACCAAATTCTTTCCAGTTGTTAGCCGTGGCAGAAACCCCCTTTAAATAAAACTCGTTTAAAGCAAATTTGACATTTGGCGTAAATCTATCTAATGAAAGACTGTGCTCTTCATATCGAATAGCCTCCAAATTTGTGGCTGTGTATTTAATTTCGCTTGGTCCTTCTGAAACCGCAACGGCATACCCATCTAAATATTGCGCTTTCACTCGCGGTTTATTCTCTGGATTGTACTTTAAAACATATTCATTCTTTAACGTAGTAGCATAATAAGAATCAATAGGCTCCCAAGGGGGAATAAATGCCGTTGTCCGACTCTCAGTAGTATATTCAATTACTGAAGTATAGGGATATGAATTAGGTGTATACCCCATCACTAAAAGACGATTGTCATTATAGATAGAAACTCCATCAAAAACACTTCGATCGATGAAATCGCCTTTTCGATAACGTTTAAAACGTTCTCCAGAAGCATCATATATGGTTGCCTCCAGACTTTTGACCTTAACATCATCATCGTAGGCAACATAGTCTATGACCCTACTATCCCCTTTTTTGTTGAGTACTGTTATTACTTGACGAAATGTAGTGAGCATTCTGTCATTTTTAGTCACGTCTATTTCTGTAATCTGTTCGAGAATGACACTATTCGCGTTATTAGTGAATTTTTTATCCAGCTGTAATACAGCATAATCGCTTTTTTGAGCATGGCCAATTACAACCATAAAAAGCAGCAAGTACTTAATATTCTTTATAATCATGTCTAAGTATTAAGTATTGGGACGAAATAGAAAAGCTTACACTATTCACGGTTTTTTGAATCTATCACAATTGTAACCGGTCCGTCGTTGATAAGTGAAACATCCATCATAGCACCAAATGTACCCGTTTGAACTTTTTTATTCAAATCTTTTTGCAATTGTTGCACAAATTGTTGGTATAACGGTATTGCAACGTCAGGCCTAGCGGCCTTAATAAATGATGGTCGATTGCCTTTTTTCGTACTTGCATGCAATGTAAACTGACTAACCACAATAACATCACCATCGACATCTATGATAGATCGATTCATAGCTCCTTCTTCATCTGAAAAAACACGTAACTTACTTATCTTTCCGCAAAGCCACTCGATATCTTCAGCTGTATCTTCAGCTTCAATACCCAGCAGAATAAGGAAACCTATTCCAATTGAGGAAACTACTTGCTCCTCAACCGTAACAGAGGCCTCTCGCACTCTTTGAATTACAATTCGCATAAAAAATTAACTTTCGTCGTTGTAGATATCTTTTCGGTAATGCTCTTCTTCTCCTTCAAGAATTTGCAAATAACTTTTATAACGTGACCATGCAATTTCACCAGCATCCAAGGCATCTTTTACTGCGCATTTCGGCTCTTCAATATGCATACAATTATTAAACTTACAATACTCCTTGCGTTCAAAAAACTCAGGAAAATAGCCTCCTAGTTCTTCTTTCTCAATCTCAACCACACCAAAACCTTTGATTCCAGGCGTGTCGATAATTTGCGCATCAAAAGACAGATCATACATCTCGGCAAAAGTGGTGGTGTGTTGCCCTTGCATATGTTGTTCTGATATTTCGGAGGTCTTTAAACCCAAACTAGGTTCTAAAGCATTGACCAAAGTTGATTTTCCAACACCACTATGCCCTGAAAACATACTCACTTTATGCTTCATTAACGCCTTTACTTTATCCATGTTTTTCCCAGTTACCGCCGAAATACCGATACATTCATAGCCAATCTTTCGATACAGCGCTGCCATATATTTTATCTCGAGCAGCTCGTCCTCATTATAGGTATCAATTTTATTAAAAAGCAATACAGCCTTTATATCGTAAGCTTCTGCAGTGACCAAAAAACGATCAATAAAAGTGGTAAATGTTGGCGGATTGTTAAGGGTAACGAGCAAAAACGCAATATCAATATTGGCTGCAATGATGTGGGTTTGCTTTGAAAGATTTACCGATTTCCGAATAATATAATTGTCGCGAGGTTCAATTTTTTTAATCACACCAATG
>Ga0209344_10004165_pt1 | contig 13513 bp, 12 predicted proteins | sample Cruoilmetagenom6_FD_187293 | JGI IMG/M metagenome (GOLD analysis project Ga0209344, IMG submission 187293) | Oil polluted marine microbial communities from Coal Oil Point, Santa Barbara, California, USA - Santa Barbara Oil Seep Sample 6 (SPAdes)... | ecosystem: Environmental > Aquatic > Marine...
AACATTTTACTACGTTTATTTCTTATATTTTTAGGGACAATATTGTCAAATGTTACAGCTTCGGTATTTGGTCTTTCTGAATAGGTAAACACATGTAAATAAGAAATATCCGAATTGTTTAAATAATTATAAGTTTCTAAAAAAAGTTCATCGGTTTCACCTGGAAAACCTACAATCACGTCAACGCCTATGCAGGCATTTGGCATAATTTTTTTAATTTTTGAAACTCGGTTGGTATAGGTTTTTCGTAAATAGCGACGTTTCATCATTTTTAATAAAGTATCGCTCCCGCTTTGAAGTGGAATATGAAAATGCGGTACAAAACTGTTTGAATTAGCTACGAAATCAATTGTCTCATCCTTTAATAGATTTGGTTCAATTGATGAAATTCGAAGGCGATTAATACCTTGAATAGTATCTAATGCTTTTACTAATTCAAAAAAAGTATGCTCATGTTTTTTATCCCCGAATTCGCCTTTACCATAATCACCAATGTTTACACCCGTTAAGACAATTTCTTTTATACCTTTCTCCGAAATTTCTCTTGCTTTTTTTAATACATTTTCAAGTGTATCACTTCGTGAAATTCCTCGTGCCAATGGAATAGTACAGTACGTACATTTATAATCGCATCCATCCTGTACCTTTAAAAAAGCACGAGTTCGATCACCAATAGAGTAGGAACCCACATAAAAATCAGCTTGAGAAATTTCACAAGAATGAACTTCGCCAATTTCATTTTTAGTCAGGTCATTGATATATTGAGTTACGTTAAATTTTTCTGTTGCGCCCAAAACTAAATCTACACCATCAACAGCCGCCAGTTCTTCAGGTTTTAGCTGTGCATAACATCCGACTGCAATTAAAAAGGCTTGCTCATTTAATCTTAATGCAGACTTTGCAATTGTTTTAAAACGCTTATCTGCATTAGCAGTTACCGAGCATGTATTTATAACATAAATATCAGCTTTCTCTCCAAAACCAACTCGTTCAAAACCTTCATCCTGAAAATTACGAGCGATTGTGGAAGTTTCAGAAAAATTGAGTTTACAACCTAAAGTATAAAAAGCAACTTTTTTTTGTGCATTCATTAATGTACATTTAACGGCGACAAATTTACAATAATATTAATGATATTTGAAACAAATAGATTGTGTGTTCGAAAATTAAGAATTGAGGATTTTGATGCTTTTCATGAGATGCAAAGCAATATAAACGTCATGCAATATGTAAGAGGTATTGCTATGACTTTGGAAGACAATAAAGAAGAATTACCAAAATTAATTGATTTTTATAGCAAGCCTCATAATGATTTTTGGATTTATGCAATTGAACGGAAAGAAGATGCCACTTTTGTGGGAACGGTTGCCTTGGTAAAAGATAATGAGAATAATGATGAGATAGGCTATCGCTTATTACAAGAATATTGGGGTTTTGGATACGGATTTGAAATTGTAAAAGGATTAGTAAATTATTGTAAAAAAATACGTTTGCCTAAAGTTATTGCTTATGTTGCAATTAAAAATGTAGCCTCTACAAAAATTATTGAAAAGCTGGATTTTGAGTTTATCGGTGATTTTGTAAGTAAAGAATTGAACATTCCGGAACGGAAATTTATATTAGAATTATGATAGCTAATACTCCAGAAGCACCTTATTATGCGGTTGTTTTTTCAACAATCAGAACTGATATTAATGAAGGTTATGAAGAAACTGTACAAAAAATGGAGGCATTGGCAAAGTTGCAGGAAGGTTATTTAGGGATAGAATCTGCTCGAGCTGCGATTGGGATCACAGTCTCGTATTGGGAAAGTCTTGATGCAATTTCAAAATGGAAAAATAATGTTGAGCACACAGTTGCGCGTAGTAAAGGCCGAGAATTGTGGTATCAAACCTATAAATTAAGAATTTGTAAAGTAGAGCGTGATTATGATTTTGAGAAATAATTTATTTGTTATTTGTTGTTTGTTGTTTGTTGTTGGCTGTAGTAAACAAAAATCAATATTAAATGATTCACAAGTATTTAGATATAATGAGCACTCAAATATAAGTTCACTAGATCCCGCATTTGCAAAAAAACAAGCAGATATTTGGGCAATTCACCAATTATTCAATGGTTTGGTACAATTAGATGATAGCTTACATGTACAGCCAGATATTGCTAAAAACTGGGAGATCACTGAGGATGGTAAGACGTATCGATTTAAGCTAAGAAATGATGTTTATTTTCACAAACACAGCCTGTTTGGTAAAGATTCGACGCGAACTGTGAAGGCCTATGATTTTGAGTATAGTTTTAATCGATTGTTAGACTCAAAAGTTGCTTCACCAGGCAGATGGGTTTTACAAAATGTTCGTGATTTTAAGGCTTTAAATGATTCTACATTTGTCATTGATTTAAAGAAGCCATTTCCGCCATTTCTAGGATTGTTATCAATGAAGTATTGTTCTGTTGTACCAAAAGAAATTGTAGATCAATATGGGAATCAGTTTCGTTCAAACCCAATTGGCACTGGCCCATTTCAATTTAAATTATGGGTAGAAAATACAAAACTGGTATTTCGTAAAAACAAGAGCTTCTATGAAAGAGATATAAATGGGAAACAGCTTCCTTATTTAGAAGCTGTGGCAATTACTTTTTTGCCAGATAAACAAAGCGAATTTTTACAACTAGCTCAAGGTAATATTGATTTTTTGTCAGGTTTAGATGCATCTTATAAAGATGATATTTTAACTGTTGATGGCAAATTAAACACTCGTTATAATGACAAACTGACTATGGTAACGGGCGCTTATTTAAATACTGAATATTTGGGTTTTAAAATGGATATTGATTATCCTACATCTAATCATTTACTCCGTAAAGCAATTAATTATGGCTTTGATAGAAAGAAAATGATTTTATACATGCGTAATGGTATAGGAACTGCTGCAGTTAATGGATTTATTCCAAAAGGTTTACCGTCATTTGATGATTTACAAGGTTATGATTATCAACCAGTAAAAGCAAAGCAATTAGTAGATGCTTATATAAATGAAACAGGCAATCAAAATCCTGAAATCGCTATTACAACAAATAGTCAATATGTAGATTTATGTGAGTATATACAGCGAGAATTAGAAAAAACAGGACTTAAAGTTGCAATTGATGTGATTCCACCTTCTACCTTACGACAGTCAAAAGCTAGTGGAAAATTACCAATTTTTAGAGCGAGTTGGATTGCAGATTATCCCGATGCAGAGAATTATTTATCTTTATTTTATAGCACTAATTTTGCACCGAATGGTCCAAATTATACACATTTTAAGAATAAACGCTTTGATGAATTATATGAACAAGCTTTTATAACTGTAAATAATAAAAAGCGTTATATGTTATATCAACAAATGGATAGTATTATTATAGAGGAAGCTCCAATAGTGCCTTTATATTATGATGCTGTATTGCGATTTTCTCAGAAAAATGTAAAAGGTTTAGGGATCAACCCTATTAATTTGTTGAATTTAAAAAGTGTTTCTAAAACGAAACTGTAGACATTACCGGATAATGATCTGAATATTGATCTTGGTAGTTTTTGTGATTAATAATATTAATATTTTTATCTGTAAAAATAAAATCTATCCTTAAAGGGAAGCCTTTAAAATCGTAAGTTTTTCCAAACCCACTACCAGCTTCTAAAAATGAATCCTTAAAGTCATTTTTTAAATTTTTATAAGCCCAGGAATAAGCTGTATTATTCATATCTCCGGCAATAATAATATTATAATTACAACTATTTACATGTTCTTTTATTATGTCAACTTGTAGTTGTTGCACTTTAAAAGAAATTTTTAAACGCTGTATTAATTTTTTTGAATCTGAATGGCCAAAAAATTCTTCGTCTGGAACAACACCTAATGATTGTAAATGAAAATTATAAACTCGGATTGTATCTTGGCTCTTTACTACATCTATGAAAATTGCTTTTCCTACCCAACGATTCTGTTCTAGAATACCAGTATTTATAATTGGATACTTTGAAAAAATTGCTAAACCTGATTTTACTTTTGTTTTTAACGAAGGGTTGTAACTGAAAGGGTAATTAATACTAAAATTTTCATCTTCTTTATACTCTTGAAGTGCAAGAATATCTGGTTCTTCTTTTTGTATAAAAGCATCAATTTTTGATGTTATATTCTTATCGTTTATCCATTCGAATATATTAAATTTCCGAACATTATAAGTCATTATATTTAATTCGTCAGTAACTTGCTCAATGTTAGATCTAAATTTGTAAACAGAAGATGATACGACAAACCCAATAAACAAAACAATTAACGATACGGCAAACTGCTTCTTAAAACCTTGAAAAATCCAATATAATACGAATATTAAGTTTATAAATAATAATACAGGAGCAGCAAGACTTAATAATGGAGCAATTGAAATTGTTGAAGGTTGCGTATAGGAAGCTAGATAAGAAAGTAGCAATAATAATGCAAAAATATTATTAATAAAGAAAACCACTTTATTTAAGGCAGACAATTTTTTCATAGGGTAGTCTAATATAGAAATATTTTACTTTTTACCCACTGAAAATAAAAACTCTTTCTCATCTTTTGTCAACGTTTCGTAACCAGATTTACTTATTTTATCTAAAATTTGATCAATTTTAAGCTGTTGTGCATCAGTATTTATAGTTGTATTCGTTGTTTTCCTTTGTTTTTTATAAACGGTTTTTAATGGTTTTTGTTTATTTAAATTAAATAAATTTGAGAATAAACTTGTTTTGCTTTTAGAGCTGTCAAATTGATTTGTTAGGATAAAGCCAATTAATGCACCACCCAAATGGGCCAAATGACCACCGGTATTGGAAATAGGAATTTGAATAATATCTAATAAAATAAATCCAACAGCAATATACCATATTTTAATAGCACCAATAAAACGAAAGTGTAAGGCATAACTTGGGATTTTAGTCGCAATTCCTATGAGAATTGAAGTCACTCCGGCCGAAGCACCTACTAAAAATGAGTGATCATTTTTTAAGGCTGGGAAATAAGTATAGCTTAACATAAAAATAATACCTCCAACTATGATTCCTGAAAAATAATATATTAAAAAATCTTTTTTTGAAAAGAAATCTAAAAACAAATTTCCAAAATAAAATAAAACAATCAAATTAAAAAGGATGTGTAAAAATCCACCATGCAGAAATCCGTAAGTTATAATTGTCCATGGCTTAGAAAGAAAATTTTTAAAATCTGCCGGCAGTGAAAACCAATCAAATATCACAGAGTCACCTAGATTCATTAAAAATGAAAATGAATTGATAAGGTAAGTCAATAAAAATAAAGCAACATTTAAATAAATAATTTGCTCGACAATGTTGGCTGATTTAAACCGATATTGTATTTTTTCAATTATATTATTCATCTACTTTTAACTAACAACTAACAACTAACAACTAACAACTAACAACTAACAACTAACAACTAACAACTAACAACTAACAACTATTCTATTTATCCCAGCGCTTAAATTGATTTTGATTCCAATACAACATTATTAATAAACCTATTAATGCTCCCCCCACATGCGCAAAGTGGGCAACACCCGCACCAAAAATTGAGAAGCCTGTCACTCCAGAAAACAGATCAATAGCTATTAAAACCGGTATAAAATATTTCGCGGCTATTGGTACAGGAAAGAAGATCAAAGCTAATTTAGAATTCGGAAATGACATGCCGAAGGCAACTAAAATACCATAAATTGCCCCGGATGCTCCTACAGCCGGAGTATTAAAAGTATGGTAAAAAGAGGATAATTTTTTTTCTGAAATCTGACCTAAAATATCTGAATTGTATGAGCCTGTAGATAATAAGTTCTGTATGCTTGAATCCTGTAAACCTAAATTAATCAATTCGTTATAAGCATTATTAAACTGAAAATAATTAACGGCTGTGTATATTAATCCCGCTCCCAAACCAGCAGAAAGATAAAAAAAAATAAATTTATTTCTACCCCACATTTGTTCTAAAGGGCTACCAAACATCCATAAACCAAACATATTAAATGCTATATGCATATATGATTGCTGGCTGTGCATAAACATATGGGTGAAATATTGCCAATAGCCAAAATCAGGATTTTTGGGAAAATGTAAGGCAAACAAATCTTGTAAAGGAGGAAAAACAAATTTTGCAACCAGAAACAATAAGGCATTGATAATAATTAAGTGCTTTACAGTATCTGTAATTTTATTCATCATAATCTAGTTGTTAAACTTTAATTCAATTTCATCCAATGGAAGTGTTACAATAGTATTTTTTCCATAAGGAGAATGATTAGGTTCTTTACAAGAGAATAGTTTTTCCAAAATTTCTTCTTGTTCCCGAACATTTAGTTTTGTTCCATTTTTGATAGCCAAACTTTTCGCCAAGCTTTTAGAGATAATATCTAATTGGCTAAAACTTGTTTCAGGTACTTCATGTTTTATAGCATCTAAAAGCTCTTCAAAAATTGCAGTGACCTGACTTTCCTTAACCATTATTGGCATACCATGAATACTTATACTTTCATTACTGACTATATCAAATCTAAAACCTGCACTTTCAAGATCAGGTTTAATTTCTTTAATAAGTTCAATTTCTGAAATCGAAAAATTTAAAGTTAACGGAAAGAGTAATTGCTGACTTGCAGCTTCTTCAATAGTAATTTTGGTAAGAAATTCCTCATATAGAATACGTTGATGAGCCAAATTTTGATTAATTGCTAAAATACCCGATTTAATAGGACTTAAGATATATTTTTTATGTAGTTGAAATGTTTTCGTATTATTTTGAGAATCATTTTCATCGAATAATTCTTTTGTAACGATCTGAGCATCAACTTCAATATCTTGAATTGCCATGGCATCATCTTGTATATTTACATATAAAGAATCCCAATTCGTAGTTTCTTGTTTTTTATATGTCGACTTAGATTTTTTTCCGGTTTCAAAAGGATTAAAATCAGGGTCAACAGTTACTTTGGGTGTAGAAGAAGGTTTATCCTTGAAGTTATATGGCACATCCATAGAGGCATCTTTATTAAAATCTAAAACAGGAGCAACATTATATTGCCCTAAACTATGTTTTATGGTTGAGCGTAACATGGCGTATAGTGCTTGTTCATTTTCAAACTTCACTTCTGTTTTGGTAGGGTGAATATTTATGTCAATAGTATTTTTAGGTACTTCAAGATAGAGAAAATATGAAGGGTGGTATCCATGCGCTAATAAACCTTCAAAAGCATTTAAAACTGCATGATGTAGATAAGGATGCTTAATGAACCTATTATTTGCAAAAAAGAATTGCTCACCTCTTTTTTTCTTCGCGAAATTTGGTTTTCCAATAAAACCACTAATCTTTAAAATATCAGTCTCTTCGCTAATAGGAACTAATTTTTCATTTGTTTTAGCTCCAAAAACATTAATGATGCGTTGTTTTATATTCCCTTCTTTTAAATTAAACAATTCACCATCATTATGATATAATGAAAATGAAACTGATGGATGAGCAAGGGCTACGCGATGAAACTCATCTATAATGTGGCGTGTCTCAATTGTATTTGATTTTAAAAAATTCCGTCTTGCCGGAATATTGTAAAATAAATGCTTAACTGCGACACTGGAACCAGTAGGAGTTGAGATCATTTGTTGAGAAATGACCTTACTGCCTTCAATTTTCAACTGAACTCCTAACTCTTTATCTTCTTGCTTTGTTTTTAATTCAAGGTGTGAAATTGCAACAATTGAAGCCAGGGCTTCTCCACGAAAACCTTTTGTGTTTAAGTTAAAAAGATCTTCAGCAGTTTTAATTTTAGAAGTGGCATGACGTTCGAACGCCATTCTGGCATCGGTCTCACTCATACCTTTCCCGTTATCAATTACTTGAATTAGGGTTTTACCCGCATCTTTGATAAGTAATTTTACTTCAGATGCATTGGCATCGATTGCGTTTTCTAATAATTCTTTAACAACAGAAGCTGGGCGTTGTACGACTTCGCCAGCAGCAATTTGGTTTGCCACATGGTCAGGGAGTAATTGAATGATGTCTGGCATTAAAACAATGTGTGGAGTTCAAAAAAATATGCAACTAATCCAGCTAGAATTGCAATTATAATAACAATTCTTCTATTCGCATTTCTATCAGCTACAGATTTCTTATTTCTTGACCATTTCGATTTTAAATTTGTTTTAGTAAAAGTAATATTTGAACCTTTTTCTAAGTTTTTTAATCGCTCTTTACGCTCATCATAATAACGAGGTTTATAATCAAAAACATAATGTGAGCGCTGTTTAAATAAATTACCTAACATAACACAAGATTTTAATGCTTAACTATCAAAATTACCAAAATAAAAAGAGTTGGTCAAATTTTGTTTATAAGATGACCGTTAAATCTATCTTAAAGTTGCCATTTTTATTGCGGCAATGGCACACTCAACACCTTTATTACCGTATTTTCCACCAGAACGATCAATAGATTGCTGTATGGTATTATCTGTTAGAACACAGAAAATGGTAGGTAAATTGTACTTTATATTTAAATCTTTAATTCCATGTGATACGGCATCACAAACAAAATCGAAATGTTTAGTTTCTCCTTGAATTACACAACCTATTGCAATAATGGCATCGAGATTTTCTGTTTCAATTGTATGCCTGCAACCATAGATTAATTCAAAACTTCCAGGAACATTTTTTCTTATAATATTTTCTTCAAGAGCACCATTTTCAATTAATGTCTCATAGGTACCCTTAAACAAGCCTTCGGTAATGTTAGAATTCCACTCAGAAACGACAATCCCAAATCGAAGGTCTTTCGCATTTGGGATTGTTGTTTTATCATATGCTGATAAATTTGTTGTGGCCATATTTATAATTTAGCTATTGCTTTGCAAATTTAGCTTTATTTATATACATATCAATTGTTCTGGCTTCATCAGACTTTCCGTAGTTATCTTTTATTTTTGTAAATAATTTTTCAGCTTTGTCATATTGCTGTAATTCTAAGGCTGTATTTCCTGCTTTTAAAAGATAAATTGGCGTAGTAAAATCATTACTTTTAAAATTTGCAGCCTTCTCATAATATTCTAGAGCTTCTTCCGGTTGATTAATTTCCGCGAAAGCGTCACCAATATTTCCTAAAGCAAGTCCGCCAATAATTTCATCATCTGTTGAAAAATTACTTAAATGCTCTATAGCATTTTCATAATCACTCATTTTTAAATATGAAATACCTGCCATATATTTTGCTAAATTACCGGCATTCGTATTTCCATAATTATCGATTATATCTAATAACCCATATTTACCGTCAGCCCCATTAAGCGCTAAACTAAATAAAGAATCTTTTTCAACTGTTGTGTTTTGTGCTTGGTCAAAAAAACTTTTTGAATAAGCTAATTCATTAGCAGCTTCTATTTCTTTAGGCTCTTTAATATATTTATTATACCCTAAATATGCAAAAATAAGTGCAGCCACTATAATTAATCCAGTAAATAAAGGTTTGCTGTTTTTCTCAATCCATTGCTCAGATTTAGAAGCGGTTTCATCTAAAGTATTAAAAACTTCAGCCGTAGTACTTCCACTTTCTATGCTCTGTTGTTTCCCTTTTTTAGAACCCTTTCCTCGTTTTTTATATGTTGCCATTAGTATTTCTAATTTGGATGCGCAAAAATATAATATTTTATTGAAATCTAAAGCTAGAAATTAATCTAAATTTCGTTTTTTTGCAATAATAGCTAATTCTTCTATGTACTTAAAAAAAATTGCACTTGTAAATTATAAAAATTTTGATACGGCAGAGTTTCTCTTTGACGAAAAAATTAATTGTTTTGTTGGTAATAACGGAGTAGGAAAAACAAATGTTTTAGACGCTATATATCACTTAGCATTTGCAAAAGGGTACTTTAATAGTATCTCCGGTCAAAATATAAAACACGGACAAGATTTTTTTTTAATTGAAGGTGTCTTTGAAAAACTTAATAAAGAAGAGATACTAAGCTGCAGTTTAAAACGAGGACAAAAGAAAGTAGTCAAACGCAATGGAAAAGAGTATGAGAAACTTTCAAATCATATAGGATTAATTCCCTTAGTTATTATTTCTCCGGCAGACGCCAACCTTATAACTGAGGGTAGCGATGTGCGTAGAAAATTTGTTGATGGAGTGATCGCACAGTCGGATAAATTATATTTACAAGATTTAATAAAGTACAATAAAGTCCTATCTCAACGAAATTCATTATTAAAATATTTTGCTTTAAATCATACTTTTGATACAATAAATTTGAACATTTATAATGAACAAATGGTTGAACTTGGATCAAGAATATATTTGAAACGAAAGGAGTTTCTGGCGAAGTTTATACCTATATTTAAGGAAAGTTATAAACATATAGCAGGTATTGATGAAAATGTAGATTTGCAATATAGATCACACTTAGATAGTACCGATTTTAATACTTTGTTCTTGGATAATATAGAGAAGGATCGTTTTTTACAATATACTTCGGTAGGAATTCATAAAGATGACTTGTTATATACAATAGAAGGGCATGCTATTAAAAAGTTTGGTTCACAAGGACAGCAAAAGTCATATTTGGTTGCCTTAAAATTAGCCCAGTTTGATTTTATTAAAAAACAAATGAATACAACCCCTATTTTGCTATTAGATGATATTTTTGATAAATTAGATGCTTTAAGAGTGGAAAAATTGATTGGATTGGTAAATGAGGATGCCTTTGGGCAGGTATTTATTTCTGATACGCACGCTCAAAGAACAGAGAAAGTCATAAAAAAAACGAATCAAACATATAAAATGTTTCAACTATAATTTTATCAAAATTGGCTAAACGAACAAACGATTTTTTGTCTTTAAAGGATGCTTTGCAGGAGATGTTACAAGAGAACAAGCTGCAAAAAGGAATTGATAGCTTATCGGTTAAAGAATCATGGAAAAAAGTTATGGGAAAAGGCGTAGCCAGTTATACCAATAAAGTTGAGCTAAAAAAAAATGTATTGATAATAAAACTATCGTCAGCTACGTTAAGAGAGGAGTTAAGTTATGGTAAAGATAAGATTATTGCAATGATGAATGATGACTTACAAAAAACCATTATAAATAAGATAAAACTACTATAAAAGAGATATAATTTATATATTTGCAAATACTGAAAAAGTAAGATTTAGGGATAATTTTAAAAAAATATGATGAAAAAATTACTATGTACAATTCTACTTACCGTTTTAGCCGTAGGATTTGTTAATGCGCAAAGTATCAACGTTACAGGTTTAGGGATTGTGATACCGGGAGATGGCTCTAATACTCCGATTGTTGCGGATGATACTGATTTTGGTCCTTTAGATGTAGCCGCAACAGGAATAATTCACACCTTTACAATTACAAATACTACCGGATCCGATTTAATATTATTGGGTTTAAATCCTATAGCAGGTACAAATGCTAGCGACTTTAGCCAAGTGAATCCTCTTAACCCATTATTAACTCCTGGCCTATCAACTACTTTCACGGTTACTTTTGACCCAAATTCTCCGGCAGGATTAAAAAGTGCTATAATTAGTGTAGCTGTTAATAATTTAATGACTGGGCCGGAAACATATTTTTTTAATGTACAAGGTACTGCAACAGAGGTGCTTAATCCAGAAATAGACGTTATTGGTAATGGAACTTCTATTGTTAGTCCAGATTTTACGCCGTCTGTAACAGACGATACGGATTTTGGCGCTGTTGATATTACTAGTGGTTCAGTTACAAATACATTTACAATTGCAAATATCGGTAATGCTCCGTTGAATTTGACTGGGGCATCTTTAGTGTTTATATCTGGAGGTGGAGGAGATTTTACGGTTTCAAATTTACCAACTACACCAATTCCAGCTTTAAGCTCTACTTCTTTTGACATTACTTTTAACCCAAGTGTTACTGGACCAATTTTGGCTAATGTTTTAATACAAAATGATGATACTGATGAAACTAATTTTTTGTTTACTATACAAGGTGAAGGTGTATTAGCTCAGCCAAATATTCAAGTATCTGGTAATGGTACAATTATTGTGAGTCCGGATTTTACTCCATCTGTTACAGATGACACTGACTTTGGACAAGCTGATATAACTACAGGTTCAATAACCAATACATTTACAATAACGAATACAGGCGATGCTCCTTTAAATTTAACGGGTGGATCATTAGTTGCAATCTCTGGAGGTGGAGGAGCTTTTAATGTTACAGGTTTACCAACAACTCCCATCCCTGCATTAGGATCAACAACTTTTGATATAACATTTGACCCTAGTGCTACGGGAACCGTTATTGCTAATGTATTAATACAAAATGATGATCCAGATGCTGAATCTAATTTTTTATTTTCTATACAAGGTGAAGGTATAATTGTACCAACTTTCCCTGAAATAGATATTCAAGGTTTGGGTAATTCGATTGCAACCGGTGATACAACTCCTAGTGTAACGGATGATACAGATTATGGTCAAGTAGATGTGACCACTGGAAATGAGCCACATACTTTTACTATTTTAAATACAGGTACTGGAGATTTAAGTTTGACTGGGATTAGCCCGTTCATAACAATTTCTGGAGCTAATGCTGCCGATTTTACAGTATCAGCAATTCCTTCATCGACCATAACGGCTGCAGGTAGCACCACATTTTCAATTACATATAATCCAAGTGCTATTGGAATAAGTACTGCAACAATATCAATTGCCAATGATGATGATGATGAGGATCCTTATACATTTGATGTACAAGGAGAAGGTATAGATGCAAATTCTGACTCTCCGTTACTTATTACGCAATATTATGAAGGTTTAAGTGCTAATGATAATTGGATAGAAGTAAAAAATGTTTCAGCCTCACCGACTGCTCCAGGAGAATTTTATTTAGTGCTATTTAATAATTTTGAAGGTACAATTAATGGAGGAATAGCCACTAATGACCCTGATGATCTTACTGAAGCTGTTTTGATACCAGCTTTAAGTTCTGGAAGTGTAGCGTTATTTAATAGAAGCGGATCTTCTTTACCAACAGCAGCTAATAGAGGCGCAGTAACTCTAACAACAACTGAAGTTTGTAGTTTTGATGGAAATGATATTATCTTAATATCTACTACTAATGATTCAAATGCGTACAACAGTAGAATAGATATTATTGGAACTGTTGCTCTCAATGACCCTGTAGATTGGGGTATAGACACCGCTTTAATTAAAGGTTGTGGTACAATTGAATCCCCAAGTACTACTTATGATCCGAACCAATATGTTACATTAACTCTTGATGAAGTGAATAATGCAAGTGATTTTGTTGGGAGTCCCACTTTACCGAATATCGCTTTAGGTATACAAACAGTTGGACCTACAATTTTTACTTCTTCTTGGAATAATGGTGTGCCAGATAAAACTAAACAAGCTATAATTAATGGAACATATTCGGGAGGGACTTCATTTGAA
>Ga0209344_10004166_pt1 | contig 13511 bp, 9 predicted proteins | sample Cruoilmetagenom6_FD_187293 | JGI IMG/M metagenome (GOLD analysis project Ga0209344, IMG submission 187293) | Oil polluted marine microbial communities from Coal Oil Point, Santa Barbara, California, USA - Santa Barbara Oil Seep Sample 6 (SPAdes)... | ecosystem: Environmental > Aquatic > Marine >...
CCGAAGCCTCCAGCCGTGAACTGACCGGAATCCCCCTGCCATCCGAGACCGCTGCAATCGACCGCCTTCTGGTCGATCTGTCATACGACACCGACCTGAGCTCCAGGGCCATTGAACTTCTGTCGGCGATGGTCGGCAACGCCCTGGTCCAGCAGGGTGCACGGTGGATCGAGGGCCCTCTGCCTCCAGGTGCACCGCAGTTCTGGAACAACGGGTGGATCGGCGAGAGTCTTTTCACCATCGCGGTCCAGCCGCACCAGGTTGTCCTCAACACTCTCTTCAGTGAGGACGGTTGGTGGCACCCGGTTTCCTCGATCCTCGAATCTGCAGCCGGGCGGAAGATTCTGGTCGGCGTCGACGAAGGAACGCTCGAAGCCGAACTCCGAACTGAAGACACATCGGAGGCCATCGCCTGGATCGAAACATCGAAAACCAAGAAGATCGGCCGGATCGTCGACGAACGCCCCGACAACACCCATCTGAGGAGCGAGATCTACCAGCAACTCGCAGCCCGTTCGAGCTTCGATGTCATGGAAGATCTGGCGGACTCGATGATCCGCAAAGGAGAACCGGTGCTGGATGATTGGCGTGCGTGGGCTGTTGCCCGCCAACAACTCAGCACCCCCACCGCCGATGTCGAATTCGAAATCGAGCGGCTCCGAACCGCCATCGGCGCACACCCGGAAGCTCCCTCGCTGTATCTGCTCCTAGGCGCCGCATACGAACGCAGTTCGCGCGATGATCGCCTCGAAGCCGCGCGGGCCTGCTTTCTGCGGGTATCGGAGCTTCGCACCTGGGGTGCATTCTCCGACGAGGCAGAAACGGCTTTGGTTCGTCTGGACGGGGACCCGGCAAGCTAGCTGTGGTGACGAAACCTGGTGAGAAGTGAGGGCTAGCCGCTCACACCGCCAACCAGTTCCATCCCGCATGTGCAGTTGCCGGCTTCGGCCGCAGCGTATTTGCAGGTGCAGGAGCCACCACAGTTGCAGTAATAGACACCGGTTCCCTCGAGACTCACACGCTTGACATCGCTGCCGCAGCTGCACTTGGTCGCGTCCTCAGCATCGAGATCGCAGGAGCAGTCCGATCCACAGGAACACACCAATGCCTCGTTGCCCTCGACCTTGAGCAGGTGGGTTTGGGCCATTTCTGTCCCACATCCACAGTCGCCGGCCACCGTGGCCACTGCGCCGCAGTCACAGTCCTCGCAGGCGCAGACATAGAGTTGGTCGTGGCGCACTTCGGCCACCGCTTCCACCACCGGCGCGGCTTCGACGACCTCCTCAGCCGGGGCAGCGACTTCAGCCGGCGATCCACCACAACCGAGTGTCAACACTATCGCGGCGATCAGCATCAGACCTGCATTTTTCATCGAGTTCCTCCAAGCGGTTTTTTTCGGTTCAAGCCCGAGAAGACTAGCACTTCGACCGATCAGAGCCCGCCCCCGCCGCTGGTGTGATCCACCGCACCACCCCGGTCCGGCGACACAGCTACGGTGGAAAGGGGCTCAGAATCCATGAGTAAACGACTCGCTCCACTGTCGCTGGTCGCCAGCGTCCTCCTCTCGATTCCCGTAGGAGCTGTGGCCCAGGAACTGATTTTCTCCGACGGATTCGGTTCGGGTGATCTCTGGGGGTGGAATCGAACTGCGGGTGGGACACCTACGGTCGGCCCGTGCCCGTGCGAGGTCACCATTCGAGGCACGGAGTTCTTTGTCGATCCCATCCTGGGCGACGACTCCACTGGTGACGGAAGTCCGGGCAACCCATGGGCCTCGATCCAGTTCGTGGTCGATGACATGGTCGATTGCACCGACCAACACGGAACGCCCCGCAATCCCGGTGCTCCCGTCAAGGGTGGCGACGCCATCACTCTCGTCGGCGCGTTCGGGCACGATGCCAATCTCGAAATCACCGGTTGCTACAACTCGGAATGGGTCAGCATTCGCGCCCAGACCCCCCACGAACCCGTGCTCTCCTCCGTCCACTTCCGCGGCTCCGAGTTCTGGAGGCTCGACGGGCTTTCATTCTTCAACGACTCCAACGGCACCATGGTCCGGGTCGAGGACCACAGCAGCCAGGGTCCGGCGAGGAACATCCGTTTTGTCAACAACCACTTCACATCGGGAGACCTGCCGGCCATCCAGGACTGGGTCGATCACGTCTCCGACGCCATGCGTCTCTATGCCGACGACGGTCCGCTGGTGGCGAGGTGCAACGAGATGGTCAACGTGGCCATGGGATTTGTCGTCGGCGGCAGCCACATGGACATCATCGGCAACACCATCGAGTACTTCTCACGCGACGGGATCGCCACCGGGGGTCACTTCAACCGTTTCATCGGCAACAGGATCTTTGACTCGGTCAAGCTCGGCGACGGCCACCACGACGACTTCTTCCAGAGCCACATGGGCGCCAACCCCGATCTCTCATCCGATATCGAGATCACCGGCAATCTGTTCATGAATCGGTACGGCCCCGGCCAACCGGCCGACTCGCTGGGACCGACTCAGTGTCTCAGCGGTTTCGAGGACGGGCCCAAAACGCGGCTGAGGATCACCAACAACGTCTGCAAAGGTGATCACTGGCACGGGATCACCTGGTACGACACCAACAATTCGGTGGTCGTCAACAACACCGCGGTGGGTGGCTCCAACTTCACGGGTCTCCCGGCGGGATCCTCCGGCTGGCCGAGCTACTCCTGGATCAGCGTGGAAGGCACCGGGAACACGATCCGCAACAACATCACCACCCGCAACCTCTCGGGCGGCGAAAACAACATCGAGATCCAGATCGGAGAAGAAAACCTCTACTTCGCCGATTGGCTCGCCCTCGATCTCCGACACGCTCCGGGGTCGCCCGCCATCAACGCCGGAAACCCCGACGGCGCCACCACCCATGACATCGACGGCAGACCGCGGGATGCGCAACCGGATGTCGGCGCCTACGAGGAGCCGTAATCCCGGCGGCTTGCCTTTTTTGCGCAGCCCTCCGAGCATGGAGCATGACCGAAAAGCTCAACTTCCCGTCGGCGGAACGCAACAAGCAACCCATCCTCGATGTTCTGCGCGGAGTGCTGGCAGAAGATGCCACCGTGCTCGAAATTGCCAGCGGGTCGGGCCAACACTCGGTTCACTTCGTCGGGAATCTCCCCCGTGTGACCTGGCAACCGAGCGATCTCGATCCCGAGTGCCGGGCGTCGATCCGAGCGTGGCGGGATGAAGTCAAGCTTCCCAACCTTCTCAAACCCATTTCAATCGACGTCACCTCAACCGAGTGGAACGTTGGGCGATTCGACGCCGTCTACAACTCGAATCTCATCCACATCTCGCCCTGGGAGTGCTGCCTCGGCCTGCTCGCCGGAGCGCGAAGGCACATCAGACTCGGCGGTCGATTGATTTTCTACGGGCCGTTTAGAATCGGTGGGGAACACACAGCTCCAAGCAACCAGGCCTTTGACGAAGACCTGAGGTCCCGCAACCCGGATTGGGGAGTTCGAGATCTCGAGGCCGTCGAGAACGCAGCAGACGGATTGACCCTCGAGAAGAGGATCGAGATGCCGGCGAACAACCAGATCCTGGTATTCAGGCGGGGAGAATAGAACCTAAATCGGGCGATTCTCTCAGGCGTCTGCACCAAGTCCTTGACACATCTCATCCGGCAGAATCGCTCAGTTTAGGTAAAAAAGCCGGGGCCGCGCCACGAGGCACGACCCCGGTGATTCCTACGGACGAATGATCAGCTCTCGGTCTTGAGCGACCACCCGGTCTTGAGTCCGATGATGAACCACGCGAGGGCGAGTGTTCCCACCGCGAAGATCGTGTCTCCGAAGACCCGCATCCACCGGAGGGTCTGGAGATAAGGCTGCTGCATGAACTCGGCGGACCGCGCGTACCAGAGGCCGTGTTCGACGCTGGCCATGGTCTGGGCGAAACCGATCGGCAGCACGCTGATGAGCACCATCAGGGCGAGTCCGATGTTGATCGACCAGAAGGCGAACCGCACCCATTTCTCGTTCCACTGGTTCTTGGCCCCGAGTCCGCGAAGGACAAAGAGCATGAGCCCGATCCCCAGCATCCCATAGACACCGAAGAGCGCCGTGTGGGCGTGAACCGGCGTGGTGTTGAGGCCCTGCATGTAATAAAGAGCGATGGGGGGATTGATGAGGAATCCGAAGATCCCCGCCCCGACCAGATTCCAGAACGCCACCGCGACAAAGCAGTAGATCGGCCACTTGTATGACGTGAGCCAGGGCTTCGCTCGACTCAGGGTCAGATTGTGATACGCCTCGAAGCCGAGGAGCACGAGGGGCACGACCTCCAGCGCCGAGAAGGTGGCGCCGAGGGCCATCACCGCCACCGGGGTTCCGGTGAAATACAGGTGGTGGAAGGTGCCGATGATCCCACCCAGGAGGAAGATGTTGGTGGAAAAAAGAACGGCGGCGGTCGCCAGGCGGGTCTTGAGCAGACCGAGCCTGACAAAGAGGAAGGCGATCACGACGGTGGCAAAGACCTCGAAGAAGCCCTCCACCCAGAGGTGCACCACCCACCAGCGCCAATATTCGGCAACGGCGAGGTGAGTCTGACGACCCCACATGAGCCCGGCGCCGTAGAACAGGGCGATGGCTGTCGATGAGATCAGGAACATCCCGAGAAGAGGCTTGCTGTCGCTCTTGATCTTGAACGCCGGTAGAATCGCCCGCACCATCAAAGCCAACCAGATCAGAAGACCGACAAAGAGGAATGCCTGCCAGAACCTGCCGAGTTCAACGTACTCATAACCCTGATGGCCGAACCAGAAGTTCTCCACAAGCCCGAGCTTCTGCATCACGCCCATCCACTGACCGATGAGCGAGCCGACCACGATCACCAGGAGCGCACTGAAGAGGATGTTGACCCCGAGGCGCTGGAACTTGGGCTCGTACCCCGAGACCGCGGGGGCAATGAAGAGCCCCGTGGCCAACCACGAGGTCGCGATCCAGAAGATGGCCAGCTGGACATGCCAGGTCCGACTCACCGCGTAAGGAAGCAGATCGCCGAGGTCGATCCCATAGAACCCGCTCCCTTCAACACCGTAGTGGGCCGTGACCACGCCGAGAGTCACTTGAACCACGATCAACGCCGTCACCACCCAGAAGTATTTGACGGTCGCCAGCATCGACGGCGTCGGGTTGAGCCCAAGCAACGGGTCGCTTTCGGGCAGGATCTCTTCGTCGAGACCATCGCTGCGATGGACGGCGTGGTGCCAGGCGAGCACCCCGATCCCGGCAAGAAGGAGCACCACCGAGAATCCGGTCCACAGGATGAGGCTCGATGTCGGGCGGTTTCCGACGAGGTTGTCGGGCGGCCAGTTGTTGGAGTAGGTGATCTCCTGCCCGGGTCGTTCGGTCACACACGACCACGACGCCCAGAAGAAGAATGCATTGAGCTGACTCATCCGTTCATCGCCTTCGACGGTGTTGAGCCGCATGGCGTAGGCATCGCGTTCGCCGGTGGACGCCGGGTCATCACCAAAGAGGGCGGTGTAGTGGGCTGTATTCGCTCGGAAGGCGTCCGCTCTCAGGGCGGAGATCGTGAGATCGCCGGTGGACGGATCGACCCCGTTGGATCGAAGCTCGTTCTGCAATCGAGCCGAAAGCGCTGCCTGCCGCTCGGAATCGAGTTCTTCGAAACTCCCGCCACTCTCATCTTGGGCCCAACGGTCGACCATGAAGGTCGCCTCTCGGTGGAGCCAGTCCGCCGACCAGTCGGGAGCGACATAGGACCCGTGGCCCCAGATCGAACCCAGCTCGTGGCCGCCCGTGGACTGCCAGACATTCTGCCCATCGCGGATGTCCTGGCCTGTGAAGAGAACGTCCCCACTCGCACTCAGCACCCTTTCGGGAATGGGTGGCGCCTGTCGGTAGATCTCTCTACCGTAGAAACCCAGTACCGCAAACGACCCCACCATGACAACGATGAAGCCAATCCAAAGTCTTCGATAATTCAATCCCCTACTCCTTCCAAACTAGAAAAATTCTCAGGATCCCTAGACATCCTGAGGTCTATTGAGTTGACAAAAAAACTCACCGACCTCCGTCGGCAAGATCGGCGATGTGAACTTTTTGCAGCATCGTGTGATAGGTGTCCCGAATACTCTCCCAATAGGGGTGCAGAGGACACGGGTTTTCGCAATCGCAGGATGGGAGCCCAAAGAGGCAGTCGATTCTGAGCGTCGCGTCGGATCCCTCGATGATGGCCATGACATCACTGATCGGTCGTTTGAGCGCCTCCTCCCGTAGGGTGAATCCCCCACCCCATCCCTTCTGCGAATCGACCATCCCACTCTTTCGCAGCTGATTGAGGATCTTCGAAAGGTAGTTGGAGGGAATGCCCGTCGCATCGGCTATCTCGTCTCCTGGGACGCGTTCTTCGCGTCGGCCGGCGAGGTAACCGAGGATCTGCAGGGCGTATCGGGTGGTTTGGCTTACCATCTCAGCGCATGAAGTTATCGCTTGAGTTTCGGGATGTCAAGGTCCACTCAAAAAGGTACACTGCCGATCCGGAGGCATCATGCGACATGCCGCGACAGGATTCACTCTCATGGCCATCACGCTGACCATTTCCACGGGGTGTTCCCGACCAGAAGACTCGACCAGGGAGGCCGTCTTGCAGACCGAATTCCAGGCGCTCATCGACTCGGTTGTCGCCGAGGACGACGCCATCCATGGGGCATCGATGGCGGTGTTCTCACCTTCCTCGGGCCTCGCTTGGGAGGGCGCCGCGGGGTTCGCCGACCCTGAGGCCAAGACACTCATGACTCCCGGCCACCCGGTTCGCATCGCGAGCAACACGAAGACCTATGTCGCGGCGGCTGTCCTGCGCCTTGTCGAAGCCGGCGATCTCGGTCTCGACGACGCCATTTCCGAGCTTCTCCCGGCGGAGTTCTCCGAGCTTCTTCGATCCGACGGCTACGATCCTTCGGCGATCACCGTTCGCCATCTTCTGACCCACACCGGCGGTCTCTACGATCACGGGGACGCCGAGGCCTACACCAAAGCCATCATCGCCGACCCGACCCACCACTGGACTCCAACCGAACAGATCACCGCGTTGGTCGAGTGGGGCGACAAGCTGGAGGAGCCCGAACGGATTTACAGTTACTCCGATTCGGGCTATGTCCTGCTCGGCGTGATCATCGAGCAGATCACCGGTCAGGGTCTGGCCGAAGCGGTTCGCGGGCTGGTCAACTTCGACAAGCTCGGGCTCAACGCTACGTGGTGGGAGATCATGGAACCGGCTCCCGAGGGATCGGTGGAGCGTGCACATCAGTTTCTCGGCGATCTCGATGTCACTGATTTTGTGCCCTATTTCGATCTCTATGGAGGCGGCGGCATCGCCACCACCGTGGGAGATCTCGCCCGGTTCCATGGCGCGATCTTTCGCGGAGACGTCTATGAAGACCCCGCGACTATCGAGACCATGCTGGGCACCTTTGAAGGGATCGAAGCGAGCCCGACCGCGAATGAGCGCGCGCTGCCTCCCGGCGCCTATCGGATGGGTGTGTGGGTCCTCGAGACCGAGGGCACCACCAGCTACCACCACACCGGTTTCTGGGGCACTGTGGCGGTGCACATCCCCGAACTCGATCTGACCATCGCCGCCACGGCCAACCAGAATCAGCTGAAACCCGTTTTCGATCAGATCCCGGCAGAGGTGGTCAAGATCGTCAAACAGAATTCTTAATTTTTAGTTCTTAATTTTGAATTACATCGCACCATCGCACCATCGCCTAGGTGTGTTGTGATGGCAATTCAAAACTGAGAATTCAAAATTTAAAATTTTCAGCCCGCTTGCCCATCCGGTCGCGGCGTGACGAGATACTTGGCGTTGACCACGACGTAGATCAGAAACGCCGCTGCCCAGAGACCGGCCGAGACGGTGAGCATGGTCGCGGTCAGATCGGCGCGGAACCACGGGCCAAGGACCCTGATCAACGCGCTGGCGGTGATGGCGACGAAACCGAGGGTCATCAACGTCGAGACCTGGAGCTTGCGGCCGGTGTGGCCCAGGGTCACCCGCGCCATCATCCCCAGGGTCAGCGTGCCGATGGCGCCGGCGGTCAATGCGTGGGTCGCAGCGCTGGGCGGGATCATGAAACCCGCCGCCGACGCCGCCTTGAGCATCAGACCGATCCAGATCCATGCATACCCGAGGTGGAGCACCAACAGGATTGGTTTCGTGAGGGTTCTGTGAGGACCCCAGGTGAAGGATCGGACGAGAACCAAGAGCCCAGCAACCCCGGCCGCGACAGCCATCACCACCGAACTCGGCGCCACGACTTCGACGATCACGACGAGGAAGGCGGCCACCGTCGCCGCGATGTTGAGCATGGGGATGGCCCGCACACGCTCATCCTCAAGGGCGTTCCTGGTGAAGAGCGGCACGATACGACCCGTGATGACAATCAGAACGACAACGATAAGATCCACCGCCACGAGATCGCTCCGGAGATTGGACCCAGGCAACAGCCCCGAGGCGCGCATGTGGTGGTGGGCGTCGCAGAGCCACAGCAGCGGCAGCAGCGCCAGAAGTTGGTAGTTCCGTTTGCTCGAGCTGAGAATGAGTGGGATCGCCAAGACTACCGTCAAAACCGGCAGAAAGCTGAGTTCCGCCATCCCTGCGATTGTCGCGGTCACACCCCCGACGCCAACCAGACGTCCCACGGCCCAGAGACCCACGAGCACGGCCAACAGAACGCCCTTGGCGGTGGTTCTCTTTGTCCAGTTCTCCACCGCGGTGAGCAGGAAGCCCGCGAGGATCGCTCCGGTGAACCCGAAGATCATCTCGTGGCTGTGCCAACCGATGCCTTCGAGCCCCGGCTCACCCGTCAGCGCGGCATCGTAGTGAAATGCCCACCATGGGATGAGTCCGGCGCCCAGCAGACCACCGAGAAGAAAGAACGGACGAAAACCCTTTTGGAAAATGACGTGGTTCATCACAAGATCATACGCTTGAGAACCCATCTCGATCCTTGATGGCGGTCAACCGATCGCTTATCGGGATCAAGAGCTGTCCAGAATCTGCTCCCTGGGCACGGTATTTTCCGGCAGCGTTCCCTCGATTCGCAGTACCATGGACCCACAATGCTCAATATCGGATTTGTGGCAGTCACCCTCTTCGTCGCTCTGTTGCTTCGGATGGAACCCTTGAAGAGGCTGCGCCCTCTGACCGCTCCACTGTTGCTGACAGCGCTCGCCATCCTGGCTGACTCTCTGGTGGGCATTCTCGGTCTCGATCCGAGCTTCGAACGAGCAACAGAGATCGTTCTGGTTCTTTCGGTCGGTTTCCTTGTAGCCCGCGGTTCGCTGATGCTGGTCTTCGACTGGGTCCTGGTCCGCCGAATGGGAGTTCTCCCGCCGCGGCTCATGCGAGAGGTCGTCACCCTTACGGTCTATCTGATCTTTGGCGCCATCCTGCTGCGGAGCCTCGATATCGAGGTCACCGGCATCATCGCCACATCTGCCGTCATCACCGTGGTTGTCGGCCTCGCCCTCCAGCAGACGCTGGGCAATCTCCTCGCAGGTCTCGCCCTTGCTTGGGAGCAACGACTCTCCATCGGCACCTGGGTGGAGATCGACGGCAAAGTTGGGATCATCGAACAGACCGGTTGGCGTTCGGTTGTGATCCGCACCCGGCTCGATGAACGCCTCCTCCTGCCGAACTCAGATGTTGGCGCTGCCAGGATCACCATCCTCGGCAGTGGTGGTCGGCCGGCTGCCGTTGCCATGCGGCTCGGGGTTGCATATGGCGTCCCACCGGATGCCGCAAAGAAAGTCCTCACCACCGTCGCCGCCGGGATTGCCGGCATCGTCAACCACCCCCCGCCGAAGATGCTCACCGTCGAGTGGGCGGACAGCGCCGTGGTCTACGAGGTTCGGCTCTGGACCATGACTCCCTGGGCGCGGGACGATGTCACCGATGTGTTTCTAACCCGAGCACACCAGGCGCTGAGCCGCGCGGGCATGGAGATCCCCTTTCCGCAGCGAACCCTCCATCGCGCCCGCCGCATGGAGCCCACCGACACACCAGAGATCCGCCTTCACTCGATCGAGGGATCCGCGTTGTTCAACGAGATTCCGGGGGACGCTCTCGCGGCGATGGCGGCGAACTCTCGGATTCTGCGGTTCGCGCCCGGTGAAGCGGTTGTCCAGACCGGTGAAAAGTCGACCGCGCTGTATCTCATCAAGAGCGGCGAGGCCGTCGTCATCCTCAACAATCGGGAGGCCGCGCGTCTCCAGCCCGGTGACGTTTTCGGCGAGTTTGCGTTTCTGACCGGGAGCCTGCGCACCGCCACGGTTTGCGCGACAGATCGGGCCATCGAGGTGGTCGAACTCGATGAGACAAGTCTGCGCAGCCTGCTCGCAAATCAACCGGAGCTCGCCGAAGAACTCGCGGAGAAGATGGCCGCACGCCAGCACGCCAGCGAGTCCTTCAGGGACGAGACCGGCGCGCTCGTCAGCCCCGCAGGAATGGTCGCCCAGTTCAAGCGGCAACTCTTGCGCTTTGTCGGCCGCTGAGTGCGCTCAACACCTGTCTGAGATCCAGCAAACTCAACGATGGTCGCGAGATCCGCATCGGTGGTCGACAACACGACCGGGGACGCTGTCTACCTCGCCTGTGAGTGACCCAGAAAGACCTCAGTCACCCTGACGAAGCACCGCGAGGGGGCGGACCGCCAGTGCACGAGCGCTCGCCGCGAGTCCCGCTACTACGCTCAGGATCACTGTTCCAGCGAGGGCAGCCACCATCGCAACCGGGTGCCAGGCCCACGGGATCTGGAACCCGAAGTGGATGACCATCCACGCCATGACCCCGGCGCCGATGGTGCCCAGGACACCGGCCACGAGTCCAATGAGCGCGTACTCCATGGCGAAGACCGCGACCACCTGCACCCGGGTCATCCCGAGAGTCTTGAAGAGTGCGACCTGCCGACCGCGGCGGACGGCGCCCGCGCTCACCGCACCGGCGAGGATGGCGATCCCGGCGAGCACGGTGAAGGCGCCGAGAAAACGGATTCCGTTGCCGAGCTGCTCGAGGATGCCCGTCACCTTCTCGAGGACCTCACGAATCCTCAGCATGGTCACATTGGGGTACCGGGCAGCGAGTTCGTTCTGAAGGGGCTGCTCCGCCATCTCGTCGAGACGGGCGGCGGCGATGCGGAAACGCGGCGCCCGGTCGAGGACGCCTGGTTCCACCACAAGAAAGAAATTGATCGAGAAACTCTCCCACTCGACGGTCCTCAGACTGCTGACGAACAGCTCCACCGGAACACCCTGGATGTCGAAGACGAGTGTGTCCCCCACACCGACGCCGAGATCCCGGGCAAAATCGAGCTCGATCGAGACTTCGGCTTGATCAGGGTGCGACCAGAGTTCCCCGTCGACCACGATGTTGTCTTCGGGCAGCGTCTCGAGCGATGTCAACCGCTGCTCGCGGGTGAGCACCCACCGGCGATCGCTCGATCGATCCACCGCAGTCTCGGCGAGTTCGGCCACCGGAACCCCGTTGATGGACGCCAACCGGCCGATGACCACCTCAACCGAGTCGATGTTCCGGGCGTTTGCCATCCGGAGACTCTCTTCGACACCCGCCCATTGATCGGGCTGGATGTCGACGAGGAACACCGTCGGCGCCTGATCCGGAAGATCGGCCTCGAGCTGTGCCGAGACCCGTTCCTGGATGAGGTACATCCCAACCACCGTGAGGACTCCCAACCCGAGGGCGACGATGGCTCCGAGGGTGCCCGAACCGGGTCGCGCCAGCGCGGCGAGACCATGGCGCATGAGAAACGACCCGCGATCCCGCGGAGCCCGGCTCGTCGCCAGGACCACCAGCCACGCGGATCCGGCCAACACCGCGGTCGCCGCCATCAGCCCGGCGGCGAAGAGCAGACCGCGAGTGATCGACCCACTTTGAACGGCCGCGGTGGTGGCGACACCCGCCATGAGGATCACTGCCAGGACTGCTCCCATGACCCGACTGATTGGGAGCGGGTCGGCATCACGTCGAAGGACCCGGATGGGCGGTACCCGCATGGCGTCCACCAGCGGCCGCAGACCGAAGAGGAGCGCAACCCCGAGACCCAGCGCCATTCCACGCACCATTGCCAGTGGCTGCCAGCCAACCTCGATCTCCACCGGCAGAAGCCCGGAGACCAGAGCGGGGACCGCCCTCGCGACCAGGGTACCGGCAAGCGCGCCAACGACACTGCCAAGAACCGCGAGCAGCGCCGTCTGACCGAGATACAGGGCAAAGACCTCCCGGGGGCGAACTCCGAGGGCCCGCATCACGGCGATGGCGTCGAGCCGGCCCGCCAACCAGGCGCGGACGGCCTGGGCCACACCGATTCCGCCGATGAACAGCGACAGCAGCGCAACGAGGCCGAGGAAGCGCTCGACCCGATCGAGCCCCGCCCGCAGCGCTGGTTGGGCATCCGATGCGGTCTCCAGCTCGACAAACTCGGGTCTCGCGATGGCTTCGCCGATGGCCACCGCCGCCGCCGCCAACGCTTCGGGAGTGGTTCCGTCCGGCATCCTGACCAGCAGCCGGTAGCTCACCCGGCTCCCCGTTCCGGTCAGGTCCGTCCGTTCGAGACCCCCGATCGAGAGGAACACCCGTGGCGCGAAGGCGAAGGACGCACCCATCCGATCCGGTTCCGCGGTGACGACGCCCATGATGGTGAAGGGCACGCCGCCGATACTCAGATCATCGCCAACCTCCAGATCGAGGCTGGAGAGCAATTCGGGGGCAACGACCACGGTACGATCGTTGAGTTCCTTCTCAATGGCTGCCGGCGGTTCGGTGGTGAGCTCGCCATAGAAGGGATAGCCCTCCCCCACCGCCTTGAGCTCGCTCAGCACCGAGGCGCCGGGGGTTGGATCATCCGGGTCGGCGGGCTCCGACACCACACTCGGCAGTTCGCGGACCTCGAGCCAACGGGCATGGGGGATGGCATCGACAACCGAAAAGACCTCGGGTGCGATGGGTCGTCGACTCGAAACCGCCAGATCCGCCGCAAGGAGCTGCCGGGCTTGAGCACGGATCGTCGTATCCAGGGATCTCGACAATCCGGCCACGGCCACGACCGCGGCGACCCCCACGGCGAGACAGACGGCGAAGAAGACGATTCGCCCAATCGACCCGCGAAACTCCCGCGCCGTCAGCGATGGCCACATCCGCCAGTTCATGATCTCAGTCCGATTCCTCGCGCTCGATCCGGCCGTCTCGGAGGTGGATCCGGCGGTCGGCGAGCGCCGCCACCGCTGGGTCGTGGGTCACCAGAACCAGGGTCGCACCTTCGCTCGCTCGCATCTCGGCCAGAAGATCGAGGACCACCCGGCCGGTGGCGCCATCGAGGTTGCCGGTTGGCTCATCGGCAAGGAGGAGCGCCGGCTTCGGGGCAAAGGCGCGGGCGAGGGCAACCCGCTGCTGTTCGCCGCCGGAGAGCTGCGATGGATAGTGGTGGCCGCGG
>Ga0209344_10004167_pt1 | contig 13505 bp, 11 predicted proteins | sample Cruoilmetagenom6_FD_187293 | JGI IMG/M metagenome (GOLD analysis project Ga0209344, IMG submission 187293) | Oil polluted marine microbial communities from Coal Oil Point, Santa Barbara, California, USA - Santa Barbara Oil Seep Sample 6 (SPAdes)... | ecosystem: Environmental > Aquatic > Marine...
CTACCCATTCAAGTGAATCACCTTGTCTGTTTAATTTGTTGCCTAAAAACACTTGCACTTGCCGGATAAGTCGTGAAAGTAATCTAGTACCACTTCCACCTTTTCCAGTAATCAACACTGGATTATATAAATCGAATGGCTTATTCATATCTCATTCTTACATAAATAGAAATATTATGGGGTTTCTTTGTAAAAGCGTCTGTAAAACTCAGAATCTGTTTCAATCCAACTTAACACTTTTTTATTGAGTTTTTTGTTTTTTCTGAAAACTTTGTTATAAGGGGATAGGAGCGACTTACATAAGTCCAGTGGCAAAATTTTTTTTGCAAGAATAAATCTTTTTCTACGTCGCTCAAAACCTTTAGAGTTTACACGATCAATTCTTGAAGCTGGTTTTCTAAATCCCATTCCATGGTGATAAACAACGTTATGATATACACCAAACATAACTGGATGAAAATCTATTTCATTACTTCTATTAAGTGGCATCCAATCAATATTATTTTTGTTCAATATATCTAACAACGACCCGCCCACATCATTAATATTTCGACCTTCAGAATTTTTCCAAGTAAAATTTCCTTTTTGCCAATTACCTTTTATTGTTTTCCAAAATTTAGCAGTGGTCAGGCAAAAACATGGATGTGGTTGGATATCACCTAAGTTTTCTTTTCTTTGAACAGCTATTAAAGGGTGCTTATCTAGATATTTCTTAGCCAGCATTCTTAAGTTCGATATCGGAAAGGCATCTCCATCTAAAAACAGGATAAGGTCCTCATCATTTGCATGTTTTAAAATTTCAGTCGACAGTAAGTTAAGTTTAGTACCATGATCTTTGATTTTATCAGTATTGATGTAGTCAAACTTATTCACATGGGGTTTAATGTCAATCCCATTGAGACATGCAAATATTGAATAGGGAGGAGGTATGTATTTTTCAATATACTTGCATTGAATATCTATCCAATAATCTGATTGCCAGTGAATAGTAGCAATATAAATTCGTTTCATTAAGTCGTTTGTGTGTTTATAACAGAACCTATTGAATTATAGCAGAACGACTTGGAATTAAAACAATTCTCAGGCTTTAGGGATTGTTCGAGGTAAACCAACACATTGCTTAGGATTCAGTCTGCATAAGTTCTTCTACATTTGAAATTATATGGTAAACTATTTCGTTAAATTTGACTAAAATCTTGTTTTGAAGATTGAAAAACTTAAAGTAAAATTGAATATTGGGGCAGGAAGAACCTACATTCCTGGCTTTGTGAATATAGATTTATCTGAACAAGCCGACATAAGCTTAAACTTGAGTAATGATGCTTTGCCTTATGAAGATAGTTCAGTTGATTTGGTTTTTACTCACCATACATTAGAGCATATACCTAATTATCTTTTTGTGATGTCTGAAATATATAGGGTGCTAAAACACAATGGGGTATTATTTGTAGGTGTTCCCTATTTGACATTAACGCAGTATAACCTTGTAAATCCTTATCACTTACATCATTTCAATGAATTTTCTTTTGATTTCTTTGATCCTAATAAATTAAAGGGTAGTGCTATGGAAGAAAATACTATGTGTTTCCATAAGATCATTCATCGCTTTCATTACATAGGGCATTTTAAGAGATTCCCAGCTTTTCTAAAAAACTGGTGTCGTAGACATCTATTCAATGTAGTAAATAAAATTGATTTTGCATTAATAGCAGTGAAAAATCAAAATCAAGTGGCCGGACAACCTGAAGCTGATGAATTAATGAAGACTTTTGACGAAATTCTTAAATCACGAAAACGATATAATAAAAACAAAAATGAATAATGAACTCCAGCTTTTGTTTATTGTAGGAATGCAAAAGTCAGGGACATCTTTATTAAACAGAATGTTGATGCAACAAAGTTTTATTAGCAATCCCTTCTTACCTGAAGGAGCAAAGTTTTGGGGGGATTTACCACCATTTTCTCCTCGAGAAAAACCTTGTGGTGAACTTTTCCAATTCCATCAAGGGAGACATGGGCACTATTTGGATAGAAATGATTTTCGAGAAAAGGATCGGGAGTTGTTAATGCAAAGAATCATTGAGTCTGATGTTAAAACACCTATTTTGATGAATAAAAACCCATATAATTCGGTTAGAGTTTCATGGCTTAAGTCGGTTTTTCCAACCGCAAAGATTTTTGCTGTATTTAGAAAGCCTACTCCAAATATTTATTCTTTATTGAAAAAACACCAAGATCATGAAGGTCAAGGGGTGAAGCCAGAATCTGGATGGTGGGGAATTAAACCAAAGGGATGGAAAAGCATGAAACAAAGTGATAAAATTATTCAAAGCATCATGCAATGGAATGCCGTTAATGAGTCTTTATTGAATTCGAAAGAGGATATAGATTGCTACTTAGACTATGAGTCTATTTGTAGTTTCCCAAATGAAATAATAGATTACATCAAAAAAATAACTTGTATTGCTGCTGAATCTAAACGACTATCTGTTTGTAAAAATTTTAACAATGAATACTTGGTAGGAAGTCGGTTATTGTCAAAGAACAAAGAGCTCAAAAATAAAGAAAATTATAATCTGCATAATCTAGTAGAAAAAAAAGAGTTTGAGCCCTTCAATCCCAAACAATACAAACTGATTGACAAAAAAACTGAAACCGTATGGCGGCGCCTCATTTCAAACAAGTTTAATTTCCATTACTGATTATTGAAGATATATCACATCAAAAATTTCTGAAGCCAATTTATTTAGATTAATGCTAGTTGTATGTTCTGTATCTTTAAAATAGATATTGATGCTACATACACCGCCAAGAGCTCCTCGGTCTGATTTGTTGCTGATTCGTGTGCCAGTTGAATGAGAAATCAATCTTCCCTGCGATGTGCCACAAATAATTAATTTATCATCTATATGAAGTCCTCTTGTGTAGCCGGGCAGATTAGAAAAGCAAACCCCCTGTTGATTGACTACTTGTTGTAGACTGGAGTTACAACAATACAGTTGATTGTCATAGCTAAATGTGGAATGTGGGTGCCAAATATTGTTAATGATTTGTTTACCATTTGAGACTTTAAAAACAAAACCTGATTGAGCACTTGACCAAAGCTTATTAGTCTTTCTACCAAATGCCGAAGCATATAACTCATTATTGTGAATACAGATACTATTCAAATGAATAGTATCTTCCAAAGTGTTTTCACTCCAAACTTCAAATTGTTGGTTTTTATCATTAACTTTAATAATACGATCTTGGTTCGTTACAGAAAGGAAGATATGGTCATCCTGACTAAGGATTGAGTGTACCCCCTTTAAACCCTCTAATTCGAAATAATGGCTGAATTTAAAATTAGTGTCAAAAAATAATAAAGTTGAAGGCACCCTTTGAAGCAATATAGCCAACTGTCCTTGATGAAAGCACATACCAGTGACGCCATTACCATTTAATTTTTCTGGAAATTTTAAAGGTAAATTTATTACTTCTGCTTTTTTTGTTTTTGGATCTATTTCTAACTTAGCAATTAAATTAGTTTGTGCTTTGATTTTTTTCTTGTTATTACAAAATGAGATTAAGAACTGACTGGACATTATACTGCCTTAGTAATGAATATGCTTCTGAACTGGTTCATAGCGGTTTTTTTCAGAATATTTTTGATAAAAAGTCTGCTATTAATTTCTAAAGCAGATTGATTTTGTTTGTTTTTTTTATGAGAAATTCCATTGTACATTAAGTGATTGATATATTTTGTTTTCAATTTACCTTCTATTTCTAAATAAGTGTAATTATTTTCTGAATATTTTGCTATGTGCTGGGCAATAACCAAGTGTTTCTCAATTCTTCTATTGCTAGGATAATTGATCAAATGAACGTGGTTGAATTCTGAATTAATCTGATTATTGAGGCTGCTATTCATATTGTTATTTGTGGAAGTTAATACTATATGGATGTTATTTTTGTTATTATCCTCAATAGCCTGATTCATCTTGTCGACAATTGCTTTGTTGTTTAAAGGATCTACAACCAATAATATTACTTTATTTTTGTTAATTTTAAACATGGTTCAACCTATCTTTAATATAATATACATACCAGGGACCGTTGACTACCAAACACCCGCTTTAATTTCGTTGTTGTTAAATACTGATTATTCTTTCAGACTTGTAGGTAATGCCCTTAAAATTAAGGAAGCTAATTTATTGAGTGAAATTGCACAGTGTTCAAATAGGCTTTCATACTTAAATTTTGAAAGTGATGAGATTATACCTCATGGTACTTTATTAGACATCTTGTTCTTTTCAGAAAAACATAAGCTATTTTGTTTTTGTGATTCTGATTTGTTTCTTTTCAAACCTATTAATAAAACGCCTAAACAACTAATTGGAAATAATGATGTGTTTTCTTCAGGAGGAAGAATTGAAAATGATAATCAGGCACAATACGCCGGATTTAGAGGAGGGGCTACTACCATATCGCCAGATGGAAAAATACCATTAGCCATGTCTTTTTTTTCAATATACAAGCGTAAACCACTCAGGAAAATAATAAAAAAGTATAAGGTTGGATTTGAACAATATCGATCAAATATTCAAATTCCAAACGATGTTTTAAGTTATCTCAATAGTCAGCAGCTTTCGTTTGATATGTTTGATACTGGAAAATTATTAAGTGTCTTGTTTTATAAAGAGGGTTTGTTAAATAGCTATGCCCCTTTTAAAAATATGATACATTTAGGTGGTATGAGTGGTAGGTATTTGCAGAACATTGATTTACAAGAGATTCAAGAAATAACTGATAAACAACTAAACCAATCAGACAAGGTTAGTGAACAAGGTTTGCACTTTAGAAATGAAAACGAAGTTACTTTAAAGCGGCTTTATGGGAAATACTTTTATATTTTTCTTAATCATTTGATAGGCAAAAGTAAAGAGCCTGAATTAAAAATTAAACCTGGAAATGTTAAGTCGACAATTATTGAGCTTCAGCTACAGATAAAACAATTATTCAATATCGCAAAAAACAACACAACTACTTATAAAATCCTGAAATTAATTATAAACAGCAAATATGAATGAATTAGTTGTCTACACTGCCATAACCAAAGGGTACGATGAACTGAAAGAACCCAAAATACCAGCTGGTATTGACTACGTATGTTTCACTGATGATCAATTAAGTTCGAATATATGGAAGTTTAATTCTATAGACTTACCAAACATTTCTGATTCTACGAGAAAAGCAAGATATCTTAAGTTACATCCACATTTGTTTTTTCCCAATCATCGTTGGAGTATATGGGTAGACGGTAGTTTGTCAATAAATGGAAATTTAAGCATTCTTCAAAAAGAAGTTTCGTTGTTTTCTAAGATAGGGGTATACGAGCACGCTAAAAGAGATTGTATTTATCAGGCCGCTGCTAATTGTATAGACAAAAATAAAGATAACCCAGAAATCATAAACAGGCAAATGAATCACTATCAATCATTGGGTTATCCAGCTAATAATGGATTGGTTTCAAGCGGTGTTTTAGTGAGAATGCATCATGACTCAAGAGTCATAAAATTTATGGAAGCTTGGTGGAATGAAATTAAACGTTTCAGCAGACGAGATCAGCTTAGTTTTAATTATGTAAGCTGGGTAAAACAATTTGCATACTATGGCATTCCTAATAGAATAGGTGATGGACGTTTTTTTCGTAGAAACCCTCATAAACTATAAATTAGACTATTTATGAATTTTAAAATCACATTAATTTTTCTTACTTTATTTATATTTTCAGCTACATTAGCTAAAAACAAAAAAGAAATTCAAGTTAAGGGATTGCCGGACAAACCAAACATTGTTTTTATCATGATGGATGATTTTGATATTTTTGATATGACCAAATATAAAGAGTTATTTGATCAAAAATATAATAAAGAGAATGAAATTAATACTCCAAATTTAGATGCTTTTTTTGATAATGCTTTAAAGTTTACAAATTATCATACGAACGGCGCTAACTGCTCACCTACGCGAGGTTCTTTATTGACAGGCTTGTACCCTTCGGATTTAGGTTTTTATAGAGCTGTTTCAAAGAACAGTGAAAGAGGTATTCCAGGAAACAACAAGCTGATTTCAGAACTTCTAATAACAAACGGTTATACAACTGCCACCGTAGGAAAATGGAATGTGGGACACAAGGGTGACTCACTATATAACCCAAACTTATTTAAAGCTTATGAGCGTGGTTTTGACTATTCTTTTTGTACTGTTGGGTGTTACATTGATTCCAGATTAGTTCAAAAAAACACTGAACAACTAAAAAAACATCAGACATGGGTAGGTTATGGTGGTAGTTATTCGCGCTTTCAATTGGAGCATAAGAATAAAAGCTTATCGGAATTACGTTTCACGTCTATCGGAGATCCGAAAGGGTCTATAACAGACTTAGATGAAAGTCAGTACATAACAAAGGTAAATACTGACAAAGCGCTTGCTTTTATAAAAAAACAAAACGATAAAAATGCTAGGCCATATTTTTTGAATTTATGGTATTGGTTACCTCATGGGCCTGTCCATGTTCCATTAGGAATTATGGAAAATGAATTATTAAAACCAGAATATGAGAGTTATTATTTGCGTTCTAATTATCCTGTGCCAATGAATTCTGGAAGCGTAAATGAAAAACACAAGATAGATAAAATAAACTGCAGGGAGAATGTCGGCAACAAGCTTGTTCCTCATAACTTGAGTTGCAACAGTCGGCTTGGCGAATACGCTGCTATGGTTACTCGGTTAGATTCAGCAATTGGACGTGTTTTAGATGTTGTGAAAAACCAACCTAATACATTAATAATTATCACTAGTGATAATGGTGGTGCGGACTCTGAACATGTATTAAGAGACCGTTCAAAATTAAACAGTTCAGATGATATTTCAAAAAATCTTGGTGTTAATTCATCATTGGTTTTTAAAGGTAGTAAAAATGAACTTTATGAAAGAGGCATTAGAGTTCCGTTAATGATTAGGTGGATAGGTGATCAGAAACAAGATATTCTCTCAAATGAGACGGTTGATGAGCTGGTTCTTAGTAGAGAGTTCTATCCCACGTTAACATATTTAGCAGGTTTAATGCTTTCAGACTCACATGCATATGGCAACAATTTTTATAAGTTACTTCAGGAGAGTAAATATGGGAAACAGTATTTCAATAACCAAAGATCAGAATGGCTGACGTCAAGGAACAAGCCTGTTTTTTATGAAAATAATGCGGGGAATCAACCACGTTTGGTGGCTATTGAAAATCAAAATCAGCCAGAGTGTCAAGCTGCAAGACCTGACCAAGAAGAGATCAATTATGCTATACAGAATAATGGGTGGAAATACATATACTCAACCAGTCAATGGGAAAACGCTAGTTTTTCAAGATGTTTGCCAGAAAAGTCTGAATTATTTAAAACTGAAGCAGATGAAAAAGGAATGTATGAAAAACACAATATAATTGATGCTTATAAATATGTTGCTAAATACCTCAAGCTTTTGCGATTACGTTGGCAGCATACAATTGGGAAAGTTGATATTAGTAATCAGATAAAGGTTAATATTAATGAAACTACTGGTAGGAGATTAAAAATTATTCCTAATCTTGGTCAATTGAATATTTCAGATGGTCATTTCACCTTTGCAACAACAATTAGCCCTTCAGTTTGTGATGCTAATGAAAACATTGTTATTGCTGAGAAATCTGGAAGCTGGAAACTGTTCTTCAATAAGAAACAACTCTTCTTACAAGTAAATATTGCTGAAGCTGGAGATCCAAACAGTAAATCAAGTGTAATGGAATTAAATTCAGCCAGCGACAGATTGGCTTGCCATGTGAGCAATCATATAGGATTCACTCTTTTAGGTGGTAGAACAAGCGGTCCATTAATTAAATTATTTATAAATGGAGAAATGGTTGATTCTTTAGTCACTACTGATTTTAAAAACAAAATTGCTAGTAATCAAATTGAATCAAAAAGCTTACCACGATTCCATACTATTAAATTTAAATCACCTTACGTAGTCATAAACAACTCTAATTTAGTTGTTGGCAACATTTCGAACCCAAAACTTATAGAGTCAATTGATGAGCCTACGATTTATGTTAATCCATTGTCTAACGGTGAAATGAGACTGTTGGCTCAAAACAAAATGTTTGAGAATCAATTTAAACGCTCTAATAAGATTAAAAAAATCAATTTAAACTCAAAGATACAATATAGTAATACTCAATTTGATTTTACTGAGTCAGAAACTAATGATTCACTAGTAAAATTGACATCAGAAAACAGTACTTTTGGTAATTCAAGTCAATTTGGTTTTTCCGCCAATATAGAAAGTTTAAAATATACTGGCAATAAGCCAATGGTGATTGCTCAACAAAATAACACCAATTCTTTCTGGTCATTAAGTTTTTCAAAAAAACAATCTGAAACGCAGCAACTAAAATTAGTTATTCAGCCAGAACTTGCAGTAACAGCAAATTCAAAAAACGAAATTTGCGAAACGTTTGAGTTGTCAGGATCATTCAATCAAAATAATTTACAAGATGTAAATCAAATTGGTTTTGTGATTAGAAACAATTTTGTTAGTTTATTTATAAACGATGTTCCAGTTTCTAATATACAAATGCCTGATAATTGTGAATTTATATATGGAAATCAAATATTCTTGGGAAATAACTTGATAAGTTTTTTGAAAAACAAGTTTCAGAAATTTAATGGTATTATTAAGAACATACAGTTACTCCCTCAAAAGGCATATTCTATTAAATCTTCTGATGTTAAGGAAACGGGTGAAATAATTTCTTTTAAAGAAAATAACAAAGGAGTTTTATTGGAACTAAAAAAACAAAATAATCAAAAAAAAGAAATATCAAATAAGTCATTTGTTTTTGCAACAACTATGAACATTCTAAATAGCCAAGAGCAAACCATTCACATTGCAAACCAATTTGATATTGAAGGTTCTGGTTGGCAGCTTATAGCTTCTAAAAATTTATCTGCCGAACCTAATTTGTATGAATTTAAGTTGTTAGTCACCAATAAACAAACTAAATGTTTTCAGAAAATTATATACGAAAGAATTAAGATAGCCTCATTTGAAGAACATCAAGTAGGTATTTCTTTTGATCAAGCACAATTATCATTGTTCCTTGATGGTGAGAAGATACAAACCACTGAACTAAAATCAAATTGCATTATTCAAAGTTTTGACAGTGACATAATTTTAGGGTCATCAAATCAAGAGAATCAGTTCAATGGGTATATGTTTATACCAAGAATATGGCAAGGTTTAAAATCTGAGTCTATGATTAAATGGGCTGCTATATATTTAGATACATTTGGCTTTAATTAATTGTAACCAGAATAAAAATTATTGAGCGAATTTCCATATTTTTTTAAAGCTTTTTTGTAAAAATCAACTGGTTCATTTGTATATCTGTTGTTAGTATTTTTAGAGGTTAATATATTTATTTTTGATTGTTTGTTTGGAAAGAATTTATTGATTTCGTAGTCAGGGTTTTTTATAAGATCTTCATAATAAAGAACATGTTCTTTTCCGAATCTCTCATATTGTTTAAAATACCAATCTAATAAAAGTACTTGTCTTTTAATTAAGGGCGTTTGTTGACCAATTTCCTTCAAAGTTTTAGAAAATTTCTCAACAACCTTGACCTTTCCTTTGCTTGAAGCAATCGGAACTGTGTTCCAGGACATTAAAACAAAAAGAGGATCTCTAACAACTGGTACTATATGCCAATTATCTCTAATAAAATCATCAAGTGTAGCTGTAAAAATTGCATTTGCTTTAATTACAAAGCAGCTTTTTGAATGGTGCTTATCAAGGATTACGCGATGGTTTTTTCTGTTTTTTTTGATTGTGCCTGATTCTCTTTTGAAATAATTATCTGGAGAGTTGTTTCGCCCTTCTTGATATACCATTTCAATGGAATTACCTTGAGCTATATCATTTCGCAAACTAACTAATTTCTGTTTTAAACTTTTAATGAGTTGGGTGCCGGAATCCGAGGCGTCTCTAATGCTTTTAATCCAAGGTGGCTCAGAGAAACATAAGACATTTTTATTTGATTCAAGCAATGAAAGAACCAGTGAAGTACCACTTCTTGGAATTCCTGTAACTATATATTCAGTCATTTAAACAAGCTACAATGTTCTATTAAAAACTTATTTGTTAGGATATTTAAAAGTTTTACTCTATTTTCAGCCAAATAGTTGTAATTCCACTGTTTGATATCATTTAAGTTAAAGTCAGGTTTTGTTGGTTGATAGATACTATCAAAAATTTTTGATTTTGTTATTATTCCCAACCCACTATCATGATTAATGACAAAAATAGTATACTCTGGAAACTCGACTCTAAGTCTAGGAATTAATTTCCAAACATCTCCACTCCACATGCCATCAAAGCCTGGCGGATTAATTCTTTTTACTTCAGACAATGATTGTGCTGGGAATGCTGCAGAAGCAGACAGTGGGCTACAATCGTGAACAACCATAACGCCGTTATTACTCAAATAAGGTAACGCATTAATTACATCTTTATAGGTTTGTTGGTAGGTGTGAAGCCCGTCTATAAAACATAAATCTAAATTATTTTTTTTCAAAACATCCGAAGCATAACTATCAAAAAAAGTATCGCTAGTACATTCAAAATACTGTGCAAAGACATTATAAGGGTATTTAAATAATTGATTTCTTTTGTAGTCCTTTTTAATTCTAAAAGAGGGGTCAATAGCGTATTTATTTCTCACCTTTATAGGTAAAAATGTTTTACCACCTTTTACACCAATTTCTAAATATGATTTAGATTTTAGTTTTTTTGCTAAATAAGGAAGGAGTTTTCTTCTATGTTTTAAAAATGTATCAGTCATTATTATACGATTGGAAGTTGATAATTTATTTTACATGAATTGTAATGTGAAAAGAACCAGTTTGAATTTGATAAATAAAATTTCGCACTAACAATATGATAAAATTCAATATAATCAGTGATTAATAAAATCTATACATGATACATATCTTAACAGTTCACTGGAAAACAGATGCTTGGATTGATATTCAGCGCAAATATCTTAACCAATTTATTAATGAGCCTTTTCAAGTATATGCTTTTCTAAATCAAATCCCAAAGCCAAGTATACATAGCGATAAATTCTTTTATACATCTACAGAAAATATTAAATCACATGCAGTCAAATTAAATTTGTTGGCTGATATAGCGTGTTTGGTTTCTGCTAATGAAGAAGATTATTTAATGTTTCTCGATGGAGATGCGTTTCCCGTTAATGACCTTGATGATTTGATTGATAAGATTCCTGAAGAATTTAATCTAGCAGCTGTTCAAAGGTTAGAAAATAATGGTGATATACAGCCTCATCCTTGTTTTTGTTTAACAACTGTTGGTTATTGGAAACGAATAAAAGGTGACTGGAAACCTGGAAATATTACTTGGACGAATAACTTAGGGGAAAAAGTAGCAGATGTTGGTGGCAGGTTGATGCAAATATTAGATACTAGAAAGGATGATTGGTATAAATTGAAACGAACTAATCAACATAATTTACATCCATTATTGTTTGGTGTTTATGATTATAAAATTTATCATCATGGCGCTGGCTTTAGAAAACCTGGTATTAGGATCGATAAAAGCCAAATTAAGTTCTATAATTTCAAATCATCTTTATTTAATCTAACAAAAAAGTTTATACCATTTAAAGTGGCAAGAAAATTATTTTTTCCGTTAAACAAAACAATTAAAGTAAACCAGGAAAAAAGCAAAGAAATTTATAAAAGGATAACTTTAGATTCTGGCTTTTACAGAAAGTTATAGTGAGTTGTTGTATTGATATTCTTTTTATTCTGGGGACTCTAATCTAATTCAAGATAAATTTATGTATTGAATGGCTTCATTTTGTGAAGTTATCTGCGGTATCTCTGGGAGGGATTTTAGCAGAATTTGGCCGTAGGGTTTGGTTTTGAATCTGGGGTCGCAGAGGATGAGCAGGCCGTGGTCGGTTTCGCCGCGGATGAGGCGGCCGGTGCCTTGTTTTAGTGTTAGGGTGGCGTGGGGGATTTGCAGTTCTTTGAAGGGGTGTTTGCCCTGGTTTTTGAGGTGGTTTTCTTTGGCTTTTTGGATGGGGTCGTCTGGGTGTAGAAATGGAATTCGGTCGATAATGACACAGCTGAGGCCGGTGCCGCTGACATCGACGCCTTCCCAGAAGCTGTAGGTGCCAAGCAGTAGGCCGTTGCCGTCGTTTCTGAATTCTTCTAAGATTTGCGCACTGTTACTGTCGTTCTGGACGTAAAGATTCCGATCTAAATTGCTGTGTTCAAAGAAAGCTTTGGCGGCTTCTCGGTTTCGTTTGGCGGTAAATAAGAAGAATATGCCGCCTGGGATGCTTTCGATGATGGGGCGCAGGTATTGGAACAGTTCGTTGTTATAGTTGAAGTGATTGGGCTCGGGCAGACGGCCGGGTTCGGGCAGTAACAACCGGGCTTGTTGACGATAATTAAAAGGGCTGTCGACGAACAGGGTTTGGGCGTCGTTAAAGCCGGTTTGGGTTTGGAAGTGATCAAAGCGTTGATTTACGGTGATGGTGGCTGAGGTCATGATCCAGGCGGCGTCAATTTTGGCTTTAAAGCGACTTAAGGGGCCGGCCACATCCAGTGGTGATTTATGCAGGGCGAAGCGGTTGTTGCCGGCTTCGTACCAGTAAACATGATCACTGTCATCGGCGGTCATCATGTCTTTGAGTAAGTCCAATAAAGCGGTGAGTCTTAAATAGCTTTGTTCCACGGCTTTATCGGCGGCGACCATGGGTTCTAAGGCGTTCAATAAATCACGGCCGTTTTGTTCAAACAGGCTGAGCTCGTTGTTAATGTCTTCGTTATTCAGCAGTTCTTCCATGGAACGGCGATTGTTGAGTGACACCAGCGCGCTTTGGGCTTTTTTCAGGCTGATGTCAAAGTCAAAAAAGACGTCCTGAATGGCATGGAAACCACCTTGAACTTCACCGACACCGGTTTTAATGTCGGCCAGTAGTTCTTTGCATTGGCGGCTGGTGATGTTCTGGCTGAAAAATCGCTCGGCGATGCCGGATAGCTGATGAGATTCGTCGATAATAATGACTTCAGCATTAGGTAACAGCTCGCCAAAACCTTCTTCCTTTAAAGCCATATCAGCGAGTAATAAATGATGATTGATGACTAAAACATCGGCATTCATGGCGCGGTTACGGGCGCGATAAACAAAACAGTCATTGTAATAATCACAGTCTTTACCCAGGCAGTTTTCGGCGGTTGAGGTAATTTCTCGCTGCACGATGTTATTATTCAGCTCTTCGCTGAGTTCCACCAGGTCACCGGAGTCGGTTTGCTCAATCCACAGCGGTAGTTTTCGATACAGGGTTTTGTTAGCAGGATAGCGGGATACGGCTTTGTGGAGTGATTGTTGGTATCGGTAAT
>Ga0209344_10004168_pt1 | contig 13505 bp, 6 predicted proteins | sample Cruoilmetagenom6_FD_187293 | JGI IMG/M metagenome (GOLD analysis project Ga0209344, IMG submission 187293) | Oil polluted marine microbial communities from Coal Oil Point, Santa Barbara, California, USA - Santa Barbara Oil Seep Sample 6 (SPAdes)... | ecosystem: Environmental > Aquatic > Marine >...
AAAATCTGAAAATATGATTTGAGAGATTTCTTCACTTGGGAGGCAAAATTATTGTTATTTAAAATGATAAGCAAATAAGAAACAACTTAAATTTATTTGTTTCGGTTTTTTAATAGAAATGATTTTAAGTCAGTATAGTTTGAAATCGTATTAGCGACTTTTTTCTTATTTATTACAGCTTCAATTTGAGGAGGTAAAGTAACTTTAGCTTCGATAACCTCTTCAACAACATCTAAAAATTTAGTTGGATGTGCAGTTTCTAAAAATACACAGTGTGAATTAGGATGGTTTTTAAGATACGATTTACAACCTAAATAGCCAACAGCTCCATGTGGATCAGCAATGTAATTGTAAGTTTTGTAAATATCTTTTAAAGCAGTTCTAGTTTCTTCATCGGTAAAACTGTAAGACGATAGGTTTTCTTTTAGCAGATTGAAATCGTTTTTATAAATTTCTTGAATGCGAATAAAATTACTAGGATTTCCTACATCCATAGCATTACTAATTGTTTGCACTGAAGGCTTCGGATTGTAGGTTTCGGTTTTTAAGTATTCAGTCACCACATTATTTGCATTGTTAGATGCTACAAAATGTTTGATAGGTAAACCTAATTTCTGTGCCATCATGCCAGCACAAATATTTCCGAAGTTTCCACTAGGAATAGAGAATACAATCTCATGGTATGTTTTATGCAATTGTTTATAGGCAAACATAAAATAAAACAATTGAGGAAGCCAACGCGCAACATTGATAGAGTTTGCAGAGGTTAACTGCATTTTGCTTGTTAGTTCTTCATCTAAAAACGCTCTTTTCACCATGTCTTGACAATCGTCAAACGCACCATCAACTTCAAGTGCTGTAATGTTTTGGCCAAGTGTAGTCAGTTGTTTTTCCTGAATATCACTCACTTTTCCAGAAGGATACAAAATAACAACATTTACGCCTTTAACACCTAAAAAACCATTAGCGACAGCACCTCCTGTATCTCCAGAAGTCGCAACTAATACGGTCACTTCATTAGTGTTATTGGTATTAAAATACCCTAAACATCTTGCCATAAAACGAGCGCCAACATCTTTAAACGCCATTGTTGGTCCGTGAAATAATTCGAGTGTAGAGATGTGTTTATCTAATTCAACAACAGGAAAGTCAAAACATAAGGTATCTTCAATAATGTCTTTTAAAATGTCTTCAGGAATATCAGGACTTACGAATTGTTTTATCGCTTGAAATGCAATTTCAGTATAAGATAAATCATCAATAGCATCGAAAAAAGATTTAGGTAAAGGGTCGATTTGTTTTGGAAAATATAAGCCTTTATCTGGAGCCAAACCTTTAATTACAGCATCTTTAAAAGATGTATTTGGTGCTTTTTTATTTAAACTGAAATAATTCATGATATTACAATATTTTTATGCCTTCAGTGTTAATTTTTGACAGATGAATCTCAAAATCAATTACAGTTTGAGAATACACGTTTTTAACAGCAGTTTTTACTTTTTCTGCGCTTTCTTGTCCTTTGCATAAACTAAATATTGAAGGACCAGAACCCGAAATACCACAGCCTAATGCTCCATGTTTTAATGCTGTTTCTTTTACATCATTAAAATGCGGAATGAGTTTACTTCTGTAAGGCTCAACGATGACATCGATTAGACTATCACTTAATAAATTATAATCTTCAGTATGCAAGGCATGAACAAAGCTACTAACATTTGACCATTGTGTAATAGCATTTTTTAAAGACACTTGTTGAGGAAGAATTGCTCTAGATTCAGACGTTTTAATCTCTATTTGAGGATGAATGACAACAGCAAAAAGATCTTTTGGAGTTGGTAGTTGCAAAATTTGTAATGGTGACAAGCTTTTAACCAAAGTAAAGCCACCAAATAGAGCAGGAGCAAGGTTGTCTGCATGTTCACAATTACTTGCTAAAGCTTCGCCTTTCATGGCAAAGTTAGTGAGTTGTGTTTTGTTGTAAGGCTTTCCAAGTAATTCGTTTATAGCAAAGACGCTTCCAGCAGCACTTGCAGAACTACTTCCTATACCACTTCCAGGTTTGATGTTTTTATAGATTTCTATTTCAAATCCGAAATCAGGATTAGCATCATTATATAGAGCCAAAGCAGATACTCCAGCCACATTGTTTTCAGCTTCAAAAGGTAAATCGTAGCCTTCAATTTTTGAGATGGTAATTCCTTTTTGAGCCGTTTTTCTAATAATCATTTCATCTCCAACGGTATCTAAACAGAAACCTAGAACATCAAATCCACAGGACACATTTGCAACGGTTGCTGGAGAGAAAATCTTTATGTCATTCATGTTTTTATTCACAAAAAAGAGTCTTTATTTGTTTCCAATTTTAATAATGTCAGCAAATAATCCAGATGCAGTAACATCAGCACCAGCACCAGCACCTTTTACTATTAAAGGTTGTTCTGGATAGCGTTCTGTATAGAACATAACAATATTATCTTTACCTTCTAAATTATAAAACGGATGCCCTTCAGGAATTTCTCTTAAGCCAACTTTTGCTTTTCCTTTTTTGTATTCTGCAACGTATTTTAACTGACAATTTTTAGCTTTCGCTGAAGCGTATAATTTTTGAAAATGTGCTTCGTCAGTTTTAAGTGTTTTGTAGAAGTCATCAACAGAGTTACTGTCGAGATTTGCTTTAGTTAAAAAGGATTGGTTTTCGATGTCTTCAATTTCCATAGATATACCATTTTCTCTGGCTAGAATCAATATTTTTCTTGCGACATCAATACCACTTAAATCTATTCGTGGATCAGGTTCGGTATATCCTTCAAATTGAGCACGTTTAACCGTGTCATGAAAGTTTGTGCGATCACTAAAATTATTAAATACAAAATTTAAACTTCCAGATAAAACTGCTTGAATACTTGTGACTTTATCTCCAGAAGTTACTAAATTATTTAATGTATTTATGACTGGTAATCCTGCACCAACATTGGTTTCATAAAGAAAAGGCGTGTTGTAATTTAAAGATAGATCTTTAAGTGTTTTATAGCTTTCATAGGTTCCTGAACAGGCAATTTTATTACAAGCCACTACAGCAATACTTTGTTTTAAATAATTATCATACCAGTTAGAAACGTCTTTATTAGCAGTAATATCGACGAAAATACTGTTACGTAAATTCATGTCTACGACCTTATTAAAAAAGCCTTGTAGACTTGATTTTTCTGCATAATGGAACTGTGAAGACCAATCACTAAGATTGATGCCTTTGTCATTAAACACCATTTTTTTAGAGTTGGCCATGCCAGTTATACGCACATCGATTTTTAGTTTCTTTCTAAGAAAACTATGTTGTTGTGCAATCTGGTCTATAAGTTTTTCGCCTACATTACCGATTCCAACAATAAATACATTGAGTTGCTTTGTTTTGACTTCAAAGAAGCGTTCATGTAATACATTTAGTGCTTTTTTAACATCATTCTTATTGATGACAGCAGAAATATTCCGTTCAGATGCACCTTGAGCAATAGCTCTAATGTTAATGTTGTTTTTACCAAGTGTACTAAACATTTTTCCGCTAATCCCTTGAAAACTTTTCATATTATCACCAATAAGAGCAATAATAGATAATCCATCTTCAATAAGAATAGGATCAATTTTATGTAAAGAGATTTCATTTTCAAAAGCTGTATCAATAGCAGTTTTTGCTGCATCAGCTTCGTTAACATCTATTCCGAAGCAAATAGAGTGCTCAGAAGATGCTTGAGTGATAAAAATGATGTTTATTTTTTCTTGAGCAAGCGTTTCAAATAACCGTTTTGAAAACCCAGGAATGCCAACCATGCCACTACCTTGTAAGGTAAGTAACGCAATATCGTTTATGTTTGTAATACCTTTAACAGGTGAACTATTTGTTGTTTCTGTTTTTGAAGAAATAACAGTACCATCTTCATTAGGTTTAAGCGTATTCTTAATATGAATTGGAATGTTTAAATCTAAAACAGGCTGAACTGTTGGAGGATATAATACTTTGGCTCCAAAATGCGAAAGTTCCATGGCTTCTTGATACGATAATTGTTTTATTGGATAACCATGTTTTACTAGTTTCGGATTTGCAGTGTACATACCACTAACATCTGTCCATATTTCAAGTTGTTTCACTTTTAAAGCAGCAGCGATAATGGCAGCTGTAAAATCTGAACCACCACGACCTAAAGTTGTGATGTCTCCTAGATTTGATTTTGAGACAAATCCTGGTAATATGGTGATGTCTTGTTTTACAGACTTAAAATACGTTTTAATATTAGCATTAGTATCTTTATAAATAACGTCTGCTTTAGTGAAATTTGAATTGGTAACGACTAATTCTTGAGAATTTTTCCTTTCCGCAAAAAGACCTCTAGATTTTAGTGTCTCAGCAATAATATAAGAGGATAATAATTCGCCAAAACTCACTAATTTATCAGATGTTTTAGGAGATAGTTCATTAATCAAATACAAGCCATCTAAGAGATCTTTAAGCTCTTGAAGTTTCGTTTCAACGTAGTTTATAACCTCTTTGTTTTTTTTTTGAATAAGAGTTTCAATCAGTTCTAAATGAATGCGTTGAATGGTTACAAAAGCATCTTTATAATCGTTGTTTTTGGATTGTGCTAGGCATCCAGCATTAAGTAATTTATCTGTAATTCCACCAACAGCAGAAACAACACAAATAACTTTTTCAGTTTTAGAACTATCTTCTAATATGGATATGACTTGATTAATATTATTTGCTGAACCAACAGACGTACCTCCAAATTTTAAAACTTTCATTATTCTTGATTTACAACTATGTTATTGTTGTTTTTAAATTAAGAATCAAAAGTATTACTTTTACTTTTAAATAAAACAGTACACGTGAAAATTTTCTCCAAAGAACAAATATATGAAGGTGATAGCTTAACTGCTAAAAAACAGAATATTACCTCTACAGAATTAATGGAACGCGCAGGCATCCAAATTTTTAATTGGCTACACATAAGAATGCAAGGCGCACAAGTGCCTATTCACGTGTTTTGTGGAATAGGTAATAATGGTGGAGATGGATTGGTAGTGGCTAGACATTTGATTACTCATGGTTATAATGTGAAAACCTACATTGTTAATTGTAGTGATAAGCGTTCTAAAGACTTTTTATTGAATTATGACCGCATTAAAGAGGCTACGAAGGAATGGCCTGATATGTTGACTTGCAAGCAAGATTTTCCACTAATAAATAAAGATGATATTATTCTTGATGCTGTATTTGGAATTGGTTTAAATCGTCCAGTTAATGAATGGGTTACACAATTGTTTATGCATTTCAAATCTAGTAAAGCTTTTACGCTTTCAGTTGATATTCCATCTGGAGCATTTACAGATAAAATTACAGACAATGAAGATAGTGTTGTTTGGGCAAATCATACACTGAGTTTTCAATCGCCAAAATTAATTTTCTTTTTGCCAGATACCGCAAAATTCTCAATGCAATGGGAAGTGATAGATATAGGTATCGATAGAGAGTTTTTATTCAAAACAGAAACTGAAGCAGATATAATAGGAAAGCATGAAGTGTTACCAATGTACCAACCTCGAGAAAAATTTTCTAACAAAGGCACTTATGGTCATGCTTTAATTTTAGGAGGTAGTTACGGAAAAATTGGAGCAACACTTTTGGCTAGTAGAGCTGCATTAGCATCAGGAGCTGGTTTAGTTACTGCATTTATCCCAAAATGTGGTTATTCTGTATTACAAACGGCTTTGCCTGAAGCTATGGTAATTACAGATACCAATGATGAAATAATTACTGATGTTGATTTTGAAATAGAACCAACAGTAATTGGTCTAGGAATTGGTATGGGAACTGATACTAAAACGGTTTCAGCTTTAGAGAAATTTCTTAAATTGAATTCAGCGCCATTGGTTATTGATGCTGATGGATTAAATATTCTTTCTAAAAAGAAAGCCTTATTGAAATTATTGCCAAAACAATCTGTTTTAACGCCACATCCCAAAGAACTAGAACGTCTAATTGGTAAGTGGGAAAATGATTTTGAAAAATTAGAAAAAGTGAAAACCTTTTCGAAAAAGCAGGATGTCATTGTTGTTATTAAAGGTGCAAATACAATAACTGTTTATAGTGAAAAATATTACGTTAATACAACAGGTAATCCTGGTCTCGCTACAGCAGGAACAGGAGATGTGTTAACTGGAATTATTACAGGAATGATAGCACAAGGATACGAGCCTTTGCATGCTACACTATTTGGAGTTTATCTACATGGTCGTTCTGCCGATATTGCAATTGAAGGCTTAGGCTATCAAAGCTTAATTGCTAGTCATGTTATTGAAGCTTTAGGAGATGCTTATATCGATTTATTTAAGCAACCAGAACAGCCGGAAGTTGAAGAGGCAAAGCAAGAAGAATCTTAATCAAAAAAAAGCCACTTATTTAAGTGGCTTTTTTTGATATATCTAAACAGTATGTTTAAGGTTGCATTTTAAGTTCTTCTTCTAGTAATTCTACTAATTTCGGATTAGAAGGTCTTGGAGCATCTGCACTTACAATATTTCCATTAGGATCAATTAAAATAAACCTTGGAATACCTTGAATAGCATATTCTTGTACGAATTGAGATTTCCAATCTTTGTCAGCCATTAATTGTATGCCTCCAAGCTCTTTATCTTTCACCATAGCAACCCATTTATCATGATCTTTTGCTTGGTCAATAGAAGCACTAACAAATTCGATATTTTCGTTATGGAATTTCTTTTCGACTTCTTTTAATGAAGGAATTTCTCTAATACAAGGTCCACACCATGTAGCCCAAACGTCAACATAAACATATTTTCCTTTTAAATCGCTAAGCGAGGTGTTACCTCCTTTATGATTTTCGTAATTCACAAATTGAGGAGATGGTTTTCCTTTAATTAAGTCTTTATTTTTTTCAAATGTTTCGGTAAGTTTCTTTTTTGAGTCCTTATTAGTTGAATTGCTAACAAAAAAATTATAAATAGCTTCCATATTTGGATTTCCAGGAGACACTAAAAATCCTCCTAAATAATCAATAACATCATTTTTTAATGTAGGAATTTTAATTTCTGTTACGCTTTTTAAATCTTCAGCAGAAACTGAAGAGATGTCATCGCCAAGGCTATCAAATATTTTTGATAATGCATTATCAAAAGCCATATTTTTATATGAGCTTGAAGATTTGTATGCGTTTGTATCATCATAGGTCATATTTTTTACTGCTTCTGGTATAAATTCTTCAGACACTTCAAAATTTTCCTTTTTTGTATAATATCCATGACGTTGCACATAGTTATTTAACATCGCATAATTATCATATACAAGATTTTGTTTTTCAGTAGCAATAAAACTTTCATCAGCATTTTCTAAGCCACTTAAAAGTGATTCGTATTCAGCTTGCATTTCAGATAGTTTTGTTTTGAAAGCATCTTCTTCCATTGAATAAAACTCAACAATATTAGCAGTTGCATTAACATTGTTTAGTGTTTTGGCAGCTAAGTAATTGTTTTCTATAGAACCTTCACCAGAATAAGTAATAGTTTCATCAAAACTTTTTGCGTCAATAGTTACATTTAAATTATCTCCAGTACTCAAGTAAAGTGGAGTGAATTCTCTGCCTATTGATAAAGAATAAAATCCGTTTTCAGGAATTTGAAGTGTATCGCTGAAAGTACCATCATTATTAATTGCTATTTCGGTTTTATAATCTGCACTATTTACTAAGGCTTTTGTAACTTTAGTATTTTCTACTTTACCAGAAAGAATAGCATAATCAATTTTTGGTTCTTTCTGACATGCAATAATTGATATTGCTAGTAGAGCAATAATTAATCTTTTCATAATGTATTGATTGTTTTAGTTAATCAAAAATACACGTTTTTAGATTTTTTAAAGAAACTTTATTAATTATTAACATTTGTTGCATACTATATATGTATTGTTGATTTTTGAAAAACCAAATAGATTATAATGAATAGTGTACATAAGATATCTTCTAAAACTTTAAATCTTTCTACTATAAATGATATTGTTATTCAGCAAAAGAACATAGAGTTGTCTTCTGAAGCAATTGATAAAATTTCAAAATGTAGAGACTATCTTAATGCAAAAATGCAAGAAGAGGACAATCCTATTTATGGTATTAATACTGGTTTTGGTTCTTTATGCAATGTTAAGATCTCAAAAGAGAATTTAACACAGTTGCAGGAAAACCTCGTGATGTCACATGCATGTGGAATAGGGGATTTGGTTCCTAAAGAAATTGTTAAACTCATGTTGCTTTTAAAAATACAATCTCTGAGTTATGGTCATAGTGGAGTACAGGTTGAAACTGTAGAGCGTCTTGTTTATTTTTATAACAACAATATCTTGCCTTTAGTTTATACACAAGGTTCATTAGGAGCTTCTGGAGACTTAGCACCTTTAGCGCATTTAGCCTTACCATTAATAGGTAAAGGTGAAGTGTATTATAAGGATGCAATTTATGATTCTGAATCTGTACTCAAAGAATTGAATTTGGAGCCTATAGTACTTCAATCTAAAGAAGGTTTAGCATTACTCAATGGAACTCAGTTCATGAGTTCATATGGTGTTCATTTACTTTTAAAGTCGTATAAGCTATCATATATGGCAGATTTAATATCAAGTATTTCTTTAGATGCTTTCGATGGAAGAATTGAACCATTTAATGAATTGGTACATTTAGTAAGGCCTCATAACGGACAACTTAAAACAGCAGAACGTATTAGAGACTTTTTAGAAGGAAGTGAATTGATTGGTCAAGAAAAAAAACATGTTCAAGATCCTTATTCGTTTAGATGTATTCCTCAAGTTCATGGAGCAACAAAAGACACATTAGCATTTGTAGAAAAAACTTTTAAAACGGAAATTAATTCAGTTACCGATAATCCAAATGTATTTGTTGGAGAGGATACAATTATTTCTGGCGGAAATTTCCATGGTCAACCTTTGGCATTAGCGTTAGATTATTTAAAAATTGCAATGGCTGAATTAGGAAATATTTCTGAACGAAGGATTTATCAATTAGTATCAGGTCTTAGAGGCTTGCCAACTTTTCTAGTAGATAATCCTGGTTTAAATTCCGGATTTATGATTCCACAGTATACTGCTGCAAGTATTGTGAGTGCAAATAAACAATTAGCAACACCAGCTAGTATAGATAGCATTGTGTCTAGTAATGGTCAGGAAGATCATGTAAGTATGGGAGCAAATGCAGCGACACAAGCTTACACATTAATTCATAATATAGAACGTATTCTAGCAATAGAATTACTTAATGCTTCTCAAGCTCTAAGCTTTAGAAGTCCTAAAATATCGTCTCCTTTAATTAATTCTTTATTAAATAGTTATAGGGAACATGTTCCGTTTGTAAAAGAAGATGGAATTTTTCATGAAAAGATAAAATTATCAATACATTTTATCGAAGATTTTTGCATCGAAAACGAATTACTTTTCGACTAAATGCAGAAAAAAATGCTTAACTGTTTAATATGTAAAAAAACGTTAAATTTATTTGGCAGTCAATATTTTATCTTCTACTTTTGAAACTAAGTTGAGGTGAATTATATTCATTTTAACCACACAAAAAATAATATTATAGCAATTATTTCTTGTGTTCTTACCAAAAAATTGTTTGATAGCACAACAATTGATTATTAGCACATTTATTGATTTTGAGTACTTAATGTATTCAATACTAGAGTGATTTATCTTATGTTAATTTATAAGTTAATTTATCTCGTTTAATGCAAACCTATTACCTAAGTTAAAATAGTTTAGGTCATAAATAGATTACAGAAATGTAGTCGAAATAAATGTTAAGATAATTTTAATTTAAAACCAAATGTTATGTTTATGAGCAATTTTACCCGAAGTGGTGGTCGCGCCAAAATCTGGCAGTCTATCACAAATTTATCGTGTTGTAGCATTGATCTTATTACTAAACAAAGAGGAATCATGAAAGCATTTGCTTTTATGATGCTTTTTGCATTTAGTATTAGTACAATGGAAGCACAAACGTTAGAAAGAAGTACTTTCTTCGATCGTTGTCAAGAGGATGCACCTCCAGGACCAACTGAGGCAGATGTTGCCAACTTGTATTTAAACCAATGTGGAGATATTCCTGCAGAAGTTATCAAAACGGCTACTATGTCAGGTAACGACTGTGATTGGTCAGTTGAATACACTTATGATGTTAAGTGTGGAGCTTTCGAAGAGCAAATCAAGATTGGTTATCAAGGAGGAGATAGAACACCTCCAACGCTTAATGATGGAGCTCAAATTCCAACAGGAGACAGTAATATTATTGCTTGTTTAGCTGATGCTCCAACAGGTCCTACAGAATTAGAAATAGCTGAATTGTATTCAGATAATTGTGCAGGAGTTGTTACTGTAACAAAAACTGGAGCTCCTAATGGGACAGATTGTTCTTGGACAGCTTTTTATAAGTATCAAATAATGGATGCTTGTGGAAATTTAGCAACAGAATTAGATGTATATTATAGTGGAGGAGATACAGAAGCGCCTCAATTGATAGAGCCTGACTCTATTCCTCAAGGTGAATCTGGATTGAATTTATGTTATAATGATAGACCAGCAGGACCAACTGAATTGGAAATAGCTGCTTTATACACAGATAACTGTGGGTCTGTGACTGTAACAAAGACAGAAGATAGAAAAGGTAGTGATTGTAAATGGTATGCCATTTATAGATATACAATCGTAGATGATTGTAATAACTCATCAGAACCAATACAAATAATATATTCAGGAGCTGATAGTGAAGCACCAGTATTAAACGATATTCCAAAAGATGCATATTATACATGTATTGATGAAGTTCCAAATGCACCACGTGTTAGTTATACTGATAATTGTGATTCAAACATAAAAATAGAGTATATAAATGACGATAGTGGCTTAGGTCAATATTGTGAAGGAGGAAAAATAATAAGAACATGGACAGCTACAGATACTTGTGGAAATACAACTTCTTTGTCTCAACATATTACTATTTATCCAGCACCAGCTGCAGAATTTGAACAAGTATCTCCAGAAGAGATTTCTTGTGCAGAGGCTTTTGCATTTCAAGCTAGTGAACTTTCTTATAGTAATGGAGTAAGTGAAGGTGCTTGTAGTATTGAAGGATCTGTGCCTGGAATAGTAACACCAGATTTCTCTGTATGTGGAGGGACAATAACTGTTAATTGGACATTCTCAGATGATTGTGATCGTACAATCAATGCAGAGAAAGTTTATACTGTTACTCCAGCACCAGCAGCAACATTTGATGCTGTAGAAAATTTTACTTTAACTTGTGAAGAAGCGGCAACATATGTTGCAGGTCCATTAAATTATAGCAATGAATTAGAAGGTGATTGTAGCTTAAGTGGTTCAATTGATCCAATACAAAAGCCTCAATTTGATGACTGTGGTGGAAAAATATTAGTTGAGTATATAGGTGAAGATTCTTGTGGTAACCCATTAAGCGCAACAATCGATATTACTGTATTGCCAGCACCAGCACCAGTATTTGATGCTATTGATGTAGAATCAGAATTGTCTTGTGCAGATGCAACAACTTATGTAGCAGCAGCTTTAAACTATTCAAACGGATTAGAAGGAGATTGTAATATTAGTGGTTCAGTAGAACCAGTACAATCAAATGATTTTGATTCATGTGGTGGAACAATAACAATTACTTGGGAAGGTCAAGATAATTGTGGTAATCCTTTAAGTGCAACGACAAATATTAATGTTTTACCAGCACCAGAGGCAACAGTATCTACACCAGAATTCCCATCTTCTATTACTTGTGCAGATGCAGCAGGATTTACTGCAGCAGATGCTACTTATACAAATGGATTAGAAGGAGATTGTGAGATTTCAGGATCTTTAGTAGCAAATGTTGATAAAGAATATGATTCATGTGGTGGAAAAATAACTATTACATATACTGGAGAAGATACTTGTGGTCGTCCACTAAGTGCAGGTCCTTTTGATGTAGATGTAGCTCCAGCGCCAGAGGCTGTAGTTTCTACACCAGAATTCCTATCATCTATTACTTGTGCAGATGCAGCAGGATTTACTGCAGCAGATGCTACTTATACAAATGGATTAGAAGGAGATTGTGAGATTTCAGGATCTTTAGTAGCAAATGTTGATAAAGAATACGATTTATGTGGTGGAAAAATAACTATTACATATACTGGAGAAGATACTTGTGGACGTCCATTAAGTGCAGGTCCTTTTGATGTAGATGTTAATCCAGCACCAGAGGCAAGTTTTGATACAACTGAGCATGAAGAAATTTCTTGTGCAGATGCAGCTAATTATACTCCTTCATCTTTAAGTTACTCTAATGGAATTGAAGGTGAATGTGGAATCAATGGTTCTGTAGAAGGCGTATTAAGTGGAGAATTTAATTCATGTGGAGGTTTATTATTCGTTGATTGGACGTATACAGATTCTTGTGAACGTACAATTACTGCTAGAAAACAACTAAAAGTTGATCCAGCACCAGCACCAACACTTGAAGCTGTAGAGAATTTTGAATTAAGTTGTTCTGATGCAGATGCTTACCAAGCAACTTCATTAAACTATTCAAATGGTTTAGAAGGTGATTGTAATATTTCAGGTTCATTAGAACCAGTACAAACAAACAATTTTGATGAATGTGGTGGTACTATTACAGTAACATGGAATGGTGAAGATATTTGTGGTAACCCATTAAGTGCTTCACAAACTATAACTGTTGAACAAGCGCCAATGGCAGAGTTTATTAATCCTTTACCAAATATAAATGTTACTTGTGATTTAGCAGACGATTACATCGTTACTAACTTAGCTTATAGCAATGGATTAGAAGGAAATTGTGGTATCAATGGAGAAGTGCCAGGCGTGTTAAGCGGAAGCTATGATGCATGTGGAGGAACTTTATATGTAGACTGGAAATTTGTTGATGATTGTGGTCGTGAAATCGATTATAGAAAAACAATTACAGTTTTACCAGCACCAGAAGCTACAGTAAGTGCACCAGAATTCGATTCTAACATAGCATGTTCAGATGCTGCAGGATTTGAAGCAGCAGCAGCAACATATAGCAATGGATTAGAAGGAACAGCATGTGAGATTTCAGGAAGTATTGAAGCAGTAGTTGTAAAAGATTACACAGCTTGTGGCGGAACAATCACAATTACTTACAATGGTTATGATGTATGTCAAAACCCATTAAGTGCAGGACCATATGTAATCACAGTTGATCCAGCACCAGAAGCTACAGTAAGTGCACCAGAATTTGATTCTAACATAGCATGTTCAGATGCCGCAGGATTTGAAGCAGCAGCAGCAACATATAGCAATGGATTAGAAGGAACAGCATGTGAGATTTCAGGAAGTATTGAAGCAGTAGTAGTAAAAGACTACACAGCTTGTGGCGGAACAATCACAATTA
>Ga0209344_10004169_pt1 | contig 13503 bp, 16 predicted proteins | sample Cruoilmetagenom6_FD_187293 | JGI IMG/M metagenome (GOLD analysis project Ga0209344, IMG submission 187293) | Oil polluted marine microbial communities from Coal Oil Point, Santa Barbara, California, USA - Santa Barbara Oil Seep Sample 6 (SPAdes)... | ecosystem: Environmental > Aquatic > Marine...
GTCCAAGACCGTTAAGGGTGGCAAGCGTTTTGGCTTTGCTGCGCTTGTCGTCGTTGGCGATCAAAAGGGCCGTGTCGGGTTCGGTAAGGGTAAAGCGAAAGAAGTGCCCGAGGCGATCCGCAAGGCAACAGAGCAGGCTAAACGCGGCCTGATCCGGGTGCCGCTGCGCGAGGGTCGCACGTTGCACCATGATGTTCAGGGCCGTCACGGCGCCGGCAAGGTTGTTATGCGCACAGCGCCAGAAGGTACTGGTATCATTGCTGGTGGTCCGATGCGTGCGGTGTTTGAGATGCTCGGTGTTAAGGACGTTGTGTCCAAATCCATCGGCTCGGCGAACCCTTACAACATGATCCGTGCAACGATCGATGGTCTGACCAGAGAAAGCAGCCCACGTTCGGTGGCTCAGCGTCGCGGCAAAAAGGTTGCGGATATCCTTCGTAAACCTGATGCTGGCACGCCTGCTGAAGAAAAAGCAGAAGCGTAGGGGAAGCGGAAAATGGCAAAAACTATCGTCGTCAAACAAATCGGCTCTCCAATCCGCCGCCCTGCAGTTCAGCGTGCAACGCTGGTCGGCCTGGGCCTAAACAAAATGAACCGCACACGCGAGTTGGAAGATACGCCAAGCGTGCGCGGCATGGTCAACAAGATCCCGCATCTGGTGAAAATCATCGAAGAGCGCGGCTAGGCTGGGAATTTTTCCCGCTACGTAAAGAAATTGAAAACGCCCCGGATTTCCGGGGCGTTTTTTTGTGCGTACACTGTCGTAAGAATCAGGAGCCCGAAAAATGCTATTCACACCCTCCGCACAATTCACTGCTGTAATCTCCGCTATCGACGCGGTTAACGCTGAAGATCCGCGAAAGATCACGGTCAATGGCACCGAGCACCCGAATGAAAGCGTCTATGCCGACCGGATGAGCGAAACTCTGGAACGGCTTTACCCGGATGCATCGGAACTGTTGCGCATTGCCGCCCGCGCCCAGCACATCCGCCGTTGGCAAATCCCGCGCGACACCTATCCAACAGGTCGTGAGGGGTATAAAAAATGGCGTCTTGGTATGCGCCAACTTCACGGCGATCTGGTTGGTGGCATTATGGGGGACAACGGTTATAGCGCCGACGACATTGCGCTGGTTGGCACGTTCCTGCGAAAAGAGGGCCTTAAACGCAATGCGGATTCTCAGGCTCTGGAGAATGTCGTTGATGTTGTGTTTCTGGCCCACTACTGGGACGATTTCGTCACTAAATATCCCCATTACGATGACGACAAACTGATCGACATCGTCGGCAAAACGTTGCGCAAAATGTCCAGTCACGGCCATCAGGCTGCTTTGGCGCTGGACCTGCCACAAGCTACTGCGCGCATTGTGCTGGCAGCGGTGGAACGGGAAAAGGACACGTTGGCGGCGATGGCAGCGCGGGAAGCGGGGTAGAGTTCGCGATCAGGCCAGGGCCTCGCCTATGGCGAGGGCGCTTTGCACCCACCCCAAGATCCACCTGCCGTCCCTTTGAAACCTGATACTTGCACCAAACACGCACATCCCGTATACGCCTCCGGTGGCCCTACAAAGAGCCATAGAATCAACAAGAAACGCCGTGGTTGGCCGCTCCCGTCGCTGGGGGTCATATCCGGCATAGGAGAAGCGACATGAAACTGAATGAACTGCGCGATAATGAAGGCGCAACCAAATCCCGCACACGCCGTGGCCGTGGTGTTGGGTCCGGCAAGGGTAAAACTGGTGGCCGTGGTATCAAGGGTCAGAAATCCCGTTCGGGCGTGGCGATCAAAGGTTACGAGGGCGGTCAAATGCCTTTGTATCAACGTCTGCCAAAGCGCGGCTTCAACATGCGTAACCGCAAAAAGTTTGCGGTCGTGAACCTGAGCATCCTGCAAAAGTTCATCGACGCCAAGAAGCTGGATGCAAAGAAAGAAATCACCGAAGACGCGCTGCTTGAGGCTGGTGTGATCCGCCGCAAACTGGACGGCGTTCGTGTTCTGGCCAAAGGCGAAATTACGTCTTCGGTAAAACTGGCGGTGACCGGCGCGTCGAAGTCTGCGATTGAAGCTGTCGAGAAGGCCGGTGGCTCGCTAACGGTAAAAGCTGCGGCAGTTGCTGAATAAAAGGTTGTCGGCAGCGCACAGGCTGCTTACATCCATTTAAGTTTTCCAAACGCCGCTGATCCGGAAAACGGTTCGGCGGCGTTTTTGCAAAGAGAGACCGTGAATGGCATCTGCAGCAGAACAAATGGCAGCAAACACCAGCTGGGGCACCTTCGGTAAAGCCACCGAATTGCGCCAGCGCATCCTGTTTACCATCGGATTATTGATCGTATACCGGGTCGGCACCTATATTCCGGTCCCCGGCATTGATCCGATTGCCCTGCAACAATTCATGGAGCAGGCGGCCGGCGGTATCGGCGACATTCTGAATGTCTTTACTGGTGGTGCTGTCAGCCGGATGGCGATCTTTGCCCTTGGTATCATGCCCTATATCTCGGCCTCTATCGTGATCCAGCTTCTGGGCACGATGTATGAGCCTTTAAAACAGATGAAAAAAGAGGGCGAGCAGGGCCGCAAAAAGATCAACCAATATACCCGCTACGGCACGGTGGTTCTGGCAACCGTGCAGGCTTATGCCTTGTCCGTCAGTCTTGAGGCTGGTGATCTTGTTTCAAATCCGGGTCTTTTCTTTCGCGCCGCCTGCGTTGTGACGCTGGTCGGGGGCACGATGTTCCTGATGTGGCTGGGCGAACAAATTACCGCGCGCGGCATTGGCAACGGCATTTCACTGATTATCTTTGTTGGTATTGTCGCCGAGCTTCCGGCCGCTTTGGCGCAGTTCTTTGCATCCGGTCGTTCGGGCGCTATTAGCCCCGGCGTGATTATCGGTGTGATTCTGTTGGTAATTGCGGTCTTTATGCTTGTTGTCACTGTCGAACGAGCCCTGCGGAAAATCCATATTCAGTATCCACGTCGTCAGGTTGGTATGAAAGTCTATGACGGTGGCTCTAGCCACTTGCCCGTCAAGGTGAACCCGGCAGGCGTCATTCCGGCGATCTTTGCGTCGATGATACTGGTTGTGCCCAGCACGCTGGCGACGTTTTCTGGTGGGCAAACCGGCCCCGTGGTTTCCACAATTTTGGTCTACCTGGGGCCTGGGCAACCGCTGAACCTGTTGCTGTTCACACTGGCCATTGTCTATTTTACATTCTTTTGGACCAAGGAAACTACATTCAAGCCAGAGGAAGTGGCCGAGAACCTGAAAAACCAAAACGGCTTTGTCCCCGGTATCCGTCCTGGCAAAAAGACCGAAGAGTATCTGGATTACGTTGTCACCCGATTGTTGGTTCTGGGATCGGGATATCTTGCGGCAGTTTGTCTCTTGCCCGAGATTTTGCGTTCACAATTGGCGATCCCGTTCTATTTTGGCGGTACATCGGTTTTGATCGTTGTGTCGGTTGCGATGGACACGATCAATCAGGTGCAGTCCCATTTGCTGGCACACCAGTATGAGGGGCTGATCGAGAAATCTCAGCTGCGCGGCAAAAAGCGCGGCCGCAAGGGGACTGCCAGACGATGAACATTATCCTCCTCGGACCACCGGGGGCAGGGAAGGGCACGCAAGCACGCCAATTGGTGGAACAGCGTGGAATGATCCAGCTTTCGACCGGAGATATGCTGCGCGAAGCGCGCACCTCGGGCACTGCGATGGGCAAGGTTGTGGCTGATGTCATGGACCGTGGTGATCTTGTTACCGATGAGATTGTCATTGGACTGATCGAGGAAAAACTGTCGGGCGAAAAAGGCGGCGGTTTCATTTTTGATGGATTCCCACGCACACTTGTCCAGGCCGATGCGCTTGGCGGTTTGCTGGAAAAGACCGGTCAGACGCTGGAAGCTGTGATCGAAATGCAGGTGGATGACGATGCACTTGTTGCCCGTATTACCGCGCGCTCAACCTGCGGAAATTGCGGCGAAGGCTATAACGACATCGCCAAGCCAATTCCTGCAAATGGTAAATGCACTGTGTGTGGGGGCACGGAATTCAAGCGCCGGGCTGATGACAATGAGGAAAGCCTGCGCAACCGCTTGATGGAGTATTACAAAAAGACCTCTCCGCTGATCGGGTATTACTATGCCAAGGGCGATTTGCGCACTGTCGACGGGCTGGCCGCAATTGATGAAGTTGCCGCGTCTATCGCCAAGCAGATGGACCAATAGCAGCCCGGCCATTGTGCGGTTGGGCATGCCGTAGTTGTCCGCCGCCCGCAGGAAATAAGGCAATGCCAAAAATTGCAGGCTCAAGGGGCGATCAGGACCTCTGCAAGGCCTTGACGCTCGGTTGATTAACCCTTAAATCAGCGCATCCCACACGGGAATCGGCGAAAACCGGGGTCGCTCCCCCTTCGCTATGTATGAAAATTCAGCGTGGCCCGTAGGTTCAAAAACCCGCGGGCTTATGTTGTGAAAAAAGGTTCTGGAGTTACGGAACCGCAACGAAAAGGAAAAGACACGTGGCACGTATCGCCGGCGTTAATATCCCGACTGCAAAGCGGGTCCCAATCGCCCTTACCTATATCACCGGAATTGGCCCCTCGACGGCCAAAACCATCTGTTCAGCCGTCGGCATTGATGAGGCCCGCCGGGTCAACGAACTTTCGGATGCTGAAGTCCTGGCCATTCGCGAACATATCGATGCGAATGTGGCCGTTGAGGGCGACCTGCGCCGTGAAACGCAGATGAATATCAAGCGCCTGATGGACCTTGGTTGCTACCGTGGCCTGCGCCACCGTCGTAATCTTCCGGTTCGCGGCCAGCGCACCCATACAAATGCACGCACCCGCAAAGGCCCCGCAAAGGCCATTGCCGGTAAGAAGAAATAGGGGGTCTGAACGATGGCACGCGAAAAGACTCGGACGAAGCGCAAAGAGCGCAAGAACATCGCCGCTGGTGTGGCACATGTGAACAGTTCCTTCAACAACACTAAAATCCTTATTTCTGACGTTCAGGGCAATGCGATTGCCTGGTCGTCTGCTGGCACTATGGGCTTTAAGGGCTCGCGGAAATCCACGCCTTACGCGGCGCAGATGGCCGCTGAGGATGCCGGTAAGAAGGCGCAGGAACATGGCGTCAAGACGCTGGAAGTAGAGGTTCAGGGCCCCGGTGGCGGTCGTGAATCCGCACTTCGTGCGCTGGCTGCGGTCGGTTTCAACATCACTTCGATCCGTGATGTGACGCCGATGGCCCACAACGGATGCCGCCCGCCGAAACGTCGCCGGGTCTGACAACATTTAATAGCTCGGGTTGCAGATTAGTTGCGACCCGAGTCCGTCATTTTTAACCTCGGGCGTTCCCCGGCTTACGGACATGGGCCGCGGAACTGGGATTGAGGAGATACGCATGATCCATAAAAACTGGGCCGAACTGATTAAGCCGAACCAACTGGAAGTGAAGCCAGGCAATGACATTGCCCGTCTTGCGACCGTTGTCGCCGAACCGCTGGAGCGTGGCTTTGGCCTGACGCTTGGCAATGCATTGCGCCGTATTCTGATGTCGTCGCTGCAAGGTGCTGCGATTACCTCTGTTCAGATTGACAATGTTCTGCACGAGTTTTCATCCGTTGCCGGCGTTCGCGAAGATGTCACCGACATCGTTCTGAACCTCAAAGGCGTCGCGCTGCGTATGGAAGTCGAGGGGCCAAAACGCCTGTCGATTTCGGTCAAAGGGCCAGCCGTTGTGACAGCAGGGGACATTTCGGAAACTGCCGGTATCGAGATACTGAACAAGGAACACGTTCTGTGCCATCTGGATGAAGGCGCTGACCTTTACATGGAACTGACTGTGGAAACCGGTAAGGGCTATGTTGCCGCCGACAAGAACCGGCCAGAGGATGCACCGATTGGGCTTGTTCCAATCGATGCGATCTATTCACCGGTCAAGAAGGTGAGCTATGAAGTGCAGCCGACCCGCGAAGGTCAGATTCTGGATTATGACAAGCTGACGCTGAAGCTTGAAACAGACGGTTCTATCACGCCGGATGATGCGCTGGCTTATGCTGCGCGGATTTTGCAGGACCAACTGTCAATATTTGTGAATTTTGACGAGCCTGAATCGGCGCAGCGTCAGGATGATGACGATGGTCTGGAATTCAACCCACTGCTCTTGAAGAAAGTGGACGAGCTGGAACTTTCTGTCCGTTCGGCCAACTGCCTGAAGAACGACAATATCGTTTACATCGGCGATCTCATCCAGAAGACAGAAGCAGAAATGCTGCGCACACCAAACTTTGGGCGCAAGTCTTTGAACGAGATCAAAGAGGTTCTGTCGGGTATGGGGCTGCATCTTGGCATGGATGTCGAGGAATGGCCGCCTGAGAATATCGAAGAACTGGCAAAACGCTTCGAAGACCAGTTTTAAGAAAATTCTGGCCGCGCCCGTGAAAATGGGTGCGGCCAAACGAAACGGACACAAAATTCAGTGTTCGCCACACGACCCGGGCAATCCCGCCCCAAGGAGAGCCGCCTGCACGCAACAGGTTGCCGGACAAAGTAAAATAGACTGATGGAGAAATAAAATGCGTCACGCTCGCGGATACCGCCGCCTGAATCGAACCCATGAACACCGCAAGGCGTTGTTTGCCAATATGGCAGGTTCCCTGATTGAACATGAACAGATCAAGACGACCTTGCCTAAGGCAAAAGAGCTTCGTCGGATCATTGAAAAACTGATAACCCTCGGCAAACGTGGCGACCTGCACGCGCGCCGTCAGGCTGCCTCGCAGTTGAAACAGGACGCTTACGTGGCGAAATTGTTTGAGGTGCTCGGGCCGCGTTATAAAGACCGCCAAGGCGGATACGTGCGTGTGTTGAAAGCCGGTTTCCGGTTTGGCGATATGGCGCCAATGGCGATAATCGAGTTTGTAGACCGCGACGTTGACGCCAAAGGCGCGGCAGACAAAGCGCGTGTCATCGCCGAAGAAGCCGAACAAGGCTGATAAATTTTTTGCCTGATTATCTAAAAGGGCCGGTCAATCGTGACCGGCCCATTTGCGTTTAACTAGTTGATTCGTTGATTCGTTCTTAGGTGTTTCAATCTGATGGACGTGTTGAGCGTGTCCACCTTCCGCTCCATATCATCGGACATTCTTGGAGCGGCACCCAAAAACTCAAATAAATCATCGCGTTCCGGGCCATGAATGGCCATCAGAAATTGCATCAATTCCAAATCGGTGGTTTTCAAGTGGCCTCCATTGGTTTAGCTTAAATAGTTGTTTACAATTTAAGGTTGACTAACCAGGGTGCAACCCCTTTAACAATTGATATGCACTTTTGACGACTGTAGGACGGATACTAAAAGGTATGGCCGATACGCAGGGACTTGATCTTGGTCTGGCAAAGTTGTCCAGATTGGCGCCACGAGGCTACGCCTTGGGGCTGCACATCCGTTTTTCATCGGCAAGTATCAATGTGCAAACTTATGATGCTAAGTGGATTCAACTCTATACTGAAAAAGGGTATATGTTGTGCGATCCGCTGATCTCGTGGGGATTTGGCAATGAAGGTACAATTCGCTGGAGCGAACTTGACTATCCGGATCCTCATAACATTCTAGAGCAGGCGGCCGGATTTGGCCTTAAATACGGGATCGCCGTTTCACACGGCCCAACTTCTTCGCGTTCAATAGGCGGTTTCGCTCGCGAGGATCGAGAGTTCACTGACAATGAAATGGCGGCGATCGCAGAGATATTTGACCGCCTGCATCAAGAGTCAACTCCACCCAAAAGCCTCACAGACGCACAAAGCATGGCGTTGCGATTGGTGGCCAACGGAAGCCGCCACGCTGAAGCTGCTGCATTGCTTGGTATTTCAGAAAGCGCATTGAAGGCCCGGCTTCGGTCGGCCCGTGAACGTCTTTTTGCGCGGACGACTGCCGAGGCGATTCAAAGGGCTCAGGAATATAATTTGCTCTGACAGAACGTCCCGGCTGGCAAGGTTTACACAACCCAACCCAACCAAGCTGGAGACTACAATGCAGACAACTACACTGTCATTTCAAAACATGCACATACATGGTGAACTATTCACTGATGTCTTAAAGGCTCGTCATGAGTCGTTCATTGTTCAGAAAAACTGGGATTTGCCGCAAGAGGACGGCATGGAATTTGACCAGTATGATACGCCGCAAAGCAGGTGGATCGCGGTCCATGATTTTGGCCGTATCCTCGCGGGTATTCGGATGACACCGACAACGGCCCGTTGTGGAATGTATAGCTATATGATCCGGGATGCCCAGATCGGCTTGCTGGATTCCATTCCATCCGACATTCTTTACGAAGATGCACCGGTCAGCGAACATATTTGGGAAACGTCGCGTGTATTCGTGGCGCAGGGTGTTCCCGCAAAATTGCGTTTGGGTGTGCAAAGCAACCTGATGCAGGAAATGGTTCGCACAGCGCGTGATAACGGGGCCACCCAGCTTCTTGGGTTATGCCCCCGGGGTTGGAAACGCTGGATGAGCCGCCTTGGCTATCAGACCGAACATGTCGGTCCCTGCCAGGATATCGGTGGCTCGCTTAATCAGGCAATTCTGATGCGGTTGAACACAAACCTGCACTAGCGACTGTTCTGAGCAGAGGTTGGTGCAATCCGATTGTGACGGATTGCGCTTCCCCCGCCATGCTCCGGCCTTTACGGTCGGCGCATGGCCGATCTTTTTGACAACGCCGACGAACCGACGGATGGGGCGACGACCCGCCCGCTGGCAGATCGCCTGCGCCCCAAAAATCTGTCGGACGTGATCGGACAGGATCACGTGCTTGGGCCGCTGGCACCCTTGGGTGCGATGCTGTCATCGAACAGTTTTTCGTCGCTGATATTCTGGGGTCCGCCCGGTGTTGGTAAGACCACGATTGCCCGGCTACTGGCAGATGAAACGGACCTGCATTTCGTCCAGATCAGTGCAATTTTTTCCGGTGTGGCGGATCTTAAGAAAGTGTTCGAAGCCGCGAGAATCCGGCACCGCAATGGGCAGGGCACGTTGCTGTTCGTTGACGAGATTCACCGCTTCAACAAGGCTCAGCAGGATGGTTTTCTTCCTTTCATGGAGGACGGGACTATTTTGCTGGTCGGTGCCACTACTGAAAACCCAAGTTTTGAACTGAACGCAGCGCTATTGTCGCGCGCGCAGGTTCTGGTCTTGCACCGACTTTCCAAGGTAGATCTGGAATTGCTTGCACAACGGGCCGAAAATGAACTTGGTAAACCGCTTGAGCTAACCGGGCCCGCGCGCGAGGCGCTTTTGGAAATGGCCGATGGTGATGGTCGCGCCTTGCTGAACCTGATTGAGCAGATTGCGGCATGGAACCTTTCCGAAAAAATTGATGTAGACATATTGGCGACGCGATTGATGCGGCGTGCTGCTAACTACGACAAATCGGGCGATGAGCATTACAATCTGATCTCTGCTCTGCACAAGTCGGTGCGAGGGTCGGACCCCGACGCCGCACTTTATTGGTTTGCCCGCATGTTGAACGGCGGCGAGGATCCCCGGTATCTGGCACGTCGGATCACCCGAATGGCGGTCGAGGATATCGGTCTTGCCGATCCACAGGCGCAGGCGATTTGCATTGATGCGTGGCAAACCTATGAGCGGCTTGGATCACCCGAAGGCGAGTTGGCGCTGGCGCAGGCGGTGACTTATCTGTCGCTGGCCCCGAAATCGAACGCTGGCTACGCCGCGTTTAAAAATGCGATGGCTGCGGCACGAAAAACCGGATCAGAACCGCCGCCCAAACATATCCTGAACGCGCCAACGAAGTTAATGAAAGATCAGGGTTATGGTGATGGCTATGCCTATGATCACGAGTCCGAGGGTGGGTTTTCAGGGCAAAACTATTTCCCTGAGAATATGCATCGGGGTGTCTATTATAGTCCGGTTGAGCGGGGCTTTGAGCGCGAGTTGAAAAAGCGCCTGGATTTTTTTGCAAAGCTGCGCACGCAACGGGGCGACGGTTGACAAAAGGCCCCGCGCGCGGGAAGGAATGCCGATGTTTGCAACAATTCTTCAAGTCGCTTTGGGCGGCGCAGTTGGTGCCTCGGCTCGGTTTCTGATCGGGCTGGCCGCGCCGTTTCCATTTGGCACGCTAACCGTCAATATCCTCGGCTCATTCCTTATGGGTGTGGCCTTTGTCTTTTTTGCTGACAAAGGTCTGGATCGGTGGGCGCTGATGGTGACGACCGGCGTATTGGGGGGCTTTACGACGTTTTCTACCTTCTCGCTGGATGTGTTACGGCTGTACGAAGCGGGTCGGGTTTCGGCCGCGGGCGGGTATGTTCTGGTTTCGGTTGTCCTGTCGCTGGTCGCGATATTTGTCGCTGTAGCATTGATGCGGGGCGTACAGGGATGAGCCGCGTTCAACTGCTGAAAGTGGGCGAAGACGAAGCTGAACAACGTCTTGATCGCTGGGTGCGCAGGAAATTTCCAATTCTGGGGCAGGGACGCATTGAAAAGATGTGTCGCAAAGGGGAAATCCGAGTTGATGGCGGGCGGGTAAAGGCCTCTTCCCGAGTTGCGCCGGGACAGGAAATCAGAATCCCACCGCTGCCAGATTCGGGAACACTTCCCAAAGAACCGCGCACCCATGTTCTGCCAGCCGATGCAGAAATGGTGCAGCAGTCTGTTCTGTTTAAGGACGACCACCTGATTGTTCTTTACAAGCCTGCCGGGGTGCCTGTTCAGGGCGGCAGCGGCCATTCGCGCCATATCGACGGCATGGCGGAAGCATTAAAATTCGGATTTGATGAAAAGCCACGCCTTGTTCACCGATTGGATAAGGATACATCCGGGGTGCTGTTGATGGCACGAACGCCAAAAATGGCGACAGCCCTGACGTCTGAATTCAGGAACCGAAACACCCGGAAAATATACTGGGGCATGGTTGCGGGTGTTCCCAGCCCAGCCGTTGGAACAATCCGGTTTGGGCTGGTTAAGGCGCCGGGCCGGGGCGCGAAGGGCGAAGGCGAAAAGATGCATTGTGTGCATCCGCGCCAGATCGACGAAACACCCGATGCCAAACGAGCAACGACCGACTTTTTTGTGCTCTCGCGGCTGGCCAGTCGCGCGGCATGGGTTGCATTGGTGCCGATCACCGGGCGAACGCACCAGTTGCGGGCACATATGGCGGAACTTGGTCATCCGATCATTGGTGACGGAAAATATGGCGGCTCAGGTCAGGAAAATCAGGGCGACGGATGGGGCGCGCAACTTGGCGGTGACATTAGCCGAAAACTGCACCTGCATGCACGTTCGCTGAAAATTCGCCATCCGGTGACGGGTGCTGATATGGTTTTTACTGCACCGCTGCCGCCCCATATGAAACAGACGTGGGATACGGTGGGTTGGGATCCGTCGGATGTTCCCGCCGATCCATTTGAGGATTTGGAATGAGCGAATGGAAGGCCAAGCGATTCTGGTCGCACGCCAGTTCCATAGCCAAAGGGGATGGATACCAGATACTGCTCGATGACCGTGAGGTCCGAACACCCGGGCGCGCATCCCTGATTGTGCCGACATCGGAACTGGCCAATGCGATCGCCGCCGAGTGGGAGGCGCAGTCCGATCAGATCGACCCGAAGTCCATGCCGTACACGCGCATGGCCAATTCAGCCCTGGACAAAGTTGTGCCGCAGCAGGGCGAGGTTGCAGAGATAATCGCGGCCTATGGCGATTGTGACCTGTTGTGTTACCGCGCGGAGGCACCCAAAGAGCTGGTTGATCGGCAGGCTGAGCACTGGGACCCGTTGCTCGATTGGGCTGCAGACGTTTTGGGCGTGCGGTTGGCCCCGGTCAGCGGTGTCGTTCACCGGCCGCAGTCTGCGGCCGAAATTGCGGTGCTTTTGGATCTGGTCAATAGCTATGACTGCTTCGAATTGGCCGCATTTCACGATCTGGTCAGCTTGTCAGGCTCGCTCATCATTGGGTTTGCGGCAGCAAATCAGTACTGTCCCGCCGACCGCCTTTGGGAAGTGTCGCGGATCGATGAGATGTGGCAGATTGAACAATGGGGCCAGGACGACGAAGCGACGGCTGGGGCGAATCAGAAGCTGTCGGCCTTCCTGCACGCAGCGGCGTTCTTTGCTTCCTGCCGTAAAACCCCTTGAATATTGAATGTGCGGTAAGTCCGATAATCCGGCATTTACGCAGGATAATGCATACGATTCACTGAACAAACACTTGACGAATAACGATGATTCCGCTCACACTTAACGCTGTAACGGGGTTTCCCCTAATACTATCGCCCCTGGCCGTTGTGGCCGGAAGTTTCGCCTGTCCAAGGTGATTGAATAACAGGAAGAGGTAACAATGAAAAAATCCGTACTTTTTGGCGTCCTGACCGTAGCTGGTCTGGCTGCCGGCGCTGCGACAGCAGCCACGCTTGACGATGTCAGAGCACGTGGTTCGCTAAACTGTGGTGTGACAACTGGTGTACCCGGCTTTGCTGCACCTGACGCCAATGGCGTTTGGGAAGGTTTTGACGTCGACGTGTGCCGCGCTGTTGCATCCGCGATCTTTGGTGATCCTGCCGCCGTGAATTTCACACCTACAACTGGCCAGACCCGCTTTACCGCACTGGCATCAGGCGAGATTGACATGCTGGCTCGTAACACGACATGGACATTCAGCCGTGACGTGGACCTGAAGTTTGAATTTACCGGCGTGAACTATTACGACGGTCAGGGTTTCATGGTTCCAAAGGCGCTCGGTGTTTCATCAGCGACAGAGCTTGATGGTGCAACGATCTGCATTCAGACCGGTACAACTACTGAGCTGAATCTGGCCGATTATTTCCGGACCAACAACATCAGCTACGAGCCGGTTCCAATCGAAACCAGTGCAGAAGCGCAGCAGCAGTTCCTTGCCGGTGCTTGTGACGTTTACACAACGGATGCATCCGCGCTTGCCGCTGTTCGTGCAACTTTTGAGACACCCGGCGACTATACTGTTCTGCCGGAAATCATCTCGAAAGAGCCGCTTGGTCCGCTTGTTCGCCATGGCGACAATGGCTGGGGCGACATCGTTCGCTGGTCGTTGAATGCTATGATCACAGCAGAAGAGCTGGGTGTTACATCTGCGAATGCGGGCGAATTGTCCGGTGGCAGCAATAACCCGGAAATCAACCGCCTGCTGGGCACCGAGGGTAACCTGGGTGAGCAGCTTGGTCTGTCGGCAGACTGGGCCAAGAACATCATTATGTCCGTGGGCAACTACGGCGAGGTGTTTGGAACCAACATCGGTGAAAACACTCCGATCGGCATTGCGCGTGGTCTTAACGCACAATGGAAAGACGGTGGTCTGATTTATTCCCCACCATTCCGGTAGGATTTGAGATAAAGAAGGGCGCGGTTAATCCGCGCCCTTCGACTATTCAACAACAACAATAATGCCTGAACCCGAGCGGACTGCAAAGAAGCCGCCGGATACCAACAATTTTCAGGGAGCATGGG
>Ga0209344_10004170_pt1 | contig 13502 bp, 9 predicted proteins | sample Cruoilmetagenom6_FD_187293 | JGI IMG/M metagenome (GOLD analysis project Ga0209344, IMG submission 187293) | Oil polluted marine microbial communities from Coal Oil Point, Santa Barbara, California, USA - Santa Barbara Oil Seep Sample 6 (SPAdes)... | ecosystem: Environmental > Aquatic > Marine >...
TTTAATTGAAATTTTATGGCGCTTCATAAAATATCGCTGGATGCCTCTCTCGGCTTATCTTTCGTACGAAAATTTGGTCAACGAGTTGGATAATGTGCTGGTGCAAGTTGGAACAGAATACAAAATAGATTTTATTTAATTCTACCAGAAAACTTATGGTCGGGTACTTAGATCATAATTCCTCTGCAAATTCAGCCAAAATATTGATGAAGTATCAAATGATCGGGAAAGTCTTAATGCCATATCAGGAATTACCGAACCTTTTTCATTGATGATTTTTGATAGGGTTTTTCTGGAAATACCAAGAATCATAGCCATTTCTGTTATTGAAATGGACAATGGTGCCATTTTTTTTTGTCCTTTTTTTTTTTGTCCTTTTTTATGGAAGGATGTGGACGATTTTTATTAGATTATATCGCTTTTATTAATATCTATCCCTTGGAATAAAATAATCTCCAAAAACCCCAAGTTGCAAAATCAAAATAAAATATTATCTCATTTTACGAGTTCGAATAATTTAAATTTTGAGGCTTTCTTGTCAAAAGTAAGAACACCCTCACATCTATTTATTTTGGCAGAATATGCAATTAACAGATCAGAAAGGTCATACTTATTACCTTGTGCGGAATGGATAAGCTGTTGCAACGCTGACCGCTGATCAAATTTTAGAATAGGCATCAATAAAAGGTCACTTATAGAATCTAAAACTTCTGTCCTTGAGATTTCATAAACAGATTCTAAAACCCAAATCATTTCTAAAACTACAAGTAACGGCACAAACAACTCTTTTTTTTCTGATTCAGCTTTTTTAAAAATTGTATATACTCTTTTTGTTTGCAGCTTGTCATCACCAACTAAAAAACGAATTAGGATATTTGTAGCTAAGGCTTTCATTTGAATTTATCCTTCATTCTATTTCTAATCGCATCGTCCAGAGTTTCAAGGGATATAGCTTTTCTTCCGGGTTTATATAGTTTGCAGAAAATATCATCTACTTTTTTAGAGACTGGCCTGATTATGGCCTCTCTTTTATCTGTAATAATAATTTCAATTTTATCACCGGCATTTAATTGTAAAGAATTTCTTATTACTTTGGGAATTGTAACCTGTCCTTTAGTTGTTATAGTTGCCAACGTCATAGTATCCTCCTTACGTTATACATAATCTTACTTGTTTGTAAGGCGTTTATAACAAATTGTCAAGAAAACAGTTTATTTATGAGCTGTTTTCTTGCTAAACTTAAAAGTACAAAGTACTGGCTTATCATTTGGTACATAGTATATGTTACCGATTAAAAAAGACAGGTACAAACAGTAGCTGGTCTAACTTAAAAAAACACTAACAGGTCAAAACCGACCTTTGGCTTAACACATTCTTAAAATATTAATATAACCAACTTAATATATTACATTAAACAGACGAATTATATGAAGCTAATTCTTTTTCAAGCTTTTTTGCTGAGAAAATGCTATCCTGCTTTACTAAATGTGTCAGAAGAAAAAACAGCATTATTATTTACAGAGATTACCTTTCAAAGCTCTTAAGGCAAATGAATTTTGGATAATATGTAAAATTATAGCGATGACAATGTTTAAAATATTTCAATTTGAAAATTTTCCAAAAGCTCTTAGATGCCAACAGAGAAAGACTTTTTTGCATAACATATTTCAAAAAGGATTGCGAATTGACATTAATGGAAAAGTTGAAGTTGCCTTTAACAGCCGGTATACATGGCATTTAAAACGATTGTTTAATAAAATGAAGCGAATAGAATTAGTATTAATTGCTGAAATTTCAAGTTGTTAGATCAAAATATAAAAGCTGTGTTAAACTTACATCTTGACATACGTATTATTATTAAGAACAATTTACATATGACAGTAAAAATATAGATAAATATGGAGGACTCGCACAAATTGTTAAAAAAAGGCAGCTAAAGAATTTTCACAAAAAATTGAAAAATGTTGCTGTAATGGCAATTTTATTAATTTTTAAGGCATAACCTTAAACCTGTCTGATGCCTTGCATATCTGTCAAACACGACAGATATAAAATTTAGGAAAAACACTTATATTTAACCTGTTTTATAAAACAGATAAAGGAGATAAATTCATGTATTTTAAACAGATTACAGTGGAAGGGATGGGCTGCCTTTCTTATATTATAGGTTGCCCTTCCGCAAAAAAAGCTTGTGTTGTAGATCCTAAAAGAGATGTGCAGGAGTATATGGATATAGCCAGAAAATATGATATGAAGATTACCCATATTTTTGAAACACATATACATGCAGATCATATTTCCGGCAATATGGAGATTCAATCCAGAACCGGAGCTGATATCTACCTGCTGGAGGAATCCCCTGTAAAATTTAAACACAAGACCATGCATGATAAAAAAATTTTTGAGTTAGGTAATGTAAAACTTGAAATTATTAAAACACCGGGCCATACACCACACTCTGTTTCCATTCTGGTGACAGATAAATCAAGGGGTAACAACCCGTGGCTGGTATTAACCGGAGACTGCCTTTTTGTTGGAGACATAGGACGTCCTGACCTTGCAGGTAAAGACCTCATAAATAAGCAGGCTGCAAATCTGTTTAATTCTCTACACAATAAACTTGGAACTTTAGCAGATAGTCTTGAAGTATTCCCGGCACATGGCGAGGGTTCATTATGCGGCAGGGGCATGAGTTCCAAAACCAGTTCAACAATAGGGTTTGAAAAACAAAACAACCAGATTTTGAGTCTATCCAAAGAAAAATTTATGGAACATATAACCAAAAGCTTTCCTGAAAGGCCAAAAAGCTTTTCTCATATAATAATGACCAATAAAAATGGTGCACCACTTCTCAATCGGTGTCCAATACAAAAAGATTTGCCACCTTATTTGGTAAAGTCATACATAAAAAAAGGCGCCATACTTCTTGACACAAGAGACACAGCTTCGTTTGGCGGAGTTCACATCCCAGGAAGCATCAATATAGGTTTTGCAAAACAAACCGCAAACTGGATAGGCATGGTCATTGAACCTGATGCAGAACTTATTCTTCTTGTAACAGATGAAAAAGCCTATGAGGAAATGTGCACACAACTTCACAGAATCGGATACGATAACATTTTCGGTTATCTGTATGGCGGGATTGCCAACTGGCAGGAAGAAGGATACCCTATTGATCACCTATGGCAAATTTCGTCTGATAAACTAAACAGTAAGCTAAATGCCGGAAAATGCAAACATCTCCTGGATGTCAGAGCTGTAAATGAATGGGAAGCAGGACATATAAAAACAGCCGTTCATTTACAGCTTACTGCATTGCTTGGGCATATACCTGACATACCTAAAGATGATGAGATTATTGTCATGTGCGGTGTTGGATACCGTGGCAATATTGCAGCAAGCTTTCTTCAAAGTAAGGGCTTTAGCCATGTTCATAGTCTTGCAGGGGGAATGAAAGCCTGGACAAACGCAGGCTATCCAACAATAACTTAAGTTTTTTTAACATATTTTTTTAGGCATTATAACAACAGTTGAAAAGGCGTTAAACACCGAAAAGAAGGCTCTTGTTATGGCTAAAAGAGATTTCAGCAGTTGCTGAGAAATTTTCTAACTTTCAAAAGCTTGGCGTAGAAATTTTGTCAATGAGCACTGACAGCATGTTTGTCCATAAAATGTTGAATAATAATGAACTTTCAAAAATTGTGGGGAAATAACTATAATAAAGCGGTTTTTAACACAAAAATATAGATGAATATTCAAAGTCTTGTATATTTTTATATGGGGCGTAGCAGATACATTAGTGGAAATTATAAACAAGCATCATATGGGAAGGTTATAAAATGGTAACAGGTGACCTTAGAAGTCAGCAATTCCCGACGCATTTTTAGTTTCCAAGATGAATTATTATGTCCTATTACTATCTGATTTTACAGGTGTTCAGCGCTAATATTATTAGTCTGGAAGCCCTCTAAATACCACGGAAAATGCGATATATATTACGAAATGTTAAATATAAGTATTTGATTTTATTAGACTTAAAGGGTCGCCGGGGATTGCTGCTTAGAAGTCAAGTTGATAAGATATGGAATGCCTTTTGGACTGGTGGAATAAGCAATCCCCTGACTGTTATTGAATAATTTACATATCTGCTCTTTATCCGTAGATTGGATGAAATTCAACTTCGTGAAGAAAAAAAAGCCAATATGATTGGCACTAATATTAAAGACCCTATCTTCACACAATCCCAAAAACCTTTACGTAGGAACATTTTCAAGAATAATAATCCTGAAACCATGTTTGACCTGTTTACCAAGCCACAGATTGATGACTTGACTGTATTTGAGCATATGAAAGGGTTAAACGGAAGAACTGGAATTTTTGCAAAGCATATGAAAGGTGCAACTTTCATGATTCCAACTCCCCGACTTCTTGATATGGTCGTTCAGATGATTGACCAAATCCAAATGGAAGATCGGGATACCAAGGGTGATCTTTATGAATACTTGCTATCTAAAATTGCTACAGCAGGAACTAACGGTCAGTTCCGTACACCGCGTCATATTATAAAGATGATGGTTGACATGGTTCAACCACACAAAAATGATACTATTTGTGATCCTGCTTGTGGTACTGCCGGATTTTTAGTTGCCAGTGGTGAATTTATACATGGAAATCACCCTGATTGGTTACATGAAAAGGAATTTAGAAGTCATTACAATTCTGACATGTTCACCGGCATTGAATTTGACAGTACCATGCTGCGTATTTGTGCAATGAATCTTCAACTTCACGGTATTGAAAACCCCAATTTAATAGCCAAAGACTCACTTAGTGAAGGTATGTTTTTTACAACTTAAAATTGACCCACCTCTACAACCTAAAATTGACCCACCTTATAAAAAAAATAAAGCTTAAAATTGACCACCCTGAGGTAATTATATAATTAAACAAATCCGGCAATGATACTGGAATCATTCATAGATTCAAAATCAATTCTATGAAGTTTTATCACACCGGCTTTCGTCAACATATCTTTTATCTGCCGTTTAGAATAAGACTGACCTGATGATGTTCCCAAAAGCATGTTAAGGGAAAAAAGCGCCGGAAAAAGAGGGCTGTCCATACTATTTTCCAAAATAAAATCGTGAACCAAAATCATACCGCCTGGTTCCATTGCTGAAACAATCTTGCCAATTATCTTTTGGCAGTCTTCAGGGGATTCACCATGAAGAATATGGGACATCCAGACCACATCATATTTACCTTTAATATCTTTGGCCGTATAATCTCCATCTATAAAATTGATTCTTTCAGCCATGTCAAAACTATTAATAATTTTTTCAGCAACAAGGCGTGTAGTCGGCAGATCAAAGATAGTGGCTTTAAGATCCGGATACTTCATACAAAAATGGATGGCGTAAGTTCCTGGGCCGCCGCCAAGGTCGAGCAAATGACGCCTGCCGGAAAGATCTATTTTAGGCACTAACAAAGGCGCCAGATTCATGGCAAGGTTGAACATCCCCATTAGAAAACTTTCCCTGTGCTCTTTTTCAAAATGAGATACTTTATCTCTTACAGGTCTGCCGTACATAACAGCCTGATCAAGACGATTCCAGGACTCAACCAGGTGATGATGATGCATTACAATATGCCCTACATATTTTGAGGAGCCTTTGACAAGGAATACAAAGCTTAATGTGGTGTTGCTGTATTTATTATCTTTTTTTTCGAGGAAATCCATTGCTGAAAGGGCATTTAATAACATGATTGTCCCCCTTATGTCGCTTTTCAGCTTTTTTGCCATTTCTTCACCGCTCATACTTTCACTGCCTAATATGGAAAAGATATCCAGCTTAACTCCTGCATGAAGTGTGCAGGTTTCCCAGTAATTGCCTGATATTTGCAATATTTTTCCCGGATTCAACTCTTGTCTGGACATTATACCCCCTTTTTAGATTTTATGTGATTTTTCCTTCTCAATACCTTAATAAATCAGGTCTATTATTACTCAACAGGCTGTTTGCGAAATGAAAATTTCTTCAAGTTCAAGGCCGAAAAATTAATTTAACCACAAGCATACAGATAGTATTTAAGATGATCAAATTAATTTTCTAACGCAGAAATTGAAAAAACTGCATTTTGTAACAGTCTGCTGATACAAATTTAGCTGATCAAATTTTAGATACTGGCAATACCTTATAATTTGTGATAAAAAAAAAAAATGATAAAACATATCAGAAAAATTGCAATTGGTGTTGGATTTGCCGCTGGTATTAGTATTTTGCTTTTAGCTGGATTTATTTTTTTTCTTAAAACAGATTATGCGCAGCAATTCATACAAACAAAAATAAATGAGAAAATTCCAGGTACACTTTTATTTGGAAAAGCTAAGTTCTCTCTGCTTAAAGGTGAGCTGGAACTGAAAAATGTACTTATAAAAAGCCCTTCAGGCATTGAGCTGGCTGGTTTTGACCGACTTTATATAGATATCCTTTGGCTGCAATTAGTTAAAGGAAGTTTGACTGTTGATGAGTTGCTTTTAGAAAAGCCGTGGGCAATATTTAAGATGGAGTTAAATGGTGACATAAACCTTCTAAGTGCTTTTTACTCAAGACCTGAAAAAGAAAAGACTATGTCAAAAAAGACAAAAACAGTTGATCTTCCTATTAATATTGTTGTTCGGTCATTTAAGCTTGTAAATGGTTCAGTTGAATATGCAGTGGAAAAAGATAATTTGCGGGCTGCTGTTAATGGAATCAATATGGTATGTGATGCAAATTTACTGAAACAGTCAGGAAAAATTAATATTCAGATCAACAAAGTGAATATTAATCGTGGAAAAGTAAAAAACAGGCTTAATCAGTTTTTTTTGGATGCAACGCTAAAAGATGGTAAGCTTGCTCCTGTACTTGTTCAGACTGACGCAAATTTTTTTAAATTAAAATTATCAGGCTATGTAAATGGTCTGTTTAAAAAACCTTTGATGGATCTTGGTTTGGATCTTGAGGTTTCACTATCTGATATTAGAAAAATTTTTAATATTCAACAAAAACTTTCAGGTACTGTGAAAAGTCATATAACAGCTAAAGGTACTTTCAACGCTCCTGAAATTGCCTGTCAGATAGACTATATGGGTGGAATTTTGTGGGATCAAAAGGTGGATAAGGTTGATTTAAACTTGCATCTAAAAGATCAAATACTGTTTTTAAATCATCTGCTTGCGAATATAGCATCAGGTGCATTAACAGCAGAAGGTGAAGCAAATCTGCAAAAAGCTTTTAAGAATGGATTATTTTCTTCTAAAAAGGATCTTGATGCCATATCCTATGGGCTTAACCTAAAACACAAAGGGCTCAGGCTAGAAGAATTGCTTGGAAATAAGCACGATGTCACAGGAACTGTTTGTTTTAATATAAATCTGGCAGGGAAGAGGATCTCTTATGATAAACTAACAGCTGAAGTTTCGCTAAATGCCGAAGCTTTAGATGTAACAACCAGAAAACTATCTGAGGCTGTTGATTTGAACATAGATGCAAACGCTGTTTATGATGATAATATAGCAACTATTCACAAATTTGAATTGAAATCAGGTAATACCAATTTATCTGTAAATGGACAATACAACCTGTTATCAAAAGAATTTGCATCTATTTTAAAGCTTTATACACCTGATTTGTCAAAGCCCTTATCTTGTCTTGGAATAAAAGGGGTGGCAGGATCTTTATTTGTGGATGCAAATGTTTCAGGTTCAGCAAAAAAACCTGTTGCCGGGTTGAAATTAAACGGAAAAAAATTATTTTTTCAGGATGTTACAATAGGCGATGTTGAATTGTTTGCAAATCTTGATAAAGCAGGAAACTTAAAAATCCAAAGCTTAAACCTTGAAAATAAAGGATCTGTTATTCATGGCATGGGTTCTTTTGCGATATTAAAAGATTCCTATGGAATTGATTTCAAGTCTCCTTTGAACATGACTCTTAACTTCCATGGGGTTGAGGCTAAAAATTTTGTCAGCAAAAAAACAGCACAAGGAACTGTTAATGGAAATATAGAAGTGGAAAGCCGTATTAATAATTTAAAGGCTAAATTAAATCTGCATGGAAAAAATATAGAGGTGAAAACTTTTCGTGCGGGCAATTTTGATCTTAACGGTAGTTTTACTGAAGGTAGTGTGGCTAAGCCAAAAGGAACATTGCAATTTCTATGCAAAGATTTTGATTTTAGCGGACAAAAAATTCAACAAATTAATTTGTCGTCCAAAATAGATGGGGATAAAATACATCTTTCTCCTTTGAAGATAATTGTTGCAAAAGATGAATTTATTGAATGTAACGGATTGGTTTCTATAGATAAAACATATCAATTTGTGTTGAAATCAAAAGGTGTTTCTTTGCATAATATTTATGAAATTGACAAGCTTAATAATATAAAAGGGAAAATGATGATAGATATTTCAGGGCATGGAACTTTTACAGATCCTGAAATCAAAGGAAGTATTGCAGTAAAAAATCTTAAGATCATGGACAAACCCATGGACGATGCTATTTTTTATTTGGATTTTCATAACCAAATAGCCAGGATTTCAGGAAATCTGAATTTTAATATAAATGGCACTTATGATTTACAAAAAAAAGATTTTACAGCTTCAGCCTTATTTACAGATACTAAGCTTGGTCCATATTTTAAACTTGCCAATCAAACTGATTTGAGTGGAACCTTAAGCGGAATCCTCGAATTATCAGGAAATTTAGCTGCCAAAGATAAAATTAAAGGATCTGTGGATATTTCACTATTTAATCTTTATTTGAAAAATGAAAAGCTTGCTGAAACCCAAAAGGTAAAGGGAATATTGGAAAATGAAATTATTTCAATACCAAATATGCAGGTTTCTATTCTAAAAACAGGTTATATCGCATTAAATGGTAAAATGAAATTAAACGGGCCTGTTTCATTTAATATAGAAGGGAACATCCCATTGGAGGCATTAAGTCCCTTTGCAAAAGATTTTCCTGATATCCATGGCAATGTGCTTATTTCTGCAAATCTAAAAGGTACTCAGTCAAGTCCGGATTTCCATGCCGAAATCAGCATGGAAAATATCGGTTTTACCATTTTAGATCTTTCCCAGCAGATTAAGAATTTAAATGGCAAAATCCTTTTCACACAAAAAAAGGTTGATGTTGATTATATCAAAGGTCAACTTGACACAGGCAGTTTTTATATGGATGGACAAATTGAACTGGATAACATGCAGCCTTCTGATGTTTGTATAAATCTTAGTACAAAGGCACTGCCTGTGCGTCTGACTGATATGATGAATATATTGATAAATACTAATTTAAAGTTTAAAGGAAAAAAGGATAAATCATTACTACAAGGTGATATAATAATACTTTCAGGAACTTATTACAAAGATGTAAACGTCAGCCTTTTTAAAATGGCCAGTGAAAAAAAACGTGAGGTGCAACCTGCACCTCCTGATATTGATCTGCCTTTTTTAAGAAATATGCGATTTGATGTTTTTGTCAAACGTCGAAATCCTTTTTGGATTGATAATAACATTGCGCATTTGGGCATTAATCCAGATCTTCATATAACAGGAAATATGAAAAATCCTGTTATAAGCGGTCGCGCACAAATTAAAGAGGGGAAAATTTTTTTTAACAAAAATACTTTTGTTGTAAAAAAGGGAGTTATAGACTTTCTTAACCCATACAAAATTGACCCTGTTATTGAGATAAAAAGTTTTACAAAAAAACGAGAATGGTTGATTACCTTAGATGTTTCAGGAACCATGGATCAATTGAAGATTACTTTCTCATCTGAACCCTTTTTGGAACAGGGAGATATTTTGTCAATATTGCTGTTTGGCAAAACAACAAAAGAGCTGGTTGAAGGTGAGGGAAAAAATTCTTCCCAGTCCACTGAGCAAATGGTTGCAAAACTTATTGCCTCAACATTTGGTGAAGATATAAAGAATATGGCTGGGCTTGATATTTTTGAAATAGAGACACAAGACCCTGATGACCCGAGTAATTCAGATAGAATAAAGGTTACTTTGGGTAAAAAATTATCAAAGAGAATGGTATTAAAGTATGCTTTTGAATCAAAAGGTGGTGAGATGGTTCAGCAAGCTGTTTCTGAATACAAATTGCTTGAGCATATGCTTGTCAAAGGCTTTCAGGATAGCAAAGGTATTTTAGGCGGAGAATTGCTTTTTATAATTAATTTCAGGTGACCTTTTATTTAGGTCTGTATGTCCAAAGCTAATTTTTTTGACAGCTTATAGATTTTGATAAAGTAGCAGGAAAAGTTTTGTTATGGCGATAAAACAGTTGTTATCCATTTGTTTATTTAATCTATTTTATTTATGGTTTATGTCTTTTCCCGTTGCATTCTGTGATACATCTTCAAATCATAACATTTTAAATACTGTTTCACAAAATGCAGATAAAAAATTTGTTATTTCAGAAATAATAATAAAAATTGTTGATGCAGTGCAAAATAGCAATGGATTAACCCAAATGGCCTGTAATCTTATTTCTTTAAAAAAAGGAGATAAGTTTTGTTTGGACAAATTTAAAGCTTCTTTGAGTGCTTTGAAACTTTGTAAAAAATTCAGTAGAATTCACGTGGAATCTAAAGAGGAAAACAGTAAAATCACATTAATCTATCATTTGGCACCATCTTTTCTTATCAAAGATATAAAAATAAGTGGAACATATCCTCTTTTTGAGCAAGACGTTTTGAATGTGATGACTATTTATTCAGGCGATATTTACGATAAAAAAAAAATTTTAGAGCAAAAAGTTTTAATTACAAACATTTATGAGCGGGAAGGGTTTGAAACCTGTGAAGTTGTTGTAACAGCTCGCCAGGATCCCAAAAATTATTACTATATTGTCCATGTTGATATTAACAAAGGCGATTACTTTCGTTTGAAAGATGTGAAGATAATTAACAATAAAGTGTTTTCAGATACAAGGCTTAAAATGAAAATGAGAATCTGGAAAGCATCTTTAAGACCTGGAAGTGCAAAGCGCTTTATTGCTGATAAACTTAAAAAAGATATAAATACTTTGCTGCTTTTTTATCGAAAAAAAAAGTATCCTGAAGTTCAAATTGATTATAAAATCAAAAAAAACATTGATACTAAAAAGGTTGAAGTTGTTGTTTTTATTAAAGAAGGGCGTTTTTATAAGGTTGAATTTTCAGGTAATAAAGTATTTTGGAGCTTAACATTAAGAAAGGATTTGATACTTTTTCGTCAGGGAAATATAAACAATATTGGAATAATAAAAAGCATAAAAAAAATTAAAGAGCACTATAAGAAAAAAGGTTATTACAATACACAGATAAAAGTTAATCAAAATGCAATATTGTATAAAAAAAAGGCATGGTTAATTCTGCATAGGTCTTTATATCGTATTATGCTAAAATTATACAACAAAAATATTGAAAACCCATTCTTATTTAACAATACCCCAAAAAAAAATATTTGTCTGGTTAAATTTATTATTGATGAAGGTCCTCAAACTGTTGTCAGGAGCATAAATATTACAGGAAATTATGCTTTTAACCATAAAAAAATAAAAAAACAGATGCTCACACACTTGCCTGGCCTGTTTAAAAAAGGAATTTTTCTGAAGGAAACTTTGAAAGAGGATTTGTTTGCTATTAAAGCACTTTATATGCAGCATGGATATATGGATGCTGAAATAACAAGTAATAACAAATGGAGCATGGATAAAACAAAAGTTGATGTAAACATTATTGTAAAACAAGGGCCTAAAACCCTTATATCTTCAGTTAAAATTTTGGGCAGTTTGGTTATATCAGATGCTGAGGCATATCAAGCAATCACTCTTAGAAAAAATGTGCCATTTAGAAAATACATGCTTATAAATGATGAGAACATACTGGCTGCTTTAATTGCAAAAAAAGGTTACCCGCATGTTAAAGTAAAGGGAGATTTTTCCCTGAGCCCTGATCACAAACAGGCTATAGTAGTGTTTAATATTGATAAAGGCCATTATGTAAAGATGGGACACGTATACTTTACAGGTAATTTCAGAACAAGGGAAAACATTTTGCAAGATGAAATCAAAAGTAAATATAATGATCCTTTTTCCCTTACAAAAATACTTAAAGATCAAAGAAATATTAGAAATATGAGAATTTTTAACTCTGTTAAATTTAAAACGATAGGTCTTAAGAAAAAATCAGACCAGGTGAACCTTTTTGTTGAACTTGAGGAAAAAAAGCCGTATTTTTTTCAGACAGGCGGGGGGTATGAAACTGCAAAAGGTAACTATTTTAAAGCGAAAATCGGAGACAACAATCTGTTTGGTATAAATAAGGAAATTTCACTATCTGGTGAATCCAGCGAGATTGGATACCGCAGCGATATGGAAATAACTGATCCGAAATTTTTTGGATTTAAAACTTCGGCATCGCTGGAACTTTTTATAGAAAAAGAAAATGAACTTAATCAGAATTTCGGAACCAGACGCAGCGGAGCTGTTTTTAAATTAACAAACAATTGGTTTAAAAACATTAACGCAGGTATAAGTTTTAATTTAGAACGTAGAAAACAGCTTGCACGGGGTATGCAGGATAATATAGCACAAGATGATTCTCAGTTTGATCCCAGAGTTGTTTTTTTAATAAGCCCTTCAATAAGCTATGATACAAGAGATTCTTTCATAAGACCTAAAAAAGGTAGGATAGTATCATTTTCCGTTGATATAGCCACCGGAATTAAGAATTCTCTGGATGATTTTTTTAAATATAAGTTGGATCTCCGCCATTATTACACACCTATTAGTCGGTTTACTCTGGCTGTTTTGACCCGAGGAGGTTATATTGATCCTTCCAATTCAAAAGAGACCATACCAAAAGATCAACTGTTTTTCCTTGGTGGTACAGGTGATATACGCGGATTTAAGGAGAATTTTATGCTTTTTGATGAAAACTATGAACCTAAAGGCGGCCTTGCATCCATGTCTGCAAGCATAGAGGCTAGAATTGATATTGGTTACCATTTTGAGTTCACCTGTTTTTATGATGTTGGCAGTATAACAGATAGTTTTGATAAAATTAACTCAGATACAATACGCTCAGCAGCAGGTATTGGGATCCGATATGTCACAGCCATAGGTCCCATCGGTCTGCTTTATGGTGTAAAGCTTGATAGAAAGCCGAATGAAAGCCCTGGGAGAGTGCATTTTTCCATAGGATATACGTTTTGAGGTATATTGTCCAATGGGGGCAAATTAGTGTAAACTACTCTGATTTGCCAAGCAGTTTGTTTACATCGAGTATCAAAGCAATCGAACCATCCCCGAGAATTGTAGCGCCAGAAACATCATGAGCATTTTTTTTCAGTTCAACACATTCTTCAACAGTTGCAAGAGGTAAAATATAATAATTATTTTCTATTGTCACCATGATTCCGTCTATAATGGCAAGTGTTAAGGGTAATTTAAAAAAAATGGCTGTAC
>Ga0209344_10004171_pt1 | contig 13502 bp, 11 predicted proteins | sample Cruoilmetagenom6_FD_187293 | JGI IMG/M metagenome (GOLD analysis project Ga0209344, IMG submission 187293) | Oil polluted marine microbial communities from Coal Oil Point, Santa Barbara, California, USA - Santa Barbara Oil Seep Sample 6 (SPAdes)... | ecosystem: Environmental > Aquatic > Marine...
ATAATGGGATAGGAATTAAAAAAGATTACTATGAAAAGATATTTGTTATTTTTCAACGCTTACATAATAGAGACGAATATTCTGGAACAGGGATGGGATTGGCGATTGTTAAAAAAATAGTAGAAAACCTTGGTGGAAAAATATGGTTAGAATCGGAAGAAGGGAAGGGTAGTACATTTTATTTTACGTTACCACAACAAATTTAAATTATTAAATATAAGATTAGTAAAATAATAAAGAAAATTATTAATAATTTAGAGGACAAAGTTTATTTAAAAATAGAAAAGATGAAATAACAATTTTTTATAGAAATTTATAAAAATTACTTATTATGAAAAACATACACATTCTATTAGTTGAAGATAATGAAGGTGATATACTATTAACCACGGAAGCTCTTGAAGAGAAAAAAATTGTAAATAAAATTAGTGTTGCCAGAGATGGGCAAGAAGCATTAGATTTTATTTTAAAGCAAGGTAATTATAAAGATGCTCCAATACCGGACTTAATTTTATTAGATGTAAATCTACCCAAGAAAAACGGACATGAAGTGTTACAAGTTATTAAAACTACCGAATCAATTCAACAAATACCAGTAATAATGCTTACAACATCATCTTCTGAGAAAGATATTAACCTTTCCTATAAACATCACGCAAATTGTTATATTACAAAACCTGTAGAGGCAGAAGCTTTTTTAGAAGCAATAACCTCTATTGAAGATTTCTGGTTAACTATTGTGAAATTGCCAAAAAAGTAATAAAATATGGAAGTAAATGCTTTAAAGTATACAGTTTTAGTAATAGAAGATAATCTTGGCGATTTTGTACTTATTCAAGACTATTTGGAAGAACACCAGCCAACACCGATAATTTTAAGAGCCACAACATTTGCAGAGGCAGCTGATGTTTTAGAAAAAACTTCTTATAAAATTGATGCAATATTATTAGACTTATCATTGCCTGATAAAAGTGGCGAAAATTTAATAGAAGAAATTCTTGTACGCTCCAAAGATATTCCAGTAATTGTTCTTACAGGTTATTCAGATGAGAAGTTTGCTGTAAAATCGCTTTCATTAGGTATAGCAGATTATATTCTTAAAGACGAATTAACTGCAATAAATATCCATAAAAGTATAATATACGGAATCGAACGAATGAAAAGCTTAGCAAAAATTAAAACTTCCGAAAAACGCTATAGCGACTTGTTTCAATTTACTCCTTTTCCAATATTTATTTGCGAAAAAGATACTTTCAAAATCGTTCAAGCTAATGATAAAGCTATAAAACAATATGGTTATTCTGAAAGTGAATTGCTTGACTTGGTTTTTTGCAAATTATTTGTGAATGAAAACGAATACAAAAAGTTTAATAATTATTTAAAATCAGAAAAATCTAAACCTCAATTTTCTGATGCTAAAGAGTTTAAGCAGAAAACTAAAAAGAATAAAATTATAGATGTAGAAATAATTGTAAATGAAATTCAATTAGAAGAAGATAAAAAATACTTTTCTATAATGATAAATGATATTACCGAGAAAAAACAGTTTGAAGATAAGTTAACCAAAGCAATTATCAATACACAAGAAGAAGAAAGGTTTGATATAGGAAGTGAATTGCATGAAAATGTTTGCCAGATTTTAGCAGCTACCAAAATTAGTTTAGGAATGATAAAAGATGAAATTAATGGAGAAGCTGCTGATTGGTTGATTCAATCTCAGGGATATATAGACATGGCAAATAAAGAAATTAGAAGTATATCTCATAGGTTAGCACCTGCTTTCTACGAAAATATAAATCTTGAAGAAGCTTGTTTAACACTTATTAAAACCTTTAATCCGGAAGATAAATATAAAGTCAATTTTTTATTTGACAATAGAATAAAAGAGTTGGGATTGAATAGAGAGTTGCAACTGAATTTGTATAGAATTTTACAAGAACAACTCAAAAATATTATTCAATACGCTAAAGCCTCAACAATAGATTTAGAAATTCTTGTAGATGATGACAATACTTTGGTGATGAATATAAAAGATGATGGTATTGGATTTGATTCAGAGAAAAAAATGAAAGGTATAGGCTTAGCTAATATGAAGCGAAGATCCATGCTTTTTCAAGGAGATTTTACATTAGAATCATCACCAAATAATGGTTGTCAAATAAGTATAGAAATACCTATAAAAGAAAATGTAAAAGAAAAAATTAAGGTTAAATGATTTGGTAATAAATAAATACTTACATTTGCAGCCTTAAATTTAAAACATACATAATAAACATTAAAAACAATTTTAGCATGTATTTAGCATCAGAAAAAAAACAAGAAATTTTTAAAGAATTTAGCGGAGACGCTAAAAACACAGGATCAACAGAAGGGCAAATAGCTTTGTTTACCTATAGAATTAGTCATTTAACAGAGCATTTAAAGAAAAACAAAAAAGACTTTAGAACTCAAAAAGCTTTGTTAGATTTAGTTGGTAAAAGAAGAAAACTATTAGATTATTACAAAAACAAGGATGTTGTAAAGTATAGAGAGTTGATTAAAAAACTTTCAATAAGAAGATAATTGAAAATGAGTTTTTCAAATTCGTATTAAAATTTATAAAAGGGGGAGGCAAATAGATTGTATCCCCCTTTTTGTTAAAAAAAAAGTAACCAAAAAGAAAACACAAGGTGTGTTTTTATAAATTAAATAAATAATAAATAAATTATGTCAAAAATTGGAATTAAAAAATCCTACACATTAGGCGATGGAAGGTCCATCGAAATAGAAACAGGTAGATTAGCTAAACAAGCTCATGGATCTGTAGTTTTAAAAATGGGTAACACCATGTTATTAGCAACTGTTGTTTCAGATAAAGAAGCAGCAGAAGGAACAGATTTTTTGCCACTTACAGTAGAATATAAAGAAAAATACGCCTCTGCCGGAAGATTTCCTGGAGGTTTCTTAAAAAGAGAAGCACGTCCATCAGATAGCGAAGTATTGGTTTGTCGTTTAATTGACAGAGCTATACGTCCGTTATTTGCAGATGATTACCATGCAAACACGTCAATAGTAGTTCACCTTATCTCTCATGGAGATGATACTTTACCAGATGCTCTAGCATGTTTAGCAGCTTCTGCAGCTCTTGCTGTTTCTGATATTCCTTTTAACGGACCAACATCAGAAGTGCGTATTGCAAGAATAGATGGAAATTTTGTAATCAACCCTACAAGAGAAGATTTGGAAAGATCGGATATTGATATGATGATTGCTGGAACATTAGACAACATTAACATGGTGGAAGGTGAAATGTTAGAAATATCTGAAGCAGAAATGCTTGAGGCAATTAAAATAGCTCATGTTGAAATTAAAAAACAATGTCAATTACAATTAGATTTAGCTGCTGAGGTAGAAAAATCAAAAGTAAAAAGAGATTATACTCATGAGCCAGCTCCTTTAGCTGATTTAGAAGATAAAATTAGAACAGCTATTTATGATAAATGTTATGCTGTAGCTAAAGAAGGTAATGCTGATAAAAAATTAAGAGGAGAAAAATTCAAAGCAATTAGAGAAGAAGCAAAAGCTTTATTATCTGAAGAAGAATTAGAACAAACATTTTTATTAAAAAAATACTTTCACGATATTGAAAAAGAAGCAATAAGAGATTGTATTTTAGCAGAAAGAACTCGTTTAGATGGAAGAAAATTAAATGAAATTCGTCCTATTTGGAGTGAAGTAGATTATTTACCTGGAGCACATGGTTCGGCTATCTTTACAAGAGGAGAAACTCAATCTTTAACTACAGTTACCTTAGGTAATAAAATGGATGAGCAATTGATTGATGCTGCTACTTATAGAGATACTTCTAAATTTCTTTTACATTATAACTTCCCTGCATTTTGTACAGGAGAAGCTTATCCAAATAGAGGAACAAGTAGAAGAGAAATTGGTCATGGAAATTTAGCGATGAGAGCTTTAAAACCAATGTTGCCAACAGGTTCAGAAAACCCTTATACTATAAGAATTGTTTCTGAAATTTTGGAATCTAACGGTTCTTCATCTATGGCAACTGTTTGTGCAGGAACATTAGCATTAATGGATGCGGGTGTACAAATTAAAAGACCTGTTTCCGGTATTGCAATGGGATTAATTTCTAAGGGAGATAAATACGCTGTATTATCTGATATCTTAGGAGATGAAGATCATCTTGGAGATATGGATTTTAAAGTAACAGGAACAACAGAAGGTATTACTGCTTGTCAGATGGATATTAAAGTAGATGGATTATCTTACCAAGTGTTAGAAGAAGCATTAGCTCAAGCCAGAGAAGGAAGATTACATATTTTAGGAGAAATTGCTAAAACGATGTCAGCTCCTAATGCAGATTACAAACCACATACACCAAGAATCACTCAAATCACTATTCCTAAAGAAATGATTGGAGCAGTAATTGGACCAGGTGGAAAAATTATTCAGGAAATACAAGCTTCTACAGGAGCAACTATTACCATTGAAGAAAAAGATAACAAAGGTATTGTGGATATTATGACTAATGATGGCGAAGCAATGAAAGCTGCTTTAGCAAGAATTAAAGCAATTACTGCCGTTCCTGAAGTTGGTGAAGTATATAAAGGTAAAGTAAAATCTATTACTAACTTTGGTGCTTTTGTGGAAATTATTCCTGGAAAAGACGGATTACTTCATATTTCTGAAATCAATTGGGATAGAGTAGAAAAAGTAGAAGATGTGTTGAAAGAAGGACAAGAAATAGAAGTTAAACTGATAGAGGTTGATCAAAAAACAGGTAAACTAAAACTATCAAGAAAAGTACTTTTAGAAAGACCTCAAAAACAAAATGCAGAACAATAAAATGATGTTTTGTAATAGTAAAATAAAAAAGAGAAGCTGTGTTTATTTACAGCTTCTCTTTTTGTTTACAGCTTTATCTTCTTGTTCAAATGCACAGGTTCAAATAGTTCAAGTTAAAGATTTTGGCGAAAATAAAGGAAATTTAAAAATGTACAATTATGTGCCTGAGAATTTGCCTGAATCAACAAAAACTCCGTTGGTTTTAGTGTTGCACGGTTGTACGCAATCTGCAGAGCAAATTGCTAGTGAAACAGGATGGAATAAATTAGCAGATAGTTTACATTTTATAGTTGTTTATCCAGAACAGCGAATGATAAACAATGCGGGGAAATGTTTTAATTTTTTCTTAGGTTTTGAATCTAAAAAAGATAAAGGAGAAGTGGCGTCTATTAAAGAGATGATAGACTATACTTTTAATCATTATCATATCGATAGTAATCAAGTATTTATTGTTGGAATGTCAGCCGGAGGAGCAATGACGAATGCGCTGCTAAATGCTTATCCTACTATTTTTAAATCGGGAGCAATGTTAGCAGCACCTTCCAATTTGTTTGATAAGAATACCTTACCACCCGAAAAACAACCTGTTGTTGCTATTGTTCAGGGAGAAGATGACATCATTGTTCCGGAAAAAAATTCCGATAAAATATTAAAACAATGGGTAGAAAAGCATCAACTAGACACCACTAATAATGAATTATTTACCAACTATATGGATATTGACGTGTTGTATGCTCGGTATTTTTACAATGCTGATGATGAGTTAAAAATTATTTTGTTAAAATCTAAAAAGGTAAAGCATAAGCTTTTAATTACCGAAGGAGATTCTATTCATCAAGGAGGTAAGCACGATTTTCATACTGATGATATTGGGTTTCACTCTACTTATTGGTTAGCTTCATTTTTCGGATTGACAAAAGATGCAATTTCATTAAAAAAAGTAAGTAATTAGTAGGTGATTTCAAGCATCAAAAACAATAGATTTTTACTAATTTCGCAACACTTAGTTCGTAAAGCAATAAATTATGGAAATAATAGAAAAATACACACCGAAAAATAAAATTAGAATTGTTACCGCTGCTAGTTTGTTTGACGGACATGATGCAGCTATTAACATCATGCGTAGAATTATTCAAGCTACAGGTGTTGAAGTAATTCATTTAGGACATGATAGAAGTGTAGATGAAGTAGTAAATTGTGCCATTGAAGAAGATGCGAATGCTATTGCTATGACTTCTTACCAAGGCGGACATGTGGAGTATTTTAAATACATGTATGATTTATTAAAAGAAAAAGGTTGCGAACACATTAAAATATTTGGAGGAGGAGGAGGTACCATTCTTCCTTCAGAAATTGAAGAATTAGAAGCTTACGGAATTTGTAGGATTTATCATCCCGACCATGGTAGAGAAATGGGCTTACAAGGAATGATTAATGATATGATACAAAAGTGTGATAACTCAACTCCGGCACTTCCGAAAACAGATAACCTTACTAATTCTCTGAAAAATAAAAATATCCCAACGATTGCTCGATTAATTTCTTTAGCTGAAAATAGACATGAAGACTTTGAAAAATCTTTTTCTTCAGTTTCTTTAGGGACAGCTCCTGTATTGGGAATAACAGGAACAGGAGGTGCAGGAAAATCTTCGTTGGTAGATGAATTGGTAAGACGGTTTTTAATTGATTTTGAAGATAAAACCATAGCCATTGTTTCTGTAGATCCTTCTAAAAGAAAAACTGGTGGAGCATTGCTTGGTGATAGAATTAGAATGAATGCCATAAAAAACGAAAGAGTTTATATGCGTTCATTAGCTACTCGTCAGAGTAACTTGGCATTGAGTAAGCATGTTGCAGAAGCCATTCAAGTATTAAAAGCTGCACAATACGATTTAATTATTTTAGAAACTTCTGGTATTGGTCAGTCTGATACTGAAATTATGGATCATTCGGATGTTTCACTATACGTAATGACACCTGAATTTGGCGCTGCCACTCAATTAGAAAAAATTGATATGCTTGATTTTGCTGATGTGGTTGCCCTTAATAAATTTGACAAACGTGGTGCGTTGGATGCATTGAGAGATGTTAAAAAACAATACAAACGTAATCACATGCTTTTTGAAGCTTCAGATGATGATATTCCTGTTTATGGAACCATTGCTTCCCAATTTAACGACCCGGGTATGAATCAGTTGTATAAAGTGGTGATGGATAAGTTGGTGGAGAAAACCAACACTGATTTGACTTCTACTTTTGAAATTACAAAAGAAATGTCGGAGAAAATTTTTGTTATTCCTCCGAGTAGAAATCGTTATTTGTCTGAAATTGCAGAAAACAACAGGTCTTACGATAACTGGGTGGACGAACAAGTAGCTATAGCCGATAAATTGTATGCCATCCGCAATACCATAGAAATTCTTAAAGGAAAAGATGAAAGTATTGCCAAGGTTTTACAAGCAGAATTTGATTCCTTAAAACTCAATTTTGATCCTAAAAACTGGATTATTATTGAAGAATGGAACGATAAAGTAGCTAAATATAAAGCTCCTTTTTATAAATTTAAAGTTAGAGATAAAGAATTATCCATCTTAACCCATACGGAAAGCTTATCGCATACACAAATACCTAAAGTTGCCTTACCAAAATACAAAGGTTGGGGAGATGTGTTGCGTTGGAGCTTACAAGAAAATGTTCCGGGAGAATTTCCTTACACTTCGGGATTATTTCCGTTTAAACGTGAAGGGGAAGACCCAACAAGAATGTTTGCAGGAGAGGGTGGACCGGAAAGAACCAATAGACGTTTTCACTATGTAAGTTTAGGAATGCCTGCCAAGCGTTTATCAACCGCTTTCGATTCGGTAACACTTTATGGTAATGATCCTGCTATTCGTCCGGATATTTATGGGAAAATAGGTAATTCAGGAGTTTCTATTTGCTGTTTAGATGATGCTAAAAAATTATACTCCGGTTTTGATTTGTCGCATCCGTTAACATCGGTGAGTATGACGATTAATGGTCCTGCACCTATGTTGTTAGGCTTTTTTATGAATGCCGCTATCGACCAAAACTGTGAAAAATATATCAAAGAAAATGGCTTAGAAAAAGAAATTGAAGCAAAGATTGCAGCCATTTACAAGGAAAAAAGCACCAAACGTCCCGCTTACCAAGGTGATTTACCGGAAGGAAATGATGGATTGGGACTGATGTTGTTGGGCGTAACAGGCGACCAAGTGCTTCCTGCGGATATATATAACAAAATAAAAGCAGAAACCTTAACCAAAGTAAGAGGAACAGTACAAGCAGATATTTTAAAAGAAGATCAGGCTCAAAATACCTGTATTTTCTCTACGGAATTTGCTTTACGTTTAATGGGCGATGTACAAGAATATTTTATTAAAGAAGGCGTAAGAAACTTCTATTCCGTTTCTATTTCGGGGTACCATATTGCTGAAGCAGGAGCTAACCCTATCACGCAATTAGCATTAACCTTGGCGAATGGCTTCACTTATGTGGAATATTACCTAAGCAGAGGAATGGACATTAATGCTTTTGGTCCAAACTTATCTTTCTTCTTCAGCAATGGTATAGACCCCGAATATGCTGTAATCGGAAGGGTAGCACGTAGAATTTGGGCAAAAGCCTTAGCTAAAAAATATGCTGCCAATCCAAGAGCTCAAATGTTGAAATACCACATCCAAACCAGTGGTAGAAGCTTACATGCTCAGGAAATTGACTTTAATGACATTAGAACAACACTACAAGCCTTGTATGCGATTTATGACAATTGTAATTCGCTACATACCAATGCTTACGATGAAGCGATAACTACACCAACAGAAGAAAGTGTGCGTAGAGCCATGGCAATTCAGTTGATTATTAACAGAGAGTTAGGCTTAGCGAAAAACGAAAACCCACTACAAGGTTCTTTTATTATTGAAGAACTAACCGATTTAGTAGAAGAAGCAGTATTAACTGAATTTGACAGAATTACCGAGCGTGGTGGCGTGTTAGGAGCGATGGAAACCATGTACCAAAGAGGAAAAATACAAGAAGAAAGTTTGTATTACGAAACCTTGAAGCACAATGGTGAATTCCCGATTATTGGTGTAAATACTTTTTTAAGTTCTAAAGGCTCTCCAACGGTTTTACCTAAAGAAGTAATACGAGCTACCGAAACAGAAAAGCAATACCAAATAGGCATGTTAAATGAGCTACACAAAGGCAATGCAAATGTGGTAGCGGAACAATTAGCCAACTTACAAGAAGCAGCCATTAAAAACCAAAATATTTTTGAAGTACTAATGGAAGCCACCAAATATTGCAGCCTAGGACAAATTACCGATAGCTTGTTTATGGTTGGTGGGCAGTATAGAAGGAATATGTAAGCAGAGAGCCAATTTCTGTTTTTTTACAGAAATTGTGCGAATCGCTTATCCCGATATAAATCGGGATCTATTTTTCAATGTAAAGAGCCAACCAATTATAGCTTTTGTTTCATTATGTTAAGCTAGTTTAAAACTAAACAAATAAATATGAAAGTAGAAATGAATGTTATTGAAATTGAATGGGAAGGTCCTATTTCGATTAATGATATTACAAAACTAGTTAATGATAATGACTATGGTATTTATCAAATTTATGGAACTCATCCAGTTTTTGGTTCTAATACATTATTATATGTTGGTAAGGCTAGTTTACAAACTTTTGCAACTAGATTATTTCAACATAATTGGATAGAATGGTCTCCTTCAGATGTCTCAATTTATGTAGGTAGGTTAGGATCAATTAAAGATATAACTATTAAGGAATGGGAAAAACAAATAGATATAGCAGAAAGGTTGTTAATCTATTATTGTAAACCACCTCATAATTCATCAAATATTAATTATTTTGGTAAAATTGAGGATACAACTGTTCTTAATTATGGAAAAAGACATTCCATTCCTTTTGAAGTTTCAACTTTATGGGAAACAAGTGATTATGTTACAAATTATGATGATTGGAATCATTTTACTTGTTAGTTTTTTTTTTTTTTTCGCTTTACTTCTGGATCTATTTTGATTAATATTTACAAAGATTCCTGCCTTCGCAGGAATGACGCGTAGAGAAAGTGTAGTACAAACTAAAAGCACCAAACCAACCTACAGCGTCATTCCTGAAATTTTTGAGGCACGATAAAATTATCAGGAATCTTTTTTGTTTACAATGATAAAGATTATTATTTCTCTTTAACTAAGCGTAGGTATTTATTACGCTTCATATTATAACAACAAAAATATAAATAAATGAAATACCGTACTATCATTATTGTTATTTGTGGCTTAATGTTAAGCTCTTGTGCTTCTATGTTTAATGGAGCAGTATTGCCAAACCAGTGCAAAAAATGTGAAGTAATTAATAAATATAACCAAGAAGTACTAACATCCTTTGAAGGCTGCGGTAGTGAAAATACCAGGTTGGAAGAACAAGCTAAAATAGCTGCCTACGACCTTAGTCGTGATGGTAACCTTTGTAACTTAGAAGTAGTGTGCGAATCGTGGAAAAAAGAACCTGAAGCAGAAAATCAAACAACTCCAACGGTAAACCAAAAAAGAGAGAACTAAACTCAACTAAACGTAGTTTTTATTAAGCTAGTTATGGTAACAAAGATTCCTGCCTGCCAGGAATGACGGTAGGAGGGAAGGAATTATTTTTTTAATAAATGACAACATTAAATAAAGATGTAATTATTCTTATTGGACCTATCCGTAGTGGAAAATCTACGATAGCCAATTTACTTTCCGAAAGGTTAAACTTACCTAGGTACGGAATGGATAAACTTCGTTTTGAATACTACAAAGAAAGTGATTATAATGAAGTAGAAGCTGAAAAAATAAACAACAACAATGGTTTTTTAGCACTATGCGAATATCGGAAACCTTATGATATTTATGCTGTTAAAAGAGTTTTAAAAGATTGTGAAAAAGGCATTATTGATTTTGGAGGAGGTTTGTCTGTTTACGAAGATGAAAAACATTTACAGCAAATTACAACGCTTTTAAAACCATATAGGGTTGTTTTATTACTTCCTTCCGAAAACAAAGAAGAAAGTCTTGAAATACTGAGTGTACGAATGAAAGAACAAGAATATCAGGATTACTTCTCCAAAAAAGCTATTGAAGATAGAAAAGAGTTAAATCATCTTTTTATTAACCACCCTTCCAACCAACTTTTAGCAAAATATACTTTTTACACTAAAAATAAAACACCTGAAGAAACTTGTAATGAAATTATAAATTACTTTAATTCATAGATTTACCAGAACCTAACAAACCAACCAACCCACACCGTCATTCCTGAAATTTTTGAGGTACGAAAAAATTATCAGGAATCTCTTTCATTTTCAATAATAAAGATTCCTGCCTACGCAGGAATGACGTAAAAAGGAAAGGAATGAAGTAAAAGGAGAGAATAACTATAAGGGGATTATCTAAAATCTTCAACATCATTAAACAAGTCTTTTAATTCAGGATTAAACTCTTTGATTAATTTCTTTTTCCATTCACGTTTCCATTTTTTAAGTTGTTTTTCCCTTTGAATAGCAATATCGATTGTTTCATAAAATTCATAATACACTAAATCAACACACTTATATTTGGATGTAAAAACAGAACCTTTTAGCTCTTTATGTTGAAAAATTCTACCGTATAAATCGGAGGTAACTCCAATATACAAAACAGTTCTTGATTTGTTTGAAACGATATATACATAACCTCCTTTTGCAGTCATAATCAAAAATAACTTTTTTCTACTTTATTATAATTTTTATTCACAAAAGATTTCTGTTTCCGTTGCACTCCACAGGAATGACGCAGAGAGAAAGAGCATCATAAACTAAAAGCACTAAACCAACCTACAACGTCATTCCTGAAATTTTTGAGGTACGAAAAAATTGTCAGGAATCTCTTTTATTTAAAATGATAAAGATTTCTACCTACGCAGGAATGACGAGGAAGAAAAAGGAATGCAGGTTACAAATCAAAGACTTTCCTTCTTAATAATATGCTTTAACCATACTAGAAACAATACAGCAAGTAGTAGCAAGGCAACCATAATGTACCAAGTAATTTCATAGCCAAAGAAACTAATCAACTGCATTCCGGAATTGTGAGCAAAAATATGTGACACAGAAAATGCCATGGTAAACAATGCCATATACTCACCTTGGTTGTTGTGTTTTGCAGCTCTATCCATTGCAAAAGAATTTAAAAATGGAAAATTCAGCATTTCTGCAAACGACATAAAAATCATCCCTATTGCTAAAACACCTAGCCAACCTAATAAATTTAAAATTAAAAAACTTAAAGCAAATAGGAGGGTGCTATATATTAAAATGCTGTATTTAGAGAAGCGTTCTTTATCAAAGAAACTTACCAAAGGCATTTCTATGGCAAAAATGAGTATGCCGTTAAGCGACATTAACCAACCAATTTCTTTTTCTGTTAGGTGATGAACATCATGATAATAAAGTGGAATGGTAGAAAAATATTGCAAGAAAGCAAAACCAATAAGCAATAAAGCAGCTAAAAATACCAAGTAAGCTTTGTCTTTGTAAGGAGAGCCTTTGGTACCTTCTTCTATTTCTTTAATGTTGTTTCCTGCACGTTTTTCATTTAGCACATAAAAAAACAAAATTCCTGCAGCCAAACAGCTGATGCCATCTATCCAAAATAAACCTGAATAACTGATAGTATAAATGATAAAACCTCCTACAGCCGGACCTACGGAGAAACCTAAGTTAATGGCTAATCTTATTAAGGTTACAGCTCTGGTTCTATTTTCAGGTTTGGCATAGGCAGCAACCGCCACAAACAATGCCGGACGGAATAAATCAGCTACTAACAGTAGAAAAAAGATGGCTATACAAATACCATAAAAAGAGGTGATATATTGTAAGCCAACAAACATAAAACTTGAAATGACTAAACTCCAAAGCATTACTTTGTAAAACCCAAATTTATTAGTGAGTTTACCTCCCAACCAAGCCCCACAAACAGAACCTAACCCAAAGGCAGTCATCACCCAACCAACATGATTTAAAGTGAATTTTAAATGCTCAGTAAGGTATAGTGACATAAAAGGAATAACCATGGTTCCGGCTCGGTTAATTAGCGTAATTAATGATAACCACCATACCTGAACGGATAGTCCTTTAAAGGAATTTTTATATGAATGGGTTAATCTTAAAATCATGGTTAATAAAAAATCAGCTTAGTAAGTGAGCATTAAAATCATATAGATTCTTAAACTAATCACTTACTAAGCTGATTGCAAACAACTATTTGCTTACAAATACAGGGACAAAATTAATTAAATTACAGTTTCTTAAATGTAAAGTTGTAATAATAAACATCATCGTTATTTTGTTGATTTTCAAAATGAAGAATACTTAATTGTTTATAGGTTTCTTTCATTAACTTTTCGTTAGAATAGTTGGCTTCTAAAATTTTCACCTTACCGGCTTCATCAATTTTAAAGCTAATTTTAACAAACTCTGTTTGGTTTTTCTCAATTAAAAATTGATTGGCTTCAAATTTTAATTCTTTTTCGAATTTCTTTTGTACTGATGGATGGTTGTTGGCAAAAATGTTTAGTGCTAATAAAGCTGCCGC
>Ga0209344_10004172_pt1 | contig 13499 bp, 10 predicted proteins | sample Cruoilmetagenom6_FD_187293 | JGI IMG/M metagenome (GOLD analysis project Ga0209344, IMG submission 187293) | Oil polluted marine microbial communities from Coal Oil Point, Santa Barbara, California, USA - Santa Barbara Oil Seep Sample 6 (SPAdes)... | ecosystem: Environmental > Aquatic > Marine...
ACATCGTCGCCTCGACCCGTCTTTATGGCGGCACGGTCACCCAGTTCAGCCACACGATCAAACGCTTCGGCTGGTCGTGCAAGTTTGTCGATTTCGACGATCCGCAGGCCGTGGCCGATGCGATTGACGACGACACCCGTGCCGTCTTTGGTGAGGCGATTGCCAACCCCGGCGGCTATATCATGGACGTGCGCGCCATCGCGGATGTGGCCGATGCGGCGGGGATTCCGCTGATCATCGACAACACCAGCGCCACGCCCTACCTTTGCCGCCCGATCGAACATGGCGCGACGTTGGTGGTGCATTCGACCACCAAATACCTCACCGGCAACGGCACCGTCATGGGCGGCTGTGTGGTGGATTCGGGCAAGTTCGACTGGTCCGCGAATGACAAATTCCCCTCGCTTAGCCAGCCTGAGGAAGCCTACCACGGCATGAAGTTCCACGAGACCTTTGGCGCCATGGCCTTTACCTTCCACAGCATCGCCATTGGCCTGCGTGATCTGGGGATGACGATGAACCCTCAGGCGGCGCACTATACATTGATGGGGATTGAGACCCTGTCGCTGCGCATGGACCGTCATGTGCAGAACGCGGTTAAAGTGGCCGAGTGGCTCGAACAGGACGACCGCGTCGATTACGTCACCTATGCGGGTCTGAAGTCCTCGCCCTATTACGAGCGGATGCAAAAGGTCTGCCCCAAGGGCGCGGGCGGGTTGTTCACCTTTGCGGTCAAAGGCGGCTATGACGCCTGCGTGAAACTGGTGAATGAGTTGGAAATCTTCAGCCATGTCGCCAACTTAGGCGATACGCGCTCGCTGGTGATCCACTCTGCCTCGACCACGCACCGCCAGTTGACCGAAGAGCAGCAAGAAGCAGCGGGCGCGGGCCCCAGCGTGCTACGGTTGTCTATTGGGACCGAAGATGCCGACGATCTGATCGCCGATCTGGATCAGGCGCTGACCAAAGCCACGGCCTAAACAATAGCCCCCGCCGGACTGTCCGGCGGGGGCTATTGTTTCGCTCTACTGCTTTGGCGCAATCGCGAAGGTCATGGAGACCTGCGCCTGTACCTCGACCTCGCCTTCGGCCACGGCGCTGTCCATCGCGACGCCCATGCGGGCGGCCTCAAACATTCGTGGCTGCGATTGTGACACTTCGGTCATCCGCAGCAACTCCCCTAGCCCGACACCCGCAGCATCGGCCATCTGACGGGCGCGTTCGGTGGCATCGGTCACAGCGGCGCGGCGCGCTTCGGCCATCGCTTCTTTCGGGTCTTGAAGTCCGAAGTCTATGCCGTTGAAATCATTGGCGCCCTCGTCGATCACCGCATCCATCAGAACACCGAGCCGCGACAGGTCGCGCACCTTGACGGTCACGGAATTGCCGGCCTGATAGCCGACGATCTTTGGCGGTTCGCCGTTCTCCATCGGGCGGCGGTCATGCATGGGACGCAGGTAAAAGCGGCTGGTCTGGCGGTCCTTCGCAGCGACGCCTTCGGCATCCAGCTTAGCCAAGATCGCAGCAACCGCCTCTGTCACCTTGTCCATCGCTCCTTTTGCGGTCGGGGCATCTTCGGTCACGCCCAGCGTGATCGTCGCCATATCCGGCGCGGCGGCAATGCTGCCCTGCCCGGTGACGATGATCCCCTGCTCGGGCGCCTGCTGGGCCGAGAGCATGCCAGCCCCCGCAAACCAAGCCAGCGCCACCCAATTCATCAGTCGCATAGTCGTTCCTTTCGCGCGTCATTGCAGGGCCATTTGCCCACCCTGCAGCGAGGCTGGCAAGCCGCCTCCGCCCCAGTGGCCTTTCCTTGGGCGAACTCCTGCTCTATCCTTGCCCGGACGCGCGGCGCGCCTGTAAGTGTGCCGGACCCCATGCTAAAGTCGGCTGCGATGAAGCCTAATTTTACCCTCTCTCTGTCGTTTGACGGCATTCGCCTGCTGCACCGCGTGTCGGACGGCTGGCGTTTGATCGGCGAAGTGACCTTGGACAGCGACGATCTGGTCGCTGAACTGTCCGTCCTGCGCAAAACCGCGACTGCGTTGGAACCCGGCGGGTTGCGTAGTCTGCTGTTGATCCCCGACTCGCAGATCAGATATCTGACAATTGACACGCCTGGCATGGACCCAGCCGCGCGCCGCGCCGCTGCTGCCGCGGCGCTTAAGGGGGCCACCCCCTATGCGGTCGATGAATTGGTCTACCACGTCAGCGCCGATGGCCCGCGCACCTATGTTGCCGCCGTGGCCCGCGAGACGTTGGAGGAGGCTGAAGCCTTTGCGGTAGAGCATCGGTTCTACCCCGTCGCCTATACCGCCGCGCCGAGCGAGCATCCCTATCACGGTGCGCCCGATTTTGGCCCGACCGCCGCCGCGCAAGCCTTGCTTGAACCCGGTGAGACGATTGAGCCCGAAAAGACCCCGGTCAGAGCGCTGCCCGTGACGTCGGCGCCAAAGGGGCCTGTCGTCGCGTCGGGCGATGCTGCTGCTCTGCATGACGCGGACTCCAGTCAGGACGTAAAGTCACTTGATCCTGCGCCGCTGCCTTCGTCGAATGAGCCGAGCAAACCGGAACAGACAGACGCTGAAGGCACATTTGAGACGGGGGCCGAGGAGAAGCCTGTTGCGAAGGCAGAAGCGGCCCTCGAAGATGCCGCAGACCCCGCGCCGGTTCAGGTTGACATTCCCAGCGAAACCGCCACGGAAACGCCCATAAGCCCATCCGAGCGCCCTGCCCCAAAATCCGGCAGCGTAGCGGCTTCGGCAGCGCCATTGGCGGCGGCGGCCATCGACGATGAGGGCGAAACCCCGGCCCGCTCGGTGACCTTTGCAGCCCCGGCCGCACAGCGTTCCACCACCGGCTTTGCCAGCGTCCGCGCGGCAGAGGCTAAACCTGCCGAGCGCGCGCCAAGCCTGGGCGGCGCGAGCCGCGCCACACCGCCCTTGCCAGCCCCCAAACCGGAGCCTGCGCCCGCTCAAAACGCGCCTGCCGCCAGCAGCGCCACAGTGCCCCGCGCGGCCCCGTCGCCTGCAGCTGCACCTTTGGTGCCGCCAATGCCGGTGGATGCTGCCGTGGAACTGCCGCACACCTCTGCCGCCCCGCCAGCGACACCGGAGCCCGACAGCAGTTCGCTGACTCCTGAAAGCCAACCTGCAGGTGCTGGTTTTCTGAGCCGTCGCAAACCCAAGAATAAGAAGGCCCGCGCAGGGCGTCGCCTGACCCCTGCCGCACTGGCCCAGCCCGTTCCGGCCAATGAGGCCGAGCGCATGACCATCTTTGGTGCGCGCCGCTCTGATACTGTGGGCGGCAAGCCCCGGTTCCTTGGATTGATCCTCACTGCCGCGTTGCTCGTGTTCCTCGCGGGTGTCGCGGCCTGGGCGTCGATCTTTTTGGACAACGATTCCGCGTTGTCGCGTCTTTTCGGAGACCGCAGCCCCCGCAGCACGGCTGAGGCCACGGCCCCGGTCGCGCCGTCCCCCCAAGTGCCGACAGACGAGATCGCCGTATTGCCCCCCGAGCCTGCCGGACCCGATCCCATCGAGACAGCGGCGCTTGATGCTGGTCTGACCGACGAAGACGGCGCCGTCCTTGACGCGTTGCGCGACCCTGAGCCGCGCCCCAGCACTGAGATGACCGAGGCCGAGATCGACGCGAAATACGCGACCACTGGCATTTGGCCCCGCGCCCCGCAAGTGCCGCCAGCGCCCGCAGCCGCTATCGACATCGAAGACCTTTACCTAACCAGCATCGACCCGATCAGCACCAGCACCGACGCTGTGGCCCTGCCCGCCGTTGACCGTTTCGCCACCGATGCCGCCCCTGATGCTGTGGCCACCCCCGCAGCGGCTGGCACCAAATTTGATCTGGACCCGCGGGGCTTGGTCACGCCAACCGCCAAAGGCGCGCTTAGCCCAGACGGACATCTCGTTTATCTGGGCCGCCCCGCTGCGGTGCCCCCGACGACGTTGGCCAAGCGCGAAGTCGTACCTGTTACGCTGGCTGCCGACATGGGGTTAACCGAAGCCCGCCCTCTGACACGCCCCGATGATCTTTCCGAAACCAATGAGCGCGCACAGTTGGACGGGCTGACACGCGCCGAACTCGCCGGTCTTCGCCCCAAACTGCGCCCCCAGTCGGCACAAGAAGCAGCCGCCGAAGCATTGGCTGCCGCAGCCCCCGCGGCGGCCGATCCTGTGGTCACCCCGATTGACACCAGTGATGCCGTGGCTGCCGCCCTCGCCGCGCCCCCGGCGATTGAAAACGCGACCAAACAGGCGACCAAACAATCACGACGCCCCGACATCCGGCCCAACAATTTTTCCCGGATCGTGCAACGCGCGGAAAGCCAGCCAGCCCCTGCCGCTGCGCAGGTGGCGAGCATTGCCCCGCGTGCGGTTCAGCCGAAAATTCCGTCTAAAACCTCGGTAGCGAAGCAGGCCACGTCGAAGAACGCGATCAATTTGCGCAAGATCAACCTGATTGGGGTTTATGGCAAACCATCGAGCCGGCGCGCGTTGGTTCGGCTGAGCAACGGACGTTACCAAAAGGTTGAAGTCGGCGATCGCATCGACGGCGGCCGGGTGGCGGCGATTGGGGACGACCAGCTGCGCTATGTTAAACGCGGGCGGAACTACGTGCTGAAGATGCCGAACTAAGCTAAGGTTTTAGCCACGGCATGCCGGTGTAAGGTAGCCGCGATGACCCGCGCTGCCAGAAGGGGCGGCAAGACGCCCCTTGCATTTATCCGTCGCGTGCTGTGCTTCAGGACGTTTCCAATTCCCCGTTATCGATCTGCTCTTGCTCGATCGATTCAAACAGCGCTTTGAAATTGCCCTCCCCGAAGCCATCGTCGCCCTTGCGTTCGATGAATTCGAAAAAGATCGGTCCGATTACCGTTTTCGAGAAGATCTGCAACAGGATGCGCGTCTCGCCCCCATCAACGACGCCTTCTCCGTCAATCAGGATTCCGTGTTTTTGCATCCTGTCCAGTGGCTCTTGGTGACCCGTAACGCGGTCTTTGCTTAGCCTATAATAACTCTCAGGCGGGCCAGGCATGAACGTTAGCCCATTCTCGGCAATCGCATCCGTGGCGTCATAGATGTTGCGCGCACCGACGGCGATGTGCTGGATGCCTTCACCATTGTATTTTTTCAAGTAGGCTACGATCTGCCCCGTCTCGCCCCGATCCTCGTTGATCGGAATACGGATGCGGCCACAGGGCGAGGTCAGCGCGCGGCTGGTCAGCCCGGTGAACTTTCCTTCGATGTCAAAAAAACGGATCTCGCGGAAGTTGAACAGATCGCCGTAGAATTTGAACCAAACGTCCATATTGCCCTTGTGCACATTATGGGTCAGGTGATCGAGGTAGTAAAACCCAACCCCCTCGGGCTTCGACGTCGCAATCCAGTCGTATTCCCAGTTGTAGGGCGAAGTGTCGTAATATTGATCGACGAAATAGATCAGCGACCCCCCAATCCCCATGATCGCAGGCACGTCCAGCACCTTGCCGTCGCCCTTGTATTCCTCAGCCCCCTTGGCCACCGCGTGCTCAAGCGCCTTCTGCGCATCGACCACGCGCCAGCCCATTGAGGGCGCGCAGGGGCCGTGCTCATCAACAAAACGCGCGGCAAAACTGTCGGGGTCGTGGTTCAGCAAATAGGTGATGTCGCCCTGCTGCCAGAGTTCGATCTGTTTGGCCTTATGATTGGCGACATGGGCATAGCCCATCTTTGTGAATACATCGCGCAATGCCTGCGGGTCAGGGCTGGCGAATTCGACAAATTCAAACCCGTCGGTGCCGGCTGGGTTCTCGGCTGTGATGCGTGATTTCGGGGCGTCATGCGGGAACGGACCCATAGCTGTCTCCTGTATTCTGCTTTAGTAAGAGGATAACGGCATGAAACCGCGGTGATTGCGTATTATTAATCACTGGACTGGTCATTTTTGCACGATTACCGCACTCTTGACATGAACAATGCGGGATATGCGCATCATGCTGGACGATACCGACAGGCGGCTGCTGACCGCCCTACAAAAGAACGCCCATTTGACGGCACAGGAGTTGGGTGATGCGTTAAACCTTTCGCCCAGTCAGGCCGGTCGACGACGGCAGAGACTGGAGGCCGATGGCTTTATCCGAGGCTACCACGCCCGGCTCGATCCCGTGCGCATGGGACTGAATGTTCAGGGTTTCGTGCAGGTGCATTTGGGCACCCACGGGCCAGAGCATTCATCCAGCTTTGCGCGGCTTATGGCCACCCGTCCCGAGATTGTGAGCGTCTGGACGATGACGGGGGATGCGGACTATCTCTTGAGGGTCTATTGTGACGATCTGCCGAGCCTTAACCGGCTTATCCACGATGTACTTCTACCGCATCAGGCCGTCTCAAAGGTGCACAGCCAAATTGTGATGGACCAATTGAAGCAAGATGGGCCGCTGCCCCTCTGACCTTGCCCCGAAAGGACGACAATGGAAGGTTTCCTGTTCCAAGCTTCGGTCTATCTGGCTGCTGCCGTGATTGCCGTGCCCATCGCCGCCCGCCTGGGGTTGGGATCGGTGCTGGGCTATCTGGCGGCTGGCATCCTGATTGGCCCGGTTCTGGGGCTGGTGGGGTCCGAGACGAAGGACGTGCAGCATTTCGCTGAGTTCGGCGTCGTGATGATGCTTTTCCTGATTGGGCTCGAACTGGAACCGCGCGCGCTTTGGGACATGCGCCACCGTTTGCTGGGCTTGGGCGGGGCACAGGTGATGCTGTCAACCGCAGCGCTGATGGGCATTGCGATGGCCTATGATCAGCCTTGGCGCGTGGCTCTGGCAATCGGGCTGACGCTGGCGCTGTCTTCTACCGCGATTGTGCTGCAAACCCTGTCGGAAAAGGGGCTGATGCGGACCCAAGGCGGGCGGTCGGTTTTTTCGGTGCTGCTGACCCAAGACATTGCCGTGATCCCCATCCTTGCTTTCCTGCCTCTGCTCGCCGCCTCGGTGCCGCCGGGCATGCTTCCCGACGGGTCAATTTCGGTCCGGCCTGACGAGGTGGAAACGGCGCATAGCGGTGTCGAGGGCGGTAATGTGAACGACGCAGCCCATGCGGCGCTGAGCTTTGTACAAAGCCTGCCGGGCTGGGGTGTGACACTTGTCACCCTTGGTGCCATCGCGGCGATTATCCTTGTGGGCGTCTACCTTACCCGGCCCGTATTTCGCTATATCCACCTCGCTAAACTGCGCGAGATGTATACCGCGCTGGCGCTGTTGATCGTGGTGGGGATTTCTTCGCTTATGACGCTGGTCGGTCTCTCCCCGGCGCTTGGGGCATTTCTGGCCGGAGTGGTCTTGGCCAGTAGCGAATTCCGGCATGAGTTGGAGACTGACCTCGAACCCTTCAAAGGGCTGCTGCTGGGGCTGTTCTTTATCACCGTGGGGGCCGGGGTGAACTTTGAGTTGCTGTTTGAAAAGCCCTTGATCCTGATTTCGATGGCCCTGTTGGTGATTATCGTTAAAGCGCTGATCCTGTTGGTGCTGGGCCGCATGTTCCGGCTCAAGGGCCGCGACGGATGGCTGTTTACGCTGGCTCTGGCACAAGCGGGCGAGTTTGGGTTCGTGCTGGTCAGCTTTTCACTGGCCACCGGGGTTATGCCCGATCCGATCGCCGAAACGCTGCTGCTGGTTATCGCGCTTACCATGCTGATCACGCCGCTGCTGTTCATCCTGCATGACATCATCAGCAAACGACAGGACGATACTGGCCCCCTTGCAGCTGACGAGATTGACGAAAGCGGTCCGGTGATCATCGCCGGGGTTGGCCGCTTTGGGCAGATGGTGAACCGAATGGTGCAGGCCAGCGGGTTTGAGACCGTCGTGCTGGACCACAACCCCGAAACCATCGCCGTGATGCGGCGCTTTGGCTTCAAAGGCTTCCTGGGCGATCCGACCCGGCCTGACATTCTGCGCAAAGCGGGGCTGCAGGACGCCAGCGTTCTGGTGGTCGCGCTCGACGATCCCCACGCGGCGGTGTCCCTGATTGCCTATGCGCGCAAAGAAAACCCCAATATTCACATCGTCAGCCGCGCGCGGGACCGGACGGAAGTGTACCGCCACTATCAGGCCGGGGCCAATGACATCACCCGCGAATTGTTTGATAGCTCCTTAAGAGCCGGGAGATATGTACTTGAAAATATGGGGCTTTCAGATTTCGAAGCCAATGAGGCACAGCGCCTCTTCTACGCCCATGACCGCGCCTCGGTGCGTGAATTGGCCGCGCTTTGGCGTCCTGATGTGCCCCCTTCGCAAAACGCGGCCTATGTTGCCCGCGCCAAGGAACTGCAAAAGGATCTTGAAACAGCATTCATCAATCTTGGGGCGGAAAAAGACAAAGAGCGCGCCTGACCCCAAGCGCGCCTCGCCCGCCTTAGGAGTCGCTGACGCCTGCCTGAGCAAAAGTTGCCATGCCTGCGTGACAGGCCAACGCCGCCCTGAGCACCCCGATGGCCAGCCCCGCACCGGAGGCTTCGCCAAGGCGGAGGTTCAGGTTTAACAGAGGCTCTTTGTCGAGCGCCGCCAAAAGCCGCCCATGCGCCCCTTCGGCGCTGAGGTGTCCTGCCAGCGCATGGTCCAATGCGCCGGGGGTGCTGCGCTCCAGGCACAATGCTGCGGCGCTGCAGATAAACCCGTCAAGGATCACAGGAATACGCAATTGCCGCGCCCGCGTCATCGCGCCCGCCATCGCGGCCAACTCGCGCCCGCCAAGGCGGCGCAGGGTCTCCAACCCATCCCCCTTACCACCGTGCAGGGCGACCCCTTCGGCCACCACCTGTGCCTTGACCGCCAGCCCCGCATCATCGACCCCGGTCCCGCGCCCGACCCATTCTACCGCGTCTCCGCCCAGCAACGCACAGGCAAGCGCCGCAGCAGAGGTGGTGTTGGCAATGCCCATCTCTCCGACCACCAGCAGATCGGTCTCAGCACTCACCGCGTTCCACCCGGTGCGTAGGGCGTCTAGGAATGCGGCCTCGTCCATCGCGGGCGCGGTGGTGAAATCTTGGGTCGGCTCGTCAAGCGACAGCGGCACAACATCAAGCGTCGCCCCGTTGACACGGGCGATCTGATTGATTGCCGCCCCGCCATGTTGGAAATTCAGCACCATCTGGGCTGTGACTTCTGCGGGAAAGGCCGAAACACCGCGCGCGGCGACCCCGTGGTTGCCCGCAAATACGATGATCTGCGGCGCTTTGATCTCAGTCCGCGCCCCCCCTCGCCAGCCGCGATACCAGAACGCAAGATCCTCCAGCGTCCCAAGCGCGCCGGGTGGCTTGGTTAACTGGCTGTCGTGTAGTCGCGCCGCCTCAGCCGCCTCGGCATCAAGGCCGGGCATATTTTGCAACAGGCTGCGAAATTCAGAAAGACTGGCGAAGGACGAGGTCATATGCGGCCCTTTGAGGATTGATATTTAATCGTTTCTAGCCGTAGCCTGTCCGGGCTGAAAGTGCCGAAGGGGCGAAACATGGCCATTCCTGACGTCGTCTCCCTGAAACAGACATTTCGCGCGCGCGATATTCCGGTGGCACTTGCTCTCTTGACGCGTTTGCCTCTGCCCTATTTCAACCTTCCGACAGAGCCACACCGCCCCTCCGCACGCGGCGCTTGGGCCTATCCGCTGGTCGGCATCCTATTGGCCCTCATCGCCGCCGGTGTGGGTGAGGCGCTAAGCTGGTTGGGGGCGACGCCGCCGCTCGTGGCGGCTCTGGTGCTGACCACGCTGGTGATGCTGAGCGGTGCAATGCATGAGGACGGGCTTGCGGATTGCGCAGATGGGTTTTGGGGCGGCTGGACACCGGACAAACGACTGCGGATTATGAAGGACAGCGTGATCGGCACCTATGGGGTGATCGCGCTCGTCCTGTCCCTGCTGCTGCGTTGGTATCTTATTAGCGAAGTCATCACCGACGGGGCGTTGCTTTGGGCGCTGGTGATTGCCGCCTGCGGGTCGCGCGCGGCGATGGTTTGGGTGATGGATAGCCTGCCAATCGTGCGCCGCGATGGGCTGTCGGACCGCACGGGGCGACCGGGCGAATTGGCCACGGCTGTCGCCGTGGTGCTGGCAGTGATGGTGACCGTGGTGGCACCGATGTTTTCAGCATGGCGGCTGGTGCTAATTGCCCTGCTCGCTGCGCTGGTAGTGCGGCAGGTGGCCAAGCGCAAGATCGGTGGCCAAACCGGCGATGTGCTGGGCGCCACCCAACAGATCACAGAGATCGGGCTGCTGATGGGCTGTCAGATGATGGCATTTGGCTGGCAAGCCTAACGCGCAATCACAGGCGCAACAAAAAGGCCGCGCCCCCGGAGGGACGCGGCATAATCTCACAGCACAAACCTAATGTCCGGCTTTAGGCCGCGACGCGGCTTTCCAGCACATCGCCAACCTGCTTGGCAGCGGCCAGTTCATCACCGCCGGAAACGGCGGCAACTTCGCGTGTCAGGCGCTCCAGCGCCGCTTCATAAAGCTGACGCTCCGAATAACTCTGCTCGCGCTGGTCATCGGTGCGGTGCAGGTCGCGCACGACCTCGGCGATGGCGATCAGATCACCGGAGTTGATCTTTTGCTCATACTCCTGCGCGCGGCGCGACCACATGGCACGTTTGACCTTGGCCTTGCCTTTGAGCGTTTTCATCGCGTGGCTGATGACATCGGGAGTGGACAGCGCGCGCATCCCGATCTCGGTTGCCTTGTGGGTTGGCACACGCAGGGTCATCTTGTCTTTTTCAAACGAAATCACGAACAGCTCCAGCGAGATGCCGGCAACTTCCTGCTCCTCGATCGAGACGATCTGCCCCACGCCATGTGCGGGATAGACAACGAACTCATTCGGGCGGAAATCAAGCTTCTTCGATTTGGTCATATAGATCGCTCCTTGGCGCGCGGGGCAGCCCCGCTATTAATTCATAAACCTGAACAGCACATGAAAAACGCATGCGAAGGCAGCCTGAGCGGTCTGCGATCGGGTGCGTGTATTCTAGAGATGTGAAGTCAACCGTGGCAGCGTGGTCGATACATTTCCGGCTCGTCTGTTGCAGCTTACTCCTACCATAGCACAAAATTGTACCATCCGAAAGCTGCCCCAAGGTAAACTGGCCAAATTTCAGCCAAAAACAGGGATTTAGCCAGAACTGACGATATATTGCAAAGAGGGCAAACTGCGAATCAGCGGTTATCAGCCACCTTCGCCGGGTTTTTCCGAAAAGAGCTCCATCTTGCCCTCTTTCCCGTCCATCTCCTCTGCCTCGGGCAGCGGGTCTTTCTTGGTAATGATGACGGGCCAAAGCTCGGAATACTTGCGGTTGAACTCGACCCATTTCTCCATGTCCGGCTCGGTATCGGGGCGGATCGCATCGGCGGGGCATTCAGGCTCGCAAACGCCGCAGTCGATGCACTCATCTGGGTGGATGACCAACATGTTCTCGCCTTCGTAAAAGCAATCCACCGGGCATACCTCGACACAGTCGGTGTATTTGCAGGCGATGCAGGCGTCGTTCACGATATAGGTCATGCGGGAAACTCTGGCTGGGGCGTTCGGAGGGTTAGCTAAACCGGTGGGCGAGATCATTCAAGGTGGCGCGCCTTAGAAAGATCAAGCTGCCTGCGGTCGCGTTTGGTCGGGCGCCCCTTTCCCTCATAGGCGGGGTTTTCCGGGGTCATGTTCTTTGGCTTGGGCTCTGGCGGGGAAAGATCGGTGTATAGTGTCTGAGCCTCCGGGGCCGGGCCGCGCCTTATGCCGATGGCGTCGATCTGAATGACGCGGACGTGATCGCCTTGGGCAAAGGTCAGCACATCACCGGGGCCTACGTTGCTGGCGCGCTTCTGGGTGGGGGTGCCGTTAATGCGAACCGCACCGCCCGCCACCTGAGCGGCAGCGAGCGAGCGGGTTTTAAAGAAGCGGGCGTGCCACAGCCATTTGTCGAGCCGTAGTTTCTCGCCCGCCGCCACTTACTTGTCGTCCTTCAGCCCCATGAGCGCTGCGGCAAAGGGATTGTCGGGGTCGATCTGCTTTTCCTTGCGCGGCGGACGGGCCGAGAAGTTCTGGCTCTTGGCAGGCTTGTCCCCACCGGGCTTGCGCCCTTTGCCTTTGGGACCAGCTTTGCCACGTGGCTTACCCTGCCCTTGCGGACGGTCACCGCCACGGCGGCCACCAGCGTTGCCGCGCGGGCTGCGTGCCCATGTGAAGGTGTAAATGACCTCCATCTCCGGCCCGGCAATATCCGCGTCGGGCGCGGTGCCTTGAGGGATTTCTTCGGCAGGCACTTCGGGAATGACGGCGTCGACCTCGGGGTCTTCAGCCGAGACATCGGCGATCGGCGCGATGCCATCATCTGGAATGTCAGCCACATCAGCCGGACGGTCGGCAGGATCGGTCTCTGGCGAAGGCGTCTCAATGATACCGCCCGCTGGCTCTTCGGCTGCGACGTCCATGATCGGCTTGTCAGCAGCGTCATCTGTCACGGCGTCGGGGGCGACCTTCTCAGGCACCACGGTATCGACCGAAGGGTCCATCGCGTCATGGCTGCCATCTTTCGGCATCACCACATCGACAGGCTTCACCTTAGTGCGCTCGTCTTTCTCGGCCTTATAGCCCAAACCTTCCATCAGGTCGGCGAATTGCTCCAACGTCATGCCGGTGATCGAGAGCATGTCCGGCTTGGCCTCGAACCCACCGCGCGAGTCTTCGGCGCGCAGCATGTCGGCCAGACGTTCCAGCATGTCGATGCGGATCGCGCGTTTGCCAGCGTTGCGGTAGCCCGACATCGTGTCGGCGCCTTCGGGCGCGCCACTCTCGACCGGGATGGTGACCAGACCGGGGGGCGGGCTTTCGGGGAATTCGTTCAGGCCCTTGCTCAGCGACCAGAGCACCAGACGCAGACGCGTCGGCGCGGGCTTGAGCATCAGCGGCATGAAGATGGTGAACTGGCCAAAGCGGATGCCATGTTTGCGCAGCGCGCCACGGGCGTCCTGGTCCAGCGATTTCACATCCTCGGCCACTTGGGCGCGGGGGAGGATGCCAAAGTTTTCAACCAGTTGGAAAGCAAAGCCGCGAGCCAGACCGGTCAGCGTCTCGTCCTTGCCAAGGCCCAAGAGCGGCTCGAACAGGGCCGCAACCTTGCGGTCGATGAAATGCTGCAAGCGGCGTTTGACCTTCTCGGCCACTTCCGGCCCGGCGATGTCATCCACAAAAACCTCAACCTGCGGCTTGAGCGCATCGGCACCCGCCACCAGCTTGCCCACCGCAGCACTGCCCCACATCAGGCCGCCCTGCTCGGTGAAATCAATCTCGGTATCCGGCGCGTTGTAAAAACGGTCCGCACGCAGATGGAACTGCGGCGCCAGCGCCTGCAATGCGGCGGTCTTGACCGTCTTGTCCTCGGCCGCGCCTGCGCCCTTGTCCACCCGAAAGCGGAACCCGTCCAGCTTGCCTACAAATTCACCTTCAACGGTGACTTCACCGGTCTCGTT
>Ga0209344_10004173_pt1 | contig 13498 bp, 13 predicted proteins | sample Cruoilmetagenom6_FD_187293 | JGI IMG/M metagenome (GOLD analysis project Ga0209344, IMG submission 187293) | Oil polluted marine microbial communities from Coal Oil Point, Santa Barbara, California, USA - Santa Barbara Oil Seep Sample 6 (SPAdes)... | ecosystem: Environmental > Aquatic > Marine...
GGCGGAGCCGGGGACAGCTTCGTTGACTGAAGAGACCGAAATACTTCCTGAGACTGATATCCATCCTGAGACGCGGCACACCAGTGAGTTGTCGTTTGAGTTGCACGGGAAGAGCCATCCCGATGCGTTGTATCGTGCCGCGGGGGGCGAGTGCGAAGATGATGATCAGGGGCGTGTGCTGTATGGGTGTCCTTGCTGCGGGCGGACGGTAGGGCGTGTGCTTCGGGTTCGTTCGACGAAGAAATCTGCTTGGCAGGCGGTGTGCGCGATGTGCGCGGCGTCGACTCTGGCGAAGCATCCTGAAGCGTTGATTGGTGGGGTGGTGCGTGGGAGGCGTCGTCGTCGGCGATTGCGTGAGGCGGGCTGAGGGGGCTTGGGGTTTGGAAATTGATTGGAAATACGAATGAATGAGTGCCCGGCGTTTGATGCCGGGTTTTTTGTATGTGGAATGGGGATTGTGGGTTGGCGCGGGGTTGGGGGTGTGGTAGTATCTTTGTCTATATTGTATTGGAGACAACGATATGAAGCATTATGAGTCGGATAGGTGTGGCCGTGGATTTTCTTTGGTTGAGTTGGTGGCGGTGCTTGCGGTGGTGGTGAGTGTGGGGGCGGTGCTTGGGCCGAGCGTGAGTTCGATGCGTTCGCAGATGCGTGGGGTGAGTAGTGTGGGGAATCTTACGGCTATTGGGCAGGCGGCGGGGATGTATGGGATGGATAACGGTGGGCGGATTTTTACATTCTCTTGGAAAGGCGGGGAGTTTTATATAAACTTGCGTAATGGGAAGGCCTTTGTTCCTAGTGATGATAATGACGCGGCGTCGTATCAGGTTCGCGATATTTTGTATCGCGGGACCGGGCGAATTGATGGGGAAGGGAGGATTGCGACTCCCTTTAACCGGTTAATGCATCGTCGTTTTTCACATCTTGTGTTGTCGGATTACATGGGTGGGGATCCGTCTGCGTCGGTGTGGGCTGACCCGGCCGATGAGATGTTGCTCGGGTGGCAATCGAATCCGTTGGGGTTTTTAACTGATGACAACACGGTGCCTTATGGGGATGGGTTTCCTGGGGATGGGTATGACCAGGATTTGAACTGGGCGAGTATTCCAATTCAGCAGTTGTGGGCATTCTCATCGAGTTATCAGGTGACAGCGCGGGCGTGGTTGTTTGATGATCGCGCCACCTATGTGCCGATTGAATCGACGCCTCATCTGTATAATTCGGTTGAGAATGACAATCGCTTTGCTCAGCGGTATTTTTCTGAGGTGGCGTTTCCGTCTGGGAAGGTGTTGATGCATGAGGAGTTTGATCGTGGTCAGGGTGCCGCGGCGTACTTTGCGTATGACCAAGCCGAGCCGGCCAAGCTGATGTTTGATGGGTCGATTAATACGATGGCGAGCGGGCTGGCCCGTGGTGCGGTGAGTCCGGAGACAACACCATTCTTTTCGAAGTCATTCTGGCAGTTCAGTCAGTGGAGTCAGGTGTATGTGCCTTTGGATCGGTTCCCGTTGCCTTTGAGTGGGTTGTTTGAGGAGAAGGAGCTGAATATGAGGTATCGCTGGACGGCGGGTGGATTGCAAGGGTTGGATTACAACTCTTTGTTGTCTGGAGTTCGATAGTATCGCGCTGTTTTTGATGATTAGATACACATCCGGCGGTGGTCGGGGTCGGTACGATTTACTTAGGAGATAGAGATGTTTGAGAATAGAGATGGCCGTGGGTTTTCATTGGTCGAGCTTGTGGCGGTGCTTGCGGTGGTGATGAGTGTTGGGGCGGTGCTTGGGCCGAGTGTGAGTTCAATGCGGGGGCATATGCGGGGGGTGAGTAGTGAGGGGAATCTTTCGGCTATTGGGCAGGCGGCGGGGATGTATGGGGCGGATAACGGCGGGCGGATCTTCGCGTTTAACTGGCAAGGCGGGGAGTCGTACACACTGTTGCATAATAATAAAACCGAGATGATGTTCTCGGATCAGCAGGCCGCATCGCGTCAGGCGCAAAATATTTTGCAGCGCGCGACTGGGCGGATCAATGGATCGTTCCGGATTCTGAATCCGACTTCGCGGCTGGTGCACCGGCGGTATTCGCATCTGGTGCTTGCGGATTACATGGGGAATGTTGGGGAATCTGTGTGGGCTGATCCTGCGGATTCCAAGTTGTTTTTTTGGCAGTTGTTCCCGACGAACTTTGATCTGATGCCGTATGGGGAAGGGATGCCGAACGAGCCTGGGTATGATGACAGCCCGAGTTGGGCGCAGAATGCGATTGTGCAGATGTGGCCTTTTGGGTCGAGCTATCAGGTGGTGCCTCACTCGTGGATGTCTGACTTTGAGGATAGCTACCAGCCTATAAGTTCTACGCCTCATTTGTTTACGACGACTGGGAGTTCTGTGGAGTTGGGGGACCGGTTGCACAGCGAGGTGGCGTTCCCGTCTTCGAAGGTGTTGATGTTCGAGGAGTTTGATCGGGAGCGGGTTGGGGATCCTTACTTCGCGTACAACTTTGCGGCACCGGCGAAGCTGATGTTTGATGGTTCGATTAATACGGTGCGGAGCGGCGATGCTCGGTCGTCGGTGAGTCCTGGGGACTATCACAGCGGGTGGAAAGAGGTTTGGGAGCAGCGGTATGTGCCGATTGATACATTCCCTGTGCCGCTGGGTGGGCTTGGGGACTTTACTGATCTCAATATGCGGTATCGTTGGACACTTGGGGGTTTGAGCGGGATTGATTACTCGCAGACGATGAGTCGTGGGGTGAATGGGCGTTAGGGCTATAGTGCATTTGAAGTTTGAGCCCTGCTGTGTGTTATGCATGGCTGCTTGTGGTGTTTGCATGGGCGGCGGGGCCGGAAGTTAGGATGCAGGGTTTGATGACACCGCGATATATGAGGGCTGGGGCTGTGCTTCCGGGGGATGGGTTGTTCTGGGAGACGGTGCTGAACCAGAGCGATGTGTTTGCATTTAATACTGTGCACGATGGCAAGGGGGGGCCGTTCGGGGCGCAGCTGTGGCTCGTCAATGAATCTCAAGAGCGGTATGTTTTGGTGGGGACAGCTGAGGCTCCCGAAGATTCAAACGCGGTGGTCTCTACGGGTCGGGCGAGTGCGCATGCGGAAGCTGAGAGTCTTTGCCTAGAGAACCGCGGGAAGGTTGTGGGGTTTCTTGAGGGGCACCGGGATGAGGGGTGGGGGGTTGTTCAGGTGTCGAGTGGGGAGAGTTGTCCGAGCTGCCGGGCGAAGCAGGTGGTGTTTGCTGATGAGCTTATTGGGCGCGGGTTGATCCCGAGCGATGGGTTTCATGTTGTGTTCAAGGCGACCTATGAGCAGACGAAAGTGGATGCGGGGTTCAATGACGCGCCGTATGACCAAGCGTTTCGTGCGATTGCTGCGTTGAAGCTTCTCGACTCGGAGGATGGGTTGTTCGGGCTTGAGGCGGCGCTGCAGGGTGAGGGTGAATGGGCGTCGCAGACGCGGACCGGGGAGTTGGTGTATATTCCGGTCGATCGGGTTGATGCTGGTGATGTGTCTGATGAGATTCAAGGGTTGTTTGAGAAGGCGGTGGGGACGCCGATTGCGGTTGTGGTCCGGGCCGATGGTTCGGTTCTGAGTGTCGGGCGTGAGGGGCGTGATTATGAAGGCGATGCGATCAATGCACCGGAGCGTAGTGCGATTGTGAGTGCGCTCTACGAGGCGGCGGCGGGGCTGCGGGCTCAGGGTCGCTTCGAGGCGTGGGATCTTGAGGGGGCGTGTTTGTATACGAACATCAGTTCCATCGGGCCTGTGGCGTATTCTGAATCGCTGTGGTACAACTTGTCGGGGATCAGGGTTGTTGGCGAGTTTGTGAGCGAGGCGGTTAATGAATCTGCACAAGAGTTGCCTGGGATGGGTAACGCGGAGTTGTTTGCTCAGGTGGCTGGGGAGTATGACTCGGAGTCGATGCCGTTGCGGGTGAGCTTTGGTGGTGATCCTGAGCGGGCGAGTGTTGCTCATCTACTGTGGAAGGCGAAGATGCGGATGGAGGAGCTTGCGAGCGATCAGGGGGATCGGTTGATTGAGCTTGGGAAGCGGGGGGCGATGAGAGTTGAGCTTGTTGATGGCTCTGCGGTAGATCTGGGTGGGTTTGTGAAGAGTTCTAAGCAGAGCAGTAACTATGATGGTAAGCAGGTGTGACGGCAAGCAGGAGTGAAGGCGAACGGGGCGGATGGCCCGGTGGGTGTGGATTCTGATTGGACCAATTAAAAGCCCTCCCGGTGGTGGTCGGGAGGGCATTGTTTTCGATCCGAGTGTTTGGTGGCGACCCCTGCCGGGGTTGTGTCCCTGACCGTGGTGCTTCCTTGCACCTCGATCCCGTCCTTGGTGGGGCTTGGGGGAACTTAAACCCCGCACCTTCCATTGCTCGGTCCGGATTGTCTCGATGGTTTGAACGGCAGTGTTCGTTCATCGACGCTTGTGCCTTTGGGTTCGTCTTTGAACCGTCGGGCGTGATTCGTTATTGATTACTGATTTTCTCAGCAATCTCGTGCATGCGGGCGAGCTTGTCGTTGAACGAGGCTTGCCAGGATTCTTGGTCTCGGATCTCCAGTCGATCCCCCGCACCGATCACGACGATGTCGCGAGGGAGCGCCAGAGTCTCGACCTGCCATGCGGGCAAACGGATACGGTTGTTGGCATCGACATCCACTTCCTCGGCTGCTGAGTACAGAATCGCATCCAGCTCGGCTTGGTCGGGGGAGGGTGTCAGACTCGGGGCTTTGCGGCCGGCTGAGTAGAGTTCGTTGAACATCGCGTGGGTGTAGAGGCGAAGAGTTTTGGTTTGTGGCCAGGGGATGCAGAACCATGTGGCTCCGTCCTGGTTGGGATCCCATCGGTTGCGGAACTTGGCCGGGATCGCGAGGCGCATCTTGGCGTCGATCGTCGCATTGGCTTGTCCGGTGAATGGCACGGGTTGAGGCCTCGATGGGGTTCATGTATGGGATTATGTCCCACTTCGACCCACAACGCAAGCCGCTTGACCCACTGTGGTGAATTTTGGGGATTGAATGTGGATAGGGCGGGGTGGGTCCGTTGTGGTTATGGTGATTTGGAGGCGACCTAAGCGCAGATGAGGCAGTGGGTTGGGGTAATTGGTGCTGTGCGAGTAGATAGATTGAGAAATTATGAAGACATGGTGTGAACATGGAGAAGTTGGGGGCTCTGGGGGTCGATTTTGGGTGTGTCCGTGCAGGCGACCCTGATGGGTTCGATTGCAGGCGGGCATTGGAGTGATTCAGTGGATGAATCGAGCCAGAATGTGGTTGATCGTGTGATCGCGCGGATAGCGCGGGGTCGTTATTTGATGACGGCGTGCCATGATGGATCGCGGGCGGGGGTGCTTGTGGAGTCGGTTCATTGGCTGACTCTTGAGCCATTGCTGATTGGGGTGTCGATGCGGAAGGGGCATGAGATTGATCCGCTGATCCGGGACTCTCGGTCGTTTGCGATTGGATTTATTGACGATGGGGACAAGTTTATTGAGCGCCGGTTTGGGCATCGGCTCAACGGGGCTGAATCTGCGATCCATGTGCCTGGGCTGGATCCGTTTGATACGCTGGCGTGTACTGCATTGGAAACGGGGAGCCCGGTGCTGTCGCAGTGTTCATCGTGGATTGATTGCGAGGTGCTCCGGCGGGTGGACCTTGAGAATGCGCAGGAGTTCTTTGTGGGTTCTGTTGTGGGGATGATGCACAACGGGGAGTCGATCAAGATCGAGCCTGCTGAGTTTGGGGAAGAGGGTGAAGCGGGCGGCTTTGTGGGGCGGCGTGCTTAGTTGTTAACTGGTGAGGGCGGCGGCGATGACCGCGTCGAGCTTCGTTGTGAACGCTTCATAGGAAAATCGGAGTGCGTTTGCGCGGCAGTTGTCTGCGGTGTCTGATGCGGTCGGGAGTTTTTCGATTGCTTCGGCGAGTTCTTTAGGGTCTGGGTGGTCGAATAGGGTGCCGGTTTTGGATTCGATGACGGAGTCGAGTGCTCCGCCTGCGCGGCGTGCGACGACGGGGAGGCCGCAGGCTTGGGCTTCTACGGCGGTGATTCCGAAGTCTTCGACTTGGGGCTGGAGAAGGGCGCGGCTTGTGCGGAAGTGTTGGCGGACTTGGTCGTCGGTGGTGTGGCCTTGGAAGGTGATTTTGGGGTTGTTTTTGTAGGCTTTTTTGAGTGCGTTGAGGTGTGATCCGGTGCCGACGATGTCGATGGGTTGGTTGAGGAGGAGGGCGGCTTCGATGGCGAGGTCTACGCGTTTGTAGGGTTCGATGGCGCCGACATAGAGGAGGTGGTTGGTGCGGGATGCGTTGTCGTTGGGGGGTGGGGTGAAGTAGTCGGTGCGGACTGGTGGATGGATGACGACGGCGTCTCGGGCGTAGGTGAGTTTGATTTGGCTTGCGATGAAGTGTGAGTTTGCGATGAACTGGGTGACGGAGTCAGCGGTGTGTTTGTCCCAGTCGCGGAGTGTGTTTCCGAAGTGGTCGAGTCCTGCGGCGCGGAGTTTGGATTTGAGTCCGGGCTGGGTTGTGTATTGGTCTGTTTGTGACCAGAGGTAGCGGGCTGGGGCGTGGCAGTAGCAGATGTGGGGTACGCCTGCTGGTGGGGTTAATGCTTTGATGGCGGCGGAGGATGTGGAGATGAGGAGGTCGATGGGCTGGAGCTGATGGCGGGTTTCGAGTTTGCGTGAGAGTTCTGCGACGGCCTTGGGGTAGCGGGGGAGGAGCCAGCGGCGGAGGGGTTTGGGGAGATGGTTGAGCGATGATGTCGTGCGCGGGATGGCGTCGATGGCGGGGGTGATTGGGTCGCCCGAATCGAACATGGTGTAGAGCTGGGTGATTCGGTCGTTGGAGTTGAGGAGATGGGTGGCGATGGCGTCGAGGACGAGTTCGCCTCCACGACGGGCGACGAGCCAGTCGTGGGCGAGGGCGATTGTGGTTTTGGAGTGGGGGGTGGACATAATTGTGGAAGAAGGATGGAATAACTAACTGATCGGTTGGGTGTGTCTATATGGTCTATGCTATTGGGCTATCTATATCGGTTCATGAGGAGGATAGACGGATGAGTGAGCAAACCCAGATGACGGCGGCGAATCGGCTTGGATTGGATTATCGCGCGGAGGCGGCGAAGTTTGGATCGCCGGTCGTGCCGATTATTGATGGGCATGTTCATATCAATGGGGCGCGGGCAGCGAGGGTGTACAAAGAGGTGTGCGATCTGTACGGGATCGAGCGGGTGTACTCGCAGACGCAGTTGTCTGAGGCGGATGCGGTGAAGGAAGTGCTTGGGGACCGGGTGCGTTTTGTGGCGATCCCGGAGTACATGCATGAGGACCGGAAGTGGGCGCACACGGCAGGATTTCTTGAGAACTTAGAGGAATGGCATGAGCGTGGGGCGCGGATGATTAAGTTTTGGGGGGCGCCGAGGCTTCGTGATTATGTGAAGCCGATGGGGCTTGATGCTGAGGAGATTGTGCCGTTTGATTCGCCTTGGAAGTTGAAGATTGCTGAGCGGGCGAAGGAGCTGGGGATGTCGCTGATGGTGCATGTTGCGGACCCGGATACCTGGTTCTCTACGATGTACAAGGATGCGTCGGTGTATGGGACGAAGAAGCAGCAGTATGAGTCGTTGAGCCGGCTGCTTGATAAGACGGGGATGCGGTGTCTGGGGGCGCACATGGGGGGGTATCCGGAGGATCTTGGGTTCTTGACTGAGTTGCTGGATCGGCATCCTGGATTGGTGCTTGATACGAGCGCGACCAAGTGGATTGTGCGTGAGTTGAGCAAGCATCCGACTGGTGAGCTGGTTGCGTTTTTGAAACGGTTTGAGGGGCGGATTCTTTTCGGTTCTGATATCGTGACGCACGATGAGCATCTGGTGGATACTGATCCTGATAATCCGGGGTTCGGGAATCAGCTTGCGAGCAGCGAGGAGGGGGCGTTTGAGCTGTATGCGTCCCGGTACTGGGCGCTTCGTACGATGTATGAGACTGGGTACCGGGGGGAGTCGAATATTGCTGATCCTGACCTGATGATGTGCGATCCGGAGTCGTTTGATGCGATGAGCGGGCCTGCGATTCATGGGCATGGGCTTGATGAGGGGGTGCTCCGGATTCTTTATCGGGGTGCTTGCGAGGGGACGCTGGACGCTTGGTATAGTGATTCTGGGGATTGAGTAGTGAATTGGGCTGATATTCGGGGTTTTTGGGTGTTTGCTTGTATCGGGTGGATTGATCTGTTACTCTGAGCGGGTCGTATTTCTGAGTGGTCGCGTCGTCTTCGTGGGGTTGATGGCGGGCATTGCACACTTTGCTTTTTGGTTTTTACGCTGTGGTTGAATTGAGCCTGGCGAGAAGGATGGTCACTATGCGGTCTGCTTTGGTCTTGTTGTCGATGTGTGGGTTTGCGATGTCTTCCAATGCGGGGGGCTTAGAAGCAAGCGAGCGATCTTTGGAGTCGGCTTGGGAGAACGAGGCGGTGGAGATCCTTGAGGCGGACTATCGGCAGATCGGATTCGATATCGATTCTGGTGGTGTGGTTGGGGCTGAGATTCTTGGTGGGATTGAGGGTCAGGCGATGGGGAGACTGCACGGGGCGCAGGAGCCTGTATGGTCTACGGTGGTGCGGGTCGAGGATGCGGACTGGCTGAGGCTGGAGTTTGGGGATGTTGATTTGTCGTCGGCGACGGGTGATGCGAGAGAGAGCTACCTACGGGTGACCTCGCTGCTTGATGGGCACGAGCAGTATCTTGATTATGAAGCGCTGCAGGTGTGGGGGAATACGACGGCGTACTTTAATGGGAACGCGGTTCGGGTTGAGATCATGGCTTCGGCTGGGTCGGTGAGTGCGGATCGTGTGCAGATTTCTGGGGTGCAGGCTTCGGCGCCGGTTGCTTCGGCTTCGATTTGCTTTAGTGTTGATGACCGGGTGCTTTCGAGTGATCCTCGTGATGCTCGGCTGATGCCGATCGGGTGCAGTGCTTGGATGTTCTCGCAGCATGGGAATACATTTTTGACGGCGGGGCACTGCAGCCCGAGTGGTGGGAATGTGGTGCAGTTCAATGTGCCTTTGTCGAGTAGTGGTGGCGGGTACCGGAATCCGCCGCCTCAGGATCAGTATGTGGTTGATGGTGCTTCGGTGCAGACGCAGGCGGGTGGGCCGACGCTTGGGAATGACTGGGGTTTCTTTGGGGCCTTTGACAACTCTGGGACGGGGCTTTCGCCTTTGGCTGCGCAGGGTGATGCGCATACGCTGGCGTCATCGACGATTTCCAATGACGGGCGTCCGATCCGGATTACTGGGTACGGGACGACATCTTCGCCGGTGTCGCCGACGTGGAACGGTGTTCAGAAGACGCATGTGGGGCCGTTCCAGGGGTATTCTGGGAATGTGGTTCGGTACACGACGGACACGACCGGGGGGAACTCTGGGTCTGTGATTCTCGATGACAACAACAATCAGGCGATCGGGATTCATACCAATGCTGGTTGTGGGTCTGGTGGTGGATGGAATCATGGTTGTAATCTGTTTAACTCTGGGTTGCAGACGGCGCTTGCGAATCCTACCGGGATCGCTGCTCCGCGGACGATTCAGGGCGATGTATCTGCGGCACCCGACTTTGTGTCTCCTGACGGGGGCGAAGCTGTTCAGCTTGTGATTTCCAACTTCCACGGGCGGACGATTGTTGGATCGCCTGTGATGTTTGTTGATAACGGGTCAGGCTTTGCGGCGTTGCCGACAAGCATGATCGATGCTTCCACCTTTGAGGGTGTGCTGCCTGCGACGGATTGTGGTGGTGAGCTTTCGTATTACTTCCAGATCTCGGATACTGACGGGAACACGACCGAATATCCGGAGGGCGGGGAGAGCGCGGCGTTGCGGACAATCGCGCTTGATGGATTAGTTGTGCATGTAACCGACGATTTCCAGACTGATACGGGCTGGGTTGTGCAGAGCACTGGGGTGAGTGATGGGCCTTGGGAGCGGCAGAGCCCGATTTCTTCGACGGCTAATGGTGGGGCTCCGAATGATGCGGATGGTTCCGGGATTTGCTATGTGACGGGGCGGGGAGTTGTTGAGGATCTTGACGGCGGCCCGGCTCGGATCTTGTCTCCGTTTGCTGACACAAGTGTGATGGAAGAACCAACGGTGAGTTTCTGGGCATGGGTTCATACCGCTGATAGTGAGCGGATGATTGTGGAGTTTTCGCCGAATCTTGGTATCCAGTGGTTCCCGGTTGATGAGATTGATGACACCAATGGGTGGGAGATGAAGCGTTATTTGGTGAGTGATTTTGTTGAGTTGAGTCCGTTGTTTACGATGCGGATTACGATGACCGATGAGGGCGGGGACTCGCTTGTTGAAGGCGGGATTGATGGGTTCTCTATCTCAACAATGGTCTGTAATGGCGGCGATTGTGCTGCTGACTTTACAGGTGATGGTGCGCTGGACTTCTTTGATATTTCCGCGTTCTTGACGGCGTTTGGTGATTTGGATCCATCGGCGGACTTTACGGGTGACGGGAGCTTTGACTTCTTTGACATATCCGCATTCTTGACAGCGTTTGATGCTGGCTGCCCGTAAGGGTTGTTGGTCTGAATGGTGTTCGGTTGTTAAAAGAACAAGCCCGCGCGAGTGATTGCTCGCGCGGGCTCTTTGTTTTTTGAGTTGTGATCTTATTGGATTGGAGTTGCTTTGGCTGCGAGGGCTTGAACTCTTGAGGCGAGTTCGATGGCGCTTTGTTCGTCGAGTTTGGTGGCGAACTTGATATCGATTTCTGGGGTGATGAGCGGGTCTGAGAAGCCTGGGGTTTTGCGGGTTAGGCGGAGGGGGGCGTTGCGGATTGATCCTGAGATGTATCCTTTGGCGACGCGGCGTCCTGGGAGCATGAAGCCTGCGCCGTCGTAGATTCCGATTTCGCCGTTGGTGATGACGATCCATCTGACTGAGGCGGAGGCGGCGGTTGGTTCGATGGGGGTGCGTCCGGGCTTTGGATTGAGGAAGAGGTGGATTTGTGCGATGGTGCCTGAGATTTGTGACCAATCGCGTGATTCTGTGAAGAAGGCGGAGAGTTCATCGTCTGAGAGGTCTGTGAGGTAGACATCAGCGGTGTTTTTGTCTGCGAACTGGTAGGCTCTGGTGGGGTATTTGGCGTCGAAGGTGAGTCCTTCGGAGTCTGTGGTGGTGCTTGATCCTGAGGAGCCGCCTGTCAGGCCGATGGTGGAACAGGCGGTAAGGAGGAGGGGGGCGAGGGGCAGGGCGATGATGGTGATCATTTTTCGTGTGCAGGGGTTCATAGGGGACTGTAGGGTGTATTTAGGGGTTGGGTTGGGGGTGTGCAACCGGCGGGGAAGGGTTGCGGATTGGTATGGTATAGATAGAATGGTCGGGGGGGTGATGAAGGAGATCGGATGTTACATCAAACAAGACTCGTTTGGACTGGGGTGTTGATGATGCTGGTTTGTGCAGTGCCGGCTCATGGGCAGTCGTATTCGGGGTCGTATGAGATTAATGGGTGTTCGGTGAGTTGGTCAATTTCGGTTGGTCGGGGTGCTTTATATAACTGTTATTACTGGAGTCGTGAAGGGTATGAGGATGTGATCGAGGGGCCTGAAGTGGAGCTTGAGCGTGTTGGGGAGGGTCGCGGGGAGGCTGTTGAAGGGGCAGAGGCTGATTACCGGGTGATTGATTATGCACGGGATTTGATGCGTGGGCGGTTTAATGACGAGACGGCGAAGGTGGCATTGGAGACAGAAGCGGAAGACCGGCTTAATCGGAAGTCACGGGAGTCGGTGGTCGATGCGGCGATTGGGGCGTATGGGCTGCATCTCGAGGGGTTTCCTGAGGATTGGATCGCGGTGCGGGAGATGGCTGTTGCATTGCTGGAGGCTCGGCGGGTTGACGATGCGGTGAAACTGATGCATGAGGCGTATGTTCAGAATCCTGAGCTGGGGATTATGCCGATCAATGGGCAGTTTTTGGGTAAATCGAAGGAGCCGATGCGGAAACTGGTGGTTCGTGCGGTGCAGGCGGCTCATCGGGAGCCTAGTGATAAGGGTTGGTTGCTGGTGGCGGTGTTGATGCAGAGCCAGGATCGGCAGGCGCTGGCGATGGAGATGCTGGATCGGGCGGTGGAGCTGGGTCTTGATGTGGGTATTGTTCGGGGGTTTGGTGCTGGGGGGCCTTGATGGGGCGGTGTAGTTGAGGGGGAAGATGGGGGGACCGGTTGGGGGTGGAACTGTTGAATTGACAGGTTGATAGGGGTTGGGGTGTGGACTGGCAGATTGGCGGTGTCTAGAGTCGTGGCCCTGCGCATCGCGTGATGTGTGGGATCATTGTGAACCGTATGAACCACTCGTGTGCTGATCTTGCCAGGATCGGATGTTCTTTGGAACGAACGCGGGAGTGGGAGGTGGAGATCAAATGGCTAAAGAACTTATCGAACAGTTTAAGATCATGGCACCAGGGGGGAAGGCAACGCCTGCTCCGCCTCTGGGTCCTGTTCTCGGTGCTAAGGGTGTCAACCCTGGGCAGTTTATTCAGCAGTTTAATGCTGCGACTGGTGCGCTCAACGGCAAGGTCGTTGGTTGCATCGTCAAGGTGTATAACGATCGCTCTTTTGAGTTTGAGATCAAGTCTTCACCGGCTTCGGTTTTGATCAAAGAGGCTGCTGGTCTTGAAAAAGGTTCGGGAGAGCCTCAGACTATTGTTGGTTCTATTACTTCTGATCAGTGTCGCAAGATTGCTGAAGAGAAGTTTGAAGATCTGAACTCACATGACCTTGATGCCGCGATGCTTGTCATCGCTGGCACTGCCCGTTCAATGGGCATTACGGTGGGGGCTTAATCATGGCGATGACAAAGCGTGCGAAAGCTGACACCGCGATGATTCCTGCTGAGGCTCTTGAAGCCCCGGCGGCCTTAGCTGCGGTTAAAAAGTTTAAAGCGACCAAGTTCGACCAGTCGGTCGAGATTTGTTTGCATTTGGGTGTTGATGTCAAGCACGCGGATCAGATGATCCGTGGCTCGGTGTCTCTCCCTAAGGGTATCGGCAAATCAAAGAAGGTCATCGCGTTCTGTGCTCCAGAGCATGTGAAGGACGCGCTTGCTGCGGGTGCGATTGAAGCGGGCGGCGACGAGCTGGTTGCGAAGGTCAAGGGCGGCTGGTTCGACTTTGATGTTGCGATTGCATCACCTGACATGATGCGTGTGATGTCGGTCCTCGGTAAGGTGCTTGGTCCTAAGGGTCTGATGCCATCTCCGAAGAATGGTACTGTGACGCCGAAGGTTGCTGATGCTGTGAAGGACTTCTCGGCTGGTAAGCTCGAGTACCGTGCTGACAAGGGCGGGAATGTCCATGCGATTTTGGGCAAGATGAGCTTCTCTGAAGCTGATCTGCTTGAGAACTACACCCATTTCGTGACCACGATCGAGAAGGCTCGTCCTTCTGCGGTTAAGGGTCAGTATGTCAAGAAGATCACGCTCAGTGGCAC
>Ga0209344_10004174_pt1 | contig 13493 bp, 15 predicted proteins | sample Cruoilmetagenom6_FD_187293 | JGI IMG/M metagenome (GOLD analysis project Ga0209344, IMG submission 187293) | Oil polluted marine microbial communities from Coal Oil Point, Santa Barbara, California, USA - Santa Barbara Oil Seep Sample 6 (SPAdes)... | ecosystem: Environmental > Aquatic > Marine...
AAAAAGCTTAAAATTTTGATCTATCAGCTTTAAACTTCTAAATCCATGAAAAAAAGAGTTGTGATTACCGGGCTTGGCGTTGTTGCTCCAAATGGAGTAGGGGTTACTGCCTTTTCGGAAGCCATTAAGAATGGTGTTTCGGGAATTGCACATTACCCAAATCTTGAGGCTTTAAACTTCTCTTGTCAGCTAGGTGGTATTCCGCCTATTTCCGAAGAAAAAAAACGTGAGTACTTTACCGAATTACAACTTCGAAACTTTAACAGCAGCGGCATTCTTTACGGTGTCATGGCTGGTATGGACGCCCTAAAGGATGCTGGGATCGAAACCCAAGGCGATGAACCTAATTGGAATTTGGGCATTGTCTTCGGAACAGGCACCAGCGGTGTTGAAAAGTTTCGCGAGGCCATTTATAAATTAGATGAAGGTAATGTACGCAGACTCGGTAGCACCACGGTAATACAAACCATGGCTAGTGGTATTAGCGCGTATTTGGGTGGTATGAGTGGGGCAGCCAATATGGTAACAACCAATTCATCAGCATGCGCTACAGGAACCGAAGCCATTATAATGTGTTATGAACGCATCGCGGCCGGTAAGGCTACGCAAATGCTCTGCGGAAGCACGAGTGACGACGGACCTTATGTTTGGGGCGGTTTTGATGCCATGAAAGTCACAACCTATAAACACAACCATAACCCTACACAAGCCTCAAGGCCTATGAGCGAAACAGCCAGTGGCTTTGTACCAGGCAGTGGCGCGGGAGCTTTACTCCTTGAATCTCTGGAAAGCGCCGAAAAAAGAGGTGCTAAAATTTATGCAGAAGTTTTGGGAGGTGCTTTGAATAGTGGCGGACAAAGAGGTGGAGGCAGTATGACCGCTCCCAATAGTGAAGCTGTTCAACGATGTATCACTGAAGCCTTGCTAGATGCGAAAGTTAAGGCTTCGGAAATAGATTATATCAACGGACATTTAACCGCCACCGTAAAAGATCCAGACGAGATCGCCAACTGGTGTACTGCTTTGGGCCGAAGTGGTGCCGATTTCCCCTATATCAATTCATTAAAAAGTATGGTGGGTCATTGCTTAGCTGCCAGCGGTAGTATTGAAGCGGTTTCAGCCGTTTTGCAATTATATGAAGGTTTTGTTTTTCCGAATGTAAACTGCGACGATCTTCATCCAGAAATCGCACAACAGATTGATGACAAGTCACTTCCGAAGGAATATATCCAAGCACCATTAAAAACAGTAGCAAAAGCCAGTTTTGGTTTTGGCGATGTCAACGCGTGTGTTATCTTTAGGAAAAAATAAGCAATGACTTCCGAAGAAATTTATGCCAAGATCTTACCTATTGTAAAAGCCTATCTCCCCGAAGATGTGTCTGAAGACGCCATTAACCCAGATAGCGACCTAACTCGCGAGCTTAATATTAATTCTGCCCATCTAGTAGATGTGGTTTTAGATGTAGAAGATGCTTTTGATGTAGAGTTTGCAAATGAAGACATGGAATCATTACGTACCTTAAATGACGCCATCGGGATCATTCAGAAAAAATTATAAGTTTTATGTTCAATATAGAGTTTCCAAAATTTGACACTCAGATTCTTGCCGTAAAACTTACGGTTATAGGAGAACGCCACGTTCGTAGCGATCATCCTTGGATCTTTTCAGAAAGTATTGAAAAGATCAACAAGGAAGGCCAAGCCGGTGATATCGCGATCATTTTTAGTCATACCAAAAACAAACCCTTGGGTGTGGGTCTCTACGATCCAGATTCTCCTATTCGGATCAAAATGTTGCATCACGGAAGCGGTGCGAAACTCAATACCGAATTCTTTACTGAAAAAATTGCAAGAGCGTTTGCTCTACGTACCGAATTGTTAGAAACCGAAACCAATAGCTATCGGCTGCTTTTTGGTGAAAATGATGGCTTTCCCGGCTTTATAGCCGATGTTTATGCCAATGTACTTGTTGTTAAACTGTATTCAGCGATCTGGTTTCCCTATTTAGAAATGATACTACCAACTCTTTTAGAAATTTCAGCTTGTGATACGCTGGTATTGCGATTAAGTAGAAATCTACAACAGCTAACCACTCATGATTTTAAGGACGGACAGGTGCTTTTTGGTACGCTAGCAAACGAAGAAGTACATTTTGTGGAGCACGGAGTGAATTTTTCTGCCAATGTTATTAAAGGCCATAAAACAGGATATTTCCTCGACCATCGAGCCAACCGAAAACGGGTAGGGGAACTTTCAAAAGGAAAAACCGTTTTGGATGTGTTTAGCTACGCTGGCGGTTTCTCTGTACATGCTTTGGCTCATGGTGCAAAAGAAGTTAGTAGTTTAGACATCAGCAAGCAAGCTTTAGAAATTGCATTGGCCAATGGAAAACGCAACACATTTTCAGGAACACATAGAACGATCGTTGGGGATGCCTTTACGGAAATGCAACGTCTTGTGCATCTTGGCGAAGTATTTGACGTAGTTGTAATTGATCCGCCAAGTTTTGCCAAAAGTAAAAAGGAAATTGCCATAGCTAAGAAAAAATACTTTCAATTAGCACAGTTAGGCGAAAAGTTAACCGCAAAAAAGGGGCTGTTAGTACTAGCATCTTGCAGTTCGCGTGTTTCTGCTTCTGAATTTTATGCTATTAACAAAGAGGCGCTTCATGCCCAAGAACGTCATTCAATGTGTATTGAAAAAACGGGTCACGATATAGATCATCCCGTGACATTTCCCGAAGGTGCCTACTTAAAATGTGGCTATTACCAATTTCAGTCGTAAGTAAAATTTTGAACAAATAAACCATAAAAAAACCTTCGATCGATCGAAGGTTTTTGGTTTTAAGCTCGTTTCAGCTATTAAATGAAATGCTCGCCATTGGTTTTCTTCTCAATGGTAGGATCTTCTGTATGCATGGTTTTCTCCAAGCCTGCCGAATCAACGCCAAAGAAACGCAGCACTTCGGGTGCATTTTCTATTTGCTTTGTACGATTCCCATTGATCGCAATAGGATAGGAGAGGACTTTATCATTATGTTGTAAAATCTTCAACCAATCATCGGTGCTAAATTCTGAAGTATCGTCGGCCTCGACCATTCGCTTATCAATTAGATCACCCACTTTACAGTTCATTGCCTCAGCAAGTTCGGCCCATTCTGTATCGGGCACTTTTGTTTTGGCAATATCAATCGCCAATAATTTATCTTCCAGTGCTTGCGCATAAGAAAGTACGTGTGTACCAACGCGCGTATTACTGCTATAAATTAAAGTGAATTGTCTGTTGTCTCTTGCGAGTACTCCCATGATATTAGTATAAATTAATGCGTTTGCATTTTATCTTTTTTCTTCTGAAGCTGAACTTTTACTTCATTGGTTGCCTTTGCAATGGCAGATTCAAAAGAATCGGTATTTGATTCAGCAAAAATGGTACTTCCGGGGACATTGATGCGTACGCCCGAGATAAATCCTGTTTGAGGGCTACTCGTTTTTTCTCTTTTAAAGTAGACGTCTGCCGCCACCATAAAGTCATATTTGTTTTCAAGTTTGTTTATTTTCTCAGTAGCAAGTGCCTCTAAACGTTGACTTGCAGACACATCGTGATATTCAAAGTTGATATTCATAGTTTTAAGTTTTAAATCCAATTTAAAGATACAATACCTTCAAAAGCATCCCAAACTTTTAGTACTTTTTTGGCAAACTAATGCCCTTTTACGGTTTCTTCGGAAGTAGGAATAAAAACCGATGCAATGATCCCAGCAGCTAAGGAAACCGCTATCACACCTAAAGACAACCATTCTGGGATCTCTACATGATGTGATATAAGCATTTTGACGCCGACAAAGCTTAAAATAACAACCAAACTATAATTAATAAAACGAAATTTTTGCAACATTCGTGAAATCAAGAAATACATAGAACGCAAACCAAGAATGGCTAAAATATTGGAGCTAAAAACAATAAACGGATCGGCCGTAATGGCGAGTATGGCAGGAATACTATCGAGTGCAAAAAGCACATCTGTAAGCTCAATGATGATCAAGGCTACAAACAAAGGGGTCGCTGCGCGAATGCCCATACGTTTGATAAAAAAATGATCTCCTTCTATACTTTTTGTTACAGGAAAAATCTTTCTAATCCATCGATACAATGTTGACGTTTTAGGATCAAACCTGGCAGCAGAAGACGTCGCCATTTTATACGCGGTAAACAACAAGAAAACGCCAAAAACATAAATGATCCAGTCAAACTTATTGATCAAAGCCACGCCAAAAAGAATCATGATCGCCCGAAATACGATCGCTCCCAAAATACCCCAAAACAAAACACGATGTTGGTATTTGTCAGGTATTCCAAAAGAAGAAAAAATAACAGCAATAACAAAAACATTATCGATACTGAGCGAAAGTTCTATAAGATAGCCTGTGATGAATTTTAAAACGGCGTTCTCTGGTGTAAGGTTAGTTGGATTGGCGATGTTACCATTACAAAACAAAAGATAGATCACCCCTGAAAACGCGAATGCTAGCGCCACCCAGACACTCGTCCAGATCGCCGCTTCTTTTGTTTTAACGACATGCGCTTTTCGGTTAAGAACAAATAGATCGAGTACCAATAACAGTAGCACACAAACAATAAAAATGACCCAAACCATAGTTGCTTTTTTATACAAATGTATATGGTTGGTAGCATCGAAAGTGATAGCGATATGTTAATTTCTGCTAAAAGAGTTAAATCTTTTTTAATTCAATTCAAAGGCCCAAAGATGCTTCGTAACTTTTAAGAAAAATTGAAAATGAAAATCAAAAATCTATGATCATCGACAAAGAAACACCAACCGATTACGACATTCATCCACTCATCAAAGAACGGTGGAGTCCGCGGGTCTTTTCAGAAAAAAAGATAACCGAACAAGAAATAAGAACGCTACTCGAAGCTGGACGCTGGGCAGCTAGCAGCAACAACTTACAACCTTGGCGTATTGTTTGGGGCCTTAAAGGCACAGAAACGTATGACCGTATATTTAACTGTCTGGGCGATTTTAATAAGCAATGGGCAGGTGAGGCTTCAGCACTTTGGATCGGTGCGTTTAAAATAGATATGAGTGATGGCGAAAAAGAAAACTTTCATGCATTACACGATCTGGGCTTATTTATGGGTAATGTTTCAGCCCAAGCAACCTATATGAATATCGCCATGCATCAAATGGCTGGAATCAATTTTGACGAAGCCAAATCTGAATTTAAGTTTCCTGAAAACTACCATGTTGCCACAGCCACAGCCTTTGGCTATTTTGGAGGTGATCCCGATGCATTACCGCAAGATCTAGAAGAACAGGAACGCCAAACAAAACGCGAACGCAAATCACAAGACGATTTTGCCTTTAACGGAAACTTTAAAAACTAAAACCATGAAGACACAACCCTTACTACAGGAATATACAATGAATGGGCTTACGCTCCCTAATAGAGTTGTTATGGCTCCCATGACGCGCAGTAGAGCAAAAAATAGTCACAATGCGGCTACCGATTATCTGCATGCCGAATATTACACCCAACGCGCCACAGCTGGCCTTATCATTACCGAAGGGTCTCAAGTTTCTGAACGTGCCGTAGGCTATATTCATACCACAGGAATTCACAGCGAAGAACAAATAGCAGGATGGAAGAAAGTGACACAATCGGTACATGAGGCTGGAGGAAGAATTTTTATCCAATTATGGCATGTAGGACGCATTTCGCATCCTGATTTCCATCATGGCGAAGCACCTTGGGCACCTTCAGCTATTAATCCAAATGCACAGGTCTTTACTCCTGAAGGCCAAAAAGATACGATTCAACCAAAAGCAATGTCTTTGGAAGACATTGAAACCACAAAACAAGAATTTGTACAAGCAGCTAAAAACGCTGTAGAGGCGGGATTTGATGGTGTTGAAATTCACTCATCGAACGGTTATTTATTTCATCAATTTTTTAGCAGTTTCAGTAATAGACGGTCTGATGCTTATGGAGGAAGTATTGAGAACAGAGCGCGTTTTTTCTTTGAAGTTTTAGACGCCATGAGGAAAGTGATTCCGCAGCAAAAAATAGGGGCGCGATTTAACCCTTCGCTTCACGGCATCTTCGGAATGGAGGTGACAGAAGATACTATTCCGACCTTCGACTATATCATTAAAAAGTTAAGTGATGATTACGATCTCGCTTATATCCATCTATCGGAACCTTTTACCGATGTTTCTGATGTTCCATACGCAGAAACCGAAATTGCCAAGCGCTATCGACCTATGTATAAAGGAACCTTGATGATCAACAGCGGTTTTGATCAAGAATCTGGAAACAAGGTAATTGAAGAGGGTTACGCCGATCTGGTTGCGTTTGGGAAACTCTACGTGTCAAATCCCGACCTCGTGGGTCGTTTCCGTGAACATGTTGCGACTTCAGATTGGGACAAGGACACATTCTACACCCAAGAAAAAGAGGGCTATACCGACTATGAGGCTAAAACCCGTAACCTCATTCCAAAGCCTGAATAACAAACGAAGGACCCGTTTTGGTTCTTTCAGAAAAAATAAAAACTATGGAATCAAGAGAAATAAAAGGTGGTTTTAGAACCATCAATCCTGCTACTGAAGCAGTAATAAAGGAGTACACTTATATGACCGATGAAGAAGCCAATGCGGTTGTAGAAAAATGTCAGCAAGCATTCTTAGCATGGCGACACGAATCGCTCAAGAGTCGTGGCGCAGTCATCAAAAAAATTGGTGCGTTACTCATGGAGCGACGTGAGGAATACGCCAAATTGATGACTCAAGAGATGGGAAAAGTGATCAAGCAAGGTTTTCAAGAAGTAAAATTATGTGCTGGTATCTGTGAATACACAGCCGAAGAAGGTATAAAAGCCTTAGCCGATGAAGAACGCGACTTACCGCAGGGCGGAAAAGGTATTGTAAGTTATGCGCCTACAGGCATTGTTTACGGAATACAACCTTGGAATTTTCCGTGCTATCAGGCAGTTCGCTATGCGATCGCTAATTTAATGGCAGGAAATGGTGTGTTACTGAAACATGCCGAAAACGTAACAGGCTCGGCCTTATTTTTAAAGAAGGTGTTTGAAGACGCCGGACTTCCAAAGGATCTGTTTGGCGTTCTTATTATTGATCACCAACAATCTGATACCATTATCGCTAATAAACTAGTACGCGGCGTAACGCTTACAGGAAGTTCTGCGGCCGGAGAGATCATTGCACAGACCGCAGCGAAGCATCTAAAGAAGACGGTACTCGAGTTAGGTAGTAATGATGCCTATTTAGTGTTGGATGACGCAGATGTGGCTATGGCTGCTGAAACTTGCGTCCGCGGACGCGTTTACAACAATGGAGAAACCTGTGTTGCGGCAAAACGCTTTATTGTTACAGAAAAAGTATATGACACTTTTAAAGAGGCCTTTGTAAACGGAATGAAAGCTGTTGAAATGGGCGATCCTACGGAAAAAGAAACTGGTATTGGTCCTATGGCGCGAGAAGATCTGCGAGATAAGCTACACGATCAAGTGGAGGAAAGTGTTGAGAAAGGCGCTGAGATCTTAGCAGGAGGAAAGGTTCCTCAGAAAAAAGGCTTTTGGTACCCCGCTACGGTTTTAGCCAATGTTCAGCCTGGTCAACCAGCCTATGATGATGAACTTTTCGGACCTGTGGCATCACTTATTAAAGCAAAAGACAACGAAGATGCCATGCGTATCGCCAATGACAGCCGATTTGGTTTAGGCGGTGGTATTTTTAGTAAAGATGAAAAGAAAGCTATCCAATTGGCGCAAGATCATTTTGATACTGGAATGGTTTTTATTAATAGCTTCGGACTCGCGCAACCCAATATGCCCTTTGGTGGAGTAAAAGACAGCGGTTATGGCCGAGAACATGGCGGATTTGGAATGAAAGAATTTGTTAACACCAAAGCAGTAATGTTATTAAATTCATAATATTTATGTTAAAAATAAATTAATAACTGTTCTGTATAAGTTAAAATAAAAGACTATTCGTGAAAAAGAAGTAGTTTTATCATCCTGATTTTTAAAACAACATATATGGAAACCGATAAAAGAAAACGTCATGCCGACTTCCAAGATGCTTACAGTCGGTCTTCTAACTTTAGAAGTGTGGTAAAAAAAGAGCGATTGGAAATTTCCGAAGATGGAGTGGTAAAGTTGACAAACAAGGAAGTCTAGTACGAAACTTGTTGCTACTGAAAACGAGCGACAGACCCAAAAGGTTTGTCGCTCGCTTTTTTTATTATAACAACATTGGAAGTGGTCTAGAGATTCGATTTTCTTACAATTTTAGCTTCGCCAATCACGAGGCCTCTATCCACATCTGGATTTCCTTTGTAAACAACTGTTGCTTCCCCGTAACACGTAACTTTTAATCGATCTGCCACGTGTAACTGAAACGTCCCTTCACCATATGCGGTAAGCTTTGTTTCCTTACTGATCACCTCTTGTGTATTGACGGTAGTTTCACCGTAAGCCGTAAACTTTTGACGCGCTATCGAACCTTCCTTTATTTCAAGAACACTCTCGCCATAGATCGACGCTTGAAGACTATTTAATGTAACTTTATTCATCGTCACTTGAGACGCTCCATAGATGTTCAGTTTAAGTTTTTCTGCGTTAATTTCGCTCTCAAACAAGAAGCGTTCTTCGCCTCTTAAATCGAGTTCAGTCAGATTTGTATACGTAACAACCGCTTTAACCACCGTACCGTTATAAATAGGCTTGCTCACTTTATAACCATTTTTACGCTTTTTTTTGTTTTTTGTGAAAACGCGCGCATCTTCAAGAAAGATACTTAAGGTGTTATTTTTCACTTCTACGTTTAGCTTTTCGATAGGCTCTGTACTGGATTCAACAACAACCGATGGCGTTGTTCCTTTTTGAAAGGTTACTTCGATATGCGGACTAATAACAACCGACTCGAATGCAGTGACATCAAATGTTTTTGTTTGTGCGAAGGCAAAATTTGTAATTAAAAAGAAACTAAAAAGTGATACTCTAATAGTATTTTGTAACATGGTCTTTTGTTTTGGTGATGTTTTTGTTTTTATAAAGATAGTGGAGTTTTAAGATTGTTACACTTGCTCTTTTTTTTCTTTGGAAGTCACAACAGAATAGCAGTCCGATTTAAAAAAAATATTAAGAAATCGGTTGCTGTTTAAACCTTCAAAGTAACTCTTATTTGATCCATAAAGTGCGTGTATTTTTTTTCTTATATTTAAATACGCCATTTTAAAACTACGTCTTATGAAAAAGCTATCCGTATTTATTATTCACATGTTCTCTTAGTCTCTGTTTTACAAATCAAATGTTTAGTCAGTTCAGCCCAGTTGGGGCAGCCATTGAAGGCGAAGTCGCTGGTGAACGTTTTGGGATCAGTCTGGCAATGAATGCAAGTGGAACCATCTTGGCCGCTGGTGCTCCTACAATTGGAGATACCGGTACCAATAGCGGAGAGGTACGTGTATATGAATATGCCTCGGGAGCTTGGGCTCAGATTGGGCAGGACATCAACAGTGTTAATCCTGAAGATAGAATAGGAAAAATACTAAGTATCAATGCGACAGGTGACCGAATTGCGATTCCTTCGCCTGGTAACAGCGATGCCGGATATAATGCTGGACACGTGCGTGTTTTTCAATATCAATCGAATCTTTGGAGTCAAATTGGACAAACCATAGAAGGAACCGTTCCAGATGAGCTTTTGGGAGCTTCCGTCGCTTTAAGTGCCGATGGAAATACACTAGCCGTTGGAGTGCCACATGTGAATGTCAACGGCCCTTATGGAGGTTTGGTAAAAATTTTTCGATTAGAAATGAATCAATGGGAACCATTAGGAACGATACTTTATGGTACTGGTTCAGGTGATTTTTTTGGGAAAGCCTTAGACCTAAGTCAGGATGGAAATACGATCGCTATTGGTGATAAAAGGAACGAAGGTTCTATCACGATCTATCATTACGATGGGGTAAATTGGCAACAACGAGGCAATACCATTTCATCACCGCCTGATCATTATAATGGCGCAGATAATGCAATAAGAATAAGTGAAGATGGATATACCGTTGCGGGAATTTATCATGGATTTATCAATAATGAGGGCGCTTTGGTAGGACTTGTTTATAAATTCGACGGCACTTACTGGAACAACGTTGGTTCAGAGCTTAGGAAACTGGTTTTGTAGGAGGAACATTAAATAACTGTTTTGATATAAACGCAACGGGTAAGGTGGTTGCTATAGGAAGATATGGAAGTAATGCTCTTGGTGAAGATTCTCCAGGCACAACGTTAGTATCTCAAAAAATTAATGATGATTGGGTCACGGTAGGTCCAGGGATCGATGGTGAGAATGCGAATGATTTATCGGGACATGTTGTCAGTTTTAACGAGGTTGGTAATATCATTGCGATAGGTTTACCTGATAATAATAATAATAATAATAATGGAGAAAACGCAGGTCAAGTTCGTGTTTTTATCACGGAAGAATTGAATGTTAATGACCCATTGGACATTTTAGACATTACTTTTTTTCCTAATCCTGTGAATGACATTTTGATCATTTCAACCAAGGAACAGCAAGAAATCGAGTCTATTACTGTATATACCCTTTTAGGACAAGAGGTTTTAACGCAACATGGAAACAGTGAGCTTGAAATTTCAATGGATCTAAAAAGTTTGCAAGCAGGTAGTTACTTGCTTTAAATTAAAACTAGTCAAGCCATTATTTCACGACAATTGATAAAACAATAACGGCTGTTTTTTCTTCGGAAAAGGTTATTTATTCTGAAGAAAAAGGAGGGTTTCTTACATTTTATTTGAACTGACTAAGAGATTCTTCCGTGTGCAAGATATTGGTTATTATTAATGGATTATGAGCTTCACAAACAGAGATCGCGTTAACCCCTGTGACTTTTCTTAAACAGTTTTGGATCTGTAAAATTTCAGAAAAACTAAAACGATCAATGAGAGTCCGGCGCAGGCAGCAAAGCCCATAAATAGGGGAAGGGCGGTGTCTTTGATAAAACTTCCGATAAAAATACTGATAGGAACCGACATTAAGGTGGAAATCAAACCAGTGATGGCTGCAGCGATTCCGGCAATATGCCCAACGGGCTCCATGGCGATAGCGCGAAGATTTCCGAACATAAAGCCAAGTGAAAAGAAGATGACACCAAAAAAAGCTAAGATCACCGTGATATCTGGGTTTGGAGCGCCATAGAAGATGATCACATAGGTGACGGGGATAATAAAAAATGCTAGGAGGGAAGCGGTGATCAGGTTTTTCATACCAAAGCGCATCACAAAATTTGCGTTTAATAAAATTGCGAGTCCGATAGAAAATGCGAGTCCGGCGAAAATAAAGGGAAACGCATCTGCGAGTCCGAATTGCTGCTGAAAAATTTGCTGGGCACTACTGAGGTAAACGAGGAAAGAGCCCGTTACAAAGCCCGTAATGATGGTGTACCCAATGGTTGTTTGGTATTTGATCAACTCACGAAAACCATCGCTAAAAAGGTGCTTAGTCCAAGGAATTCGGTTGGCGTCGGTGAGGGTTTCGGGTTGTCGTTTCCAAAACCAGAAAGCGACCACTAGGCTGATGCCCATTTGCACATAAAAAATAGCTTGCCAATTAAAATGATCGAGCAGAAATTTTCCTAAAAGTGGTGCGATGATGGGTACTAAGAGGAAAACGACTGTTACAAACGACATGATACGCGCCATATAATCACCGCGATACATATCTCGAATAATGGCAATGGCAATAGTGCGCGGCGCTGAGAGTCCGACACCCTGCAGTACGCGTCCTAGTAACATGATCTCAAGGTTGGGTGCAAAAACACAGAGAAAACTAGCCGCGAGAAACACGGCAAAACCAGCGTATACAGTGGGTTTTCTACCTTTGCTGTCTGATACGGGGCCAAAGATCAACGGACCAACACCGAGCCCGAGAAAGATCATAATAATAAGGAGTTTGTTGTCTTCTACGTCTGCTGTACCCACGGCGAGACCGATGATGTCTAGTGCTGGCAGAATGGCGTCGATGGCCAGAGCAACCACCGACATGAGGAATGCCATAAGGACGACAAATTCGGTTTGTGAATTGGGTTTTGCAATAGTAGGTTGAGACATGGGTGCAAAAATACTATTAATGGTTTAATGAGAGAATGAATTAATGAGGGAATGAATTAATGAGTTAATCGGGATCTATGCACAACTTTCAACTTTCAACTTTTAGCTTTTAGCTTTTAGCTTTTAGCTTTTAGCTTACAACTTTCAACTGTAAGCCGTGAGCTATGAATTGTGATCGGTGAACCGTGAATCGTTAATCGTGAATCGTTAATCGTGAAGCGTTAATCGGAAGCTATGCACACTTTCCACTTTTAACCTTTAACCTTTAACTTTTAACCTTTAACTTTTAACCTTTAACTTTTAACCTTTAACTTTTAGCTTACAACTTTCAACTGTAAGCCGTGAGCTGTGAATTGTGATCGGTGAACCGTGAATCGTTAATGGTTAATCGTGAAGCGTGAAGCGTTAATCGGAAGCTATGCACAACTTTCAACTTTCAACTTTTAGCTTTCTGCTTTTAACTTTTAACTTTTAACTTTTAAGTGTCAGCTTAAAGCTTTCAACTAAAGTTCGTATCTTATTGAGAAAGAAAAATTAAATACTGTGTTATGAAAAAATTAATGATCCTTTTTATTGTGGGTAGTGTTTTGGCTGGATGTCAGAGTACTAAGGTTATCGATCCTCAAGTTCAAAATTTACTGGCTGGAGGGAGTTTTGAGATCGTACAAGATTATGCGAATCCGTTGGTGAGCAGTGGATTGAATCAAGTAGCAAATTCAGGACTTTTACCGCCAGGCGATCAGGCGAGTAGCATTAGCTTGTTTGGTACAGACAACTATATTCGCGTTATAAATGACAGTGTGGCTGTAGATCTGCCGTATTTTGGAACACGCCGTGCGGGAAATGTGGTGGGCACGAACTCGGGGATTAGCTATCGCGGTGTTCCAGCTGATCTTGTTATAGAAGCGAACGAAGCAAAGAAAACCACACGCATCACATTTACCGGTCGTGGCCAGGGTGAAAATTTTGGTTTTAGTATTACAGTACAGCCCAATGGGAATTCATTTACGCAGGTAAATAGTATGACCCGAACAGCCATTTCGTATGACGGACATATAGGCGCGATCAAAGCATTAAAGAAAGAGTAAGTTTAAACAGACGCGCTGTGTATTTGCTGCTTTGGAAAATCATTACTGATTTTAGGTGAAGCTTTGAGCGTATAACTACACAAAACAAAAAGAGAACTATAGCGTATAAAAGAAGGAGTTAGCAGCACCTTCTTAAATATTCTATTTTACATAATATAAATTATAGAACATTTATAACAAATAAGCGAATACGCTAGTATTTTACATAATTACAGATATGGTTGCCTTTA